>Ga0073899_10002182_pt1 | contig 17696 bp, 18 predicted proteins | sample KloWWTmetaKNB5Ph_FD_88975 | JGI IMG/M metagenome (GOLD analysis project Ga0073899, IMG submission 88975) | Active sludge microbial communities from Klosterneuburg, Austria, studying microevolution and ecology of nitrifiers - Klosterneuburg... | ecosystem: Engineered > WWTP > Aerobic digester >...
CAGCTCTGCGATACCCGCGGCGGTGTCACCAACAGCATCGGCTGGGATGTCTGGCACGTCGTCCGCACCATCGACAACATCGTCCACTTCGTCTTCGACCGCGAACAGCCCGTCTGGCTCCAGCACAGCTTCCACGAACAGTGGCGCCTCCCAAAGGTCGACCAGGGCACCGGCCAGGACCCGGACGATGCCTACAGCATGCGCTTCCCCGAGCCCGCCGAGTTCGACCGCTACACCCGCGCTGTCCACGACGCCGTTGTACCCCGCATCGCCGCGATGAGCGATGCCTACCTTGCCGAAGTCCAGGTCATGCGACCCTGGGGGCCCATCCCGCGCATGGAAGCGATCCTCCACGGCCTCATCGGCCACGGCAATGGACACCTCGGCCGCGCGAGCTACGCCCGCACGCTCTTCGGCCTCGAGGGGCTTCCCTACTGATCCGCCGCGTCAGGCCGGGCGGGGCAGCCTGCGCGGCCGGATCGTCTGAATCGGCCGGTGCGAAGCAAGCAGATCCGCGAACTCCCGCGCCTCCAGCGGCGGCCGGAAGAAGTGCCCCTGCCCCTGCCGGCACCCGATATCGGCCAGGTAGTCCCACTGCCACTGGTTCTCGATCCCCTCGGCAATCACGTTCATGTTGAGCGCATTGCCCATCTCCACAATCGCACGCAACACAGGCCCCGAAGTCGCATCGACACCCAGCCGGGCGATGAACGAGCGGTCCACCTTCAGCGTATCCACGGGCAGCCGCTGCAGGTAGCTCAGCGATGAATAACCCGTCCCGAAGTCATCGATTGCCAGGCCCACGCCCAGGTCCCGCAGCTCGCCCAGCATGTCCAGCGTCGATGGGATGTCGTGGATGAGTACGCTCTCCGTGAGCTCCAGCTTCAACTGGCGCGCGGGCAGGCCCGTCTCCTCCAGGATCTCGGCGATCCGCCGCGGCAGGTCGTGCTGGCGGAACTCCGCCGCCGAAATGTTCACGCACAGCGTCAGCGGGTACGAAGGGCGCAGCCGCTGGAACTCCACCGCGTGCCGGCACGATTCCTCAAGCACCCACTGCCCAATGCGCACGATCTCGCCCGTCTCCTCCGCGATCGAAATGAACGTCGCCGGCGAGAGGATTCCCCGGTGCGGGTGGTTCCAGCGCAAGAGCGCCTCCGTCCCGCAGATGTCGCCCGTACGCAGATCCACCAGCGGCTGGTAATGCAACAACAGTTCATCGCGCTCTACCGATCGCCGCAGCGCATTGTCCAGGTCGAACCGCTCGGTCGGCGTCCTATCCAGCTCCTCGGTGAAGAGCACGAACCGCGATCGGCCTTCCGCCTTTGCCCGGTAGAGGGCGATGTCGGCTTTGCGCAGCAACTCCCCGCTCGTCCGGTCGGCCGCCGTCGAGACCGCGATGCCGATACTCGAAGATACGAACATCTCCTGGCCCGAAAGCGAAAACGGCCGCCGCAACGAATACAACACCCGTTCGGCGATCCGCATCGCCGTCGCCTGCGCATTCGATGATTGCACCAGGACGGTGAACTCATCGCCCCCCAGGCGCGCCACCATCTGCCCCTCCGCCGCGCTCACCAGCCGCTGGCTGAACACCGAAAGCAGCTGATCGCCCACGCCGTGCCCCAGCGAGTCGTTCAGGTACTTGAAACGGTCCACATCCAGGAACATGATCGCGACCCGGTTCGCGTGCTCCGTCCCCGCGAGCGCCCGCGTGAATGTCGAAAGGAAGAGTGCCCGGTTCGGCAGCCCCGTCAGCGAATCGTGAAACGCCCGGTATGTCAGCGAATCAGCCGCTTCCTGGACCGATTCCGCCATCCGGTTGAACGCCTGCGAAATGCCCTCGATCTCGCGCAGGTGGGCCTGCTCTACCCGGCCATCGAGCTCCCCATCCGATGCCGCCCGGATGACCAGCACCGCATCCTTGAGCGGCCGCACCACCCAGCGCTGCAACAGGTACGTTCCGAGCGCCGCAACGCACGCACCCCCCATCGCCGCAATCCCCGCCGCCGGCAGCGCAAGCCCGTGCGCCAGCTGGAGAATCAGGATTGGCACTCCGCACGCGGCCATGAGCATGCCGCCGAAGAAGACCGCGAGAGGGACCCGGGGGAGGAGAGGAGTCATCCGTCTGCCTTCCAGCGAACGCAACGTTATCCACCGGTTGAGATATGGTGGCCTGTACTTAGCTATTCGACAGCGGGCCGCCTCCCGACAGGGTCCTTCAGGCCACCGCGACCGGCCGCGTCAGGTGCATCAGCTCATCCACCACCACCGGGTCGAACGCCCCGCCCGATTCCTCGCGGATCCACTTCCGCGCATGGGCCAGGCCCTGCCGCGAAGCGCGGTCAAACGCCTCGGCAGCGGCCACCGCCCGCGTGCCCACCGGGATCTCTTCCGCGATTAGCCCCCCCGGACCGGTGCCGTCCCAGCGCTCCGCCAGCAGCAGGATGATTCCCGCCGCCTTCTTGCCGCTCCGCACCCGTTGGACCATCCGGGCCGTGGCTGCGTACTGCGCCGTTCCCGGCTCACAGCGCCCGCCACCGTTCAACCCCGCCGAGAGACCGTGCAGGAGCGCCGCGATGACCAGGTCATCGGTCTCGCTTGCCGGGATACCGAGCGGTTCCGCGAGTGCATTCACCAGCGCCGCCGAACGCGATGCGTGGGCCGCGCCATCTTCCCCCAGCAGCGTACCGAGCAGATCGGTGAGGGGCCCGCCATCCCCATCCCGCCACTGCGCCACCGCCGATGGGAGCCAAAGCCCGGCTGTCAACGGCGCCAGCCGCCTGCTCCGCGAAACGCCGAAGCCAGCGCCCGCAACGGCGCCCACTGCCGGGAACCCCGCCTGGATGACCGTTCCACTTCCGGCCGCCCCTGCCAGCGCGATCATCGCGAGTGGGGCAACTACCGAGAGCGCTGCCGCGGCCAGCAACAGCCTCGATCCGGTGATCCGGTAGGCCACGAAGAAGCGCCAGCCGCCATACAACGCCCCGAGACTGCATGTGGAGAAGGCAATCGCGCCGAGCAGCGGCATACCCGCGTTCATCGCGGATCACCCCGCCACGCCCATCCCATCCCCTTGCCGGTCCGCAACGCGCTCACTGCGTGGTTGTCGGCAGCCTGTCGCAAGATGTCCAGTATCGCTCCGGTGAACGTTCCTCTACGATTCGCACCGACTTAACCATCAGGGGGAATCCGCTCGTGGATAGCTACAAACTCCAGCTCTTTTTGCACATCGCGGTTGTGGTGGTCGGTCTCGGGGTCACGTTTGTCTACCCGTTCCTGCAGGGGTGGACCGAGCGCCGCGGCGTCGGCGCGACCCGGCTCGGGCTCGAATTCTCCGAGCACCTCGAAAAGCTTGTCGTCTTGCCCGGCGCCCTCCTGATCCTGCTCTTCGGCACGGGCCTCATCTTCGAAGACGAAACCGGCTACAAAGATGATTTCCCGATGTGGCTCGTTGTCTCCATCGCCTGGTTCGTCGGCTGCCTCATCCTTGCCCTTGCCGTCCAACGCCCTACCGTCAGGCAGGCGCTGAACGCGCTCCACGGTATCCCGGATGATGGCGATTTCCCGCCCGCCTACATGGCCGCCAGCAAGAAGATGCAGCTCGTCGGAGGCTTCCTCGGATTCTCCGCCATCGCGCTCACCTTCCTGATGGTCTGGAAGCCGGGCCAGTAGGTTCCCGTTCCGGTTCATCGCTCGCAAGACAAAGCGGGGCCCCCCCGGGGCCCCCGCTTTCGCCTGCTGTGCATTCGCCGGCCCGCGCTCAGGCAGGCACGGCATCGGCGAAGAACGTGCGGATGATCTCATCGCTCAGCTTCACGTTCGTCAGGTGGGCGCGCTGCAGCTGCTCCCAGAAGTAGCGGTAGGTCGCACGGTCGTGCAGGTTCCCCTCGTGCTGGATCGGGCCCCAGTCCGCCGCATAGGCCTTCAGCAGGATAGCCTCGCCCTCTTCCACCTCGGGCATCGCCGGGGCCATCGCCCGCGTGATTGGCTCAATCTGCGCCGGGTAGATGCTCCACTGCCGCAGGAAGCCAAACTCCTCACGCGCGCGCCGCGCATCCTTATAGATGAAGTCCGTGTCCTTCAGCTCGAGTGTCACGTTGTGCGCCGGCACAATCCCGTTCGCAAGGGCTGCCGCAACCGTCTCCGCCTTCGCACGGTGCAGCAGCGCATGGTCGAACTGCGCCGGTGAGCGCATCGCCGAAGAGGGGATTGCCCCGTGGTGTGCGCTCACGAAGTCCATCAGGCCGAAGTCGAGCACCTGGATGTTCGGCACCTCCGCGATCTGCCACACCTCGTGCAGCGCGCCGTGCGTTTCAATCAGCGCGTGGATCGGAATCTCGCGCTTGATGCCGGCCTTCGCGGTCGTGTTCCGGATGTAATCCACCATCTCCGCAAGCTGGATGGCCTTCACCGATTTCGGCACCGTGATGTACGCCACCCGCGCGCCCGCGCCCGGCACGATGATGTCTACATCCTGCTTCCAGTGGTCATTCGTGTAGTCATGAATGCGCACGCCGGCCATATTGAGGGTGTTGGCCGGGTCGTTCTGCATCCGCACCACCATCTCGGCGTGGGCCTTTTCCGCTCCCGTCGGCGCGCCATCTTCGCAGTCCATCGTGATATCGAAGACCGGGCCCATCTGCTGCTGCAGCTGGAACGCCTTGGCGATTCGCTCCTCGGTCCCCGCGAAGTGCTCGCAGGTTGGGATGATGGGGAAGGGCTTTTCGCCCTCGAAGAGGGCTTCGTTTGGGTGTCGAGGCATGCTGACTGTTCCGATTCCGATAGTGAGGATGGGGTGCCGCCCGCGGGCAGGACAGTAACTGCCAGTATGCCCGAAATCCCCGGTACGCGACTCGCGCCGCCCCGCCCGCCCTACACGCCGAAAAGCTGCCAGCCGGGCCGGCCCATACCCTGGCCCGGCTGCTCGAGCCGCAGTCCGTGGCCATCACCCGCTCGCAACGCCTTTTCGATTGCCCACTTCGAAAGCCCCTGCACCTGCTGCATCCCCGCCATCTCAGCCAGGCTGAAGAACCCCGCATTGGCAATCTCGTCGCCATCAAACCGCGGCTCCCCATCGCCCAGCGGATCAAGGCGGAAGACAACGTAGATGTTCGTGCTCGGCCCGCCCATCGGCCCGGCAAGCGCATGGCGGAAGGCAATCACATCCCGCACGCGCGCCTCGATCCCCGCCTCTTCCAGCACCTCCCGCTCCACCGCCTCAGCCAGTGGCTCATCGTGCTCGGCGTACCCTCCGGGGAGCTGCCAGGAACCCGCGAACGGCTGCCACCCCCGTTGCACCAGCAGTGCCCGTTCTTCGCGGATAACCACGCCAGCGCAACCAATTGAAAACTCGCCGTAGTGAACGTAGTCGCAGGCAGGGCAGGCTGGACGCTCCCGTCCGCCGTCCTCCTTCGTCGTCAGGGTCATCGAACATCGGGGACAGTACGTGTGGTGGGCCATGATTCGCAGGAGTATACCGCCCACCCGCCATCGGCGAAGCACCCGGTTCCGCCCCCCGGCAAGCCTCCGGCAAGTTTCGTGACGAAACTGAAAAAAGCGGCCACAAGGCCGATCGGGCAGGCTATACTAATCATCCACCGTGTTTATCTTCGACCTGCAACTGAGCAACTACCGCAACTATGTGCGCTCATCCGTGCGCCTCGAAAAAGGCCTCAACCTGTTCATCGGTGAAAATGCCCAGGGCAAGAGCAACCTCCTCGAAGCTATCTATCTCCTCTCTACCCTCCGTTCCAGCCGCGCCAGCACTGACGCCGACCTCGTCCGGCGCGACCTCATCCCCAGCGACTTTCCGGTCGCCCGCCTCTCGTGCGAGGTAGAGCGCTCCGCTGGAAACCTCGCCCTCGAGCTCGCCATTGTTGGCCGCACCACCGATGCCAGCCACCGCGCCGGCAAACGCGTCCGCGTCAACGGCGTCCCCAAGAAAGCCTCGGATGCCGTCGGCCAGCTCTGTGCCGTCCTGTTCACCACCCTCGATATCGAGATCGTGGCCGGCCCCCCGCTCATGCGCCGCCGCTACCTCGACATGATGATCTCCCAGGTCGACCGCGGCTATCTGCGCGCCATGCAGAAATATGCCAAGGTCCTCCAGCAGCGCAACAGCCTGCTCAAGCGCATCCAGGGCCGCGAAGCCTCCGCCCAGGAACTCAGCTTCTGGGACCAGGAGCTCGCCCACGCCGGCGGTACGATCTTCTGGGCGCGCGCCGATGCCCTCGGCCACATCGTTCCCCAGGCCCAGTTCCAGATGGATCGCCTCAGCGATGGCCAGGAAGACCTCCAGCTCACCTACCGCCCCTCGCTCGGCGGCCTCGATGCCACCGATTCCCCGATCGATGACACCGAATGGACCGCGCGCATGCTCAAGGCCCTCGGCAATCTGCGCCCCCGCGAAATCGCCGCCGGCGCGACGCTCGTCGGCCCCCACCGCGATGACGTCCTCATCGAAATCGATGGCATGGCGGCCGATTCCTTCGCCTCGCGCGCGCAACAGCGTACCGCCGCCCTCGCCATGCGCCTCGCCGAAGCCAGCTACCTCCGCCGCGCGCTCGGCGATGACCCCGTCGTCCTCCTCGATGACGTCCTCTCCGAACTCGATGCCCGCCGCCGCCGCGGCGTCCTCGATTACGTCGATTCGTTCCAGCAAACGCTCGTGACAACCGCCGATCCCGACCGGTTGCGCGACATCATGACGCGCGCAGCGGGGCGCTTCGTTGTCTCTGCCGGTACTCTGACGCGCTTCGAAGGCGAGTAGTCCCATCGGCAGGCGGCGCTCCCTCGTACTCGGCGGCGCCGTCGTCGTGGGCGCCTTCGCTTTTCTCAACGGCCTCGCCGCTCTCGCCCTCCTCTTCGCAGTTGATGATGACCCGCGCGACCGGCTCTTCCAGGTCAACGCCTTCCTCGGCACCGCTATCGTCACCCTCAGCCTCGGCGGGATGCTGGTCTTCCAGGCTTCATCCTCGCTCGGGCGCACCGGCTCATCCGCCATGGGCGAGCGCCTGCACTGGTGGACACTCATCGGGCTCCTCGCCGTTGCCTTTCCGCTTCTCGTCCTTCTCGGCCAACTCCAGGTCAACAATCCCGAATCGCTCCCCTGGCTGTTCCCGTTCACGAATGTTGGCATCGTCAGCATCCCCTCCCTCGCCGTGGCCCTCGCCGTCTCCCGCCGCTACGCCCGCGCCAACGCCTGGGCCTGGCCCTTCAGCTGGCGCGAATGGACCAGTGCCGTCATCTATGGCGCGATCGGCGCCACCACCGTCGCCGGCATCATCAACACGCTCTACCTGCTGTTCGCGGGCGCCTGGCTCATCCAGAACCATGGGTTCGGCGACCGGTGGGCCGTCGATGAGTACCTCTGGACGGTCCCCGAGTCATGGGGCATCGCCTTCGACCTCTCGGTCCTTTCGGTCGTTGCACCCCTCAACGAAGAGTTCTGGAAGGGGATGCTGGTCGCGTTCTTCTTCTTCCGCAAAGGCGGCGCCGCCCGCTGCTTCGTCTGGGGTGTGCTGGCAGGCGCCGGTTTCAACATCCTCGAGACGTTCCAGAACAGCCTTGCGGTGGTCAATCCCTCCCAGGTGAGCGAGCAGCAGATGACGGACGAGTGGTGGCTCTTCGCGGTCGGCCGCGCTGGCACGGGGGCGCTCCATTCGGCGGCGACGGGCCTGGCCGCCCTTGGCTTCTTCGGGCTCTTCCGGCGGCGGCCGCGCTACCTGCCCGGCTACCCTGCCGCGGTCCTCCTCCACGGCTCCTGGAACTTCCTCAACTACACGCTCGCCGGCGATGCCATCCTCAGCGCATCCGGCCCGGATTCCCGCCTCCTCGATGTGCTCAGCATCGCCGGGCTGGCTGCACTCTTCCTCTTCTCCCTCGCGCTCCTCTGGGCCCTCAGTGGCCGTCTGCGCGATGGCTTCCCCGCCCCAATCTACCGGGTGATTGGCATGGTCCCCGGCCACCCGCCGCCCCACTCCAACGGGACGAACGAAGGGGCAGGCCCGGCGCCTGCCCCTTCGTCCTGAATCGTGCTCGGCCCTTAGCGGGCCCGGCGAGCCGCGAAGGCCAGCCCCGCGGAACCTGCCATGAGCGCCGCACCCGCCACAATCAACACCGGCAGCATCGAGCCGCCTGCCCCGTTCAGGCTGTTGCCCGTTGCAGGCGCGCCGGGAGCCGCCGGCGCCGGGGCATCCACCAGCGGGATGACCTTCAGCGTGCCGTTCCCCGCAAGGCCGACGGCGACCGCGGTGTACACGGTACGCGCTTCGAGCTTGAGCCCGGGGATAGTCAGCACTGTCGCGCCGCTGGCGTTCACGTTGACATTCAGGCTGTAGGTGCCGGCCGGGACCGGGGTGTAGGGCCCGAAGTTGCGGTAGGCCACGCCTGTGAAGACGTTCGTGTTCGTCCCTGCCACTGCAACGTTCACCGGCGGAGCATCGGCCGCCGCGTGAATCAGGCGAATGTGCGCGTTGTTGCCAGCCGGCGTGGCGTTGTTGTCTTCGAGCACATAGAGACCGAGCGTGCCCTTGCCAAGCTCGCCCACCGCAAGCACCGTGTAGTCCTTGCCAGCGGCGACCTCGAGGTTCGCTTCGAGTGCGGGCGAACCGCTACCATTGGACGGTGAAACAAAAACCTTCACGTTGTGGCCGCCCGCCGGGAGGCTCACGTACGGGGTATTGTTCGGGAACGCCAGCGCGGTGACTGCCTTCGCTCCATCGACAAAAATGTCGACGGCCGGGGCATCCGGCGAGGCGTGCATCACGCGGATGCGCCCGCTCTCGGCGGCACCCGCACCGCGCGGTGCGAACGAAAGGGCCGCAACCAGTGCGGCGATGAGGGCGGCGCCGGCCAGGAGCAGGACCCGGGCGGCCGGGTTCGATGTCCGTACTGCGATCATCGAGAGGACCTCCAGTTTCTTGTTATCGCGCCCTGCGTTTCCGCGGGCCCGTTCGAACCATGTACGAAAGTTGCACAGACAATCGATCACTACTGCCGGCGGAATTTCTTGAGCGCCCCCGCCGCCACCCCCTTCCTCCAGTTCCGCGAAGGCCACACCATCGCCTTCGATGCGGTTGTGGCTGAGTACACCGGCTCTGCCTATGCCGTCGCCGTCCAGGTCCTGCGCGATCCCGCCCTCGCCGAAGAAGCCGTCCAGGATGCCTTCCTCCGGATCTGGCAGCGCGCCCATCTCTTCGATCCCGCCAGGGGCGCCGAACGAAGCTGGATCCTCTCGATCGTCCGCAACCAGTCGATCGATGCCCTTCGTAAGCGAGCCCGCACCCGCGAACGATCGATTGACGACACCCCGTCCGTATATGAGCTCAGAGACCCGGACGATACCTGGCAGGCCGTGTTGGCCGGCCTTACCGGCGATCAGGTCAAGCAGGCCCTTGCCCGCCTCCCGGAGGAACAGCAACAGGTGGTCATCGGGACCTACTACCAGGGCAAGCGCCCCGCCGACGTCGCCCGGGAACTTGGCCTCCCCGAGGGCACCGTCCGCAGCCGCCTGCGCCTCGCCCTGGGCAAACTCCGCGATTCACTGGCCCCCATCCGCGAGGCACTCGAATGATCACCCACGACCATGCCGCCGGCCTCCTCGCCGATTTCGCCATCGACCTCCTCGATCCCGATGAGGCCGCCGCGGTGCGCCACCACCTCGCCACCTGCGCGGATTGCCGGGCCGAACTCCAGGCCTACTTCCAGGCCTCCGAAGCGCTTGCCTTCGCCGTCGAACCAGTCGAGCTTGCGACCGGCGCCGAAGTCCGCATCGCCGCGGGTGTTCGCGCCCGCATCGCCGCCGAACCTGCCCCCGCCGTCACTCCACCCCTCCGCGTCGTTCGTCCGGCCGGTCCGAACGGCGGCCACTGGCGCTCGATAGCGCTGGCTTCCGCCGCCGCCGTCCTCGTCCTCGCCATCGGCCTCGCGATCGCGGTCAATGGCTGGATCGGCGCGCGCGATCGGGCCAGCCGCCTCGAATCAGAGCTCCTCGCACGCGCGATCCAGCTCCCACTCGAGGGCGAAGGCTCCGAGGGCATCATCTACGTGTCGTCCGATTTCAATGGCGGCGTCGCCCGCTTTTCCGGCCTGCCTCCCGCCCCCACCGGCCACCATTACCAGGTCTGGAGCGAAGGACCCTCCGGCGACCAGGCTGCGGCCGATTTCGCCGGTGCCGATGGCGAGCTTCTCGTGCTCATCCCGGCGCTGCCGAGCGATATGACTCGCATGTTCGTCACCCTCGAACCAGATGGCACGGCTGGCAACGGGCCCGCCGGCCCCGAGCTCATGACCACGCCGCACTAGTACCGGTTGGCCCCTTCCCCCGCCCCCCGTCATGATCGATTCACTATGACTGACGATGCCTTCTTCGCCCTCGATGGCGACCACTACCTCCCCAATCCTTCCTGCCGGGGCCCCTGGGACCCGAACTCCCTTCACGGCCGCGTGATCGCCGGTCTGCTCGGCGCCGAAATCGAGCGGCTCCACGGCGCCAGCGACTTCCAGTTCTCCCGCCTGACCGTCGATCTCTGGCGCTTGCCCACCTTCGTCCCGATGAGCGTCCAGACCAGCATCGCCCGCGAAGGCGGCCGCATCCGCGTCGTCGATGCCGAATGCTTCGCCGCCGGCACCTCGATCGGCCGCGCCAGCGGCGTGCTCCTCCGGCGGGGCGAGGTACCCGAAGGGGAAGTCTGGCAACCCGAGCCGTGGGATATGCCCGTGCCCGCCCAAATCCCCGCTGAGCCACTGCCCGCCAACCGCCCCGGCAACTGGCAGCCGATGTGGGAAACCCGGGGGCGCGGCTTCGGCACCCCCGGCCGCAAGCGCGTGTGGATGCGCGAGATCCGGCCACTGATCGCCGGTCGCCCGCTCACTCCCTTCCAGCGCGTCGCCCTCGCCTGCGATTTCGCCAGCCCCCTCGCCAACTCCGGGGCGCATGGCCTGAGCTACATCAACGTCGATATCACCCTTTACATCCATCGCCTCCCCATCGGCGAGTGGATCGGGTTCGATGTCACCGATCACGGTGCGGCCGAGGGCGTTTGCGTTGGCCAGTGCCGCCTGTACGACGAGAGCGGGCCGATTGGTCACAGCACGGTCGCGGGCCTGGCCCAGCGCCGCGCCGCCCGCTGATTCGCCCCCACAACAGAAAACCCCCCACTGGCCATTCGCGGGGGGTTTTCGAAGAGATACCGCAGCAGCCTGTCGACTAGCAGGAATCGTTATTCGTATCCAGCAGCGTGACCGATTGGATGGCTGTGCCGGGCTTCATCACCAGCACCACGCCCGAAAAACCCTGGATCGCCGAGATGCCACCGGCGCTCGTATCGTTGATGTACCCGGGAACACCGGCCACGCTGGCGTTGAAATAGTGCAGCCAGCGCTGGTTCGGCCCATCCCACGTGTAAATCGCGCTCCACGACCCCGAAGGAAGGCACTCGGTGAACTTCGAGGGGCTCACGGAACCGGCCTTGGTCACCCCGACGTAGTGGATATTGCAGCCATCGCCGCCCGCGGCGCACACTCCGCCAACCGTGCTGCTGTGCTTCGCGACCGCAACACCCAGCGTGGCGCCCAGGATCGCAACCAGCCCGGCAGTCGTTGCCGCGACCACGAACACCTTTCGTTGAAACCAGCTCATTGTTCCTCCCGCACTGTTTCCACGGTGCGCTTGCTCGTTACCGTAGCAATCGAAACGTGTACATGCATCAGGTGAAACGCCGGAACAGCCGTATCGGTTGCCATGCTGCTGTAAAACGTTCGTAAAAAGGCGGCCATCTGCCGGCTTTTGCCCCTCTAACGCCCGCCGGCCGCCACATTCCGGCGCAGGAACAGGTCGATCAACCCCGCGATCGTCCTCGAATAGGCGGAGTCGGCATCGAACGCGTGGGGCATCCCGGAAAACAGGTGCAGGTCCACCGTCGCCCCGGTCTTTTCCAGCGCCTCATGCATCTGCGCGCTTGCCGCCCACGGCACTACTTCATCCTTCATCCCGTGGACGAGCATCGTCGGCGGGAACTCCTTTCGCGCGTATGTCACCGGGCTCGCCGCCCGGTAGTCTTCCGCGCTTGCGCCCGGCCCCATCAACTGCCCAATAGCATCCGAAAGCGAACGCATCGCCAGCAGCGTCGGCGCGTAGATCGCCACGCAAGCGCTCACCGAAGTATCCACACCCGGGTGCACGCCCGCCCCCTCGAATTCCGGGACGTTCGGCGTCCCCGCCAGCATCAGCGCAAGGTGCGCACCCGCCGAGTTCCCATGCACGGCTATGCGGGCGGGGTCCACGCCCAGCGTATCCGCATTTGCGCGCATCCAGCGCAGCGCCGCCTTCACATCGTGGATCTGCGCCGGCCACTTCGCTTCGCCGCTCAGCCGGTAGGCCGCCGAAACGCACACGTAGCCCAGCCGGCCGAGAAAGATCCCGTAGCCGCGCAACTGGGATGGGTCGCCCTGCAGCCATGCCCCACCGTGGATGAGCAGCACCCCCGGAGCGTTCCGCCCGCCTCCCGGCGGAGTGTAGATGTCGTAACGAAGCTCGCGCCCATCGATCGTATCAATGAGCACGCCCTCCTGGATGGTTACGCGGGCTGGTTCCGGCTGCACGTTCGAGTCCCCCGATTCAATTGTGGCGGAAGCTTCACCCGCCCATTCCTGCCGCGCAAGTCCGCCGCCGCACGCCATTCTTACGAATTTCCATCGACTTTGCGGGTGCCAGGGTGGACGATTGGTTGATAGGATGCGGCCACAAGGAGTACAGCATGTTGCCACTCGGTTTCAGCTGGGGCGCATTTGTCGTTTACGTCGGCGCGCTGATGTTCATGACCATTGGCGGACTCTGGGGCCTCTTCGAAAGCGGCCACCCCGCATTCCTGGTGCCCGTGCTCCTTGGCCTCTTCTACTTCTACCTCGCCTGGGAGGCCGTCGTCGAAGACGACAACCCTCCCGCGCCACCCCCGCGGAAGAATCCCGGATAACCCCCGCCGCTGACGGCAGCCTTACCCCCCGAGGCGTACAGTGACCGGCATGGGTCTTCGTAACATCAGGCTCGGTTCTCTGCTCGGCATCCCCGTGCTGGTCAACCCCAGCTGGTTCCTGCTCTTCGGGATTACCACCTGGTTCCTCGCCACCCAGTTCTACCCGGATGCCCTCGAAGATGCCAGCCGCCGCACCCACTACGCCATGGCCACCGCCAGCGTGCTCGTCTTCTTCGCCTCCATCGTCCTGCACGAACTCGCCCACAGCCTCGTCGCACGGGCCTTCAACATCCCGGTCAAGAGCATCACCCTCTTCATCTTCGGCGGCGTCGCCCAGATAACCCGCGAGGCCGCCCGCCCCTGGCACGAACTCCTGATGGCCGCCGCCGGCCCCCTCACCAGCCTGGTCCTTGGCGGCCTCTTCGCCCTCGCCTGGTGGCTCGCCGGCGCCCAGGGTGATCGCCCCATCGACTACGTCCTCGTCTGGCTCGCCATCATGAACGGCATCCTTGGCCTGTTTAACCTCCTCCCCGCCTTCCCTATGGATGGCGGGCGCATCTTCCGGGCAGCTATTTGGCTCACCACTGGCAGCTACAACCGTGCGACCGCCGTTGCCGGCTGGACGGGCCGCGGCTTCGCCGCCCTCATGATCGGCCTCGGATTCGCCGCCGTGCTCGGCTTCGATGTCCGCGTGGCCGAAGACATCGGCGGTGGCATCTGGCTGATGCTCATCGGACTCTTCCTCGAAAATGCCGCCCGCCAGAGCCTTTTCCAGAACCGCCTCGTCCGCGAACTCCAGCGCTACCGCGCCGAAGATCTCATGCATCGCGATCCCCCCGTCGTCGCCGGAGACCTCTCCGTCGGCTCGCTCGCACGCGGCGTACTCGAACTCAACCCGCGAGTTTGCTACTTCGTCCAGGAAGATGGACGCCTCGCCGGCATCCTCAGCGGCTACCAGATGCGCGAAATCCCCGAAGAATCCTGGGACCGCGTCACCGCCTCCGAAGCCATGGTCCCGAGCGGCCGGCTCCGCGCGACCGACCGCGATCGACTCCTCTCCGATGTCCTCCTCGAAATGGAAACCGAGGAATTGCTGCACATGCCCGTTGTCGATGATGGCCGCGTAGTTGGCGTCATCGCCCGCGACCGCATCCTTGGCGTTCTCCGCCAGGCCGGGCTCCTCAGCTCTGCCCGCGCCTGATCATTGGACGGAGCATCCCGGGGCGGCATCATGCACCCGTGAACCGGCTTCGTCTCGCCGCCGCCGTGAATGCCGGCAAGTTCGCGGGCGCCGCCACCCGCCGCATCCATCGCGGCGGAGGCACCGCCCTCCCCGGGCTTGTCGCCGAAAAGGTCCACCCCAACCTCGTCCGTGACCTCGGCCGAAGCCTCGGCGGTGGGCGCGTGCTCATCACCGGGACCAACGGCAAGACCACCACCGCTCGCATCATTGCCGGGGCGCTCGATGCCGATTCCCGCCCGTTCCTCCACAATCGCGAAGGTAGCAACCTCATGCGCGGCATCGCCAGCACGCTCCTCGGCCGGGCGAGCCCGGCCGCGGCGATCCCCCGCGCCGCCTCGACTATCGGCCTTTTCGAAACCGACGAAGCCACCCTTCCCCGCGCCGCCGCCGCCCTTGCCCCGTCCGTCCTCGCCTTCACCAACCTCTTCCGCGATCAGCTCGACCGCTACGGCGAAGTCGATACCGTCGCCGCGCTCTGGCGCAGCGCGCTCCAACGCACCCCCGCCGATGCCACGCTCGTGCTCAACGCCGATGACCCATCCGTCGCAGAGCTGGCCCGCGGATGGAGCGGCCCCATCCACTGGTTTGGCATCGATGACCCCTCCTTCGCCACCACCGCGGCCGGCGCCTTCGATGCCCGCTGGTGCCGCTGCGGCGGGGACTACGTTTACGAACGGCGGTACTTCGCCCATGTCGGCTGGTGGCGCTGTAGCGGTTGCGATCGCCGCCGGAACGAGCCCGCCACCAGCGCATCGGCCATCGAACTCGCGCTCGATGGCGCCTCCTTCGATGTCGGCGCCATCGGCCGCGTCACCATGCCGCTCACCGGGCTCTACAACGTCTACAACGCACTCGCCGCGATTGCCGTCTGCCGCGTCCTCGGAGTTGCCGATGCCGCCGTCGTCTCGGGGTTGGCCGCTGTCCGCGCGGCCTTCGGGCGGCAGGAAGTGGTCGACCTTCAGGGCCGCAAGCTCTGGCTCCTCCTCGCCAAGAACCCGGCCGGCGCGAACCAGGTGCTCCTCCTCCTGCGTACCATCGCCGGGAAGGATGTCGCCTCCGGCCTCAACGTCGCACTCCTCCTCAACGACCGCTTTGCCGATGGCCAGGATGTCTCCTGGATCTGGGATGTCGACCACGAGATGCTTGCCGGGCACGTCGCCCGCTCGTGGGCCGCGGGAGACCGCGCCGAAGACCTCGCCGTGCGTGCAAAGTACGCCGGCTGGCCACCACCGACGACCGTCGCCCACGATCCGGCCGCTCTCCTCGATGGCATCCTCCGCGAAACCGCCCCGGGCGACCAGGTCTTCGTCATCCCGACCTACACGGCGATGCTCGACCTCCGCGCCGAACTGGCCCGCCGCGGCGCCGTCGCCGGCGCCATGGACTGACGCGCTAGCGCGAATACATCGGCGTGCCGGTCCCACCCCGCCGGGTCATCACCACCTCGGCCATGATGCTGATCGCGATCTCCTCCGGCGTCTCCGCCCCGATGTGGAGGCCGATCGGCGTGCGCACGCGGTCCAGCTCCCCCGCGTCGAACCCCTCGTCCCGCAGGTGCTCCAGCACTGCCCGCGTCCGCCGGCGCGACCCGATCATCCCCAGGTAGGCCGCCCCCCGGCCGATGCACGCGCGCAGCGAGATCTCATCCTGCTTGTGGCCGCGCGTCACCAGCACCACGTACGTATTCGCATCGATCGGGAAACGCTCCAGCGCCGCCGTGAAGTCATCGCAGATAACCTCATCCGCCTCGGGGATGCGCTCTTCGCTCGCGAACTCCTCCCGGTCATCCAGCACAGCCACGTGGAAGTCGAGGAAGTCGGCCAGCTTCGCCAGTGCCCGCCCGATGTGCCCCGCGCCGACCACCAGGAACACAGGCTTCGCCTCGACCACCTCCACGTAGATCGCCGTCGCACCCTCGATGGCCCGCTCCGAAAGGCCCTGGGGGCCCACGTATAGCGTGCCCACCAGGTGGTTCTCGAACGCGCCCGCTGCGTGGGCCGCCAGCAGCCCATCCAGCACGTCATCGCCGAACGTGCCCAGCCGCTCACCCGATCGCTCAACCAGGAGGCGCGCCCCCGCGCGGACGCGGCTGGCGCCGGGTTCGAGGATCGAGGCCAGCAGGACCGGCTCGCCACCCTCGGCCGCGGCCAGCAATCGGCGTGTCAGCTCGAGCATATCGCCAAGCTTACGGGAATCGGCCCGGACCCGCCCCCGGCGGTTTTGCCTCTCCGTGCGATGTCGCCTATGCTGCAAACAGTCAACCACAGAGCCAGAGACCGCAGGTCCCAATGCGAACCGTCTTCTTGACGGGGGGATAAGCCGAAAGGCGCCTGCCGAGGCAGAACTTTGAAGGTGGCGCCAGCGCGCCTCCCTTTTTGAGTCCCTGCCCCGGCGGCAGGGATTTCCGGTTTCCGGGCCAGCCGCCCCGGGCCGTGTGAAACACGTGGCCCCATTCACAGGAACGGAGTACGCCCATGCCGACTCCACGGAAAGTCGCGATGCTCGCCGAGATCAAGGACCGCATGGAGCGGGCCTCGATCGCGATCAGCGCGGATTATCGTGGGCTGACCGTCGCCCAACTCACCGAGCTCCGCCGTGCCCTCCGGCCCGCCGGCGCCCAGGTGAACATCGTCAAGAACACGCTCGCCGCCATGGCTGCCAAACAGGCCGGCCGCGAAGAGATGGCCGAGATCGTCCAGGGCCCAACTGCCCTCGCCATCGGTTTCGATGACCCGATCGCACCCGTCAAGGCCCTCACCGAGCACCTCCGCGCCAGGCGCCTCACCATCGAAATTCACGGTGGCTGGCTCGAGGGCAAAGTCCTCAGCCGCGCCGAGGTCGAAAGCCTCGCCACCATGCCCTCGAAGGAGCAGCTCATTGCCGACGTCGTCGGCAAGCTCCAGAGCCCGCTCTACAACTTCGCGGGCCTCATGCAGGCTTCCATGCGGAACTTTGCCGGCCTTGTCGATGCCCGCGCCGCCCAGCTCGAAGCCAGCGCCTGACCCCGGCGGGGCCCTACCCGGCCTTTGCCACGAAAACACACCACGGAGATCCCAACCATGGCTAGCAAAATCGAAGACGTTCTCGAAATCATCAAGGGCATGACCCTCCTCGAACTCCGCGATCTCAACAAGGCGATCGAAGAAGAGTTCGGCATCACCGCCGCCGCGCCGATGATGATGGCTGCTGGCGCCGGCCCCGCCGCTGGCGCCGCTCCCGCCGCCGCCGAAGAAGAGAAGACCGAATTCAACGTCGTCCTCAAGAGCTTCGGCGATAACAAGATCAACGTCATCAAGGCCATCCGCGAAGTCGTCAGCGGCCTCGGCCTCAAGGAAGCCAAGGACCTCGTCGAGGCCGCCCCCACCAAGGTGAAGGAAGGCATTGCCAAGGACGAAGCGGAGTCCATCAAGGCGAAGCTGACCGAGGCCGGCGCCGTCGTCGAGATCGAATAAGCTCTCGCAGGCACGTTCCTACCGGGC
>Ga0073899_10002184_pt1 | contig 17686 bp, 11 predicted proteins | sample KloWWTmetaKNB5Ph_FD_88975 | JGI IMG/M metagenome (GOLD analysis project Ga0073899, IMG submission 88975) | Active sludge microbial communities from Klosterneuburg, Austria, studying microevolution and ecology of nitrifiers - Klosterneuburg... | ecosystem: Engineered > WWTP > Aerobic digester >...
CCTACACCGCGCGCGACGGCATCAACATCGCCCGCTACGCGCTCAAGCTCGGCGCCAGCGAGCGCGGCGGCCTCGACATCAAGCGCCACGTCCGTCAGGCCACCCAGCAGACCCTCGGCGAGGAGGCCCTCGAGTTCCTGCCCGGCGAGATCCCGATCGACCCGAGCCGCGACCCACCCCGCTGACGCCGGAGCCATGTCCGAAGAGACAGCCCCGACCTACCGGCCGGCCTGGCCGGACCCGCTGAGCCTCAGCCGCGACGAGCTGACCGAGCTCGGCCTCGTGCTGCCCGGCGTCGTCGTCCTCCCGATCCTCCACGGCCGCCTCGAGTTCGCCTGGATGGTCCGCCGCGCGATCGAACGCCTGACCCCCGCCGCGCTCGCCGTCGAGCTCCCGGAGAGCCTCGGCGAGCCGATCCGCCGCGCCGTCGGCCGCCTCCCGCTGCTCAGCGTCGTCGAGTACCCCGACGCGTCGGGACGACCGGTCTACCTCCCCGTCGAGCCCGCCGACGCGCTCGTCGAGGCCGTCCGCCGCGGCCTCGAGCTCGGCATCCCCGTCCACATGGTCGACCGCGACGTCGACCGCTACCCCGCCGTCCGCGACCGCCTCCCCGACGCCCTCGCGGCCGAATCCGCGGGCGCGCGCGCCTACCTCACCGCCGCCCTGACCCTGGCCGAGCACAGCCCGCGCGTCCCCGAGGACGACCTGCGCGAGCACACGATGGCCTTCAACGTCGCCTCCCTCGCCGCCGCGCAGACTGGCCCGGAGGCGACCATCCTCGTCGTCTGCGGCCTGCACCACGCCCGCGGCCTCATCCGCAACCTGCTCGAGGTCTTCGGCGCCGACCAGCGCGCCGTGACCCCGCTGCGCCGCATCAAGCGCGAGGGCGTCGTCGTCCATCACCTCGCCGAGTCCGCCAGCCGCGAGGTCCTCGCCGAGCTGCCCTTCGTCAACGCCGCCTACGAGCGCTCCCGCGGCACCGCCCCGCCCTCCGCCGCCGGCCCCGCCCACACCGCCACCGTCGTCGACCTGTTCACCCGCGCCCGTCAGCGCCCCCGCATCGACCCGTTTCGCACCGCCGCCCCGCCCGAGGCCAGCGAGGACCGCCCGCGCGCGACCGGGCGCATGGGCCTGCTGCTCGCGCTGTGCCAGCAGGCCCGCGCCCGCTACCGCGAGCAGACCGGCGAGACCCTGCGCCCCGGCACCCTGCTCCACCTGCTGCGCTTCGCCTGCCGCTACGCCTACCTCGAGGGCGGCCTCGGCCCCGACCTCTATCAGCTGGTGATCGCCGCGCGCGGCTACGCCGACGACAACTACGCCCACGAGGTCTGGGAGGTCGCCACCCATTACCCCTGGCAGACCTCCCGCCCCGAGCTCGCCCCGCTCGAGCTCAGCCTGCGCGACCTCCACGAGCACGTCCGCAGCATCCGTTTCCACCCGAAGACCCTCCAGCGCCGCCACCGTCTCATGCGCGTGATCCAGCCGCGCCCCAGCGAGCGCCGCGTCGGCGAGTGGGCCGAGCAATTCGACGGCGACAACCTCTGCTCCTATCCCCCTGAGGACCTCGCCCTCGAGCACTACGGCGCCTTCCTGCGCAAGCGGACCGAGCGGCTGCACGCCGCGTCCCAGACCACCAGCGAGCCGTTCTCGACCAGCCTATACGACGGCATCGACGTCCGCGAGACCCTCCGCAACTGGCACAGTCGCACGCTCTATGTCCGGCGCGAGCGACCCGTGCGCGGCAAGCCGGGCGCCGTCGTCGTGATCTTCGAGGACGAGCCCCTGACGCCCGAGGAGCCGCGCTTCCCGTGGCACATGTGCTGGCAGGGCGAGCACGACGAGGAGGGCGACATGGCCCTCTACGCGACCGACCCCTTCGCCCGCGTCGTCGGCCCGGGCATCGGCAAGGCCCTCTACGGCGGGTTCCTGCTGACGCGGCCGCCCGGCGCCATGTTCGGCGTGTGGCAAGACCCCTACTACAGCGAGGCCCGCAGCAAGGCCGAGCTGCTGCTCCTGGCCGCGCTCGACCACTCCCCCGAGCGCCTGGTCGTCTACGTCGCCCCCGCGCCGCCGCGCCAGGCGATGCGCCAGGCCGCGCAGCGGATGGACCGCAAGATCGTTCATGTGCCGCTCGGGCAGCTCTCGCCGGTCACGCTCAAGCGCCTGCGCGTCTTCCACGTGCTGAGCGACCGCGCCACCCGGGCCACCGCGCGAGACTATATCCGCGACTAAAAGCACGCCCGAGCGCCGCCGCCGACCCGCCTAAACTTGGCCCGGGCGCCCGCGTCGGCTATCTCTGCGGCGGCCGCCCGTGAACAACAGCAGGCGCACCGGCGTCTTTGCACGCCCGCCGTCGGCAGCCCAGGACTAAATTCTCATGACCATCAAGCAGCTCGTCACCCACGCCTGTACCTTCGCCCTCCTCGCCGCTCCGCTCGCCTGCAACAGCGAGACCCAGACCGGCACGCTCGTCGTCCCCTTCGAGATCGGCGCCGGCATCGAGTGCTCGCTCAAGAACGTCACCGAGGTCAAGATCTCGCTGTTCGACATGCCGGCCGACGGCGCCAACAGCGAGGAGGTCGATTCCTTGACCGTCCCCTGCGCCGAGGGTGAGGCGCGCTTCGACAACCTCCCCGTCGACCGCTACTACATCACCGCCGAGGGCAAGGACGCGATGGACTTCACCGTCGTCGACAACGGCGGCAACTCGGAGCCCGACATCGGCGAGGTGCTGGCCGGCACAGAGACCAAGGCCGCCACCGTCAACATGACCTCGACCCCCGCCCAGCTGTGGGTCCGCTTCGAGCTCAATAAGGACAACTTCCAGGCGATGTGCTCGCAGATCGTGATCGACAACTTCAAGATCACCGCGTTCAAGAACGGCGGCGCCGACCCGCTCATCAGCACCTCGATCACCTGCGACGCCGTCCCCGACCCCAACGACAGCTATCACCACATCCCCGATGAGATGCGCGACCTCGACGGCTCCGTCTTCGACTACATCCGCATCCAGCCGCTCGACAAGGACGGCAACATGACCGGCACCGACCTCAAGTACCCGCTCGTCGCCGCCCCCGGCGCCGGCCGCACCGTCAAGCTCACCTTCAGCGCCGAGTGCACCGCCGACACCTGCGACCTCGCCTGCAACGGCGGCTCCTGCACCCCCGACGCCTGACAGGTCGAAGGCCGGGCCGATCGCCCGCCATCACGCGCAGCGGACCGCCGCCGCTGCTCACCGCCCGGTGAGCACGGCGGCGGGCTCCATTCGCGCCGCCCGGCGCGCCGGCAGGAACGCCCCGAGCACGCAAAACCCCGCGGCGAAGCCCAGCGCCAGCAGCACCAGCTGCGGCCCGAATTCGAAGTAGGTGGTCGGCTTGTACGGGAAGTCGGGCACGTAGCTGGCAGAGACCGCGTCGAAGCCCAGGCTGGCCGCCCAGGCCAGCAGCAGCCCGGCGGTGCCCGCCGCGAGGCCGACGCAGACCGCCTCGCCGAGGATGATCAGGCGGATGTCGCCGCGGGTGGCCCCGACCGCGCGCATGATCCCGATCTCCCGCTGGCGCTCGTACACCAGCATGAAGAACACGTGCATGATGTTGATCGCCGCGATGCCGACGATGATCGTGCTCAGCAGGCTGAACACCAGCACGAACACCGTGATCAGCATGCCGGCCTGCTCCGCGCCGCTGTCGGTGACCTCGAGGTCCATCACCTCGATCGCCTTCGCCACCGCCGCGACCTGATCCTTGGCCGCGACCTTGACGATGATCGAGTGGTAGCGCTTCGCCGCCTCCGGCGCCCCGTAGTGCACGTTGTACCCGGCGACGTGGCCGCGCGGCAGCGTGAGCCCGAGGGTGATCGCCTTGTCGCTGAAGCCGACCAGGCGGACCCGCTCGTAGAGGAAGGTGTCCTTCTCCGAGGCCGCGACCATCGACGCCCCGACCCGCATCTCGATGCTGAAGCCGAGCAGGAACTCCTGGTTCAGCCGCGGCAGGTTGTAGGCGCGGCGCAGCGAGCCGTTGTAGAGCTCGACCAGATGGTTGGAGACCAGGGCCGGGACGTACTCGCGGCAGACCTTCGTCGGGCCGCCGCTCCGGGGTTGCCCGCAATAGAACTCGTCGCCGCCGCACTCCGCGTCGGCCTTGCACGTGCGCGCCGGCTCCGCCGCGGGGCGCGGGTCGTGGAAGGCCGGGCCGATCTCCTCGGCGACCAGGGCCGGGTCGATGCCGTCGACGATCAGCTCGGTGCGCAGGTCGTTGCCGATCAGCTTCTTGCCGCCGAGGCCGATCGCCGGGACCGTCAGCTTCATCTTCGGGAACACGCCGCTGACCCCGGGGATCGCCCGCAGCTTGTCCGCCGCCGCGTCGTCGAGCACGTCGCTCGCCATCCCGAGGCTGAGCGGTCCGAGGTCGAGGCTCATCGTCTTCGCCACCACCTCGAGCTGGTCGAGCGGGAAGATCTTGCCGAGCACGATGCTGCGCACCCCGGCCCCCAGCGCCAGGAAGAACGCGAAGGCCGCGATGCCGACGACCACGCCGATCGACGCCAGCAAGAAGTGGACCCCGTTGCTGCGCAGGTTGGCGGCGACGATGCGTACGAGCTTGCCTGGTCTCACGGCTGGGTCTCCTTCTCGCCCGCGGCCACCACCACGCCGTCGCGGATCTCGATCACGCGGTCCGCCGCGCCGGCCACCACCGCATCGTGCGTGACCATCACCAGCGTCACCTTCTCGTCGCGACACAGCGCCGTGAACATCGCCAGCACCTCCTGGGCCGTCCCGCTGTCGAGGTTCCCGGTCGGCTCGTCGCCGATCAGCAGCGCCGGGCGATGAAACAGGGCCCTGGCGATCGCCAGCCGCTGCTTCTGCCCGCCCGACAGCGTCGACGGCCGCGCCGTCGCCTTCTCCGGGATCCCCACCCGCTCGAGCAACTCCTGCGCCCGCGCCTGCGCCTCGCGGTCCGTCAGGCCCCGGCCGTCGCGCACGAACAGCGCCGGCAGGGCCACGTTGTCCAGGCAGCTCAGGTGGTCGAGCAGGTGAAAGGCCTGGAACACAAAGCCGATCGAGCGGTTGCGGTAGGCGCTCAGGCGGGCGTCCGACAGCCCGCGCAGGTCCTGGCCGCCGACCAGGACCTCGCCGCGAAAATTGCTGTCGAGACCGCCGAGGATCCCCAGCAAGGTGCTCTTGCCCGAGCCCGAGCGGCCGACCAGCGCCACGAATTCACCGTCCGCCACGTCGAGGTCGACCCCACGCAGCACCTGCAGCTCAGACTTGCCGCTCCAGTAGCTCTTGTGGATGCCGCGGGCGCGGATCATGGGCGTCGCACCTTAGGCCGCGGCGCCCGGGGGGTCAACCGGTCCCCGCGCTCGAAAACCGCTCCTTCCGACGCGTCCTGCGACCGCCGACGACCTGGCCTTCGGGTCACCCTGGCCCCCATGATCCTATGATCCCATGACCCATGACCCCATGACCCCATGACCCCATGACCCCGCGCCATCGCACTTGTGCGGCTGCGCCGGTCGCGGCACCATGCAATGGCATGTCACCACCGCGGCCCTCGCATCTGCAACTTCGCGGCGCGCTGCTGACCTCCCTGCTCATCGGCTGCAGCAGCCCCGGCTGCAACCCCGGCGGCTCCGCCTCCGGGGAGAGCGACGCCACCAACGGGATCGCCACCACCACCGACAGCAGCACCAGCCCCTCGACCGGCTCCCCGACCTCCTCGCCCACATCCTCCTCGCCCACCGAGGACACCACCGGGACCACGCTCCCCTGCGTCGACGGCCAGCTCCGCTGCCCCGCCCACGACGACCGCGAGGCGTGTCAAAACGGCGCCTGGGTCGACCAGCCCTGCGCCGAGGGCGAGGGCTGCGACCCCTTCGGCGTGTGCCTCCCGTGCATCTGCGCCGCCTCCCAGTGCGTCGACGCCGGGACCCTCAACGTCTGCCACTGCACCGAGTACAAGCAGGAGCTGTGCGGCCCGACCTCCGCCTGCGCCGCGCTCGACGGCGAGCCCGAGTGTCACCCGCAGATCTGCAACCCCGGCGAGGCCCAGTGCGCCGACAGCGACACCGTGGTCGCCTGCAACGCCACCGGCACCGCCATGCTGGCCCCGGTCGACTGCGCCCCCGATCAGCTGTGCGACTTCGGCGTGTGCCTGCCCGCCTGTGAGGTCGTCGCCAAGCTCGACTCGAGCGTCGGCTGCGACTTCTGGGCGGTCGACATGGCCAACGTCCCGCCGCGCGACGCCTACGTGTTCGGGGTGGCGCTCTCGAACCCGAACCCGACGCTGCCGGTCAAGGTCCGGATCTACGACCGCAACAACAACGGCCAGGAGCAGCAGGTCGCCGAGGGCACGATCGGCCCGCGCGACGTCGAGATCTTCAACCTCTCCGGCACCAGCAACGGCGACGTCGGCTTCTACCCCGGGGACGCCGGCTTCATCGGCACCGGCGTCGCCCGCGGTCGCGCGTTTCGCATCGCCAGCGAGCTGCCGATCGTCGCCACCCAGTTCAACCCCTTCGGCGGGGCGGCGGCGTTCACCACCGACGCCTCGCTGCTGCTGCCGACCCACACCCTCGGCAAGAGCTACTACCACCTCGCCTGGTCCCAGGGCCTCGGCTCCGGCTCGGCGCTGGTCGTCGTCGCCACCCAGGACAACACCAACGTCACCATCCGCTCGACGGTGGACACCCCGGCCGGGCCCAACGGCATGCCGGCCCTGATCGCCGGCAAGGACGTGGTGATCCCCGGGCTCAAGCGCAACGACTACATCCAGGTGTCCTCCACCAAGGACCTGAGCTCGAGCTGGATCTTCGCCAACGCCCCGGTCGCCGTGTTCGGCGGCCACAGCTGCGCCCGGGTCCCGGACTTCGCGACCCTGGAGTGCGATCACCTCGAGGAGCAGATCTTCCCGATCGACACCTGGGGTCAGCACTACATCGCCGCGCGCAGCCCGGCCCGCAACAACGAGCCGATGTTCTGGCGGGTCCTCGCCGCCGAGGACGGCACCGTGGTCCAGTACAAGCCCCCCGTCTCGATCGGCGCCGAGTCCAAGCTCGACGCCGGCGCCTTCGCCGAGTTCACCGCCCCCGGCGACTTCGAGATCACCAGCAACAACGGCCACCCCGTGCTCGTCGCCGGCTACACCTTCGGCTGCAAGTCCACCAACCTGCCCGACTGCCCCGGCGACCCCTCCATGGTCCTCGCCGTCCCGGTCGAGCAGTGGTTGACCGACTACGTGTTCCTGGTCGACTTCTCCTACACCAACGACAACGTCAAGCTCGTCCGCAGCAAGGACAAGGCCGTCAGCCTCGGCTGCCTCGCGGAGATCCCCGACTGGAGCCCGATCAACGACAAGTACGAGTCCGCCGTGGTCAACATCAACCCCGGCGTCGGCGACTGCCAGCCCGGCACCAACACCGCCACCGGCGCGTCCCCCTTCAGCATCATGGTCGTCGGCGAGTCCAAGCAGACCAGCTACGCCTACCCCGGCGGCCTCGCCCTGAAGCCGATCAACCCCCAGTAGCCCGCGTCCATGCCGCTGCACAGCAAGATCCTCCTCGGCCTGGCCCTCGGAGCCGCCGCAGGCGTCGCCGCCAACCTCGGCCTCGGCCCCGGCCACTGGCTCGTCGCCGGCCTCGACCGCTACCTCGCCGGCCCCCTCGGCCAGGTGTTCCTGCGCATGCTCTCGATGGTCGTCATGCCGCTGGTCTTCGCCTCGATCGCCCTCGGCGTCGCCGGCGTCGGCGACGTGCGCCGCCTCGGCCGCATGGGCGCGCGCACCCTCGTCTTCTTCATCGGCACCACCGCCCTCGCCACCGGCCTCGGCCTCGCCCTCGTGCAGCTGGTCCAGCCCGGCACCCACATCGCCCCGGCGATCCGCGAGCAGCTGCTCGTCGACTACGCCAGCGGCGCGGCCGACAAGATCGAGGCCGCCGCGACCGCCGAGTTCGGCGTCGACACCCTCGTCGGCATCGTCACCCGCAACCCGATCAAGTCCGCCGTCGACGGCGACATGCTCGGCATCATCTTCTTCGGCCTGGTCTTCGGCGCGGCGCTGACGATGATCCGCGACGATCGCCGCCTGGCGATGACCGCCTGGCTCGAGGCCCTCGCCGACGTCGTCACCACGATCATCGACATCGCCATGCGCATCGCCCCCTACGGCGTCGCCGGCCTGATCTTCGGCGTCACCTCGCGCTTCGGCTTCGCCCTGCTGGCGCCGCTCGGCGTCTACGTCGGCCTGGTCCTCGGCGCCCTGCTGCTGCACGCCGCCCTGACGATGAGCGTCGTCATCCGCGTGCTCGTCGGCCTGCCGCCGCTGCTGTTCTTTCGCCGGATCCGCGCCGCCCTGGTGACCGCCTTCAGCACCTCCTCGAGCAGCGCGACGCTGCCGACCAACCTCCGCGTCGGCGAGCAGAACCTCGGCCTGCCCGCCAGCGTGTGTGGCTTCGTGTACCCGCTCGGCGCGACCATGTGCATGAACGGCACCGCGCTGTTCGAGGGCATCACCGTGATCTTCCTGTGCCAGGTCTTCGGCGTGACCCTCGACGTCGGCCAGATGGCGGTGGTCATGGGCATGGCCGTGTTGACCTCGATCGGCGCAGCGGCCGTGCCCGGCGGCTCGATCCCCCTGATGGTCGGCATGCTCGCGATGTTCAACGTTCCGCCCGAGGGCATCGCCGTGATCCTCGGCGTCGACCGCATCCTCGACATGGCCCGCACCGCCGTCAACGTGCTCGGAGACCACACCGCGGCCGCCTACATCGCCCGCTCCGAGGGGCTCTGGCAGCCGCACATGCTACCCGCCGAAGTCGACACGGGCGACGCCTCGAAGTGAACGCAACCGGGCGTGGTACGAGAGATTCCTTGCTCGCACAACTTGCGGCTTCGCCGCCGGTGAAACACGCTGCACACGAGTCGCGCGGATGACCGATTCGGCCCGCGGACCGGCCATCATCGCGCGGTCGCGGTGATCATCCAAAAGCGCTATGGTTGGCCGGCATGGCGTCGCTCATTGAGCCGCAATCCAGCGCTCCCTCCCCGTGGAAGCCGAGATCGGCGCTCCTGGGGACGGTCCTGGCCAATCGGTACCGCATCACATCGTTCATCGGTCAGGGCTCGACGGGCGCGGTGTTCCGCGCCGACGACGTGCTCGCGAACATCCCGGTCGCGGTGCGCATCCTGACCCCCGCGCTGGCCCAGCACGCCCAGCTGCCGCGCATCCACGCCCGCATCGATCGCAACAAAGAGATCACGCGCCTGCGCCCCGGCGCCCTCGTCAACCTCGTCGACATCACCGACGCCGGCATGACCCTCGACGGCGAGCTCTTCGTCGTCACCGACTTCATCGACGGCGACCACCTGTCCACCATGCTCGGCCGCGGCGGTCGCCTGCCGTGGAGCCGCGGCGGCAGCCTGTTTATCCGCCTCGGTCAGCTCATCCACGCCCTCCACGGCGAGGGCATCATCCTCGGCACCCTGCAGGCCCGCCACTGCTACGCGGTCCGCGGCAAGAGCAAGCAGGAGACGATCAAGATCGTCAACCATGCCCTCTTCGAGCGCGTCGCCGCCGGCATCGGCCCGCACTCCACCCCCGAGGTCGCCGCCCAGGCCCGCTACTTCGCCCCCGAGGTCGCCTGCGGCGAACCCGTCGACGCCCGCACCGACGTCTACTCCTTCGGCGTCATCATCTACGAGCTGCTCACCGGCGCACCACCCTTCGTCGACGCCAACGTGATGCGCCTGGTCGCTATGCACCTGCAACGCGCCCCCCGTCCGCCGAGCGAGCGGGTCCCCGACCTCCCCGCCGAGCTCGACGCGGCGCTCCTCCGCAGCCTCGCCAAGGCCCCCGGCGACCGCTTCCAGAGCATCGCGGCCATGGTCGAGGCGCTCGAAGCCGTCCCCGCCGCGGCGAAGCCCGTCGTCGCGGTCATCTCGGCCAGCGCCGCCGCCACCGAGATCCCCCCGCCCAGCCACGCGCCCGCCCCGGCAGCCAGCCCGAGCGCCATCCCAACCGCCAGCCCGACCACCAGCCCAACCACCAGCCCAACCACCAGCCCGAGCGCCAGCCCAACCACCGCAGCGCCCGAGGTCACAGCCCCCGCACGGTCCGAATCGTCGATCCCGGTGGTCCGGCCCCCGGCCACACCCAGCCGCCCCGTCACCATCCCCCCCGGCGGCCTTCGCCTGCCCCCGCCGCCGACCCTCGGCCGCCCCGCGAGCGGCCCCTTCGCCCCGCCGCCCCAGCTCGGCGCCCCGTTGCCATCCGTGCCCAGCCCCTCCGCCGGGGCCCCTCTGCCTGCCACCGCCAAGGCACCCGCCACCGCAGCTGTCCCCGAGGACAGCCGCACCGCCACCACCCCTGTCCCCGCGGACAGCCGCACCGCCACCCCCCCTGTCCCCGCGGACAGCCTAGCCGCCACCACCCCTGCTGTCCCCGAGGACAGCCGCACCGCCACCACCCCTGCTGTCCCCGAGGACAGCCGCGCCGCCGCCACCCCTGCTGTCCCCGAGGACAGCCGCGCCGCCGCCACCCCTGCTGTCCCCGAGGACAGCACCGCCGCCGCCACCACCCCTGTCCCCGGGGACAGCCGCGCCGCCGCCGCCACCCCTGTCCCCGAGGACAGCCGCACCGCCACCACCACCTCTGCTGTCCCCGAGGACAGCCGCACCGCCACCACCTCTGCTGTCCCCGAGGACCGCACCGCCGCCACCACACCTGTCCCCGAGGACAGCACCGCCGCCACCACACCTGTCCCCGAGAACAGCCGCACCGCCCCCACACCTGTCCCCGCGAACAGCCCCGCCGAGGCCCCGACGCGCCCCGGCCCGACGCCACAGGTGCACGCCACGCTGGTGCCCGGCTCGCTCGAGGCCCTGACCCTCGAGCGTGCGCTCCCCGCCCCCACGACCCGCGACATCGAGCCGCGCGCCGCCTCCTCCGCCTCGAGCGCGCGCCGTCCAGTCATCCACCTCACCGAGATCCGCAGCAAGCCCGGGGACGACAGCGCCTCGTCATCCGGCGCCTACCTGCGCGTCGCGCTCAGCGACGCCGCGAACGCAGCCCGTCCCGGCCGCTCGACGGGCGCCGCCGAGCCCGAAGCCAAGCCCGAAGCCAAGCCCGAAGCCAAGCTCGCGGCCACGCCCGAGCCCAAGCCCGAGCCCAAGCCCGCGGTCACGTCCGAAGCCAGGCCCGAGCCCAAGCTCGCGGCCAGACCCGAGCTCAGGCCCGAACCGCAGCCAGACTCGCGGCTTCGCCCGGTCGTCTCGGGCGACGCCCTGCGCGCCGCCGCGCTCCATCAAGCGCCCGCGAACGCGGCCCAGGCCTCGCTCTCGCAGATCTCCGGCACCAGCGACTCGATCATCGCCGAGCTACCCCGGAGCCGCAACGGCTGGCTCGTCGGCGGCGTCATCGGCCTGGTCGCCGCCGCCGGAGTCGCCGCCCTGGTGCTCACCCGCCCGGACCCCGAAGAACGCGGCGATGTGGCGTTGAACCAGCCGATCGCCCGCAAGCTGCCCGCCTCCCCATCCGACCTCGCGGCCGCGGAGGCCGCCAACCCCGACCCGTCCGCCGATCCACCGCGCGGCGCCGGCCTGCTCCCGCCCGGCGGACCTTCCACGCCCGACAAGCCCGACAAGCCCGTCATCGAGCCCTCCGCCGTCGACCCCGAGCGCCCCGCCGTGGCCGCGCTCCCCGTCCGCGAGCCCGACCCCGACCCCAAGCCCGGCAAGAAGCCCAAGAAGCCCCGTACGCCGCGCGCGGTCGAGGCCGAGGAGCCCGACATCCTCGACCAGGTCCGCGCCCACATGTACAAGCAAAAGGCCGAGGAGGACGCCCGCAACGCCGCCCTGCAGGCCTCCGCGGCCGCCAAGGCAGAACCCCTCAGCGACGCCGACAAGGCCCGCGAGACCCTCGACCGCGCCAGGCAAGCGTCCGCCGCCGCCAACCTCCAGCTGTGCTTCTCCCTCGCCCGGCAGAGCAACACCCTCGTGAAGTCCCCCGAGGCCCTCGAGCTGATGGGCACCTGCGCCTGCCGCCTCAAGAACGAGACCTCCGCCCGCGTCGCCTTCAACGCCCTCAGCGGCGAGCGCCGCGACCGCGTCGCCGCGACCTGCAGCGCCAGCGGCATCACCCTCTGAGCTGTCCCCGGGGACAGCTCCTTACCCGCCGATGAGCTGTCCCTGGGGACAGCTCCTTACCCGCCGCGCCGGATGCGAAACGGCAGCAGCGTCTGGACCAGCGGCGAGCTGAAGCGCTCGAGCGACAGCGACTCGTGCACCGCCGCCATCCGACGTCCGCCGAGGCTCGTCTCGAGCTCGCTGCGCGCATAAAACGGCGTGTCCTCGAGCGTGCGCACCACCCGCGCGGGCGCCCCGTCGCTGCGTGTGGCCCGGGGCAGCCACCAGCGCGTCCGCCCGAGCTCCTGCGAGCACGGCGCATCGAGCGGCTGGACCCGGCCGTCGGCGTGGAAGGTCCGCCCGAGCCGCAGCACGCTGCCGTCGACCCGCCGCCCGTCGTAGAGCACCGCCGTCCGGTCGGGCAGCGAGGCCCGCGACCAGTGCCAGTCGCGGAAGGCCGCCTCGAGCGGCTCGTCGCCGAAGTTCGCGTCGTGATAGCCGATGCCGCGCAGCTTGAGCGAAGGATGCGTGAGCTCGGCCTCGACGCGGGCGTGCGGCGCGACCCCCCACCAGGTGTGCCGCCCGCGGCTGTCGATGGTCACGGGCGCGGCCGGCAGCGCCGAGGGCCGGAGCCGGACCACGCCCGCGACCCGCTGCCCGAACACCGCCGTGCGCTCGTCGAAGCGGACCACCAGGCAGTCGCCCTCCCAGGCGATGCTGCTGCGTCCGACGTGCAGGCGGTCCGGCCCGCGCTCGACCTCGCCGGGTCCGTACTCCGACATCACCCACGCGTCGGCCCTGGGCCCGTAGAGCGCCACATTGATCGCGCAGTGCTCGAGCGGGTCGGCCATGCCCCAGCGCGAGCGCGCCCGGGCCCGCGCGTAGTACGGCGAGAACACGCTGCCGACGAAGGCGATGATCGTCAGTCCGTGGCGGCCGTCGTCGCAGAGCGCGTCGAGGTACCACCAGCTGTACCCGCCGGGCGCCACCGCCCGATCGAAGCGAGGTCCTCGCACACGCTCCGCGCCGCATAGCGCCCGCTCAGCGTCGCCATCGGCACCCCCGCTCCGGGGTGCACGCTGCCCCCCGCCAGATACAGGCCCGCGAGCTTCGTGCGCGCCGCATGCCGCGTCAGCGAGTCGGTCCAGCCCCGCGTCGCCGCCCCGTAAAGCGCCCCGCCCGAGCCCGGGAACATCGCCGCGAACTCGTTCGGCGTCGTCACCGTCGTGGCCGCGGGATCCAGCGTCACTTCCAGGCCACAGCGACTCAGCAGTTGAAGGGTCGCGCGTTGACATGCATCGATCTCCGGAGCGGTGAAGCGGCCCTGTCCGCCGCGAGGCGGGGCATTGATCAAGATCAGCACGCGCTGCGGATCCTCGGTCGCCGGCGCGGGCCGGTCCGAACGATCCTGCGCACAGACGTACACCGTCGGCTCGTCCGGCAGGCGGCCATCTGCGCCGAGCGCCGAAAATTCGCCGGCGTAGTCGCGCGAAAAGCAGACATTGTGGCGCAGCAGCGGCCACCCGCGCACGCGAGCGAGCGACGCCCAGGTCACCGCCGAGAGCGAGCGCCGGCCCGGCTGCGGGGCCTTGACCGCGGCCGCGAGCGCCGGGCCCAGTCGCCCCTCGGCGAGCGCCGCGACGTCGCCGTTGAAGATCACCGCGTCGGCCGCGAGCGCCGAGCCATCCGCGAGCACCACCCCGCGGACCTTGCCGGCGTGCGCGGCGATGGTCGCCACCTCTGCCCCGCAGCGGATCTCCACGCCGAGCCCCGTGGCCACGCGGGCCATCGCCGCGGCCATCTCGATCATCCCGCCGTCGACCGTCCACACCCCGAGCTGCTCGACGTGCGCGATCAGGTTCAACGTCGCCGGCGCCGTGAACGGGTCGCTGCCGTAGTAGGTCGCGTAGCGCCCGAACAGCTGGCGCAGCCGCGGGTCCTTGAAGAAGTCGCCGAGCGCCTTCCACATGCTGCGGTGAAAGTCGATCTTGAAGATGTTGCGCAGCCCCCCGAGCCCCAGCGAGGCCGCCAGGCTCGGCAAGGTCGGCCGCGCCGCGCCGATGAACGGCTCCGACACCTGGCGGTAGATCGCCTCCGCGTGGGCGCTGAACGCATGAAAGCCCCGCGCCTCGGCGGGCCCCGCGAACTCGGCGATCGCCGCCGCCGAGCGCTCCCGGTCGGCGAAAAGATCGAGGCGCGAGCCGTCCTGCCAGGCGTGCCGCGCCAGCACCTCCAGCGGGCTCAATCGCAGCTGCTCCGCCAGCGCGGTCCCGGCGTCGGCGAACAAACCCTCGAACACCCAGCGCATCGTCAACACCGTCGGCCCGGCGTCGATCCGCTGGCCCGCGGCCTCGACCTGCCGCATCTTCCCCCCGACCGCGGCCGCTTTTTCGAGCACACAGACCTCCACCCCGCGCCGCTGCAGGTCGATCGCGCAGGCCAGCCCTCCGACCCCTCCGCCGATGACCACCGCTCGCGGGCTGCGTCCGGGAAATGCCATGTGCCCCTACCCTACTCGGCTCTGGACAGGTTTCAAGTCTTTGTCTAACCCCGGGCCGTTTCATTGACAATCTCTGGACACCGGATCATCATTCCGGCCACAGGCCTATGGAACCACGCCGGCGCATCGAACGAGCCCTCAAGACGTGCCTGGACCACGCTGTCGGTCCACCGTGCCCACCCAGGCTCGCCCAGGCCATGCGCCACGCGGTGTTCCCCGGCGGCGCCCGCTTCAGACCGGCGCTGTGCCTCGGCGTCGCCGAGGCCTGCGGCGACGCGCAACCGGCCATCGCCGAGGCCGCCGCCGTGTCGATCGAGCTGCTGCACTGCGCATCTCTGGTCTACGACGACTTGCCCTGCTTCGACGACGCGCCGATCCGCCGCGGCCACGCCGCCGTGCACGTGGCCCACGGCCAGGAGCTGGCCATCCTCTCCGGCAACGCGCTGATCGTCCTCGCCTTCGACTCCCTCGCCCGCGCAGGGGCCGCCCAGCCGCCCCTGCTGCCCGGCCTCCTGCGGGTCATCGCCCGCGGCGTCGGCAGCCCCGCGGGCATCTGCGCCGGCCAGGCCTGGGAGTCCGACGCCCCGCCCGAGCTCGGCGTCTACCACCGCGCCAAGACCGGCGCGCTGTTCGAGTCGGCGATCCTCGCCGGCGCGATCAGTGGCGGCGGCGAGCCCCGCGAGTGGAGCGGCCTCGGCTACCGGCTCGGCGAGGCCTATCAGATCGCCGACGACCTCCGCGACGCCTACGGCCGCGCCGAGCTGCTCGGTAAACCAGTCGGCCAGGACGCCGTCCACGCCCGCCCCTCCGCCGTCCACGCCCTCGGCATGACCGGCGCCGTCCAGCGCATGTCGGACCTCTGCGACGAGGTCCTCGCCCGCATCCCCGCCTGCGAGGGCCGCCACGAGCTGTTCGACCTGATCCGCAGCTGGTCGAGCAAGCTGCTGCCCCAACCACGGCAAGGCGCGACCGCGGCGATCAGCGCCACGTCCTGACCTGTCCTCAAGCACCTGTCCTCAAGCACCTGTGGCTGGGGACATGTCCCTCCGCGCCACCTCCTGGATCTCCCCCATGCACTCCGAGCCGCTTCACGCGCAAAAGCAGGCGGTGCCCGGCGCCTTCGACCGGGTCGCCCGCCGCTATGACCTCCTCACCGGGATGAACCCCGGCTACCGCAAACACCTGCGCCTGAGCGCCGAGCGCATGCGCCTCGTCGACTCCCCAGGCCTCGCCCTCCTCGACCTCTGCTGCGGCACCGGCCTGTCCACCGAAGCCCTGGTCCGCACCTACCCCCAAGCCCGCGTCGCCGGCCTCGACGCCTCCGCCGGCATGCTCGCCGTCGCCGCCACCAAGCCCTGGGCCCGCGCCGTCCGCTTCGTCTGCGGCGACGCCATGAACCCCGCCGCCAGCGACCTCCCGGGCCCCTTCGACGGCATCCTCATGGCCTACGGCATCCGCAACATGCCCGACGCCGACCTGTGCCTGCGCCGCCTGCTCGACCTCCTCAAGCCCGGCGGCACCATCTGCTTCCACGAATACTCGGTCCGCGACTCCCGCCGCAGCCGCCTGGTCTGGAACGCCGTCGCCCTCGGCATCATCATCCCCATGGGCCTGCTCACCTCCCCAGGCTCCGACATCTATCGCTACCTGCGCGCCAGCGTGAACGACTTCGACGGCGTCGCCGCCTTCGAGGCCCGCCTCGCCCGCGCCGGCTTCACCGACATCAAGACCGAGACCATGGACGGCTGGCAAGCCGGCATCTGCCACTCGTTCCTCGCCCGCCGCCCGGCTTGAACTCCCCACATTCGAGCCCGCTGCAGTCCCCACATTCGAGCCCCGCGCCGAGCCCCCACATTCGCCTCCCATAGCAGCCCAGATATCCATGCTCGGCTTCCACCGCACCGCCGTCAATCACCCCGACCCCACCCGTCCGCGCCGCCTCCCCGCCCGCCACGAGGTCCTGGTCGCCGGCGGCGGCCTGGCCGGCGTCGCCGCGGCCCTCGTGCTCGCCGAGCGCGGGGCCCAGGTCACCCTGCTCGAGCCCGCCGCCGAGCTCGGCGGCCGCGTCGGCGCCTGGGAAGACACCCTCGCGGACGGCCAGCGCTTCGCCATGGAGCGCGGCTTCCACGCCTTCTTCCGCCAATACTACAACCTCCGCGCATTGCTGCGCCGCATCGACCCCGAGCTCGAGCGCCTGACCCCGGTCACCGACTACCCGCTGCTCGGCCCGGACGGCCTCGTCGAGTCCTTCGCCGGCCTCCCCAAGCTCCCCATCATCAACCTCATCAGCCTGATCCGCCGCTCGTCGACGATGACCCTGCGCGACGCCCTGCGCGTCGACAACACCCTCGGCCGGGCCATGATGGCCTACGACCCCGAGGCCACCTACGCCAAGTACGATCATATGAGCGCGCGCGAGTTCCTCGACCGCCTCGGCTTCCCGCCGCGCGCGCGCCAGATGCTCTTCGATGTCTTCGCCCACTCGTTCTTCAACCCGGAGGAGCAGCTCTCGGCCGCCGAGCTGATGATGATGTTCCACTTCTACTTCATCGGTAACCCCGAGGGCATCGTCTTCGACGTCCTCGACGGCCCGTTCTCGACCCGCCTGTGGCAGCCCATGCAGGCCTACCTCGAGCGCCTCGGCGTCTCGCTGCGCCTCGGCGAGGGCCTCGTCCGCCTCCGCCGCGACGTCGACGGCACCCGCTGGCGCGCCGCCACCACCACCGGCCGCATCATCGAGTCCGACGCCGTCGTGCTCGCCCCGCACGTCCCCGGCCTCCGCCAGATCGTCGACGCCTCGCCCGAGCTCGGAACCCCCGCCTGGCGCGCCGCGATCGCGGCCCAGGACGTCACCAGCCCCTTCGCCGTCTGGCGCCTGTGGCTCGACACCCCGAGCGCCCCCGGCCGCTCACCCTTCGTCGGCACCACCGGCCTCGGCCTGCTCGACAACATCTCCCTCTACCACCTGTTCGAGGACGAGAGCCGCGACTGGGCCGCCCGCACCGGCGGCAGCATCGTCGAACTCCACGCCTACGCCCTCCCCGCCCATGCCACCGAGGACCAGATCC
>Ga0073899_10002185_pt1 | contig 17684 bp, 16 predicted proteins | sample KloWWTmetaKNB5Ph_FD_88975 | JGI IMG/M metagenome (GOLD analysis project Ga0073899, IMG submission 88975) | Active sludge microbial communities from Klosterneuburg, Austria, studying microevolution and ecology of nitrifiers - Klosterneuburg... | ecosystem: Engineered > WWTP > Aerobic digester >...
CCGCGGCGCCGTCGTCCTCTACATCCTCTTCCTGCAGCTCGCGAGCGCCCACCACCTGCTCGCCGACCCGTGGCTCACCTCCAACTGGAAGATCTTCAACCCCAGCTACGCGATGTACCTCGCGGTGCTCGCCTCCATGGTGCACGGCCTCACGGTCCCGGGCGCGATCGAGGTCGCGCAGCGCCAGAAGGGCTTCAACAAGGGCCTCTTCGAATGGCTGAGGAAGGCCCCCTGGGGCAACCCGTGCTTCTCCGGCATGTTCATGTCGCTCGTGGGCTTCGGCTTCCTCGGCGGGATCTCGGGCGTGATGATGGGCACCGAGCAGCTGAACCTCATCATCCACAACACGATCTACGTGCCGGGCCACTTCCACGCGACCGTGGTGGTGGGAACGACGCTCGCCTTCATGGCGCTCACCTACTTCCTCATCCCGACCCTCTTCCGGCGCGAGCTCATGTTCCCCGGGATGGCCAAGTGGCAGACCTATGTCTACGGCCTGGGCATGATGGGGTTCTCGGTCTTCATGATGGGCGCGGGGACGCTGGGCGTTCCGCGGCGCCACTGGGACATGGCCTTCTCCGGCGCGGCCCTGCCGCACGAGTTCCCCGGCACGGCCTACCTGATGATGGGCCTCATGGCGGTCTCCGGCGTGCTCGCCGTGGTGGGCGGCGGGATGTACCTGCTGAACACCGTGGGCTCCGTCTTCTTCGGCAGGAAGATCCAGACGCCGGACTTCAAGCGCGTCCCGGTGCGCGAAGGCATGGCGCCGCCGCCCGCGCCCGTGGTCGCCGCGCCGGCGGGGCACGGTTCCATCGGGATCGGGGGATTCGTGGCGCCGGGCACCTTCGTGCTGGCGATGGTGTTCCTCACCTCCTTCGTCCTCTACTACTTCGTGAACTGGAAGTACCTCTCGACCGTCTGGCCGCTCAAGTAGGCCGGGCCAAGGGAACGCCATGCGCCAGCGCGTACGACTCTTCTTCGACCTGTTCAAGCTCCGGATCGGGTTCGCGATCGGGCTCACCGCGCTCGCGGGGGCCCTCGCGGTCCCCGGCGCGACGGTCGACGCCTGGCGGGTGGCGCTCCTCGTCGCCTGCGTCATCGCGGCCTCGGCCTCGGCGGGCGCCTTCAACCAGTACGTCGAGCGCGACCTCGACGCGCGCATGGGGCGAACGCGCAACCGGGCGTTCGTCACCGGCCGCTTGAAGCACGGGCCGTTCTGGCTCGGCGTGATCGGCCTGATGCTCGCCCTCGCGGTCTGCGCCGCGGCCGTCGCGGTCAACGCGCTCGCCGCCCTCTTCGTCTTCCTGGGCGCGTTCTTCTACGGCGTCGTCTACACGGTCCTGCTCAAGCGGCGCACCTGGATGAACATCGTGATCGGCGGGCTCGCCGGCAGCTTCGCGGTCCTCGCGGGCGCGACCGGCGTCGCCCCGGGCGAGATCGGCCCGGTCGCGGCCTCGCTCGCCTGGGTGCTCTTCCTGTGGACGCCGCCGCATTTCTGGAGCCTCGCCATCGCCTTCCACGACGACTACCGCGCCGCGGGCGTGCCGATGCTGCCCGTGGTGGTGGGCGACGCGCGCGCCGCCCGGACGGTGCTCGCCGGCACCGTCGTCCTCGTCGCCTCCTCGCTCCTGCCGCTCGCCTTCGGCCTGGGCCCGGTCTATGCCGTCTGCGCGGTCTCGGGGGGCCTCTTCTTCCTGCGAGCCGCGGCGCGCCTCGCGGCGCAACCGTCTCGCACCACCGCCATGGGAAGCTTCCATGCTTCCCTCGCCCAGCTCTCGCTCCTGCTCATCGGCGTGATCGCGGACGCGGCCTGGGGGGGTTGACCCCCATGGGAACCGGTTGCCGACCGCGCTGGCTGCCGACGGCGGTCGCGCTCTTCTTCGGGGTCGTCCTCGGTACCGCCCAGGCGCGAGCGGGCTCCGAGGGCGTCACCCTGGAGGCGAACGCGGCCCTCGAACGCAGCCAGCGCGTCATCGGCAATCCCGTGGGCGACTACGCCTTCAAGGCGGTCGACGGCAGCCCCGTGAACCTGTCGCAGTTCCGCGGCCGACCGCTCCTCGTGAGCTTCATCTACACCGCCTGCTCGCAGGTCTGCCCGACCACGACGCGCTTTCTCGCCAATGCGGTGACGGAGGCCGACCGCACGCTGGGCCCCGGGCGCTATGCCATCGTCACCATCGGATTCAACTTCCCCTTCGACACGCCCGAGGCGATGCGCGCCTTCGCCCGCCAGCAGGGCATCGACCGCCGCGACTGGCATTTCCTGAGCCCCGAGGCCGGCGTCGTCGAGGCGATGACGGCCGACCTGGGCTTCAGCTACGCGGCCTCGGCGGGCGGATTCGACCACCTCACGCAGGTCACGCTCCTCGACGAGAGCGGGCGCGTGGCGGCGCAGGTCTACGGCGAGCGCTTCGAGCTGTCGATGCTCGTCGGGCCGCTGAAGGCGCTCCTCACCGACGCGCCGCTACCCAAGGTCACGGTGGCGAACCTCCTCGAGCGCGTGCGCCTGCTCTGCACCGTCTACGATCCGCGCACCGGACGCTACCGCCTCGACTACAGCATCGTGATCGAGCTGGTCGCCGGGGCCTCGATCCTCCTCGCGACCCTGGTCTTCCTGCTTCGCGAGTGGTCGCGGTTCCGTCGCCGGCCGCCCGCGGCGGGCTGAGCGCGCCATGCTCGCCCTCCTGCAGCGCCTGCTCCAGCGCCTCTTCCTCGCGGCCGAGCGGTTCGCGAACGCGGTCTTCGGCGAACGCCTGAATCCCCTCTACCACCTGGGCGCGCTCAGCTACTGGCTCTTCTGGGTGGTGCTCGCGAGCGGCCTCTACCTCTACGCCTTCTTCGACACCAGCGTCACCGGCGCCTACGCCTCCGTCGAGCGCATGACCCACGACCAGCGCTGGGTGGGCGGCATCCTGAGGAGCCTGCACCGCTACGCCTCCGACGGCATGGTGCTCACCATGGCGCTGCACCTGGCCCGCCATTTCGCCTTCGACCGCCACCGCGGCTTCCGCTGGTTCTCCTGGGTGAGCGGCGTGGTGCTGCTCTGGCTCGTCTACGCCTCCGGCATCAACGGCTACATGCTGCCCTGGGACCAGCTCGCCCAGTTCACGGTGATCGCCTCGGCGGAGTGGTTCGACGCGCTGCCGGTGTTCAACGGGCTGCTGATGAGGAACTTCCTCAGTCCCGAGAACGTGAACGACCGCTTCTTCTCGCTGCTCTCCTTCCTGCACATCGGCCTGCCCCTCGGCGTGCTGGCGCTCCTCTGGATCCACACGCACCGCGTCCCGAACGCGAAGACGCTGCCGCCGCGCCCGCTCATGGCGGCGCTGGGCGCGGCGATGGTGGCGCTCTCGGTGGTGAAGCCCGCCTTGAGCCAGGCGCCCGCCGACCTCGCCAGGACCGCGCTCACGATCGACTTCGACTGGTTCTACCTGCCGACCTACGCGCTCGTCTACCACGGGTCGCCCGCCACCCTCTGGGCGCTCGTGGGCGGGTTGACGCTCCTCGCCGCGCTGGCGCCGTGGCTGCCGCCGAAATTCGGCCGCCGCGCGATTCGCGGCTTCCACGTGCTCGCCCACCCCGACAACCGCATCGTGCCGGTGAAGGAGGACGAGACGATCCTCGACGCCTGCCTTCGCAACGACCTGCCCATGCCCTTCGACTGCCGGAACGGCGGCTGCGGCGACTGCAAGTGCACGATCCTGCACGGCGAAGTCTCCCTGGGGGCCTACCAGGAAAGCGCGCTGTCGGCCGCCGAGCGGGACGCCGGCCGCGTGCTCGCCTGCGTCGCGAAGCCGCTCTCCGACGTCGAGATCGAGTACGAGCCGGGCGCGGGCGCCGCCCGGCCGGTGGCCGTGCACGAGGCGCGCGTCGTGTCCATGGACCTCCTCGCCGCCGACGTGATGCGGGTGCGCCTGGCGATCGAGGGCGGCGGGTCGATCGACTACTACGCCGGGCAGTACATCAACATCCTGCTGGACGACGGGCAGAAGCGCGCCTTCTCCTTCGCGACGCCGCCCCACGAGCCCGGCCCCATCGAGCTGCACGTGCGCCGCATCGAGGGCGGGCGCTTCACCACGCACGTCTTCACCGCGATGAAGGTCGGCGACCGCCTGCGCTTCGAGGGGCCCGTGGGCTCCTTCTTCCTGCGCGAGGACGGCGACAAGCCGGTGATCTTCGTGGCCGGCGCCACGGGTTTCGCGCCGGTGAAGAGCATGGTCGAGCACGCGCTCCACACCGGCGTCACGCGCCCCATGGTGCTCTACTGGGGCACGCGCACCTTGGCCGACATGTACCTGCGGGAGCTTCCCGAGCGCTGGGCGCGCGAGCACCCGAACTTCCGCTTCGTTCCCGTGCTCTCCGAGCCGCCGGAAGGCGACGGCTGGCAGGGCCGCACCGGGCTCGTGCACGAGGCGATCCTCGCCGACTATCCCGACCTCGGGGGCCACCGCATCTACGCCTGCGGCTCGGTGAAGATGGTGGAAGCCGCGCAGCCGGCGTTCGCGAAACAGGGGCTCTCGCCCGACGACTGCTTCTCGGACGCGTTCCAGCTGGCGCCCCGCATCCACGCGAAGGAAGCGGACCTGGTGCGCCTCGGGGGACGGCCGTGAACCGGGCGCTGCGCTACGGGCTCCAGGCCCTCCTCTACGGGGCTTTCGCCGCCACGCTGGGCTACTTCTCCACGTCGCCCGCCTTCGAGCCCTTGCCGCCCGGGCACGCGCTCATCCGCGTGTCGCTGAACCACGCGGGCCAGCGCAAGTTCGCCTGCCGCACGCGCTCGGCGGAGGAGCTCGCGAAGCTCGCCCCCAACATGCGCGCCGCCGAGGACTGCCCGCGCGAGCGCGCGCCCGTGCGCGTGAAGGTGGATCTCGACGGGCGCACCGTCACCGATCTCGTCGCCTCGCCCGCGGGACTGTCGCGCGACGGCGCCTCCGTGGCCTACCGGCGCCTGCCCGTTCCCGCGGGAACGCACCGCCTGCGCGTGAGCTTCGCGGACGACGCCGCGGGCACCTTCGACCGGGTGCGCGAGGAGGAGATGCATCTCGAGGCAGGCCGCGTGCTGGTCATCGATTTCGAGCCCGGCCAGGGCGCGATCATCCTGCGCTAGCCATGGACGCCGCCCTCCCCCGTCCCGGCCGCGCGGCCCTTGCCCTGGAGCGCGTCGAGGCGCTCTTCGACGCGGCCTTCGGCCAGCGCCTGAACCCGTGGCGGCACCTGGGGGCGCTGGGCTTCTACTTTTTCTGGATCTGCTGCGCCTCCGGCATCTGGATCTACGTGGGATTCGACACCAGCGCCACCGGCGCCTGGGAGAGCCTCGCGGCGATGGACCGCAACGAGTGGCCGCTGGGCGCCTTCGCGCGCGCGCTGCACCGCTACAGCGCCGATGCGTTGGTCGCCGTGACGGCCCTGCACCTCGTGCGCGAGCTCTCGCGCCGCCACTACGCCGCCTTCCGGCGCTTCGCGTGGCTCACGGGAATCTTCACCCTCGTGGTCCTCCTCGCCGCCGGCATCGGCGGCTACTGGCTGCCGTGGGACCAACTCGCGCAGTGGAGCCTCACGTCGACGACGGAATGGTTCGACGCGCTTCCCGTCTTCGACGGCGCGCTCACCCGAAACGTCGTCGCCGGCGAACAGGTGAGCGATCGCTTCTTCTCGCTCCTCATCTTCCTGCACATCGGCCTGCCGCTCACGATGCTCGGGGCGATGTGGGCGCACGTGCAGCGCGTGAGCCCGGCGCGCACCAACCCGCCGCGAGCCCTGGCCTGGGGATCGGCCGCGATGCTCGCCGCGCTCTGCCTCGTGAAGCCGATCTCGCTCCTGCCGGCGGCCGACCTCGCATTCCTGCCCGCGCGCCTTCCGCTCGACTGGCTCTACCTCTTCCCGCACGCGCTCATGGCGTGGCTCGGCGCCGACGGGCTGTGGGTGGCCACCGCGGCCTGCTTCGCCGCCCTCGCGGCGCTGCCCTTCGCCACCCGCGTGCCGCGGGCACCCGCCGCCCGGGTGAGCCTCGCCAACTGCAACGGCTGCGCGCGCTGCTTCGCCGACTGCCCGTACGATGCGGTGGTGATGGTGGCCCGCACCGACGCGCGGCCCCATGCCCGCCAGGCCGAGGTCGACCCCGATCTTTGCGCGGGCTGCGGCATCTGCACCGGCGCCTGCCCGTCCTCGACGCCGTTCCGGCGCGACGAGGAACTCGCGACGGGCATCGACATGCCCTCCTCGCCCATCGGGCAGCTGCGGGCCCGGCTCGAGGAGCGCACCGCCGCGCTCGCCGGCTCCCCGCGCATCGTGATCTTCGCCTGCCGGTGGGGCGCCGAGGCGGCGCAGCTCGACAATTCCGCGACCGCCGCCGTCGAGTTCCTCTGCGCGGCCATGGTGCCGCCCTCGTTCGTCGAATATGCGCTGCGCGCCGGCGCCGACGGCGTGCTGGTCGCCGGCTGCCGCGAAGGCGACTGCGAGTTTCGCGCGGGCGACGCCCTCACCGCCGGGCGCCTCGATGCCGCCCGCGCCCCCGCGCTTCGCCCGACCGTGCCGCGCGATCGCGTTCGGCTCGTCCCCGCCGGCCGCAGCGACCTTGCCGGGCTGCGCGCGCAACTCGACCGATTCCGCGCCGATCTCGAGAGCCTCGGGCCACGCGCGCGACGACACGCCCTGCCACCCAAACGCCAGGAGAAGCGCCATGGCTGACCTGCCTTCCCTCCATCCCGCGCCCTTCGGGGCCGCCCGCCGCTTCCCGGCGGGCGCCGCCATCGGCGCGCCCGGCACCGGCTTCGGCCTCGCCGTGGCGCGCGACGCTTCCGCCCGCCTCGCCGCCGGCTGGCTCGCGCTCGGCATCGCCGCGCTGGTGGGCTCGGGCATCTTCTCCCTGCTCCTCGTGCTCGCGCGCACGCCGGGCCTGAAGGAGATCTTCCCGGTCGCGGACTTCTTCCAGGTAGCGCTCGTCGCCCACGTCGACCTGTCGGTGCTGGTGTGGTTCCTCTCGTTCGCGGGCGTGCTCTGGAGCCTCGCCTGCGACACCCGCGCCATCGCCATCGGCTGGGCCGCCCTCGCGCTGTGCGCGGCCGGCACGCTCGCCCTTTGCCTCGCGCCGCTCGCGGGCCACGCGGTGCCGGTGCTCGCCAACTACATCCCGGTGATCGACAACGGCGTCTTCCTCGGCGGGCTCGCCGTCTTCGGCACCGGCGTCGCCCTCGCGATCGCCCGCAGCTTCTGGGCGGCTCGCGCCTTCGGGCCCGCGCTCGACGGGGAAGCGGCGCTGCGCGGCGGCATCCTCGGCTCGGCCGTCGCCACCGCGATCGCGCTCGCCGCGTTCGGCTGGTCCTGGATGGAGATCTCGCCGCTCCTCGAGCGCAAGGCCTACTTCGAGCTGCTCTTCTGGGGCGGCGGCCATGTCCTGCAGTTCACGTGGACGATCCTCATGCTCGCGGGCTGGCTCTGGCTCGCCTCGGCGCTGGGGTTGAAGCTCGCCCTGTCGCCGCGCGTGGCGCTGCTCGTCCTCACGATCGCGCTCGCCAGCGTGTTCGTGACGCCGGTCATCTACGTAGCCCATCCGGTGGCCTCGGTCGAGCACCACAAGCTGCAGACCTGGCTCATGCGCTTCGGCGGCGGCCTCGCGATCCCGCCGATCCTCCTCGCCATCCTGTGGTCGATGCGGGGGCTTCCCGCGCTCGATCCGCGCACGCGGCCGATCTTCGGCGCGCTCGCCGCCTCCATCGGCCTCTTCGCCGCCGGCGGCCTGATCGGCTTCGCGATCAGCGGGCCCAACGTGAAGATTCCCGCCCACTACCACGGCTGCATCGTCGGCGTGACGCTCGCGTTCATGGGGCTCGCCTACCACCTGCTGCCGCACCTGGGCTACGCCGCGCCGCGCTCGCGCCTGGCCGCATGGCAACCCTGGCTCTACGGCGGCGGGCAGCTCATGCACATCGTGGGCCTCGTGTGGTCCGGCGGCTACGGTGTCGAGCGCAAGGTTGCCGGCGCCGCGCAGGTCCTGCGCAGCCCGCAGGAAGTCGCCGGCATGGCGCTCATGGGACTCGGTGGCCTGGTGGCGATCGTCGGCGGTCTCGCCTTCGTGATCGTCGTGATCGGCGCGCTTCGCCGGCGCGCGGGAAACGGGCGCTGATGGGCGCACCGGGACTCCCGCGCGAGGAGCGCACGCTTTCGGCGCTGGCGGCGTCCTGCGCCGTCCTCGTCTTCGTCGTCGTCGCGGCGAGCGCCTGGCTGCGGCTCGCCGCCGTGGCCTGCCCGGCGGGCGGCTGCGACGGCTTCACCCTCGCCGATGCCGTCCGGCTCGCGCACCGGGTGGCGGCCATGGGCGTAAGCGTGCTGGCACTCGTCATCGCCGCCCTCGCGTGGAAGACGCCGGCGCGCCCGGCGCGCCGCGTCGCGTCCGTCGTGATCCTCGTCCTGGTGGCCGCGCTGGCGATCGTCGGCCGCAGCTCCGCGGGTTCGCCCCCGCTGACCGTGGTGCTCGCCAATCTCCTCGGCGGGCTGGCGCTCCTCGCCGCCACGACGGGGCTCGCCGTGGCCGTTCGCGCGCCCCGGGGCCGGCTCCCGGGCGCCTTCGCCGCGGCCCTGGCGCTCGTCGTGCTCGCTGCCGTGACCGGCGGCGTGCTTTCGGCGGCGGCACCAGGCGAATCCTCGCCGCTCGGCGTGGTCCACCGCGCCGCCGCCTGGGCGAGCCTCGCGGGATGGGGGCTGCTCGCCATGAGCGCCGCACCGGCCCCGGGAGCGCGATGGGCCGCGCGGCTTGCCGCCGCCCTTCTCGTGGCGCAGATCGTCGTCGCGCTGGCGCTCCCCGGCTGGCCCCTCGCGCGCTGGCTGCACAACCTGCTCACGTCCGCGGCGCTGTGCGCGGCGCTCGCCTCGGCCCTCGCCTCGCGATCGGCTCCCCGCGAGGTCTCCCCGCTTCCCGATCGGGCGACCGTCCGGACCTGACGGCCGGCCGGGGTATCATGGGCGCTCCCAACGCCCAGCCCAGGCCGTCATGCAAACCGGAGAGCCGCGCACCCGCGGGCCGGACATCCCGGTCGAGCAGTTCCTCGTCACCCTGCCGCTCTTCAGCGACCTCACCGCGGAGGAGATCGCCCGCATCGCCGGCGGCACGCGCCGCCTATACGCGACCAAGGGCGAGGCGCTCTTCACCCGGGGCGACCGTTGCGAAGGCTTCCACGTGATCCTCTACGGCCAGGTGAAGCTCTTCGTCACCTCGCCCCAGGGCTCCGAGAAGGTGATCGAGATCATGGGGCCGGGCATCTCGTTCGGGGAGGCGATCCTCTTCATGGACTCGCCCTACGTGATCTCCGCCCAGGCGCTCAAGGACTCCCTGCTGCTGCACGTGTCGAAGGCCCTGGTCTTCGACGAGATCGAGCGCGACCCGCGATTCGCCAGGCGGCTCCTCGCGGGCATGTCGCGAAAGCTCCACCAGCTGATCCGCGACGTGGAGGCGTACTCGCTTCGCTCGGGGCTGGAGCGGGTGATCGGCTACCTGCTGCGCGAGGACGAGCTCGCCGACGGCTCGGCGCGCGCGACCAGCGTCTCGCTGCCGGCCAACAAGATGATCGTCGCCTCGCGGTTGAACCTCACGCCGGAGTATTTCTCCCGCATCCTGCACGAGCTCGCGGCCGCCGGGCTCATCGTCATGGAAGGGCGCACCGTGAACGTTCCCGACGTCGAGCGCCTGCGCACCTACGGAGGCTAGGACGCCCGCGATGGCCGCGCGAAGCCCCACCCGGAAGAGGACCGCTGCCCCGGTGCAAGCGCGGGCGCAGGCGCCGGCACACGCGCTGGACGAACGCCTCAAGGCCGCGGCCCTGGACGTGGCCGACGACGGCATCGTCATATCCGACGCCACCGATCCCGAAGCGCCCATCGTCTACGTGAGCCCGTCCTTCGAGCGGCTGGTCGGCTATCCGGCCCGCGAGATCCTGGGCACCAATTGCCGCATGGTCCAGGGGCCCGCGACCGACGCGGACACCGTGCGCCGGATCGCGATCGCGCTGCAGCAGGGCAAGGTCTTCCAGGGCGAGATCCTCAACTACCGCAAGGACGGCACCCCCTTCTGGAACTTCCTTCGCATCGCGCCGATCCGCGACGCCGCGGGCAAGGTCACCCACCACGTGGGCACGCAGACCGACGTGACCGAGCTCCATCTCGCGCGCGAGCGCGACAAGGAACTCGAGAGCACCCTCGCCCATGCCTCCCGGGTCCGCACGGTGGCGGCCCTCGGCGCCTCGATCGCCCACGAGGTGAACCAGCCGCTCGCCGCGATCGTCTCCAATGCCGAGGCCGCCCTTCGCTTCCTCGACGCGGGAGATACCGGGGAGGTGCGCGAAGCCCTCGAGGCCATCGCGGGCGACGGGCGGCGCGCCGGCGGCATCGTCCTGCGCGCCCATCGCCTCGTGCGCAAGCAGCCCGTGCAGGCCGAGCGGCTCGATCCGGCCCACGTCGCCGCGGAGGTGCTCACGCTCACCCGCACGCGGCTGCGCCACGCCGGCGTGAAGCCGGTGCTCGAGGCCGGCGAGAAGGTGCCGCGGGTCCTGGGCGACCCCATCCAGCTCCACCAGGCGATCCTGAATCTCGTGATGAACGCGATCGAGGCGATGGAAGCGCAGCCCCCGGGCGTCGAGCGCAGCCTTCGCGTCACCGTCGCGCCCGAGGGCGAGGGCGTCGTCCTGCGCGTGATCGACACCGGGCCCGGGGCGGACGACGAGGCGATCGCGCGCATGTTCCACACCTTCCACACCACGAAGGCCCGCGGCACCGGCCTGGGGCTCCTCGTCACGCGCTCCCTCGTGGAGGCGCACGAGGGCCGCCTCGAGGTGTCGCGCAACCCGGGGCGCGGCCTTGCGTTCACCATCCACCTTCCCGGAGCCCGTCCCCGATGATCATCGCCGACGGCGTGGCCCTGTTCCTCGTCGATGACGATCCGTCGGTGCGCAACTCGCTCACGCGCCTGCTGCGCGCCGAGGGCGTGGAACCCACGGCCTTCGCCACCGCCGAGGAGTTCATGGCCTTCCTGCCCTCCGTCAGCGGGCCTTCCTGCGTGCTGCTCGACATCGGCCTGCCGGGCGAGAGCGGGCTCGAGCTGCACGCCCGCCTGCAGGACCTGCGACCGGAGCTCGCGGTGGTGTTCCTCACCGGCCACGGCGACGTTCCCGGCGCGGTCGAATCCATGAAGCGCGGCGCCGTCGACTTCCTGCTGAAGCCGGTCGCGGCCGCGACCCTCATCGCCGCGCTCTCGCGGGCCATCGAGCGCGCGCGTGCCGCCTCGGTCGAGAAGAGCGCCCGCCACGACGTCGCGCTTCGCTACGGCAGGCTCACGCCCCGCGAGCGCGAGGTGCTCACCCACGTGATCGCCGGCAAGCGCAACAAGGTGATCGCCGCCGAGATCGGCACCACGGAGAAGACGGTCAAGGTGCACCGCGGGCGCATCATGGAGAAGATGCGCGCGCGCTCCGTCGCCGAACTCGTGCGCGCGTCGGACCGGCTCGGCATCGATCCGGCGCCGTCGCCTGCCCGGGCCAAGCCCCCATGACCGCGCCGGAGCACCAGGACGCGCTGCAGGCGCTCAACGCCGACGGCCCCTTGCGCCTGCGGATCCGCGAGATCCACCTCGCCGTGCGCAGCTTCATGCCCTTCGTCGAGCGGATCGCCGTCGCGGCCTACGACCCGAAGACCACGCTCCTCAAGTCCTTCGTCCACTCGGGCGACGGCGACGACCCGCTGCTCCACTACCAGAGGCCGATCGGCGAGGTGCCCTCGCTGAAGAAGCTGCTGGACGAGGGGCATCCGCGCGTCATCCAGAACATGCTCACGTTCGAGGATGCCCGGAGCGAGCACGCGAAGCGCCTGGGCCGGGCGGGTTTCGCCGCGAGCTACACGATGCCCGTCTTCGCGAACGGCACGTTCCTGGGCTTCGTGTTCTTCAATTCCCGCCAGCCGGACGCGTTCAACGAGACCGCGCTCGCGCAACTGGACATCTTCGGCCACCTGGTGGCGCTCCTGGTGATCCAGGAGCTCACGGCCGCGCGCACGCTCTCGGCCGCCCTCGAGAGCGCGCGCCACCTGGTGAACGCGCGCGACGCCGAGACCGGCAGCCACCTCGACCGGATGTCGCGCTACGCGCGGCTGATCGCCCGCGCGCTCGCCGGGCGGCACGACCTCGACGACGAGTGGATCGAGCGCATCCAGGCCTATGCGCCGCTGCACGACATCGGCAAGATCGGGATCCCGGATGCCATCCTGATGAAGCCGGGCAGCCTCACGCCCGGCGAGATGGACGTGATGCGAACGCACAGCAACCGCGGCCAGGCGATCATCGACGAGCTGCTGACCAACTTCGGGCTGGAGACGCTCTCCGACACGGACCTCGTGCGCAGCATCGCGCTCCATCACCACGAGCGCGTAGACGGCACGGGCTATCCCCACGGCCTCGCGGGCGATGCGATCCCGCTGGAGGCGCGCATCGTCGCGACGGCCGACGTCTTCGACGCCCTCACCAGCAAGCGCCCCTACAAGGAGGCGTACGCGAACGACGTGGCCCTGGTCATGCTCGAGCAGCTCGCGGGCACGCACCTCGACCCCGAGTGCGTGCAGGCGCTCGTCGAAAGCCGCGACGAGATCGAGCGCATCCAGGCCCTGTTCCGCGAAGACCCGGTCGGCTGATCGGCCCGCCCTGCCGGGCACCGCCTCCACGCGACCGGCGCCGCTCGCCACGAACGCGGCCGGCGTGCGCTTCAGGGGGGCCGCGAAACCGGCCGTATACCCCAAATGGGGGAGTTGACGCGGCGTTTCGATCCGCTACCATGCGCCCATGGAAGATGTATCGAATATGCCGCTTCTGGACGCCGACGGCTTCCTCGTCGACCCGGCGCAGTGGACCGAGGAAATCGCCGTGGCGATCGCGCGCGGCGAAGGGATCGAGCTGGGCCCGGACCACTGGGACGCGATCGGCTTCATGCGCCGCTACTGGGAGGAGCACCAGCTCGCCGCCGACGCGCGCTTCGTGATCCGCCACCTCATGGAGCGGCTCGGCCCCGGCGCGCGCAACCGGCTCTTCGAGCTCTTTCCCTACGGCTATCCCGGGCAGGCGTGCAAGATCGCGGGGATGAAGCGCCCGCGCGCCTGGAGCACGGGCTAGGCCGCAGGCAACGGGCTCGCGAGCGCGGCTCGCGAACCCGGCCCGGGCCCTCAGCCCTTGAGGCAGCTCGACATGAAGGCGCGGCGCTCGTCGCCCTTGAGCGTCTTCTCCTTCGCCTTCGCGTTGCACAGCTTCATCTTGTCCTGCTGCGTGAGCGGCGCGGCCACGACGGGCTTGGCGTCCCGGGGCGCAGGCTTCGGCGTGCCCTCGACGGCAATGGCGGGAAGGGCGGAAAGGGCGGCCACCGCGGCACACGCAACGGCCTGGCGCAGACGGATTCTCATGTTCACCTCGCGATTTCGGTAGGTCATGGGGGAGAAGGAGCCAACGGCGCCTTCCGGTCATCCTGCGACCCCATGAGACCCGCTCCCCGCCGCGCTGGCGACCGGAAATCGCCTGCGGCGGGGAGGAGGTTCCCGCTTGCGGGCCGCGCCGCGCGATCGCCGGAGGCGGCGCGGGCGTCCGGCTACTTGCGCAGTTTCGTGATGCCCAGCATGTTCATCACGTACTTCTCGTAGAACGGCTCCGAGGTTCCCTTCTTCATCTTGCGGATGAAGTACTTCTCGAAGGCGATCTTGGCGAGGTGGACCCACTTGCCCTCGGAGAACCAGTTCACGTTTCGCGGCGGGATCTGCGGCAGGGCCACGAAGGCGATGCCCGTGTCGCCCATGTCGGCCAGGCAAACGGCGTTCCAGGTCGCCTTCTCCGTGGGCTCCTTGCCATCCATCTGGGCGCGGATGTTGTGTGCGGCCGCGGTGACCATGGATTCGATCATGAAGCCGGTCTTGGGCGCGCCGGTCGGCACGGGCGTGGCCTCCACGGGCGGGATGGCCACGCAGACGCCCACCGCGTAGATGTTCCGGTACCTGGGGTTCCTCTGGTTCGCGTCGATCAGGATGAACCCGCGCGGGTTCGCGAGCCCCTCGATGCCGAACACCGCGTCGATGCCCTTGAAGGCGGGCAGCATCATCGAGAACCTGAAGGGCAGCGCATGCTCCTTCCTCGGCTTGCCTTCCTCGTCGTGCTCGACCACGTGCATCGTGCCGGCCTCGACGCGACTCACCTTGGCGTTGCAGATCCACTTGATGTGCTTGTCGCGCATCGCCGATTCGAGCATCGTCTTCGAGTCGCCGACGCCGCCCAGCCCGAGGTGCCCGATGTAGGGCTCGGAGGTGACGAAGGTCATCGGCACGCGGTCGCGGATCTTCTTGCGGCGCAGGTCCGTTTCCATGATGAACGCGAACTCGTAGGCCGGGCCGAAGCAGGACGCCCCCTGCACCGCGCCCACGACGATCGGGCCGGGTTCCTTCACGAAGGAATCCCAGGCCGTCGCCGCGCGCTCCGCGTGATCGACGTGGCAGACCGACTGCGTATGGCCCTCGGGACCGAGGCCCTCGATCTCGTCGAACGCGAGCTTCGGCCCCGTGGCGATGACGAGGTAGTCGTAGTCGAGGTTCGTTCCGTCACCCAGCTCGACCTGGTTCTTCTCGGGATGCACGCGCTTGGCACCGGAGGCGTTGTAGGCGATGCCCTTCTTGCCCAGGAAGGTCGCGGCCGGAAACTCGATCTCGTCGCGCTTTCGCCAGCGCACGGCGACCCAGGGGTTGGAAGGCACGAAATGGAAATTGGGGCCGCTGCCGACGACCGTCAGCTTGTCCCCCGACCGCAGCTGCTCCTGCATCTCGTAGGCCATGGGCATGCCGCCCAGCCCCGCGCCGATGATGACGATGTGTGCCATGGTGGTCCCTCCTCTCGAATTTTCGCCGCCCGCCCGAGGGTCGCGCAGGCCGGCCGCCCGGCGAATCCATGCGGCGGCGCGGGACGCCTGCTGCGCAGATGCCCTCGATGACAATCTACGGCCGCCGAACCCCGGCGACCGTGACCTGCATCAAGGCCGGTGCGCGCGGTGCTTCCGGCAAGGCGGGACGGGCCCGAATCCATCGCCCACGATAGAATGTTCGTCGTGAGCGCGTACGCACAATTCCTGCTCGATCACCCCGCCTACGCCGCCACGGGCGCGCTCGACGAATGGAGGGCGTCCGAGTACGGCCGGCTCGACGCCCAGGGACAGGTGTACCTGGACTACACCGGCGGCGGCCTGCACGCCGACGCCCAGGTCCGCGAGCACGCGCGGCTGCTCGGCGAGCACGTCTTCGGCAATCCGCATTCCGCGAACCCGAGCTCCACGGAAACGACGCGGCTCGTGGAGCGGGCGAGAGCCGCCGTGCTCGCCTGGTTTGGCGGCGCGGCCGACTACACGGCCATCTTCACCTTGAACGCCTCCGGGGCCTTGAAGCTCGTGGGCGAGTCCTTTCCCTTCGAGGCCGGCGGGCGCCTGCTGCTCACCGCGGACAACCACAACTCGGTCAACGGCGTGCGCGAATTTGCGCGAGCCAAGGGCGCGCAAGTCGACTACGCACCGCTCACCGCGCCGGACCTTCGCATCGATGCGCCCGCCCTGGAAGCGCTTCTCGCGAAGGCGGACCCCGGCAAGGCCAATCTCTTCGCCTTCCCCGCGCAGTCGAATTTCTCGGGCGTGAAGCATCCCCTCGCGCTGATCGCCACCGCGCGCGAACGCGGCTGGCAGGTGCTGCTCGACGCGGCGGCCTTCGCCCCGACGAATCGCCTGGACCTGCGCGAGGCCGCGCCCGACTTCGCGACGGTCTCGTTCTACAAGATGTTCGGCTACCCGACGGGCGTCGGGTGCCTGCTGGTGCGCAAGTCCGCATTGCCCCGCCTCCGGCGACCCTGGTTCGCGGGCGGCACGGTGAACTTCGTCACCGTGCAGGGTCGGATGCACGTGCGCTCGCCGGGCGAAGCCGGATTCGAGGACGGCACGCTCGACTACCTGGGCATCCCCGCCGTGGAGATCGGCCTTCGCCATCTCGGGCGCGTCGGCATGGAAACCATCGGGGAACGCGTGCGTTGCCTGACGGAGTGGCTCCTCGCGCAACTGCTGGCGCTGCGGCACGGCAACGGCCGCCCCCTGGTGCGCGTCTACGGGCCGGCCACCGGCGAGCAGCGCGGAGGAACGGTGGCGATGAACTTCTACGATCCGAAGGGCCTGCTGCTGGACTACCGGCGGATCGAGGAACTCGCGGGGCAGGCGCGCATTTCGCTGCGCACCGGATGCTTCTGCAATCCCGGCGCCGGCGAGACCGCCGAGGGCCTTACCGAGGACGACATGCGGGCGGGGATCGCGGAAGGCGCCGGCATCACGCTGCCGCGCTTCCTCCAGGTGATGCAGGGCCGCGGCGGCAAGAGCGCCGGGGCGATCCGCGTGTCCTTCGGGCTGGCGAGCAATTTCGCCGATGCCGAGCGCTTCCTCGCGTTCGCCGCGCAATTGCGCGACCAGGCCACGCTCTCGATCGGAACCTCGACCTTCGACATCGAGTCGTGCCGCGTGGTCCGCGACGGAAGCTAGCAACCGGGAAAGAGGTTCCGGCGGCAATGTCCGCGAAGCCGGGATTCAGCCCGGGCGCACCGCATCGATCGCCATCGCGCTGGCGTCCTTGGCGCCGTGACCGGCCGCGATGAGCTGGTCCATCCGCGCCGCGATCGCGGGCAGCACCGCCTGAGGCCCGTCCCCGATGGCCTCGAGCATCAGCCCGACATCCTTGCGCGCCATGGTCAGCTCGAAACTGGCGGCGAAGTCACCCCTGGCCATGTTCGCGCCGCGCCTGGCCACCATCGCGTTCAGGTCGAGGTGCCCCAGCAATTTGATGGCATCTGCGGCACCGACGCCGCTCGCCCGGGCCAGGGCGAGGATGTCCGAGGTGATGGCGACGAGCCCGATGATCATCGCGTTGCCCAGGAGCTTGTTCACCGCGGCGAGATCGGCGCGCTCGCCCAGGAATTCGAGGCGCCCCGTCATCGCGGCCAGGTCGCCCTGGACCCGATCGAAGAGGTCCCGGGGGCCGGCGACCATCATCGACCCCTGCGCATCACGCGCGGCCGCCGGCCCCATGAAGACGGGACAGTGCAGGTACTTCAAGCCTTCGGTGCGCAGGCGATCCGCGCGGCCAGCGGTCGATTCCGGCAGCGTCGTCGTGTGGTCGATCAGCACGGCGTCGGCGGAAAGGCCCGGGCGCGCGGCCGAAATGACTTCCTCGACGACGGCGTCATCGCGAAGCACCAGGTGAACCCTCGATGCGCCTCGAACCGCTTCGGCCGGGGTCTTCGCCGCCTTGACGCCGAAGCGGGCAAGGGCGAGCGCCTTGTCCGGTGAGCGATTCCACGCGGTGACGGCATCACCACGCCTTGCGGCAGCCTCGGCGAATGCGGCTCCGAGCAAGCCGGTTCCAAGGAAAGCTATGTTTGCCATGGGATTTCTTTCGGTTGGTTTCTCGAACGATGACTTTCGGGCGCCGTCGAGGGACCGCTTGCCCGACTTCGCGCCAAGCGCATTACTCTACTAGGATCCGTCGGCAGGTAGCGATGCCAGTCGATCAATGGCCGAGCTCATGCTCGGTATCATGAGCATCATGGACAAATTCAACGAAGCAGTCGCCTTCGCGCAATCTCAAGAGATCCCGTGGCCGCG
>Ga0073899_10002186_pt1 | contig 17681 bp, 17 predicted proteins | sample KloWWTmetaKNB5Ph_FD_88975 | JGI IMG/M metagenome (GOLD analysis project Ga0073899, IMG submission 88975) | Active sludge microbial communities from Klosterneuburg, Austria, studying microevolution and ecology of nitrifiers - Klosterneuburg... | ecosystem: Engineered > WWTP > Aerobic digester >...
GTCGCCGACGTCGCCCTCGTGGCGCTGGTGGTGTGGTGCGTGCTCGCCGTGGCGTTCATCGCCTTCGTGGCCAACGCCCGCCGCCGCAGGGCCCAGCACCGCGCCCGACCCCACCCGACCTGACCACCCGGTCCCCGCCCTGCCCCCGCCCGGCCCCCCTTGGCGATCTGGGGCTCGATCGTCCCACACGGCGATCTGGGCGCGTTTCGTCTCGGCGCCCGAGACGAAACAGCCCCAGATGTCCGCTTCGGACGCACCGGAGTAGCCAGATGATGGCTGTCACACCCCTCGCGTACCGTCGCCTCCATGGGAAAGCTCCGCCTCGTCCACCGCTGCACCGAATGTGGCGCCGGCCACCCGAAATGGGCGGGGAGGTGCCCCGGGTGCGGCGCGTGGAACTCACTTGTCGACGATGTCGCCGACGGTCCACCCTGCGCCGCGGCGCCCGCGCCAGCGCTCCCCGTTCCCATCGACCAGGTCGACGCCCAGTTCACCCAGCCCCATTCCACAGGCATCGGTGAGCTCGACCGGGTTCTCGGCGGCGGTCTGGTGCCCGGTTCGGTCACCCTGCTCGGGGGCGAGCCGGGCATCGGTAAGAGCACCCTCCTCCTCCAGCTCCTCGCCCAGTGGCCCACTCGCACCCTCTACGTCAGCGCTGAGGAAAGCGCCACCCAGGTGAGATTGCGCGCTGAACGGCTCGGTGCCCTTCGGCCCGAACTGTGGTTGCTGCCGGAGACATCCCTCCCCCACATCCTCACCGCCATCGAGACGGTGCAGCCCCAACTGGTCGTCATCGACAGCATCCAGTCCATCGCCGACCCCGATGCGCCATCCGCACCGGGCAGCGTTGTGCAGGTGCGCGGGTGCACCCACCGCCTCGTGGCCGAGGCCAAGCACCGCGGCCTACCCGTCGTCCTTGTCGGCCATGTGACCAAGGAGGGCGGGTTGGCCGGTCCACGCGTCCTGGAACATGTCGTCGACACAGTGCTCGCCTTCGAAGGAGACCGCCACCACTCCCTTCGCCTGCTGAGGGCCGTGAAACACCGTTTTGGCCCCACCAGCGAACTGGGCGTGTTCGAGATGGCCGGCCACGGCCTGGTCGGTGTTCCCGACGCCAGCCGCCTCTTCCTCACCGACCGTCGGGCAGGCATAGCCGGCTCGGCTGTCACCCCCACTCTCGAGGGACAGCGACCCCTCTTGGTAGAGGTGCAAGCGCTCACCAACAAGGTCAACCAGGGTGTACCGCCGCGACGCAACGCTCAGGGGCTCGACTCCGGCCGACTGGCCCTTCTGCTCGCTGTTCTCGAACAGAGATCCGGGTTGCCGATGGGCGCCCACGAAGTGTTTGCCTCGGCCGTCGGCGGGGTACGCCTCACCGAACCGGGGGCCGACCTGGCCGTCTGCCTGGCACTGGTCAGCGCCCTCACCGACCAGCCCTTGCCGCCCGACATGGTCTTCTTCGGCGAAGTGGGCTTGGCCGGTGAGCTCCGCCAGGCCGCGCACGCGCCTCGTCGTCTGGCCGAAGCCGCACGAATGGGCTTCGGCCGCGCAGTCGTTCCGGCGAACTCGCCCAACGGTGTCGACGGCATCTCCCTCACCCGCGTCGCCACCGTCAATGAAGCACTCGTCGCAGTCGGCCTGTGCCGGCCATGACCACACCAATGCCCACGCCACCTCTCGTAGAATGCACGGGTGCCGGCGCAACCCTCCCCCAACGATGCCCTGCACCGGGCTCTGGCAAGGGTCGCCCCGGGCACCGAGTTGCGCGACGGTATCGACCGCATCGTCATGGCCAAGATGGGTGCCCTGCTGGTTCTCGGCGACGGCCCCGACGTTCTGGCCATCTGCAGCGGTGGCTTCCTGCTCGATGCAGACTACACCCCACAACGGCTCAGCGAGCTGGCCAAGATGGACGGCGCGATCATCATCTCCACAGACGGCCACCGCATCGCCCGCGCCAACGTCCACCTCCTCCCCGACCCCACGGTCCCCACCAACGAGACCGGTACCCGGCACCGCACGGCCGAGCGCGTGGCCCTCGCTCTCGGCGTCACGGTGATCAGCGTCAGCGAAGAGATGAGCGTCATCAACGTCTATGCCGGCGGCATGAAACGCCAGCTGAACGACATCGGCCGACTCCTCGACCGCGCCAACCAGGCCCTGCAGACACTCGAGCGCTACAAGACCAAACTCGACGATGCCACCAGTGAGCTCACCTCGCTGGAGATCGAAGACGTGGTGACGGTCCGCGATGTCGCCACGGTGGTGCAGCGCGGCGAGATGGTGCGCCAGATCGCCGACGAGATCGAAACGATGATCGTCGAGTTGGGCGTTGATGCCCGTCTCCTGAGGCTCCAGCTCGACGAGGTGTTCACCTCTCTCGACGACGAACTCGACCTGGTGATGGCCGATTATCCCGCCCTCACCCACACCCATGCCAGCTCGGCCGATGGCGATGCACCGGCATCGCCGAAGGGGCTGCGCCTGCTGGCTCGGGTGCCGAGGTTGTCCACCCAGCAGGCGGCAGCGATCACCTCCCACTTCGGTGAGCTCGCCAAACTGCTGAGGGCCACGGCCGACGACATCGCCACCGTCCCAGGGATCACGCGCAAGGTTGCCACCGGAGTCAAGGACACCCTCGAACGGCTCACCGAGTCCACCATCCGCGACCAATACATCTGACCCAGCCCGGATCAGCCCGGATCAGATTGCCAGCCAGGCCACCTTCACCCCCGGGTGATCGCCGACGAAGTGCACCAGCCCATCGTCGGCGAGCTTCAACAGGTGGCTCATCACACTGCGCCCCGCCGCCTGGTAGAGCTTGTCGTCGACACCGATATAGAGCTGGCGCACGATGTCGGGGATCATCACCGTGCCCCCTCTCACCGCGGCCAACACCTGAGCTTCACGATCCCGCCGGTGGCATACGAAGGCTTCGATGAAGGGCTGCACTTCGAGCACCGGCGCGCCGTGGGTTGGCCACAGCACGTCGGCCGAGAGGGCGCGAACCTTTTCGAGAGAGGCGAAGTAGGCCCTCATGTCGCCATCGGGAGGGGTGATCACCGTTGTGCTCCAGCCCATGATGTGGTCGCCGGTGAACAAGGCCCGTTCCTCGTCGAGCCAGAAGCAGAGGTGGTTGCTCGTGTGACCTGGAGTGTGGACCGCCCTCAAGGTGAACCCGGGGCCGGATGCGGCCACATCGCCGTCGACCACCCTCACATCGGGGTCGAAGGCGATGTCGAGCGACTCCTCCACCTTCACCGCGGTCTGCGACTCTTGATGATCGGGTTCGGGCGGATCGTCGTCGTCGACCCAATCGGGGTCCACCAGATGGGGGCCGAAGGCGACGGTAGGCGCCCCAGTGGTGTCTCGCAGCCAACCGGCCAGCGGGGAATGATCGGAATGGCAGTGGCTGACCAGGATGGCCACCACCCTCTCGCCGCGCAGAGCCGCCGCCAGCGCCTCTCGGTGGGAGTCGAGCAGGGGGCCGGGGTCGATCACCACCACATCGCCGTGGCCGACGATGTACGTGCCCGTGCCGTGGTAGGTGAACTTCGACGGGTTCTCGGCGATGACCCTTCTGATCAGTGGTGAAACCTGCACGACCTCGCCGTAGCGCGGGTCGGGCAGGGTGACGAACGGGATCTGACTCATGGCGCGATCGCCCTCACTTCACCGACGGGGTGGCCGTGCCCCATGACCAGCTCCGCCACCAGAGGAGCCACCGAACTGGTGTCGACACAGAGAGCACGAAGTGCTGCCACCATGACCGGGGGGCGGGCCCTGTCGCCTCCGTCGGCCACCTTCAGGGCGACTGCGCGCCCGTCGGGCAGAGCGGCGGCGAACACACCATCCGCGCCATCCTTGGCTATCAGCCCGGTGATCTCACGCATCAGCATCGTCACGTCGCGGGTGTCGCCGCCCACCAGATCGGGGTAACCGGTCATCGCCGCATATACCTCGTCGCCCGCCTTGCCCGCCGCTCCGGTGGCGATGGAGCGAAACGCCCTGGCGAGACCGATGAGCGACATCGCATGGGCCGGGGCCCCACAACCGTCGACGCCGATGTGGGCGTGAGGTGCCCCAGACAACTCGTCGATCACTCCCGTGATCAACTCCTGTAGAGGATGGTGAACGTTGAGGTAGGTGGCATCGTGGGCCCATCCACGATGCACACACGTGGCGAGCATGCCTGAGTGCTTGCCGCTGCAGTTCATCGCCAGCGTCGTCGGCCCTCCCCCCGACCTGAGTACGGCTTCGGCCGCCTCACGGTCCAGCGGTAGAGACGCGATGTTGCCGAGGTCCGCTGGATCCAGACCCGCTCCGGCAAGAACACGGGCAACACCGGCGAGGTGACGCGGCGTGCCGTCGTGGCTGGCGCACACCAGGGCGAGCAGATCGGGTGGCAGGCGCAGCCCGGCTCGCACCATGGCGACGGCCTGCATCGGCTTGTTCGACGACCGCGGGTACACGATCGACGCTGGATCACCAACGGCGAACTCGATCCCACCATCGCACCCGAGGCCGACAACGGCGCCGAAATGCACCGACTCGTCGAGCCCGCTGCGCGAGGTGACGGCGATCGGGGCGAAGTCCTCAGGCGCGGCCATCGCCGCCGCTGGGGTCGGGTTCGGGCTTCGGGCCGGGTTCGGGCTCGGCGGCGCCTGTGTCGCCGAGCTCCGCCGCCGTGGGGTGGTGCTTGCGCGCCGCTCGCCTCTGCTGCCTTCGCAGACGCGGTGGAACCCTGGTGAGGTTGGTGTCGATCACCTCGTGGCGTTCGCCGATGTCGCCAAGCAGGGCCTGCACCATGGCCGCACCCGGAATCGCCAGCACCGCCCCAACGGCACCGAGCACGGCTGCACCGGCGATGGCCGAGCCGAAGGCCACCGCCGGGTGGAGGTCCATCGTGCGGGCCGTGATACGTGGGAGAAAGAGGTAGTTCTCCATCTGTTGGTAGATGAGCACGAACACCAGCACCACGAGCGCCTTCGGCGGCGAGTCGATGAACGTGACCACGACAGGCAGGGCGCCGGCGAGGTAGGTGCCGACCACCGGCAGGAACTGGCTGACCACGCCCACCCAGAGCGCCAGCGCCACCGGAGCCTTGGTGCCCAAGGCCTGAAGCATCACCCAGTGGAAGAGGGTCGAGATGCCGGCGAGCAGGGCACGCGAGTAGAGGTAGCCGCCGGTCTTTTCGATGGCGAGTTCCCATGTGTCGAGCACACGCTTCTGTCGCTCGGGGCGCAGGCGGCTACAGATGACACGGCGAAGCTTCGGCCCGTCGGCCACCAGGTAGAACGTGAACAGCAGTACCGACAGGCCCTTCACCAGGATGCCGAGTGCGGCCACAGAGATGTCGACCACCCTCTCCTGCTGGCTCTGGATGAACTCCTGCACCGCCCCGTTGGGGTCCTGGATCGATTCGATCACGCTCTTGGCATCGATGTGGGTGCCGAAGGTGTCGTTGAGGAAGTCCACCGTTCGGTTCACATAGGTCTCGGACTCGGTGAGCAAGTCGGCAATCTGCTCACCGACGAGGGCCCCGATGGCACCGACGAACACGAGAGATGTGATGACCACACCGACCAGGATCAGCCCGGTGGCCGAACCCCGACGCCAGCCACGTTTGGTGAGCCGGTTCACACCCGGCTCGACTGCGAGTGAAAGGAACAGGGCGACCAGCAGGAGGAGCAACAGCCCGTAGAGGCGATCGACGAAGGAGTCGATGCGGATGGCCGCCAGGTATCCGAGCCAGAAGATCGCCACCGCCTTCCACACCCAGCGCGGCATGCGCGGTTGCGTCGAGGCAAGGGGTGGCATGCTCATCAGCCGCGAGCGTACCGACCCACCACCCGCCCCAGGGTGGACGCCAGATCGCCGCGGTCACTCACCTCTACCCGATCGAGTCCCAACCAGGTCGCCATCGAGCTCAGCTCGCAGGCGAGGTCGATCGCAAGCTCGGCGGTGGGCACCCCCGGTTCGGCGTAGGCACCCTGCACCCTCAGGGCACCGGCGCCCCGGTCGGCCTTCATGTCCAGCCTGCCCACCAGGGAGTCGCCCCACAGCACGGGCAGCACGTAGTAGCCGTACACGCGCTTGGGGGCCGGCGTGTAAATCTCGATGCGGTAGCGGAAACCGAACAGCCTCTCGCTGCGATCTCGGTTCCAGCACACTGGGTCGAAGGGGCTCAACATCGCGCACGCCTCGGTCCGCCGCGGCAGCCGTGCCGCGTGGTGGAGGTAGGCGGGCTTGGTCCATCCCTCCACCTCGACCTCGTGCAGCAGGCCTTCCTCCACGAGCTCGGCAACAAGGGGCTTACACGGCTCGTTCTTCTGGCGGTGGTAGTCGGTGAGATCGGTCAGGGTTCCCACCCCGTGGTGCTTGGCGGCGAGCAACAGCAGCTCCTTGCGAGCGTCGGGCTCATCGGGCGTCGGCCGGTCGAGCACATGGCCGGGGATTACCCTTTCCGCAAGGTCGTAGAGTCGGGCGAAGTCGCCAGGCCTGCGCACCGCGGTGACGGTACCCGCCCAGAAGTGGTGCTCGAGCGCGACCTTGGCGTCGTCCCAGTCCCACCACTGACCCTTCTTGCCTACCCTCTCGCTGATGTCTCCCGCGGCGAGCGGCCCCTCCTCCGCGATGCGGCGCAACACCTCTTCCATGTAGCCCGGCCGTCTCTGGCGGAGGTCCCAGTAGCGGCTCCACTTGTGGTCGTGGGCCATCCGCCAACGATGGAGGTGGTGGTGCTCGGTTGGCACATGGCTGGCCTCGTGCACCCAGTACTCGAACAACTCGCCAGCCGCGGTGGCGTCGGGAATCAGGCTGCGCGGGTGGGGGCCGAGCCGGGCGAACAGGGGCAGCTCCTGGCTGCGCACCAGCACGTTCACGGAGTCGATCTGGATGAGACCGATGCGGTCGAGGACGCGGCGCAGATGGCGGCGGTCGACGCGTCCGGCTGGACGGGGGTCGGCGAAACCTTGGGCGGCGAGAGCCACACGCCGCGCCTCGGCAAGCGAAAGCCGCCCGACGGCCACGCCGCGCGTCAGTCGGCGACCGTGATGGTGACCGAGTTGATCACCACCGGAGTGATGGGGCGGTCGCTGCGATCGGTGGGGACGTTCTGCATCGCGTCGAGCACCTCGAGGCCCTTCACGATCTGGCCGAAGTGGTTGTACTGGGGAGGCAGGTTGACTCCGCTGGGGCCGCTGATGAGGAAGAACTGGCTGCCGTTGGTGTTCGGCCCGGCGTTGGCCATGGCCACTGAACCGAGCTGGTAGCGCTGCTTCACGGGCTCATCGGCGAAACGGTAGCCGGGGCCGCCACGGCCGGTGCCGTCGGGATCACCGCCCTGACACATGAAGCCGTTGATGATGCGGTGGAAGACGACACCGTCGTAGTAGTGGTAGCCGGCGAGGAACACGAAGTTGTTCACCGTGGTGGGAGCGTTGATCGCGTCGAGGGCGATGACGATGGTGCCGAGCGAGGTATCCATCGTGGCCGTGTACCGCTTCGAGGTGTCGATGCCCATCTCGGGGGCCTGGTCGAACTTCTTGGTGACGGGCGCGGAACCATCGAGGGCGGGAAACGTGTGAGCCATCCCGCCACGCTACCGGCCCTGCCCCACCCTGACCCGCCCCCATCTCCACCCGATCTGGGGCTGTTTCGTCCCAACACCCGATCTGGGGCTCGCTCGTTCCAACACTCGATCTGGGTGCGTTCCGTCTCGGGCACCGGGATCATCCAGACCCAGATGTCGAGGTGAAGAGCTCCGGGTGCCAAAGGCGGAGCACTCTCTCGATGCGCGCTGCCACCGTTTGCGGTTGACCGACCACCTGCCGCCAGGTGAAACGCACGGTGATGTAACCCGCCGACAACAGGGTCGCGTCACGAAAGCGGTCGAATTCGAACTGGTCGCGGTCGAGGCCGTGGCTTCCCCAACCATCACACTCGAGGATGACCCGGGTGCCGATGACGAGGAAGTCGGCCTCGAAACCCTCGACGATCGCGTGGAACTGGGCCGGTGGAAGGTGATAGTCACGGAGAAGTCGGGCCATCCTGGCTTCCAGGTCGCTGTCCACCGGGATGTCGTCGTGGAGGAGTTCCTCCAATGCCCGCCTCAGGGCGACTACTCCGTGTCGACCCTGCTTCGAGTGGCGGACCAGTGCGCCATGAACCGCCGCGGGCGAGATGACCTTGGATGCGATGATGGAGATTAGGGCCGGGCCGACTGCCGCCTCGTCGACCGCGCCGAGGTCGAGCAGCATCCGGGCGGGCATCGTCGTGGGCACTCCATTCCGCATGACCGGCCTCAGGTCGACGCCGTCGCGCGGTCTGTGGACGACTATCCCCTCAGGCAGGGAGTGGCGACGCCTGCTGGGGAGGATCACGTCGATCGGGTCTTCCACCGGTCTCTCCACACCCCATAGGGCAGCCGATGTGCGGTGGGACGAAAGGGCGTCGGGTCCCACCGCCCACACCGCGGCCAGCGACTCTTGGTAGAAGGTGGACGGGGTTCCCCACAGGCGGGCGACGTTCGGGTAGAGGAGTTCGAAGCGACCTGCCTCGATGGCCCGGTACCAGCTCGATCGGGAGACGCCGAGAGAAGCCGCCGCGGCGCGGGTGACGAGGCCATGGTGGTGGGCGGCGAACTTGTCGAGTAGTTCCAGTCTCACGCCCCAACTGGGCACAGCGAGAACGCGAATTCGGCAATCAACCGCTATGTGCGTTCAGATCTGGGCGCGTTTCGTCTCGACGGCCGAGACGAAACAGCCCCAGATCGGGTGGTGGGACGAAACAGCCCCAGATCGGGGGGGGGTCGAGGTCTGGGTCGGGGTTAGTCGTTGAGGGCGTTGTAGTCCGAGATCAGGGCGTTGGACTGTTGGGCGGCATCGTCGAGAGTCGCTTGCACGTCGGCTCCGCCGAGGATCGCGGCAACTGCCACCGCCATCACTGCCCTCATCGCCCTCAGTGGGCCGACAACCGGCCCGGCCGAGGTGAGGGCGTCGGGAGAGGCCTCGAGCTGCTCACCCGCCACGGCGAAGCGCGGGTCGTTGGCCAAGGTGGACTTGTAGGGCTCGAACTCGAGAGCGTCGGAGCGCACCGGCACGTAGCCGGTACCGGCCCCCCACTGGCTCTGCTGCTCAGCCCCGGTGAGGAAGGTGATGAAGTCCCACGCAGCGGCGGCACGCACCGGGTCGTCGTGGTCGACCACCCAAAGCGACGCCCCGCCGATGAGGACGCCGGGGTTCCCGTTGGGCCCGGGCATGGGGCCAACGCCAACATCGCCGGAGCCGATGTTGGGGAATTGACCGCCGCCCAGCACGTCGAGCACAGGTCCGAGTGAAGCCGAGGTGGCGATGGTCATCGCCGCCGGCTCCTGGGAGTCGGCCAGCTTGAGCAGGTTGTCGTAACCGCTTTGGGTGTTGTCGCCGACGTTCACCGCGGTCTGGTCGGCGACCATCTGCTGCAAGAAGGTGAGCATCTCGACGCCGGAGGCGTTGTTGTAGAGAACCTCGGTGGCCCTGCTGGTGCGGCCGTTGTCGCCATCGACGTAGTACTCACCCGCCTTGCAGAACCACTGCTCGATGAACCAGCCCCCGCCGGAGTCGAAGCCGCTCTCGAGTGCCAGGCCGTACTTGGCCGCACCGGAGTCGACGATCTGCTTGCTGTATGAGGCCAGCTCTTCGAGCGAAGTGGGTGGCTTCTCAGGATCGAGGCCGGCGGCCACGAAGACCTTCTTGTTGTAGAAGAGCACGGGGTTGGAGACGTTGAACGGCAGCGACCACTGCATACCCTGGGCCTCGTAGGCGGCAAGTGCGGCGGGGATGAACGCCGAAGTGTCGAAGCCACTTTCATCGATGCACTTGCCCACCGGAACGACGCTCTCTGTGTCGATGAGTGCCTGCAGGGTGTACTCGGGTGACTGCATCAGGTCGGGGCGGTTGCCCTGGTTCGATTGGAGGTACTTGTCGAAGGTCTCCTCGTAGCTGCCGCCCACGAGGCTCACCTTCACCTTGGACTGGCTGGAGTTGTAAGCGTCGGTGAGGGCCTGCAGTTCCTCTTCGAGGGTGCCGGACATGCCGTGCCAGAAGGTGAGATCGACCGTGCCGGTGGCGTCGGCGAGGGCCGCGGTGGGGCAGTCGGGCAAGGTGTCGGCGGCAACCGTGGTGGTGGTTTCCGCTGGCGCCGTGGTGTCGCTGCCCGAGGAGCCGGCCGACGTGGTGGTGTCCTTGTCGTCGCCGTCGCTGACGATGGATTCGCCGCTGCTGCAGGAGGCGACGAGAATGAGCGCCACGGCGGCGCCGAGGAGTCGTGTGCGACGCATCAGCCCTTCACCGCCCCGGCGGTGAGCCCTCTGACCAGTTGGCGCTGGAACACGACCAGTATTACGAAGATCGGCAGTGCGGCGATCACGAGTCCTCCGGTTACTAGGTTGAGATGGTTGATGTCGGCGTTCCTCAGGCTGGCCAATCCGATCTGGACAGTCTTGTGGTCGTCGTCGTTGATCACCTGGGAGGGCCAAAGATAGGCGTTCCAGGTACCGAGGAAGGTAAACAGCCCGAGAGCCCCGAGCGTAGGGCGGCTGAGAGGTGCGGCAACCTCCCACAAATAGCGTAAGTGGCCGACACCGTCGAGTGAAGCTGCCTCGCGCAACTCCTTGGGGAGTTGCAGGAACATCTGACGGACGAGGAACACGCCGAAGGTCGACGCCAGTGAGGGCACGATGAGCCCCTGGTAGCTGCTGACCCAGCCGAGCGACTCGGCGGTGCGCCGGTTGATCACCACCGTGACTTCGGCGGGAACGAGCATGGTGGCCAAGAACGCGGCGAAGACGAGACCCTTGCCGGGGAAATCGAGAAAGGCGAAGGCGTAAGCGGCGAGAAGGCTGGTGATCACGACACCGATGGTGACGGCGACAGACACGAAGAGGCTGTTGGCCAGCAGCCGACCAAGGTTCCCCTGGGTCCACGCCTCGCGGATGGTCTCGAAGGTGAGATCGACCGGCAACAGGGATCGGGGATGGTCGAGGGAGTCGCGCCCATTCTTGAGCGCTTGCATCAGCACCGCCCAGATGGGGAACAGCACGATCACGGACACGACGACGAGGAGCACGTAGCGGCCCACAAGCCGGCCCCTGGAGGACTGCTCAGCGTGAATACTGCACCCTCTTGTCGAACATCCGGAACTGGAGCAGGGCGAATACCAGGCAGATCAGGAACAGCAGAACGGCAGCCGCCGACTTGAGCCCGAGGTTGTTGCGAATCAGGGATTCCTCGCCGTAGATCAGGTAGGGAATGGTGGTGGTGGGCCGCTCCGGGTTGGGCCCACCCTGGGTGAGCAGAGCGACCTCACCGTATGTCTGCAGGGCACGGGTGGTGAGCACGACGGTGATGAACATCAGCGATGGGCTGACCATCGGCAGGGTGACATTGGTGAACCTGCGCCAGCTACCCGCGCCATCCACGAGCGCGCTCTCGTAGAGCTCCTTGGGCACGCTCTGCAGACCGGCGCTGATGACGATGAAGGTGAAACCGAGGCCGGCCCACACACTACTGACGGCGATTGCCGGCAGAGCAGTGTCGGGGTCGCGCAGCAAGCCCGGGTTCTTCAGCGCGGGTATCCACCCGCTGAACAGATCCGACAGGACGCCGATCTCCGGCTGCAGGAGCACGAACCACACCAGGCTGGCAACGGCCACGCTGGTGGCCACGGTGCTGGCGAAGGCTGTGCGGAAAAAGCCGATGCCACGCAGGTGCTTGTCGGCGAGCATCGCCAACCCGAGCCCGAGCAGCAGACCTGCCGGCACGGTCATCAGCGCCAACTTCACCGACACCATCAGCGCATCTTGGAACTGGCGACTGGTGAACACGTCGACGTACCTGTCCCAGCCGACGTCGCGGCACTTGGTGGCGGTGAGGTTGCAGTCGAGGTGGCCGGTGCGTATCGCCTTGACGAGCGGGTAGACGGTCCAGACACCGAGCAACGCCATCGAGGGCACCAGCATCGCGAGGGCCGGAGGCAGGTCGCGAAGGCGGCGCTTCACGGAAGACGCACCCCACTGGCTGTATCAAAGCGATGCACGTGGATGTCGGCGACGTCGAACCTCACTTGCTGATCCACGACCGGAAGGTCGATGTGGGGGGCGACTCGGGCGACGAGGCGGATGCCGGCGGCGCTTTCGGTGAGCAGCAGCACCTCGTGGCCGAGGTGCTCGACCTGGCGCACGGTGGCCTCGAGCCGGCCGGACACGCTGAGCTGCATGTGCTCGGGGCGGATGCCGACCCGAACCCCGCTACCGCCCATCAGCCCGTCGGGCAAGAGGTTCATCGGCGGGGTGCCGATGAACTGGGCCACGAAGGTGGAGGCGGGACGGTCGTAAACCTCTTGCGGCGGACCGAGTTGCTCGAGACGACCCTTGTTGATGACGGCCACCCTGCTGCCCATGGTCATCGCCTCGACCTGATCGTGGGTGACGTAAAGAAAGGTGCTGTCGAGGCGACGGTGGAGATCCACCAGCTCGGCGCGCGTGTCGCCGCGCAACTTGGCATCGAGGTTGCTCAGCGGCTCGTCCATCAAGAACACCGCCGGTCGGCGCACGATGGCCCGAGCCAGGGCGACCCTCTGCCTCTGACCGCCGCTGAGCTGGCCGGGCTTGCGGCGCATGTAATCGACGAGCCCGAGAACCTCGGCGGCCTGGCGGGCCTCGGCAGCACGGTCGGCCTTGTTCACCCCACGCACCTTGAGGGGGAACTCGATGTTGCGCTGCACCGTCTTGTGGGGGTAGAGCGCGTAGCTCTGGAACACCATCGCAACGTCGCGTTGCTTGGGCTCGACATCGTTGACCCGCCGATCGCCGATGTACACGTCGCCGGCGGTGGGGTCTTCGAGGCCGGCAACCATGCGCAGCAGGGTGCTCTTCCCACAGCCCGACGGACCGAGAAGGATCATGAACTCGTGGTCGTCGATCTCGAGGGTCACGTCGTCGACGGCCGTGACCTCGTCGGCACCCTCGCCGAATCTCTTGGTGATGTGGTCGAGACGTACGGTTGCCACCTGTTGCACCGTACGCCATCGGAAGCCTGCGCCGTGTACTCCACCTACCTCGACGGGTATCGCTAGCCTGAGTCGGATGGAGGAGCCCACCGAAACCTCAGCGGATACCTCCGCGTCCACGCCGATCGACCTCGACGGCATCGAGCGCGACCTGGCCGATGTCGAGGCCGCGCTCACCCGGCTCGACGCAGGCACCTACTGGACCGACGAGGTCACCGGCGACCCTCTACCCGCCGAGTTTCTGGCCAACCAGCCGACAGCGCGACGCCTGTCACAGAGCTGAACAGGGCAAATACATAGCTCATAGGTAGCGATATACCTGGCCGCGGGGCCCTCCCCGCTTTGCTTGTGAATCTGTGCACAGGGGTTGAGGGGGTTGACGCCGTAGGTATCGTGACCGAATCACCGGGTCGGCGAACCCGGGCCCGAAGCCGTTTCAGATCGAGGAGCAACCGTGGCCAAAGATCGCGTGGAGCGCGACGAAGAAGACCTCGTTCGCCTCTATCTCACCGATATCGGCCAGTACACCCTGCTCACTAAGGACGACGAAGTCCGCTTGGCGAAGCAGATCGAGGCCGGCAAGGCAGCAATCGCCGACCTCGACAGTGCAACCGACCTCAGCCCCACTCGCAAGCGCGAACTACGCCGCACGGCCCGCGAGGGCGAAGACGCCGAGAGGGCGTTCGTGCAGAGCAACCTGCGCCTCGTGGTCAGCATCGCCAAGAAGTACCAGGCCTCGGGTCTGCCCCTGCTCGACCTCATCCAGGAGGGCAACCTCGGCCTGATGCACGCCGTGGAGAAGTTCGACTGGCGCAAGGGCTTCAAGTTCTCCACCTATGCCACTTGGTGGATCCGCCAGGCCATCACCCGCGGCATCGCCAACACCGGCCGCACCATCCGCCTACCGGTTCACGCCGGCGACACCCTGGCCCGCCTGCAGAAGGCGCGCAGCCGGCTCGAGCTCAAGCTCGGCCGCCCGGCCACGCTCAGCGAACTCGCCAAAGAAGTCGAGATGCCCGAGGACAAGGTCACCGAAGCCCTGCGCTTCGCGGCCGAACCCCTGTCGCTCAGCGAGCCTCTGCGCGAAGACGGCGACGCCGAGCTCGGCGATGTCGTGGAGGACCGTTCCGCGGAGAGTCCCTTCGAGGTCGCGGCCACCTCTTTGCTGCCCGACGAGATCGCCCGCCTCCTCGCTCCTCTCGACGAACGCGAACGCGAGATCCTCAAGCTGCGCTTCGGGCTCGATCGTGGCGAGCCGCGGACCCTCGAAGAGGTCGGCGAGCACTTCAACCTCACCCGCGAGCGCATCCGCCAGATCGAGGCGCGGGCAATGAGCAAGCTGCGCCACCCCTCCTCGGACACCGGCGCCCGCGACCTGCTCGCGGTCTGAGCCCGCTGCCGGCCCCGCTGTCGGTCAGCCCATCATCTCTTCGAGGTCGAGGCCGCACTCGCCCAGAGCGCCGAAGATCGAGAACATCGCTGTACCCATTGCATCCTCACCGGCCTTGAAGACCTCTCCGTAACCACCGGCGTCGAGGAACACATCGTCCAAGGCCTCGCCCACGCAAGTGGCCTGCGCCACATCGAGATCACCCTCGGCGGCCATCGAACTGGCGAACAGCGCCACCCTCGTTTCGCGGCTCAGACACTCGTCGAAGATCGTGCCGGCGATCTCGATGGTCTCCGCGTCGGGCAAGTTCTCGCCGAACAGCTCGAAGGAGTCATCGGTCAGCAGCTCCGGATCGAGGCCCGCACCCTCGTCGTCGATGCAGGCCAGCTCCTTGGTGCTCAGTTCGACATCGGCGCCGGACTCCTCGACGCTCCTCACGAAGGCCTGGGCGACGGGACCCGGCTCGTAGTCGTCGTCGCCACCGGAGGCGACGATCCAGACCACGAAGGTGCCGACGAGCACGGCTGCCACCACAGCGGCAGCGATCAGGCCGCGGTTGGTGGCCGGCATCTTGGTGTCGGTGTCGATCACCACCGATGAGGTCGGGGCGGGCCCGTTAGGTGAAGGGATCTCGGTCATCGTGCCTCTTTCGAAGGTTCCTTCGTCACCGACACCGTACCCATGACGGTCGGTGAGTGCCCAACTATGTCTGGTCGCGGGTCTGGTCGCGGACTGGTGGAGGCTCAAGTCGGGGCCACAACAGGGCGATACAGAATCGTCATGGAGCTCATCGACCTCGTACCCAACTCCATGTCGTTCCGCGTCATCACGACGATCGAGGTGGACGACGAGAAGGAGATCCCGACCGGGTTCACCGGCAGGGTGCGCCGCCGCGTCAACGGCAGGTGGGTCTATGTCGCGTGGTACGCCGATGGTCAGCTCCAGAACCCGAGCCGCACTCACCCCGCGTATCGGCGCTTCCGCCCCGACGGCCAGGTGAAGTACGACCTCTTCTACACCCGTGGTCAGCTCCAGGACCCTGGGCCTCGTTCGGCGGCCGTGCGCGGCTTCTACGCAAACGGCCGGGTGCACTACGAGGAGCGCTACACGGCCGGACAACGCAACGACGGCGCCGACGGTTCGGCGGCAATCCGCAAGTGGCGCCTCGATGGCACCCTGCGCCACGAACTGCACTACCTCAAGGGTCACCGGGTGCAGGTCGTCGGGACCCACGGCAGATCACGACTGGCAGTGGACGCTCCCCGTATGTGACGCTGCACATGTGAGCGCACCCGCCGAGGCCGACGTGCTCCACCGGCTCTCCTTGCTCGACCGATTCCTGCCGGCATGGATCGGCGCGGCGATGGTGCTCGGCATCGCCCTCGGTCGGCTGGTCCCTGACCTCAACGACTGGCTCGACGAGGTCAAGATCGGCACCGTCTCTCTACCCATCGCCGTCGGCCTGCTGGTGATGATGTACCCGGTGCTGGCGAAGGTGAAGTTCAGCCGCATCGGTGAGGCCGTTGCCGACCGGCGGGCGATGGCAGTGGCGATGACCTTCAACTGGCTGATCGGCCCGGCTGTCATGTTCTCGCTGGCCTGGCTGCTCCTGCCCGACCTGCCCGAATACCGCACCGGCTTGATCATCGTCGGCCTCGCCCCGTGCATCGCGATGGTGCTGATCTGGAACGATCTCGCCCACGGTGACCGCGAGTTGGTGGCCGTGCTGGTGGCGATCGATGCTCTCATCCAGATCGTCGCCTATTCGGTACTCGGCTGGTTCTACCTCGAGACGCTGCCCGGCTGGCTCGGCCTCGACACCGCCGAACTCGACGTGACGATGTGGGAGATCGCCAAAGTTGTACTCGTGTTCCTCGGGGTGCCGCTGGTGGCCGGCTTCCTCACCCGCACGATCGGCGAGCGCCGCAAGGGCGTCGAGTGGTACGAGCAGAAGTTCCTGCCACGGCTCGGCCCGCTCGCGCTCTACGGCTTGCTGTTCACCGTCGTGCTCCTGTTCGCCCTCCAGGGCGAGACGATCACCGACGAGCCCTGGCACGTCCTGCGCATCGCCATTCCCCTTTTGGCCTTCTTCGCCATCATGTGGTTCGGCGCTTTCTTCCTCGGACTGCGCATCGGGTTCCCGTATGCGCGCAACACGGCGATCGCCTTCACTGCGGCGAGCAACAACTTCGAGCTCGCGATCGCCGTCGCCATCGGGGTGTTCGGGGTCACCTCTGGCGAGGCGCTGGCCGGGGTGGTCGGCCCGCTCATCGAAGTGCCCGTGCTGGTGGGGCTCGTCTACGTCGCCCTGTGGGCGGGGCGGAAGTTCTATCGCACCGACACCCACCGACCCGAGGTGCTGTTCGTCTGCATTCACAACGCCGGCCGCTCCCAGATGGCCGCCGCTCTGCTTGCCCATCACGGCGGCGACCGGGTGGTGGTGCGCTCCGCGGGCACGGCGCCCTCCGATGGGATCAACCCTGCGGTGGTGGAGGTGATGGCCGAAGTGGGCATCGACCTGCACGCCGCCGGGGCCCACCCCAAGCGGCTCGACGATGCGGCCGTTCAGACATCCGACGTGGTGATCACCATGGGCTGCGGCGACGAATGTCCCTTCTACCCCGGCAAGCGTTACCTCGACTGGGCCCTACCCGACCCCGCCGGCCAGGGGGTCGAAGAGGTGCGCCCCATCCGCGACGAGATCGACTTACGGGTGCAGGCCCTGCTGAAGGAGCTCCTCGGGCCGGAGGAGTGATTGGCGGAGGTGGACGGGAATCGAACCCGAATCCTGGCGTGTCGTCTGGTGTCGCCTCGTGTCGACGTGTATCAATAGATGCAGGTCAGAGGCCTTGTTCGAGGTTATGGCCGACTACTTCGTGACACCTGATGTCAACGTGTCGCAAGTTTTCTGTGACCAAACCGTGACCAGGAAACCCGTCACCGGCGGAACGTGCGATACATCCCCCTCCCGATCTCTCTCGACAGTTTCGCCGCCGGGCTGCTCGTCTTGATGTGGACGAGCTGACGCTGACTCTGCCAGCCTCGAGCGGAACACTTGGGTCGGGATCGACACTTAACGGTCGTGGCGACCAACGACGGTCCGATGAGCTGAGGGATGGAACTGCACCGGCGAGGATCACCCCCCCCCCCCCCACCCACCTGCCGGACCACAACGGCAGCACCCCCCCCCCCCACACAGCCGCAGGCTTTGCAACCGACTCCGCGACGAGTCACAGCGAAA
>Ga0073899_10002187_pt1 | contig 17680 bp, 20 predicted proteins | sample KloWWTmetaKNB5Ph_FD_88975 | JGI IMG/M metagenome (GOLD analysis project Ga0073899, IMG submission 88975) | Active sludge microbial communities from Klosterneuburg, Austria, studying microevolution and ecology of nitrifiers - Klosterneuburg... | ecosystem: Engineered > WWTP > Aerobic digester >...
AGGTCTGTCCCACGGGAATTGATATTCGTAACGGATTGCAGTACGAATGCATTGGCTGTTCCGCCTGTATCGATGTCTGCGATACCGTGATGGACAAGATGAACTATCCGCGTGGTCTCGTTCGTTATTCGACGGAAAACGCGCTGGAAAAACACTGGGATGCTGCTGCGGTTCGCAAGCATCTTGTGCGACCGCGCATCATCATTTATTTTGTTGTGCTGCTCGTGCTGGTGGGTGGATTGCTTGCGTCGCTTGCGTTGCGCAACCCGCTCAAAGTCGATGTCATTCGCGATCGGCGAGTGCTTGCCCGGGAAGTCGATGGTCGCTTCATCGAGAATATCTACAAGCTCAACGTAATGAACACCGCCGAGCAGAGCAAACGCTTCGTCGTCACTGTAGACGGGCTGCCTGGCATCCAGATTGACCGTGGCAATCAGATTGTCGCGGAACCCGCCTCTACAGCAGCATCGGTGCTCGCAGTAAGGGTGCCCATCGATACAGTAAAGTCGGGCAGCCACACCATTCATCTTAAAGTCCAGTCTGTCGAGTCCGGGTCTGACGCCGTCACCAGCGTCTCCGAGCAGGCTGTATTTCTTGTTCCGAGGTAGTTTCATGAATACAACGACAGCTGAACCACCGATTGTCCCGGTTAGCCCATGGATCTGGCCCGGGATACTCATCGCCGGTCCGGCGTCTGTTGTCGTGGCTTGCATCATCACCGCATTTTTTGTGGTCGGACACCCGGATGGCCTGGTGGCGAGTGACTACTACAAGCAGGGCAAAGCCATCAACGCGCAACTTGCACAGTTGAGTCGCGCAGAGCAGTTGGGATTGAACACCATGAAAATGGCCGCGACCGACACGGCGCTTTCGATCAGCTTTCCGGGCTCGCAACTCCGTGACCGTATTGAGATCGTTCTTGCACATCCGGTTGATGCTGATCTGGATATTCGGGCGTTCGTCTCGCCAGACGCAGACGGTACCTATACGGTTGCGCTGAAGAGCAGGCTTGCTGAGCGTCGCCGAGTGATCGTTACCGATTCACCCGTCCGCAGCTGGAGGGTTGAGTCGCTGCTTATCCCTGCCCGTCGCTAATCGTCGGATACGACAGAGCCGTACCGTGGAGAAGACATGAAGCTGAATGCCGCGACCTGGGGCGCCGTACTGTGGCCAGCGTTTCTGGGGGCTGCGCTGGCTGACGGTCTTCTGTTCACGCTTATTGATCCGGAAACCATCGAACTATTTGGTTCGCAGATGACTGTCTCGCGGCAGGCGGCCTACACCGTCGGTTTTTTTGCTTTCTGGTTCATCATCGTGGCTGCCAGCCTGCTCACGTTATGGCTGCACGGTGACAACCTCGAAAAATTCAAGAACACGACGCCAAGGCGTTAAGTCCGCATTCATACCGGCGAAGCGCTGATTTGGGTCAACAATGTTTGATCGCGGCGCCGCGATACTCGTGGCAGATCAATTAGCCTCATCGATTTAGCCGTGTTTTCTGCAGACGTACTCAAACGCTTCGACCTGAACGGACCGCGATACACCTCGTATCCGACCGCCGACCGCTTTACTCCCGGTTTCGGCAGGGAAGACTATGCACAGGCGCTGCGTACGATGCAGCATCGTCCGGCCTCCCTCTATGTGCACGTGCCGTTCTGCCGTTCACTCTGCTACTACTGCGCTTGCAACAAGATCATCAGCAAGAGCGCCACTGTCGCGGACGAGTATCTGGAGTTGCTGGCGCGGGAAACCGCACTGGTAGCGTCGCAGACTGGCGTCATGCCGATCGCGCAGATCGCCTTTGGCGGCGGTACTCCGAACTTCCTGACGGTGACACAGCTGCAGCGCCTGATGGCTGACCTTGAAAGCAAGTTCGAGTTTTTGCCGGACCGGGAACAGGGCATTGAGCTTGATCCACGCTTTCTTGATGCGGAATACATTGCTGCGTTGCCAAAGCTCGGCTTCAATCGTGTGAGCTACGGCGTGCAGGACTTTGATCAGCAGGTGCAGACGCTGATTCACCGCTTCCAGACATTCGAGCAGACAGCTAACGCAGTACAGGCCGCTCGCGCCGTAGGCATCAATTCCGTGTCGTTCGACCTTGTCTATGGCCTGCCGATCCAGTCACGCGAGAGCTTCGCCGCCACGCTGGAACGGGTGCTCTCACTGGAGCCGGATCGTCTCGCGCTGTTTAACTATGCCCACATCCCAGAACGGTTCAAAGCCCAGCGTCGCATCCCGACGGAGACGCTGCCGTCCATCCAGCAGCGCACTGAACTCTTCCTCTACGCAACAGAGCGTCTAGTGGATGCGGGCTATCAGACTATCGGGCTTGATCACTTTGCCAAGCCCGGGGACCCGCTCGCCAAGGCCCTCGCAGACGGTAGCCTGCGCCGCAATTTTCAGGGCTACAGCACGCATCAGGCGACCGACCTGATTGGTCTTGGCGTGTCCGCCATCAGTAACCTGAATGGCGTTTACGCGCAAAACAGTCCACAACTTGACGTGTATCGTGAGCGAGTCACCGACAACCAGTTTGCTACGGTGCGTGGCGTCAAGCTGACGCGCGACGACGAAATCCGCAGTACGGTTATCGAGCAGATCATGTGCACGGGTCGCGTCGACTGGACGAATATTGCTGCGACGTACGCAATTGATCCTGCGACTTACTTCGCCGACGCGCGCGACGCGATTGAGCAGTTCACCAATGTGGGTATCGTGACACAAACACCGCAAGAGCTCGTAGTGATGCCGCAGGGCCGCTTGCTGCTGCGGGCGGTAGCCATGGTGTTTGACGCCTACAAGAACGTGAAACGGGAACAGGTCATCACTTTTTCCCGCATCGCGTAGTCGCGCGCTGGCGCTTCTGAGTGGCCGCATAATGCGCTCATGACGTTGTCTCTGCTTGTCTCCGCAATCCTCATGGGGCTCATGGGCGCAGGACATTGCGCCACGATGTGTGGGCCGATCACGCTGGCGCTCGTTACACGTCAGCCTGAACGGCCGCGGCAGCCCCTGGCGTCACACTTCGGCCGCATCAGCATGTATGCGTTGCTGGGTGCAATCGTTGCTGCGTTTAGCGCGGCAGCCACCAGTTTCCTGCGCAATGAGGTGCTGCAGACCGCATGGCTGTTACTGCCCAATTTGTTGTTGCTATTTTCGGCGTTGTATCTGATGGGATTTCAGCAGGCCTATGCGCCCGTAGAAAGTGTTGGCCGCGGTATCTGGCGGCGACTCGATGGCGTTCGCACCTGGGCATCGGCGCGTGGTGGGGTTGGCGGCGACTTGCTGCGTGGTGCGCTCTGGGGCATGCTGCCCTGCGGCATGATTTACAGCGCATTGGGTCTGGCTGTGCTGGCTGCGCATCCGCTGGACGGCGCGCTGGTGATGGCTGCGTTTGGCGCATCCACCCTGCCGGTGCTGCTTGCGCTGGGCATGCTCTCGCAAAATGCGGTCAAACGCTTGCAGACCAAACAAACGCGTCGCTGGCTCGGTGCCGCGCTACTGCTGCTTGTGGTTTGGAATGTGTACCTGCTGCCGGATAGGCTGCATGGTGTGCGTTTCTCGTTTCTCTGTTAATCGCGTCTCAAAGCGCGACCCACAGCGCACCGAAAGCAAACAGCACAAACGCGCCACCGGCGATCATCACGCATTGATGCGCGCGACGCCAGTCCCGTTCAATCAGGTCTGGGTCAGAGTCCCGGCTCGCGCGCGACAACAGAACCAGCGCAACCACGGAAAATGCCACCGCGAGCAGCGCCATCGCGCCGACAGAGAAGCGGACGGCGGTTGTGGATGACCCGCCCTGCAGGCCATGCGTTGCCCCGACAAACGCCATGACACCGAGCAGCGCGGCCGATGCCAGCACGCTCGCCACCATGATGGTGTTGCGCATGCTTTGAACCAGAACAATGTCTCTCACGTGCATTTTCATTCTGTGGCCTCCTCGTGCGCATCTCCGCGCCGCATCCAGTAACGCGCCAGCAACATGCCCGCTGCCATCGCGCCGATGAAACAGACAATGTCTATGCCACCAATCAGCAGCGACGCAACGGCGGGACCAGGGCAGTAACCGGAGAGCCCCCAGCCGACGCCAAATAGTGCCGCGCCGCCGACCAGACGAATGTCAATGTCACGACGATTCGGCAGCTTGATTGGCGTCCCGAGCCACGACGTCTCGCGCGTCCGGATACGTGCGAAGGTCAGCAGGGACACGAGCAGCGCGCCACCCATCACAAACGCAAGGCTTGGGTCCCAGCGACCCGACGTGATGCCACCGAAATCAAGAAACCCCTGCACCTTGCGTGGGTCCATCATGCCGCCGAGCGCGAGGCCAGCGGCGAAGATCAATCCCGCAAGCGTTGCGATTACGCCGCTGCGGACGGTCGTTTGTGCGTTCATGGCGACGCCTTACTGGATTGCGCGGACGACGGCAACCGTCACCGCACCAAAGACCATGAACGTTACGGTCGCCACAAGCGAACGCGCAGATCGGCGGCCGAGCCCGCAAACTCCGTGACCGCTCGTGCAGCCACCACTGACCACGGTGCCGAATCCCACCAGCAGTCCGGCAACGATCAACCACGGTGTGGAGGTAACCGTCACTGCCGCAATGTTGAACGCCCGCGCGAACAGCAGCCCACCACCGATCAGGCCGCCCAGAAACGCGAATCGCCACGCGCTTGAGCGCGGGTTGTCGATGGCCGCTGCCATGATGCCACTGACGCCGGCGACGCGGCCGAGCCCCATGAGTAAGAGCCAGACTGCGGTGCCGACCAGTAGCCCGCCGATGAAGGACAACAAATACGGATGCATAATGATTCGTCGATAAAGCGACCGCCATCATACTGAACACCGCACACGTACCATGCAACCGATCCAGCTATTCGATCCAGAATCTTCGACCTACACCTATCTGCTGGTTGATCCGCACAGCGGAGATGCGGTCATCATCGATCCGGTCGATCATCAGCTCGAACGCGACCTCGCTGCGCTCAAGGCGCAGAACGCGCGCCTCATCTGGGTGATCGAGACGCATGCGCACGCCGACCACATCACCTCCGCCGGGCAACTGATTGAGCACACCGGCGCTCAGGCAGCAACGCCCGCTGGATGCGGCATACAGCCCGCCGCACGGCAGTTGCAGGGTGGCGATGTCATCGAATTTGGCGAAGAAAAACTCGCTGCGATTCACACGCCGGGACACACGGCGGGCAGCATGTCGTTTCTGTGGCGCAACCACGTATTTACCGGCGACACCTTGCTGATTGATGGTTGTGGTCGCACCGATTTCCAGTCGGGCTCGGCCGACGCGCTCTACACCAGCATTACCGAGCGCCTCTTCACGCTGCCGCCGGAGACCACGGTCTGGCCGGCGCACGATTACAAAGGCCGCACACAGAGCAGCATCGGCCACGAACGCGCGCACAACAGCCGTCTCGCCAACCGCAGTCGCGCTGATTTCATTGCAATCATGGAGGCGCTGCATTTGCCGAAACCACGACGTATCGACGAAGCGGTGCCGGCCAACCTGTGGCTTGGCATTGCGCACGCTGCGGGCGCAGACGACAGCGACTCGCCAAGAGTGGCTGCTGGTTACGCAGGCGATGTGACGCCGGAGCTGGCGTGGCGCTGGTGGCAATCGGGCAAGGCGGTCCTCGTCGACATCCGTACCAGCGCGGAGCGTGAATGGGTTGGTTTCGTGCCCGATGTGCCAGCGGTCGCGTGGAAGCAATGGCCCGGGATGACGATGAACCCGGATTTTGATGACCAGATTCGAGCTGCGGCGGGTGGCAAACCGCTCATGCTGCTGTGCCGTTCGGGTGTGCGATCCATCGCGTCGGCGAAACGCGCCACCGAGCTGGGGCTCACGGCCTACAACATTCTCGAAGGATTCGAGGGGGACCCCGATGGCTCGGCGCACCGCACGACGCGCGGCGGCTGGAAGTTTCGCGGACTGCCGTGGCGGCAGAACTGAGCGGCGCGGTTTTTACCCTAAAGCCGCATCACCGGTAGCAGAAAAATTGCGACGTTCACTAGAAAGGCAACAGTCCACACAACTGAGCGCTGCTTCTGTTTCGCCGTGACGTAGAGCCACACATAGATGATGCGCAGCACGATGAACAGCACCGCCAGCGCGTTCGGCAGCCAGCCAATCACACCGAGCATGTGGCTCACGATCACGGCAGCGGCGAAGAACGGCAGCGCTTCCCAGCAATTGGCCTGCGCGGCGTCCGCCCATTTGCGAAAGCCTTCCTGCGTCTTGATCCAGTCGCGCGGATTGCGGTTGTCGTAACCACCGTCGCGGCGCGGCACGGTCATCGCCTTCGCTTTGGACATGCCGGCGCAGACGATGGGCATGATGGCAGCGAGCAGAATGCAGAACAGGGCGATGGTCATGGGTCACTTTCTTCAGTATTAGTCAACAGCTTTTTAGTGAAAGCGCCATTGCTTGGGGGATAGATATCCAAAAAGTCATTAATCGACTTCATCTATTTGCGCATGCCAGCCCCATTAAAATAAGGCTTTCAGCGAAAAGCTGATACTACAAACCAAGCGCTGCGATGCCTGCTTTGGCGATTTGCACGTCCTCAGACGATTTCACACCCGAAACACCCACAGCGCCCACGTACTGGCCTTCCACGATGATCGGCACGCCGCCTTCGAGCGGTGTCACCGGCGCGACTGACAGGAACGACACACGGCCTTCGTTCACCATTTTTTCGTAAATCGCGCTTTCGCGGCGACCGATCGCGGCGGTGATTGCTTTTTGCGGCCCGATCCATGCTGACACCGGCGCGGCACCGTCGAGTCGTTGCAGCCAAAGCAGGTGCCCGCCATCATCCACAATCGAAATCGTCACCGCCCAGTTGTTTTTCAAGGCTTCAGCTTCAGCGGCCGCAGCGATTTTTTTCACATCATCGAGTGTCAGTACGGGTTTGCTCTTCATGTGGTTTTCTCTTTGAGTTTCATTAACGCGGAATACTTGAGCAGCAGCTGATCGTTGCTTTCAATGTGCGCCGGATTCACCGGAATGCAGTCAACGGGACATACCTCACGACATTGCGGCGTGTTGAAGTGCCCGACACATTCGGTGCACTTCGCCGCATCGATTTCATAGATCTCCCGGCCCAGACTGATTGCGTCATTGGGACATTCGGGTTCGCAGACGTCGCAATTAATGCATTCGTCAGTGATCATCAGCGCCATGCCTCCATTGTAGGAGGCAGCGCAACCCCATCGTGATCAGGGTGAAGCGAAAACTACAGGTTCACCGCCCACGACATCTTGGCGAACAGCTCCGTGTCGACACGGTTCAATTGCTGGCTCGCGCGGCCGTTGCCATGCGTGATGCCCAGGTTGAACTCGCGCCCGAGCCCGCGTTTGTGCGAGTACACGAGCGAGATCGCCTGTCCGTGCGCGCGTGGCGTGACGGCAAAGTCGTACATCTCCGGGTTGCGCTTCGACAGCGAGCGTTGTGCAATCAACCGCAGAGTGTCCTGTGCCGTGAGGTAGCCGACGCCAACGAGTTGCGTCGTCGTCTCATGAAGGCGCCAGCGCGAGGTCGCGAGATCGTTCAGGCGAAAGTCACTCAGCGACCATTCGAGCTCGACGCGTTCGTGCGCGCGCCAGTTTAACGTGATGCCGTTGAACATCATGCGTGCGAGCGTGTCGGTTGCCACATCTACGCTGCGCCCCACTTCTGTCTCGAAGAAAGCATACGGGAACAGTTGATTCGGGTTCGCCTCGGCGCGGGCGTAGAACGTCGGGATGTGATGCCATTTGCCGCTGTCGCGTGTGCGTGTGTAGTTGATCCAGCGCGGCTGAAAGGTCCAGTACGAATTGCGGGTGCCGTTGAAATTGATCAGCGGCGTGACAAAGCGGTTCAGCGGCGTGTTGTCCCACGTGCGCTGTTCGCGCGCCGTGAAGCCCGGGCACATCTGATTGAAGAACCCGCTGAGTTTGCGGCACTGCCAGGCCTCGAGATCGATCGTTCGATAACCGTTCTGCACGATGATCGAATTGTCGGCGCGGAACTTTGGCGAAATGCCGGTGTAGCGCACAAAGAGATGCTCATTGCCGTTGTCGTAGAAACCATCGGTCACCATCGCGTGACCATTGCTGCGGCCGCCTGCCAGCGGATCATCGGTCTGGCTGCCCATGACCTGCGCACGAACGCGCATGTCGTCATGCGGCTTGAACACGCCATCCACCGAGGCCACGCGATTGCTGGCACCGTCGTCGTAATTGCGGTCCGCGAGAAACACGCCGGCGCTGCCGGTTCCGCTTGCGCCCGCAAAGGGCACGCGCGCTCGCGCAAACGTCGCCTGCGACGCGCCCTGATCACGAAAATCGGACGAGAACGTGCCCGGCAGGATGACAAAACCACCGCCACGGTCGGCCACGGTCAACACCGTTGCATCGGCGCGTTCGCTGCGATAGGTTGCCCGCGAACCCCAGAGCGGATCAGTGATCGAGCGCGTGTAGATCGTGTTGAGTGGCGTGGCGTAGAGGTCACTGCCTTCGAGGAAAAACGGGCGCTTCTCCTGCACCGACAGCGCGAAACGCGTGTTGCCCTTCAGTTGCGGCGTGTCCAGTTCAAGCTGCGAAAAATCGGGCCGGAACGTGGCATCAATCACCCATTCCGATGATGGCCGCCACTTGATGTCAGCACCGCCCGAGACTTTGGTTTCACTGCGCTTCTCGTCGCCACGTTTTGTTTCGCTGGAGTTCACCGCAGCATAAGGTGTCACGGTCAATCCGGACGTTTTCGGCAGATTACTCAGGCCCGTCAACTCTTCCGCGACGCACAGGAAGCACGACGGCTCACGGCCGAGCACCACGTTGCTCATGCGGATGCGGGTGTCACGCGGCATGTTGCGAAACACGATGAAAGTCAGCTTCTCGGGTGCCGGATGCGGCAACCGCAATGACGCCCACGGAATGCGAAACTCTGCGCTCCAGCCGTCTGCGACCATGGCAGGTACGGCGTCATAGTCGTAGTCCGGTGAAAAATCTTCTTCCAGCGCGTCCTCGTTCCACGCGCCGTCGGCCAGCACACCGCGTGGATTCACGCGGAAGAACTGGGCAAACTTGCGCGCACCGGTCGGGTCAATCCAGAGGATGAAGTTGTCCTGATTGCCGCCGAATACCTTGTCGCGACGCACGAACGGCGCGACGATGTTGGCGGGGTCGGTGTCCCACGCGCGAACGCCGAAGTAAAGGGCGTCGTGATCAAACAGCACGCGCACTTCGGTCTTGAAGCGGGTCGGCTGTTTCTCGTTCGGCATGTTTTCGATGAAGTCACCCCTGACGGGCGCACGCTGCCAGTCGGCTTCGTCGAGCTTGCCGTCGAGCTTTATTTTTTCGGTGAGTTTGACGGCTTGCAATGCCCAGGATTGGGAGGAACCCAACGCGAGCAACAGACTCAAGAATGCGCCTGTTGCGACGCTAACAAATTTTAATTGCATAAAGAAATAGTGGGTGGACAGCGCGCAAACAGCGCGTGCCGAACAATGGGTTCGCGCCTGTATTCAACTCAGGCGAGGCTAAAGTTCCATGCCATGCAAGCTCAATCCGAATGCGACGAATCGCGGAAAGGGCGCCTGACTGACGGGGAACGGTTGCGCCACTGGAACGTGGCGCGGGCCGATTTAGTTTTGGAACACCATGGGAATCCTCCCGGCTATTGTTTGCGGAATCAGGTGCGAAGCTTAGACGGCGAACGCGCGAATTGTCTAGGCGTCAGCGGCACGGCGCTCGGTGACCTTGCGCTTGAGTGCCTCGCCTACAACAGGATGCACAAAGCGGCTGAAATCGCCACCAAAGAACGCTACCTCACGCACGATGGTCGCGGAGATGAACAGGTATTTTTCTGACGGCGTCAGGAAAACCACTTCGACACTCGGATCCATGCTGCGGTTCATGCCCGCCATCTGGAATTCGTATTCAAAGTCGCTCACGGCGCGCAAACCGCGCATGATGATGCCCGCGTCCTGTTGCCGCACGAAATCGAGCAACAGACTGGAGAAGCGTTCGACGCGAACATTGGGCAGATCCTTGGTGACTTCCCTTGCCATCACCACGCGCTCATCGGCGGTGAACCACGGGCCTTTGCGCTTGGAATCAGCGACCCCGACAACCACTTCGCCGAACAGACGCGCGGCGCGACGGATGAGATCTTCATGACCTTTCGTCAGGGGATCGAATGTTCCGGGATAAACACATCGCAGCATGATTTTTCTCCTCCGACTATGCTTTTCAGGTCGCTTCTTCTGACGCGCCGCGAACGGCGTTTTGTGGCGTGAAGAGATGATAGTGCACGACGCCGGCACGGCCGTGTCGCGTGCGCGTAAAGCCCGGGAGGTGTTTTTCCGTCATTTCCTTCGCAAACTCGCAGTAAACAAGCGCTTCCGGCGCCGCGACGCGCGCAACGAGTGGCGCAAGCCGCGCCCACCAGTCCTGCGCAAACGGCGGATCGAGAAAGATCACATCGAATTTTTCCGGCGTTGACGCGAGAAAAGCGAAAGCATCGCCGTTGACGAGTTTCAGGTTCGGCAAATCGAGCAGTTTCTGGTTCTGGGCGACGGCCTGTGCCGCCGGACGCGATGATTCGAGCGCAATCACCTTCGTCGCGTTGCGCGATGCCGCCTCGAACGCCAGTGCGCCCGAACCCGCAAATACGTCGAGGCAGCGTTTTCCCAGCAAATCCTGCCCAAGCCAGTTGAACAGCGTCTCACGCACGCGGTCTGGCGTCGGCCGAAAGCCCTCCACGCCCAGCATGTCGGGGAAACGAACGATGCGCCGCTTGTGCGTGCCACCGATGATGCGGACTTGATTCTTGTATGGGGCCATTTCTGTCCCCTCTCCCGGCTACGGGAGAGGGTTAGGGTGAGGGTGGCATCGTAATCTCTAGAATCGTATTGTCTCGAATCCAGTCAGAAAGCGCTCCATGTGGGGCTTGTTCAAGAAAAAAACGCCGGTTGCAGCACCGGATGCTGCGGTTGAAACCCCGGCAGACGTCACAGCGCCGATCGTTGACGTTCAACCCGAAGTCGCGACGCTCGCCACACCCGAAGCGAAAAAGGGCTGGCTCGACAAACTCAAGTCTGGCCTTACCGCGACGCGCAACAAACTCGGGCTCAACGTTCTCTTCGCCGGAAAGCTCGACGAAGACACGCTTGAGCAACTTGAAGCGCAACTGCTCATGGCTGATTGCGGCATGCCCGCGACGCAACATCTGCTGGAAGATTTACGCAAACGCTGGAAGCTGGCGGGCGGCGAGGGGGATCCGCGCGCGATGCTGGTCGATTCACTCACTGATTTGCTGAAGCCGCTCGAACAACCGTTCAAGGTCGCACAGGAATCACCGTTCGTGATCATGATTGCCGGCGTGAATGGTGCGGGCAAAACCACGAGCATTGGCAAACTCGCCAAGTATCTGCAGGGACAGGGCGCGAGCGTATTGCTCGCCGCAGGCGACACCTTTCGCGCGGCCGCGCGTGAGCAACTCGCGATCTGGGGCGAGCGCAACAACGTGACGGTCATTCAACAGGCCGGCGGCGATCCGGCGGCCGTCATGTTCGACGCCGTTAGCGCCGGCAAGGCGCGTGGTACCGATGTCGTGATGTGTGACACGGCGGGCCGACTGCCGACGCAACTGCATCTCATGGACGAACTCAAGAAAGCCAAACGGGTGATAAGCAAGGCAATGGACGGCGCACCGCATGAAGTGCTGCTCGTGCTCGACGGCACGACAGGACAGAACGCGATTGCGCAGGTGAAATCATTCGACGACTCGCTCGGACTCACCGGTCTCATCATGACGAAACTCGATGGCAGCGCGAAAGGCGGCGTGATCTGCGCCATCGCCAAAGAGCGCCCGATCCCGCTGCGCTTCATCGGTGTCGGCGAAGGCATTGACGATCTGCAACCGTTCGTGGCGCGTGAGTTTGCGGAGGCGTTGGTCTAGTAGCGCCGGGAGTTCTTCAGCGATTAGTGAAACAACGGTCTCGTTGCCTCAGTCCACCCAACGCGTAAATTCTTCCGTCGCCACTCGCGGTGTATGAAACGTGTTGACCAGTGCTTCAACATCCGCGTATCCGAGCGACATTCCGCACACCAGCATCTCGTTTTCACCCGCACCAATGATCGGTTGAATGATCTTGGCGAAGCCGTTCCATGCGGCCTGCGGGCAGGTGTGCAGGCCGCGCGCTCTGGCTGCGATCATGATGTTCTGCAGGAACATGCCGCAGTCGACCAGACTGCCTCGTCCCATCACGCGATCAATCGCGACAAAGAGCCCGACTGGCGCGTCGAAGAAGCGGAAATTGCGCTGGTGCTGCGCGTGCATCGCATCCTTGTCACCTTTAGTGATGCCGAGCAGGCCATAAAGGCTCCAGCCGTTTTCACGCCGACGATCTATGTATGGGCTGACCCATTTTTCGGGGTAGTAGTCATAGGCTTCACGATACTCGTTGGCCAGCTCGGGCCGGGCTCGGATCGCATCGTGCGCTGCGCACACATCACGGACGATGCGTTCACGCGCTACGCCCTGCACGACGTAAACGCGCCAGGGCTGTGTGTTGGTGCCGCTGGGTGCGCGCGCGGCAACACGCAGGATCTCGCTGATCGTCTCGCGCGATAACGGCGTCGGCAGAAATGCACGCGTCGAAAAACGGCTTTCGATCGCCGCGTCAACGCTTGCGCAGTCGGCGACGCGCGTTTTGACTTGTGACGTAATCATGGCAACAGTCTCGTTGGCAATGGTCAAAAACCCACCGCTCCACCATCACGCCGGCAATCGCTGCCCGTGATGTAGCCGTTGTCGGTCTTCCAGATGATTTGCCCGGAGCCGAAGTCCATGTAGCTGTCTTTGTTCTCTTTCAATTGGTGGCCGCGCGCCGCGAGCGATTCGCGGACCGTGCCCGGCGTCCACGGCTCGAGATCCAGCTCCAGCCCCTTTTCCACGCGGAACCGCGGGCCGTCGAGCGCGGCCTGCGGGTTTTCGCCGAAGTCGATCATGCGGATCGCCGTCTGCATATGCCCCTGCGGCTGCACGTGTCCGCCCATCACGCCGAACGCGCTTTGCGGCTGTCCATCCTTCAAAATGAAGCCTGGGATGATGGTGTGGAATGGGCGCTTGCCACCCGCCACGCAGTTCGGATGCGTCGGGTCGAGTACGAAACCATTGGCGCGGTTTTGTAGCGAAATGCCATCGACGACCACGCCCGAACCGAAGCCCATGTAGTTCGACTGGATCAGCGACACCATCATGCCGCTCTCATCGGCAGCATTGAGATACACGGTGCCACCGCGTAACTCGGCGCTCGGCGAGAAATCCTGTGCGCGTTTCATGTCGATGAGTTTGGCGCGACTCTTCAAGAAGTCGCGATCCAGCATGGCCGCAGGCGACACGTTCATGTACGCGGGGTCGGCCACCTGCGCATGCACGTCACGGAATGCGAGCTTCATCGACTCAATCGCCAGATGCCAGTAATCAGGATGATCCGGTCCGAGCGACGCGACGTCGAACTGCTCCATCATGCCCAGCGCCATAAGTGCCGCGATGCCTTGGCCATTCGGCGGAATTTCGGCGACTTCATAGCCGCGATAGCTGGTGCGAATCGGTTCCACCCGGTCGGCCACATGCGCCGCGAGATCGATGCCCGTCATCAGCCCGCCATTGGCTTTGGCATGCGCCACGATGCGCGCCGCGAGCTGGCCGCGATAGAACGATTCGCCCTCAGACTCGGCAATCAGTCGCAGCGACTCGGCCTGCGCCGGATTGCGGAACAGCTCACCCGGCAACGGCGCGCGACCATGCGGCATGAAGTGCTGCGCGTAGCCGGGCTGCTTCTCAAGAATTGGCACTGCACGCGCCCACTGGCCCGCGATGATCGGCGTGACCATGAAGCCACGTTCGGCGGTGTCAATGGCAGGCGCCAGCAGATCGGCAAACGGCAGCTTGCCGTAGCGCTTCGACAGCGCCATCCAGCCCGCCACCGCACCCGGTACCGAGACAGCCATCCAGCCGCGCTCGGGCATCGTCTGCATGCCCTTGAATGTGTCCGGTGACCATGCCTGCGGTGAACGGCCCGACGAGTTGAGGCCGTGTAACGCTTTGTCTTCAGGGCTCCACACGAGCGCGAAAAGATCGCTGCCGAGGCCGTTGCTGCAAGGCTCAACGACGGTCAGCACGGCGGCGGTCGCGATGATTGCGTCAATCGCGTTGCCGCCCGCTTTCAGCATCGACACGCCCGCTTGGGCTGCCAGCGGATGCGTGGTCGACACCACATTGCGGGTCATCAGCGGCGAACGACCACCGGGGTAGGGACGGGTGTAATTGAAGCTCATGGAGTGGTGCGTTTTAGTGCGTTATCGATGTCAAATTTCAGCCATTATCTTGTGTCACCGATAATTAAGGCATGTCCGCATTCGTTTTATCCACGCTCAACGCTCGCTACGCCCACGCCTCATTAGGTTTGCGCTATCTGTTCGCGAACCTCGACGACGACATTCGCGCGCAAACGAAGCTCGTTGAATTCGTGATCGGCAGCAAAACGGAAGTGCTGATTGAACAAATGCTGGCGTTGAACCCGAAGGTCGTCGGATTCGGCGTCTACATCTGGAACGTCGAGGAAACGACCAAGCTCATCGCGATGCTCAAGGCTGTCGCACCGCAGATCAAGGTGGTGATCGGCGGGCCGGAAGTGAGCTTCGAGACGACCGAACAGCGCATTTTTGCGCTGGCTGACTACGTCGTGACCGGGCCGGGCGACGTGACGCTCAACAAACTCGCCCGAGCGCTGCTGCACGGCCCGCGTCCGCTCATGAAGGTTCACGTCGGCGAAGAATTCGATCTTGATGATCTGAAGATGCCGTACGAGTACTACACCGATGAAGATCTCGCACGTCGGCATCTCTACGTCGAGGCGTCACGCGGCTGCCCGTTCAAGTGCGAGTTCTGTCTGTCCGCGCTCGACAAGACGGCTGAGCCGTTCAACACCGAGCGCTTTCTTGTCGAGATGGCGAAGCTTTACGACCGTGGCGCGCGCACCTTCAAGTTCGTAGATCGCACGTTCAATCTGAATATCAAGACGTCGCTGGCGATCCTCGATTTTTTCCTTGAGCGCATCAACGCCAAGCCCGACGATCCGTGCTTCGCGCACTTCGAGCTGGTGCCCGATCATCTGCCAGAGAAACTGAAAGACACCATCGCGAAATTCCCGGCGGGTACGCTGCAATTCGAGATCGGCATCCAGACCTGGAACCCGACGGTTCAGGGCCACATTTCGCGCAAGCAAAACAACGACAAAGCCAAGGACAACATCCGCTGGCTGCACGCCAATTCGCAAGCTCACATGCACGTCGATTTGATCGCAGGATTGCCGTCAGAAACCTTTGCGAGTTTCGGCGAAGGCTTCGACACGCTCGCGCGTTTAGGCCCGCACGAGATTCAGGTTGGCGTGTTGAAGCGCCTGCGCGGAACACCGATCATCCGTCACACCGACGCGTTCGCGATGCGCTACAACCCGGAGCCACCGTACAACATTTTGTCGAACACGGAGTTGTCGTTCGCCGACCTGCAACGCATCAGCCGCTTCGCCCGGTTCTGGGATTTGATCGGCAATTCCGGGCGCTTCACCAACACGCTGCCGCTCGTATTGCAGGAGCTACCCGTCAGCGCATTCCAGCGTTTCCTCGCGCTCGCGGACTGGCTCTACACCGAAACCGGCGCCACGCATCAGATTGCGCTGGAGCGGCTGTTTGATCTGGTCTATCGCTGGCTGGTTTCGGACGGCAATATCGCGCTGGAAGCTGCGCAGCAGGCCATTCTTGCTGACTACCAGAAGAGCGGATCAAAAGGACGCCTGTCGTTCATGCATCGTGGGTTGACGGTCGCCGATGATCTCCCCGCACAAGGCAAACGCGCGACGCCGACACGGCAGCGACGACACCTCGCCAACGAGGTCGGTGCCTGACAGCTTTTTGCTGTAAGCACCGTTCTATAGGGGCTGCGATCCGTATTCGTAAAATGTCGATTCGGCCGTTTTTCTGGCCGCATCCCCTATTCAGCAGTCTTTTCAACAAAAAGTTGTGAGCTACTGCGAGCCCGGTGCGTGCCCCAACGCACAGACCCCAATGTCGCGCTCAATGTAGCGTACGCGTCTGTACAGGTAGACCCCTCGCCTGCAAAGGAGCAGACCATGTCCATTTCAAAATTTTTGCGAAACGCCGCGTTCGCAGGTGCGCTGATCATCACCGCCTCGGCAACCACTGCCAACGCCGAGCTGCTGGCCAGTTGCGGCTTTTCCGCTGGCAGTACCGTCAACGGCGACAACATCAACCGCGGCTTCTATCTGACCAACTATCCCGGTCAGAGTCTGCAAAGCATCAAGCTGCGCCACGAAGCAAGCGTCGCCGGCACCTATCAAATCACCGTCACTGCGCGGCTCGGCAGCTACGCTGGCCCCATCATCGGCGAGCCATACACCGCCGCAGTCGTACTTGCTACCAGCAGTGGCACCAATGTGACCTACCAACTCGGTGACATGCCCGTCGCGCCAGGCAGCACCATTGCATTCAGCATGGCTGCGACCGGGCCGGGCGCCGTACTGTTTGATGTGGCTGTGCCCGCTGCCTGTCCCAACGTGGTGGAAACCGAGAACACCAGTCCGCCGCTCAGCACAGTCCGCCGTGATCGCGTTGGCTACGAGGTGTACGGGCGTGCGGCCACACAATCGTTCTACAACTGCCCGTTTGACACCGGCGGCGATGGGGTGGATCGTGGCATCTACATCACCAACTATCCCGGTGAAACGCTGCGCACGGTCAGCATCCGTTACGAAGTGCTCACTGCGGGCGTACGTCAGTTGCGTCTGACCGCACGACAAGGCGGCTACAACGGCAGCATCGTCGGCACGCCGCGGGTAAAAACCCTCAACATGCTCGCGGGCGCGGCAAATGGACAAATTGTTGAATGGGACTTTGGTGGCGCCTTCGTCGACCGGCTTGGCACCATCACCTTCACCCACGAAGTGATCAGCGGTAACAGCTCGATCTACCACTCGTCAACGACTGGCGCCTGCCCCAACGTCTTCGAAACCGAAGGCACCACCGGCACGCTTGACACCTTGCGCGGCACCCGCGGTATTCGCGTGACGGGTGACCGTGAAGCCGGCTTCCGTCAGATCGTCGAGTACTACATCCCGGCGTTGAATCACTTCTTCATCAGCGGTCGTCCGAACGAACAGTCGCTGCTTGATCAATACCCCGGCGTCTATCAACGTACCGGCACGAGCTTCCTCGGCTTTCCGTCGGTTGATGCGCCTCAGGGCTCGGTACCAGTGTGCCGCTTCTACCTGCCCCCGGGACTGGGCGGTCCGAACTCGCACTTCTATGGTCAGCCAGCGGATTGCAACCTGATCATCGGAACCGGCAACCCGGCGTTCGTGTTCGAAGGCTACGACTTTGCGTTGTACACGCCAGTCGGTGGCGTCTGCCCGAACTTCGCGCCGAACAAGGTTTACCGCTCGTTCAACAACCGCACGGCACAGAACGACGGCAACCACCGCTACACCACCACCGTTGGCAACTACAACGGCATGACTGCAATCGGCTGGACGCCTGAGGGCGCGGTGTTCTGCAGCGACCTTACGGCACCGTAGCGATCACTCGC
>Ga0073899_10002189_pt1 | contig 17670 bp, 15 predicted proteins | sample KloWWTmetaKNB5Ph_FD_88975 | JGI IMG/M metagenome (GOLD analysis project Ga0073899, IMG submission 88975) | Active sludge microbial communities from Klosterneuburg, Austria, studying microevolution and ecology of nitrifiers - Klosterneuburg... | ecosystem: Engineered > WWTP > Aerobic digester >...
CGTCGATCGCCACCAGCACCCCGCGCAGGGCATCGGCGACGCCGTCCGGCAGGTCGGCGCGCACCAGTTCGATCGCGCGCGGCACGCTGTCGCTTTCGGCGATGACGCGGAAGTCGGTGCGGAAGCCGGTTGGCATGCGCTCCGGGTTGTCCCAGTCGAGGTTGCTGACGGCGCCGGCGTCGGCAAGGCCCTTGTGGACCCAGGTGGCGATGTTCAGCTCCGAGCGCGCAAGCAGGAATCCGACCTCATCGCTGCGTGGCAGGTCGTCCGGAGTCGCCAGTTCGGCCAGCGGCAGTCCGGCGCCGACCAGGGTCATCAGCGGCAGGTAGAAGGCACTGGTGGAAGCGCGCGTCTGCAAGGCGACGCGCTTGCCGAGCAGGGCGCGTACGCTGTCGATGCCGCTGTCGCGACGCACGAAGATCAGGCTGCGGTAGACATTGCGGTCCTCGCGCAGCGAACGCAGGAACGGCAGCGCGCCGGAACGGTCCTGAAGTTCGGCGGCCATGGCTGGGGTCTCGGTGACCCAGTCGACGCGGCCGCGGCGCAGGTAGCCGGCCATCTGCTGCGCATCGCGCGCGAGCAGCACGGCGCCTTCGGTGATCCGCGCTGCGCCGAGTTTCGGCACCACCCGATCGAGCAGCGACTTCAGGCGCACGTAGTCGCTGCGAGGATTGTCGGTGATGCGGCCGAGAACGAGCCGCTGCGGATGCTGGATGTCGGCGCGCGCGGGCGCCGGCGCGAGCGCCACCAGCGCCAGCAGCAGCGCCCAACAGGAGCAGATGCGCGCTCGCATTCCGCGCCGTTTGCCGAACCGTGTCATCGCGCGTGGATCGCCCAGGGGCCGGTGTTTCCGGCGCTTCAATACTGCGGCGACATTACCACGCAGCCGACTCGGCCCGGCCGCTGCGCGCGGCCCCCTTTTTCACTTGTTGACGCCGGCCGCAAGCCGCGCCATGCGTTGCGCTTCGGCGAGGATGCCGCGCAGGATCATCACCTCGCGCGTGTCCAGGTCGGCACGATGCAGCATGCGCCGGATGCGCAGCATCAGCTGCCCGTGCGGGCGGCCCTTGAAGAAGTCGATTTCCTCCAGCGCTTCCTCGAAGTGCCCGAACATGCCTTCGAGCTGACCGATGCTGGCCGGCGGATCTTCGCGATCCTCAGTGGGCTGGGGCGCCGGCGGGTTCTGTTCCAGCGCCGCCATGCGCACGCTGAAGGCCAACACCTGCACCGCCTGCGCCAGATTCAGCGAACTGAAGTCGGGTTCGGTCGGAATGTGCACGGCGATGTCGCAGCGACCGAGGTCGGCATTGCTCAGTCCGGTGCGCTCGGCGCCGAACACCAGTGCCACCGGACCCGCGCTCAGGCGCCCGAGCAGGTCGCGTGCCGCGCGGGCGGGTTCCAGCAGCGGCAGGGCGACGTCGCGCCGACGCGCGCTGCAGCCGGCCGCGAACACGCAGTCCGCAAGCGCTTCGGCCAGCGTCGCGCAGACGCGGGCGCGCTCCAGGATGTCCTCGGCGCCAGCCGCGAGCGCGCTGGCGCGGGCGTCGGGGAACAGCTTCGGTTGCACCAGGGCGAGATCGGACAGGCCCATGGTCTTCATCGCGCGCGCGCTGGCGCCGATGTTCTCGGGCAGCGAGGGTTCGACCAGGACGACGCGGATCGGGCGCAGGAAATCGTGCAGGGACATGGCTGCAGTCTAGCCCGTGGCGACAGCGCGGGGCGCTTTCGCCTTTCCTGCACGCGGCCGGTTTGTTACCCTGCAGTCACTTCGCCCGGCCCCGAGCCGGGCTGTTCTTTCCCGGAGACATCATGGCAAACGGCGCCCTCCACATCGCCATCAAGGCTGCGCGCGCGGCTGGCAACATCATCACGCGCGCGCTGCCCAAGCGCGACAGCATCATCATCCACGAGAAGGCGCATCTCGATTTCGTGACCGAGGTCGATCGGCTGGCCGAAGCCGAGATCATCAAGGAGCTCCGGCGTTCCTTCCCGACCCATGGCTTCCTCGGCGAGGAGAGCGGGCAGGTCGGACCGACCAAGCAGCAGTGGGTGATCGATCCGCTCGATGGCACCAGCAACTTCCTGCGCGGCTTTCCGCATTTCGCCGTGTCGATCGCCCTGGTCGAGAAGGGCGAGCCGGTGCTCGGCGTCGTGTTCGATCCGCTGCGCGACGAGTTGTTCACGGCCGAGAAGGGTCGCGGTGCGCTGCTCAACGACCGGCGCCTGCGCGTCACCCCGCGCAAGGGCATCGAAGGAGCGCTGATCGCAACCGGCTTCCCGTTCCGCCAGCGCAAGCTGTTCGACGACCATCTGAACATGGTCAAGGCCCTGCTCAAGACCGGCGAGGACCTGCGCCGCACCGGGTCGGCCGCGCTCGATCTGGCCTACGTCGCCTGCGGCCGCTTCGATGCCTATTTCGAGATGGGCCTGCAGCCCTGGGACATGGCCGCGGGCGTGCTGCTGGTGCGCGAAGCCGGTGGCCAGATCACCGACATGCGCGGTGGCGACGGCTTCCTCGCCAAGGGCCACATCGTCGCCGCCAACCTCAACGTTGGCGGCGAGCTGCGTACGGCGATCGAACCGTTTGTGGGTGGGTTGACCTAAGAGCATTCGCGCCGCACGCGGCGCTCCTACACGCTCCGAAATGGAAAAGGCCGGGATCGCTCCCGGCCTTCTCTTTTTCGTGGGTCCGGCCTTGGCCGGACGCCTTCAGGGACGACGTGCCAGATCGGCGTCGTCCTTCGCGCGCGGCAGCAGGTCGATGCGCGTGGTGCCGAACCAGAGCAGCAGCGGGCAGGCGACGAAGATCGACGAGAGCGTGCCGATGACGATGCCGATGATCTGCGACTCGGCCATTCCGCGCAGTGCCGAACCGCCGAAGAAGTACAGTGCCAGCACGGTCAGCAGGGCCACGAACGAAGTGATGATGGTACGCGACAGCGTCTGGTTGACCGAGCGGTTCAGCACTTCGTAGGCTTCGAGCCGGTGCAGGCCGCGGAAGTTTTCGCGGACGCGGTCGAACACCACGATGGTGTCGTTGATCGAGTAGCCCATCACCGAGAGGATGCCGGCGAGCACGTTGAGGTCGAACTCCTTGCCGGTGACCGAGAAGTAGCCGGTGCAGATGATCACGTCGTGCATGGTCGCCAGGATCGCCGCGATCGCAAACTTCCACTCGAAGCGGATGGAGATGTAGAGCAGGAAGCCGAACGCGACGAAGATCACTGCGATCACGCCCTGTTCGGCCAGCTCCTTGCCGACCTGCGGCCCGACGAAGTCGGCGCGCGTGAGCTTGGCTGGATTGCCCTCGATCCGTGCCGCGGCCAGCACCGAGTCGCCGGTTTTCTCAGCATTGACCTGGCCCGCGAGCGGCTGCAGTCGCACGACGATGTCGTTCGAGGCACCGAAGGTCTGCACCTGGGCGCTTTCGAAACCGGCTGCTTCCAGCTTGCCGCGCAGGTCGCCAATATCGACTTCCTTCTCGAACTTGAGTTCGACGACGGTGCCGCCGGTGAAGTCGAGCGCAAACTTGAGGCCGCGCACGGTGAGCGAGCCGATCGCGATCACCAACAGCGCGATGGCGATGCCGAGCGACACTTTGCGCAGGCGCATGAAGTCGAACTTGCTGTCATACGGAAAAAGATTCACGTCGGATCTCCGGGTCAGATCGACAGGCGCGCAAGTTTCTTGCGGCCGCTGTAGAAGAGCGAGGCGATGCCGCGCGATACCGAGACCGCGGTGTACATCGAGGTCAGGATGCCGACGCACAGCGACAGTGCGAAGCCGCGGATCGGGCCCGAGCCGAACGAGAACAGCGCGATGCCGCCGAGCAGGGCGGTGACGTTGGCGTCGAGGATGGTGCCCGACGCTTTCTCGTAGCCGACCGCGATGCTGGCCAGCGGCGAGGTGCCGGCGCGCAGTTCCTCGCGGATGCGTTCGTTGATCAGCACGTTGGCGTCGACCGACATGCCGATGGTCAGCGCGATGCCGGCGAGGCCGGGCAGGGTCAGGGTGGCGCCGAACAGCGACATCACCGCAACCACCAGCAGCAGGTTCAGCAGCACCGCGAGGTTGGTGACGATGCCGAACATCTTGTAGTAGACGACGAAGAACGCCATCACGAACAGGAACGAGTAGAACACCGCGTTGACGCCGGCGCGGATGTTGTCGGCACCGAGGCTCGGTCCGATGATGCGTTCCTCGACGATGTCGATCGGCGCCGACAGCGATCCGGCGCGCAGCAGCAGCGCCAGTTCATCGGCTTCGGCCTTCTGCAGTCCGGTGGTCTGGAAGCTCTTGCCGAACGGCTCGCGGATGTTGGCGATGTTGATCACCTCTTCCTTGATGCGCGCCGAGCGTACTTCTTTGCCGTCGACGATCCGTGTCTCCGGGATGCGTTCGATGAACACCACGGCGAGCGGGCGACCAACGTTTTCCTCCGTTACCTGCAGCATCTTGCGGCCACCGGCGTCGTTCAGCCGAATCGAGACGGCGGGGGTGCCGCTGTCGGGATCGATGGTGCTGGTGGCGGTGACAATTTCATCGCCCTGGGCGATGACGCGGCGGCTGAGCAGCACCGGTTGGCCGTCGCGGGTGTAGTAGAGACGCGACCCGGCCGGAATGCGTCCTGACTGCACCGCATCCATGGTGCGCGATGCATTCTCGATATCGGACAGACGATATTCCAGGGTCGCGGTGGCACCGAGGATCTTCTTGGCAGCAGCGGTGTCCTGGATGCCGGGCAACTGCACCGCGATGCGCGCCGCGCCCTGGCGCTGGATCACCGGCTCGGCAATGCCGAGCGCGTTGATGCGGTTGCGCAGGGTCGAGAGGTTCTGGTCGATCACCTGGTCCATGGCGGCGATGCGCGCTTCGTCCGGGACCTTGACCGAGAGCGGGAAGGAGTCGAGCGAGCCGGCGCCATCCTCAATCACCACGCTGGGGGCGAGATTGGCGATCTCGCTCGCGGCACGCTTGCGATCGTCGTCGCTGCGCAGCGTAACCAGCACGCCGTTGTCGGCGCGTGCCGCCGTGCCGCGGATGTTGCGGTCGCGCAGCGTAGTCTTGATGTCATCGACCAGGCGCTCGTCGGCATGCTCGATTACCGACTTGCGGTCGACCTCCATCAGGAAATGCACGCCGCCCTGCAGATCGAGACCGAGCGTCATCGGATGCGCACCGAGCCGGGTCAGCCACGACGGCACGGTGGATGCGAGGTTGAGCGCGACGGTGTAGTTCTCGCCCAGCGAACCGCGCAGCATTTCCGAGGCGCGCAGTTGGGTGTCGCCGTCGAGCAGTCGCACCAGCAGGCGCTTCTCGCTCAGTTCGATCGCCTTGAAGCCGATCTTGGCGCGCTCCAGGTCGCCCTGCACCTTGTCCTTGATGGTCTCGTCGAGCGCGGCGCCGCGGCTGGCCGAGATCTGCACGGCCGGGTCCTGGCGATAGAGGTTCGGTAGCGAGTAGAGCAGTCCGAAGGCCAGCACCAGGAAGATGATGGCTTTCTTCCAATTGGGGTATTCAAGGGTCATGGCGGAGTTCCCTGTCGCCGGCGATCAAGCCGACTTGATCGTGCCTTTCGGCAATACGGCGCTGATCGCGTGCTTCTGCACCTTGATTTCGAGCTTGTCCGAGATCTCGACGGTGATGAAGGCATCGCTCATGTCGGTGACACGGCCAAGGATGCCGCCCGAGGTCACGACTTCGTCGCCCTTGGCGATTGCGTCGAGCATCGAACGGTGTTCCTTGGCGCGCTTCATCTGCGGGCGGATGGCGATGAAATAGAAGATGGCAAAGAACACCGCCATCATGATCAGCGGCGAAAAGGCGTCGGCAGGGGTGCCGGCCGCCGCCTGTGCGTGGGCGTCGGAAATCAGCATGCTCAAGGGCTCTCTTGTTGGGAGCAGCCGACATGGGGATGATCGGCCACAAAAAAAGGCGGCGGATTATGCCACAGGGCGGGGCTCAAACCGCATCGGCACCCAGGTTGATCAGCCGCTCCAGGTTGTCGGCCAGACGCCCGACGTCCTCAACCAGGGAGTCGATCTCCTCGGTGGTGAGGCCCTCGTAGGGGCGGTTTTCGCACAGGTGCAGGTAGGGCACGCCATCGAGATCGTTGACCGCGAGGTAGCCGACGCGTTGTTCCCAGTTGAAGCGCAGCGAGCGCGTGGCATTGGACTTGGCGAGCGGCGCGATCGGCGTCGAGATGCGCAAATAGCGGCGCCCGCCCTCGGTTTCGAGGTCGCCGAGGAACACGCCCTGGCGGCGTTCATCGTCGATGTCGAGGTCGAAACTGATCTGGTACGGGTCGCTTGCGGTGAGGGCAAAACGCGCGCCGAGGTGGGCGCGGACGTCTTCGAAACTGCGCATGGTCGTTCTCCAATCCGATGCGCTTATGCTACTCGCGTGGACACCGCAGCCGCCATCGCCGCCATTCTCGCCAGCGTCCGCCGCATTCCTGCCGGGCGCGTCAGCAGCTATGGCGAAGTCGCCGCCCGCGCCGGCCTCAAGGGCCGCGCGCGCATGGTCGGGCGCGTGCTCGGCATGGCTCCGGCCGATGATCCGGTGCCCTGGTACCGCGTGCTCAAGTCCGACGGCCGCATCGCCTTTCCACTCGGCAGCGACGCCTTCAAGCAACAGGTCCGACACCTGCGCAAGGAAGGCGTTCGGGTCTCGAAGACCGGCCGCGTCGATCTCGCCACCCACGCCTGGACCGTCGGGCAGTCGCTGGATGAGTTGTTGTGGGGGTGAATGGAAGAACGGGGTCGAAAAACGGGGTCAGAGTGCATTTCTTCGGGCGCTGCGACGGGAACCGCGGCGGTGCGGTGCGAAATGCACTCTGACCCCGTTTTTCGGCGTTTCCGCGCGCGCAGCAACATCCGCTCACAATGGCGTCGGTTGCCGACACCTGTTCGTCGCCGCGCGCGGCGATGCTGCGCCCGACGGTGCCTGGTGCGTGCCGTGGGAGTCATTCGACATGTGGATCGAATCAGTTGTTCGAGCGGGCTTGCTGCTGGCTGCGGCCGGGTCGTGCGCGTGGAGCGCGGATGTGGGTGCGTTCAGCGAGGACCTGTGCTGGAGCGCGGATGGCAGCGGTGTGCTGGCGTGCACGCCGTTGCCGGCGGAGTGCTTGCCGGTCGGCACGACATCAGGAACCTGCCTGACCGCAGCATCGGCGCTGTACGTGGCCGCGGCCTCGTATCCGCACGCGCGCAGCCTGGTGCATGCCGACGCGACCTACCTGATGGCGCAAGCGGTCGGGTTTGGCACCAGCGACGCCTACTGGATCGCCGCCTACGATCAAGCCGTCGACTTCGGTTCCTACGCGCCCGTCGATCTGCGCGGTGCGCCGGTCGATGGTGGCGCGCTGGCGACGGCGGTACTCGGCGGGTTGGTGCGAACCAATGGCCCATCCGGTGGCATGTTCTTCCACTTCATCGCACCGCGCACCGGCCCGCTCGGGCCGCAGCCGGTCGTCGATGGCCTGCATCCAAACCTCAGCGACGCCGATGCCGAGGGCTTTCTGGTGCACCTGCGCTCCTGGGCGATGGCCGGCTCCGGCCTGACGCGCCCGGCCTGCACCGATGGCCTGACCGCATTCACCGGCAGCGACTATGCGCTCGGCACGCAGTGCTTCGCCCGCGACAACAGCGATCCCGCCGAAATCGATAGCGACGTCTCGATCTTCGGCCCGACCTCGGTGTCGTTCATGACGCCCACCGGATCGCAGTTGATCGTCACTGCCGACGGGCCGGGTGGGCCGCTGTACGCGGAGTCGTTCGATGCCGTCGTGGGCGGTGATGCATCGCGCGCGGCCGCGGCCCGGCTTGGCATCTACCTGCATGCGCTCGGTGATCGTATCTCGCATCACGTCTGCACTGATCGCAGCGCGTTGCAAGGCCCGGCGGTGGGGCCCTTGCGCGGTTTCACCGTCGATCTGAGCAACCCCGACTGCGGCCAGGGCCTGCATGCCTTGCGTCACGAATGGGAAGTCGGCATCGACCAGAGCCTATTGGCCGAGACCGACCAGACGCTCACGGCGGCACTCGCCCGCAGCTACGACGAGCTCGCGGCCTTCGCCAGCGCCCGCGGCGTGCTGATCGCCGGCGCAGCCTCGGCCACCGCGCGCGATGCGTTGGTCGCCGAACTGCTGCAGACCTTGCGGCCGGCAGCCGGCGACGTGCGCATCGAAGCAATCACGCGCCTGACCTGCAAGCGCGGCTTCCCGGTATTTCCAGGCGCCGGCGATTGCCTGCTCGGCGACGGCTTCGAGCAGTAGCGGGATGAACTCGAATTGCGAACCGTCAAGGCCGCGACGTTTTCGGATATCGGCTGCGGCAGCTGCGCTGGCACGATCCTGGCGAACCGGTCGTGCCCGGACAATTCACGCTGACCCTGTTTAGAAAATCAGCGCGGCCATTTGCTTGCGGGTGCGGCTGACGAGGTCGGGGTCGTCGATGAGGGCGAAGGCGGCGATCAGGGACTTGCGGCCGAGGTCGTCGTCGAACTTGCGGTCGGCGCGCATGAGTGCGAGGAAGCATTCGAGCGCATCGACGCTGTCGCCGGCGAGCAGGCGGCGGACGCCGAGCTGGTGGCGGGCGTGCAGGTTGTTCGGGTTGGCGGTGAGTTCGATGACGAGTTCGGCCTCGGCCGGAGCGTCGTGCAGGGCCTTGGCGAAGTCGAGTTGGGCGCGGGCGCGCTTGGCGCGGTCATCGGTGGCGAGATTGGCCGGGAGTTCGTCGAGTTCGTGTTCGGCGGCCTTGGCGTCGCCGGCCTGCAGCAGGGCTGCGATCAGGTCGAGGCGCAGTTCGGGCTTGTCCGGCGATGTCGCCACTGCCTCGCGCGCGGCCTGCACCTGTTCTGCGGGCGACAGCGAGAGTTCGATCACTTCGGGTTCGTCCGCGAGCGCGGCCACGGCATCGAGCGGGACGATGCCATGGTGTTGCAGGAACTGGCGCACCTGGCCTTCCGGCAGCGCGCCGGGGAAGCCATCGACAATCTGGCCGCCCTTGACCAGCATCACCGTCGGCACCGAACGGATCTGGAAGTAGCCGGCGAGTTGCTGTTCCTGGTCGACATCGACCTTGGCCAGCACGAAGCCGCCGTTGAACTCGTCGGCGAGCTTCTCGAGCATCGGCCCCAGCGTCTTGCACGGGCCGCACCAGGTGGCCCAGAAGTCGACCAGCACCGGCGTCTCGTTCGACTTCGCCAGCACCGTCTGCTCGAACCCGTCGAGGCTGGCGTCGAACACATGCGGCTTGGCGGCGTCATTCATGGCGGATTCGCTGTCGGAGGATGGGCGCGGCCAACATGGGTTCGCCGGCGCCCGGATGCAAGGGTGGCGGGGCTCAGGTACCGGGCTTGCGCGTCGCAACCCAGGCGTCGACGCGGCGCTCGAGCAGGGTCAGCGGCAGGCTGCCGCCGCCGAGCACGAGGTCGTGGAAGGACTTGGCGTCGAAGCGATCGCCGAGTTCGGCGCGCGCCTCGTCGCGCAGTCGCAGCAGCGTGTTCATGCCGACCTTGTACGCCAGCGCCTGGCCCGGGTTCACCAGGTAACGTTCGATCTCGGCGACGACGTCGGTTTCGGACATGCCGGTCTTGTCGATCATGTAGGCGATCGCCTGCTCGCGCGTCCAGCGCTGGTCGTGCATGCCGGTATCGACCACCAGACGCACGGCGCGGAACATCTCGGCCTGCAAGCGGCCGAGGTTGTCGAGCGGCGTGCGCTGGAAGCCCATCTCGGACGCGAGCCGCTCGGCGTACAGCGCCCAGCCTTCGGCGAACGCGGTGAACGGCAGCAGCTTGCGGAACATCGGCCCCTCCATGCCCTGCTGGATGCCGATCTGGAAATGATGTCCCGGAATGCCCTCGTGATAGGCCAGCGTGCGCATGCTGAAACGCGGGATCTCGCTCACTTCACGCAGATTGGCGAAGAAAGTGCCGGGGCGGCTGCCGTCGAATGCCGGCGGCTCGTAGTAGGCGCCGGGCGCGGTCTTCTGGCGGAATACCGGCACGCGCTCGACCTTGACGCCGGTGCTCGGACGCAGGCCGAAATGCGGCGCGAGGCCACCGTCGATCTCGTCGAGGATGGCCTGGTAGTCGGCGATGATCTGCGCGCGGCCTTCGTCGCTGTCCGGGTACAACTGGTCGGGGCGCTCGGCGATCTGGCGCACGCGTTCGCCGACGCTGCCTTCGAGCAGGCCTTCGCCACGCAGAATCGCGTCCATCTCGGTCTCGATGCGCGCCACTTCGGCCAGCCCGAGTGCGTGCACTTCAGCCGGGCTCATGTCGGTGGTGGTGTGCATGCGCACCGCCCAGGCGTAGAACTCGGGCCCTTGCGGCAGGTCCCACACGCCGTGGTTCGGGCGCGCGTTCGGCAGCAGCGCCTCGTGGTGTTCGATCAGGGTGCGATAGGCGGGGTAAACCACGCGCTCGATGCGTTCGCGCGCGCCATCGAGCAGGCGCTGGCGCTCGGCTGCGACCAACGCCGGCTGGATCTTGTCGAGCTTCTCGGCGAACGAGGCGTAGAGCACGTTGTCCTCGGGCTTCGCGGCGACGAACTCGCGGGTCTCGGCGAGCACTTTCTCGACCACGAAACGCGGCGGCACGATGCGGTGCTGGTCGATGCGCAGGCGCACGCCTTCCATCTGCTGCGCGAAGTAGCGGTCGAACTGCGACAGCCTCGCCAGGTAGTCCTCGGCGTCGGCCAGCGAACGCACCGGATGTTGCGAAGCCAGGTAGCTCGGCAAGCCGTTCTGGAAGCCGGAGAGCTGGTTCGCCGGATAGTCGTGGAAGCGGAACGGGTCGCCCTCGGCCTGCATCGCCAGGAAGTAGTCGAGCACGTCGTAGCTCAGCTGACCTTCGGCATCGAGCTCGTTGCGGTCGTAGCTGGCGAGCGTGGCGCGGTCGGCGAACAGCTTCTGGCGCATGCGCTCGCCTTGCGCCAGCGAGACGTCGTCGAGGTCGTCGCTGTACCAGTCGAGCCAGGACGGCAGCATGCGCATGCTGGAGAGCATCTGCGGGCTTTCGACCGCAAACTGGACGAACACGCGCTCGTAGAACACGCGCAGCGACCACGGCCGGAAGTTCCACTCGTGCACCACGACGATGCCGAGCAGGAGCGTGAGCAGCAGGCCGCCACGGAAGAACCAACGCAGGAGACGACGCATCGCTTGCACCTCGGCAGGAAAAGGGGGCGAACGCTAGCAGGCGCCGTGTCGACGGCAACCGCCAGTGGTCACGGTTCGCGGTGGATGACGCCGTCCTTCATGACAAAGGCAACGCGCTCGGTGACGCTGATGTCCTCAAGCGGATTGCCCGGCACGGCGACGATGTCGGCGCGCATGCCGACATCGAGCGTGCCCTGGGTGCCGCTCTCGCCGAGGATCTTCGCAGCGGTGATCGTGGCCGCCTGCAGCGCCTGCATCGGCGTCGCCCCAGCGCTGACCAGCAGCGCGAACTCCTTGGCATTCTCGCCATGTGGCGACACCCCGGCGTCGGTGCCGAACGCGAACGGCACGCCGGCTTTCACGGCCTTGGCGAAGGTGGCGGCAATCTGCGCTCCCACGCGCTCTGCCTTGGGTCGCACGATCGCCGGGAACCAGGTCGGGTCCTTGGCCTTTTCGCTGACATAGGCGCCGGCGGACAGCGTCGGGACCAGATAGGTGCCATGCGCCTTCATCAGCCGGAACACTTCGTCGTCGGCGTGAGTGCCGTGCTCGATCGTGGTCACACCGGCGCGGATCGCGCGCTTCATGCCTTCGGCACCATGCGCGTGCGCGGCGACGTGGAAGCCATAGTCACGCGCGGTGCTCACCACGCTCTGGATTTCCTCCAGCTTGAACTGCGGGTTGTCGGCCGACTTCGCATATGAAAGCACGCCGCCGGTGGCGGTGATCTTGATCAGATCGGCGCCCTCCTTGTATCGCTGGCGAACTGCTTTGCGCGCTTCTTCGACACCGCCGACGACACCGTCTTCCGGTCCGGGATAGCCGAGTGCCTGCGTCAGCCGCGCGTTGATGCCATTGGTCGGGTCGGCGTGGCCGCCGGTGGTGGCGATCGCCTTGCCGGCGACGAACATGCGCGGGCCATCGATCCAGCCGCTGGCGATCGCATTGCGCAGGCTGATCGACACGCCGTCGCCGGCGCCGAGGTCGCGCACCGTGGTGAACCCGGCCTGCAGCGTGCGCTCGGCATAGACACTGCCGCGCAAGGCGTAGTCGGCCGGGTTGAGGCGGAAGCCTTCGCTGTAGGACTCCTTGTTCTGTTCGCCCGACAGATGCACGTGCAGATCGGTCCAGCCCGGCGTGCAGGTATGCCCGGGCAGCGCGATCACGCGGAAGGACCGCGAGTCGAGCCCATGCTCGGCGAACTTGGGCGAGTTGCGCAGCGCCTCGACGCTGTCGGCACGTTCGGCGATGCGACCGGCGATCACCAGCAGCACGGTGCGCCCGAGCATTTTTCCGTTGCGCACATCGACAGCGTGCTCGCAGTCGATCACTTGCGCCGGGTCATTGGCGGCTGCGGCTGCGGCGGAGAGGGCGAACAGACTGGCGGCAAGCAAGGGGCGCATGCGTGGACTCCTGACGAAAGGCCGGCAGTGTAGCCAAGCCACGCCGGCTTCGGTTGCCGCCCGGAAAGCCGCTGCGCTAGTCTGGCCCTTATCCCTCTTGAGATTGCGCGCCCCTGCGGCGTGGACCCGACATGCACGAGCAATACGACCCGAAACTGATCGAAGCCGCCGCACAGCATTACTGGACGCGAACCCGTGCCTACGCGGTGACGGAGGATCGCAGCAAGCCGAAGTTCTACTGCCTGTCGATGCTGCCGTATCCCTCGGGAGCGCTGCACATGGGCCATGTGCGCAACTACACCATCGGCGACGTGATCAGTCGCTATCAGCGCATGCAGGGCAAGAATGTGCTGCAGCCGATGGGCTGGGACGCATTCGGTCTGCCGGCCGAGAACGCCGCGATCAAGAACCACACCGCGCCGGCGAAATGGACCTACGCCAACATCGAGCACATGCGCGAGCAGTTGCAGGCGCTCGGTTACGCGATCGACTGGTCGCGCGAGTTCGCGACTTGCCGCCCCGACTACTACCGCTGGGAACAGTCGTTCTTCACCCGCCTGTTCCGCAAGGGCATGGTCTATCGCCGCAACTCGGTGGTGAACTGGGACCCGGTCGACGAGACCGTGCTCGCCAACGAGCAGGTCATCGACGGCCGCGGCTGGCGCTCCGGTGCGATCGTCGAGCGGCGCGAGATTCCGCAGTGGTTCTTCAAGATCACTGCCTATGCCGAAGAACTGTTGAACGAACTCGACCATCTGCCGGGCTGGCCGGATGCGGTCAAGACCATGCAGCGCAACTGGATCGGTCGCTCGGAAGGCCTGGAGATTGACTTCGGAGCAGTCGGCGATCACGCCCCGCTGCGCGTCTACACCACGCGCCCGGACACGCTGATGGGCGTCACCTTCGTCTCGGTCGCGGCCGAGCATCCGCTGGCGCAGGAGGCCGCGCAGAGCAATGCCGAGGTGGCCGCGTTCATCGAGGAATGCCGCCATCTCGCCACCGCCGAAGCGGCGCTGGAAACGCAGGAGAAGCGTGGCGTCGCCACCGGTCTGCACGTGCTCCATCCGATCAGCGGCGAGCGTGTGCCGGTGTGGGTCGCGAACTTCGTGCTCATGGGCTATGGCACCGGCGCGGTGATGGCGGTGCCCGGCCACGACGAGCGCGACCACGAGTTCGCGCTGAAATATGGCTTGCCGATCAAGCAGGTGATCCGCCCGTTGGACGGTGGCGAGACCGATGTCTTGGCCGCCGCGTACACCGAGCAGGGTCTGCTGCTGAACTCCGGCGCCTACGACGGCATGACCTTCGAGCAGAGCTTCAAGGCGATCGCCGAGCGCCTGGAGAAGTGCAAGTCCGGTGCGCGCAAGGTCAACTATCGCCTGCGCGATTGGGGCGTGAGCCGCCAGCGCTATTGGGGCTGTCCGATTCCGATCATCTACTGCCCCAAGTGCGAGGCGGTGCCGGTACCGGAGGACCAGTTGCCGGTGCTGCTGCCGGAAGATGTCGAATTCTCCGGCGTGAAGTCGCCGATCAAGGCCGACCCGACCTGGCGCAAGACCACCTGTCCGCAGTGCGGCGGCGCCGCCGAACGCGAGACCGACACCTTCGACACCTTCATGGAGTCGAGTTGGTACTACGCGCGCTACACCTCGCCGGGTGCGACCGACCTGGTCGACGAACGCGCGAACTACTGGTTGCCGGTCGACCAGTACATCGGTGGCATCGAACACGCGATCCTGCACTTGCTGTACTTCCGCTTCTTCCACAAGCTGATGCGTGACGCCGGCCTGGTGCAGACGAACGAGCCGGCGACCCACCTGCTGTGCCAGGGCATGGTCGTGGCCGAGACCTTCTATCGAGAGCAGGCAAACGGCGGCAAGGAGTGGTTCAACCCGGCCGATGTCGAGATCGATCGCGACGAACGTGGTCGCATTACCGGCGCCAGGCTGGCGTCCGACGGCAAGCCGGTGCTGATCGGCGGCACCGAGAAGATGTCGAAGTCGAAGAACAATGGCGTCGACCCGCAACTGATGATCGAGCGCTACGGTGCCGACACCGTGCGCCTGTTCTCGATGTTCGCATCGCCGCCGGAGATGTCGCTGGACTGGAACGAGTCCGGTGTCGAGGGCATGGCGCGGTTCCTGCGCCGGCTGTGGGCCGGCGTGCATGCTCACGTGGCGGCGGGATTGGAGGGAGCGGGAGGCCAACCGTTCGTGGTGAGCCTGTCGAACCATGAACAGCCCGATGCGTCGACGCAGCGCCCTTCGACAAGCTCAGGGCGAACGGGAGTTGGCGTCGATCCTGCGACGCTGACCGCTGACCAGAAGGCCGTGCGACGCAAGCTGCACGAAACGATCGCCAAGGTCGGCGACGACCTCGGTCGGCGCCATACCTTCAACACCGCGATCGCCGCGGTCATGGAACTGATGAACGCGCTGGCGAAGTTCGACGACACCAGCGAGCAGGCACGTGCGGTTCGCCAGGAAGCGTGGACGGCGATCACCCTGATGCTCAATCCGATCGTGCCGCACATGGCGCACGCGCTGTGGCAGGCGCTCGGCTACGATGAGACCCAGATCGACGACCAGCCCTGGCCGAAGCCGGACGAGGCGGCGCTGGTGCGCGATTCGATCACGCTGGCGGTGCAGGTCAATGGCAAGCTGCGCGGCCAGATCGAGGTGCCGGCGTCGGCCTCGAAGGAGGACGCGGAAGCGGCCGCGCGCACCGATGCCACCGTGCTCAAGTTCCTCGAAGGCGTGACCATCCGCAAGGTCATCGTCGTGCCCGGCAAGATCGTCAACATCGTGGCCAACTGACATGCGCGCATTCCTGCTCCTCACCATCACGCTGCTCGCCGGCTGCGGCTTCCATCTGCGCGAAGCGGCACAACTGCCGGCTGCGCTGCAGGATCTGCGCATCGAGGTCGCCGACCCGTTCAGTCCGATCGGACAGGAACTCGGGCGTCCGCTGCTGCGCGCCGGCGCGCACCTGCACGAGGACGCCGCGGCCAAGATCGCGGTGTTGCGCATCCATGCCGACAGCATCACGACCACGCCGCTTTCGGTCAGCGGCAGCGCGCGCGTGCAGGAATACCAGGTCACGCATCGGGTTGAGTTCGAGGTGCTGGCTGCGGACGGCACGGTGCTGGTTGCGCGCAATGCCATTGAGCGCCGCCGTGACTACCGTTTCGACGAATCCCAGGCGCTCGGCGCCGCCGCCGAGGACGAATTGGCGCGCAAGGAACTGCGCCGCGACACCGTGGCCGCACTGCTGCGGCGGATCGAAGCGATCCGCTGATGAGCGCCTCGGCACAGTTCGCGAGCCGCATCGCGAAGGCGACCGAACTGAAGCCGGTGTACCTGATTGCCGGCGAGGAACACCTGCTGGTGATGGAAGCCGCCGACGCGCTGCGCAGCCGTGCGCGCGAACTCGGCTTCAGCGAACGCGAGGTACACGATGTCGAGTCGAACTTCGACTGGAACGATCTGGCGCGCTCGGGCGCGGCGATGTCCCTGTTCGCATCGCAGCGGTTGATCGAGCTGCGCCTGCCGACCGGCAAGCCCGGCACCGAGGGTTCGGCGGCGATCCAGGAATGGTGCGAGCGTGCGCCGTCGGATTGCGTGCTGTTGATCACCTGCAATCAATGGAGCAAGAAGCAGGAAGGCAAGTGGACCCAGGCGATCGAACGTTGCGGCGTGTTCCTGGCAGTGTGGCCGCTGAAGCGCGAGGAACTCGGCGCCTGGGTGCAGTCGCGCGCGGCCTCGCATTCGGTGCAGTTGACGGCGGACGCGGTCGCGGCGCTGGTGCGGCGCACCGAAGGCAACCTGCTGGCCTGCGCGCAGGAGATCGACAAGCTCGCCCTGCTCGCCGACGGGCGCCGTGTCGATGAGGCCGAACTCGAGAATCTGGTCGCCGATTCCGCGCGCTTCGACGTGTTCGGCATGACCGAGGCCGCGTTGTCCGGCGATGGTGCGCGTGCGCGGCGCATGCTGGCTTCGTTGCGTGCCGAGGGCGAACAGCCGGCGATGCTGATGGCCTGGCTGCTGATGCAGTTGCATGCAGCGGCGCGCCTGTCGCAGTTGCCGCGCGCGCAGCAGGCCGGGGCGTTTCGCGGCGAAGGCATCTGGGGCACGCGCGATGCCGCGTTTCGCAAGGCGCTGGCACGCGGCGACACCCGCTTCTGGGAACAGCGCCTGGCCGAGGCCGCCGCCGTGGATCGGCTCGCCAAGGGTCGCGGCAGCGGTGATCCTTTCGTGGCGCTCGAACGGCCGTTGCTGCGCATCAGCGAAGCGCGCGCCAGCAAGCGCATGGTCGCGTGATGGGCAAGTTGACCGCAGTCTTCGGCGGCACCTTCGATCCCGTGCACCTCGGGCACCTGCGCGTGGCGCTCGAAGTGGCCGAGTCGCTCGACGCCGTGGTGCAGCTGATGCCGGCGCTGATTCCACCGCACCGACCGCAGCCCCTGGCATCGGCGGAGGAGCGGGTGGCCATGTTGCGGCTCGGCGTCGGCAGCTGTGCGCGCCTCGCGGTTGATGACCGCGAGTTGCGTCGCAGCGGCCCGAGCTACAGCGTCGACACGCTCGCGGAGCTGCGCCGCGAGTTGGGTGCCGGCACGCCGCTGGTGCTGTGCGTCGGTGCCGATGCCTTCGCCGGCTTTGCGACCTGGCATCGCTATGCCGACATCTTCGAACTCGCGCACGTGCTGGTGCTGACGCGTCCGGGACAGGGCACGCGTGCGGCGTGGCCGGAGGCGCTACGGCTGCAGACGGTCGACCGCCGCGGCAGCATCGCCGATCTGCGCAACAGCGCCGCCGGCCGCATCGCCGAGCTGGCCGTGACGCCGCTATCGATCTCTGCCACTGCGGTGCGCGCCCTTGTCGCCGGCGGCCGCAATCCGCGTTTCCTGGTGCCAGACGCGGTCGCCGACTACATCGCCGAATCGTGGATTTACTCGGCGGTCGCGTCCTGACCGCTTGAGTTGGAGGCACGGTTCGGGAATGGGTCCTCGAAGCCGTCTTCAAACAGCCGCACGACGTTGGTGAAGCAAGGACCGATCTCCGACGAGTTTCCGTTCGCCATGTCGCGCACGCTGGCGCTGAATC
>Ga0073899_10002190_pt1 | contig 17670 bp, 15 predicted proteins | sample KloWWTmetaKNB5Ph_FD_88975 | JGI IMG/M metagenome (GOLD analysis project Ga0073899, IMG submission 88975) | Active sludge microbial communities from Klosterneuburg, Austria, studying microevolution and ecology of nitrifiers - Klosterneuburg... | ecosystem: Engineered > WWTP > Aerobic digester >...
GGCGGGCGTCGGTGAACGCGCCCTTGACGTGCCCGAACAGCTCGCTCTCGAGCAGGTTGGCCGGCACCGCGCCGCAGTTGACCGCGACGAACGGCTCGGCCTGGCGCGGGCCGAGATCGTGGATCGCGCGCGCCACCAGCTCCTTGCCGGTGCCGCTCTCGCCGGTGATCAGCACCATCGCGTCGCCGTCGGCGACCCGGTTGACCAGCTCGCTGACGGCGCGGATCGGCGCGCTGTCGCCGATGATGCCGGCCACCGGTCGCACCGCGGCCAGCGCCTGGCGCAGCCGGCGCACCTCGCCGCGGGCCCGCCGGTGCTCGACGGCGCGGGTCACGGCCAGCTCGACCGCGTCGGCGTTGACCGGCTTGGTGACGAAGTCCCACGCGCCGGCGCGCAGCGCCGCGACCGCGGTGGTGACGTCGGCCTGGCCGGTGATCATGACCACCGGCACCTCGGGGTGCGCGGCGCGGACCTGCTCGCACAGCTCGATGCCCGACAGCCCGGCCATCCGGACGTCGGTGATGACCGCGTCCCACTCGCCGTCGGCCAGCGCCGCCAGCGCCGCCTCGGGGCGATCGAACAGCACGGCGCCGTGGCCGCGGCGCGTGAGGAGCCCGCGCAGCAGCTCGCCCTCGTCCCGGTCGTCCTCGACGAGCATGACCCGTGACACCATCGCCTGGCACCCTAGCACGGCGCGCCGTCGACGCCGCCCGCCGACCGGCCGCGCTCACACCGAGCGCGACACGAAGACGAAGTCGCTGGGCGGCTCGAAGCGGTAGCCGTCCTCGGTGACGCGGATGATCTCGGCGCCGTCCTCGCCGAGCAGGCGGCGGATGCGCATGATGTTGGTGAACAGCGCGGCATCGTGACGCAGCGGGTGGTACGCGACGTTCCACACCGACTGCACGATGTCCTCCTTGGAGAAGGTCTTGCCCGGCGCGGCGGCGAACAGGAACAGCAGCTTCTTGAGCAGGCTGCGCCGCCGCAGATCGGCCAGCTCGGTGCCGCGCCGCCAGATCGTCTCGCGCACGCCGTCGACCGCCAGCGTGCGGGCCGGCAGGCGCAGCACCTCGGGGTCGGCGTCGGCCAGCTCGCCGATCGCGCCGGTGGCGTCGACGACGCGGAACGGCCGCACCGCGGTCAGGCCGAGATCGGTCAAGAGGCGCTGGGCGGCGTCGAGCGCCTGCGGCGTCATCGCCGCCGCGGCGCCGCTGGCCGCGCCCGAGTCGAGGTCGGTGCCGGCGAGGCTGTCGAGGGCGGTGGTCGCGGCCAGGCGCTCGACCGGCAGGCCGGCCCGCTGCGCCAGCTCGAGCGCGTCGCGCGCGTAGATCGCGGCGGCCGCGGGATCGTCGTCGTCGCGGGCCAGCGACGCCAGCGCGAGCAGCGCGTGGCAGCGCGGGCGCACCAGCCCGGCGGCGGCGGCCTCGCGCGCGGCGCGGCTGGCCTGGGCCCGGGCCCCGGCGCGCTCGCCCTTGGCCAGCTCGAGGCGGCAGCCGATCACCAGCGCCTCGGCGAGATCGGCGGCGCGCCCGGCCCGCTCGGCGGCGGCGGCGACCCGGCGCGACGCCGCCAGCGCGCGGCCGATGTCGCCGGCCACGGTCGCGACCCGCGCCTCGCACAGATCGCGGGCCAGCTCGTCGTCGGCCGGCGTCACGTCGCGCGCGGCGTCGATCGCGCCGGCGCGCTGCCCGGCGGCGGCGCGGGCCTCGGCGGCCAGCTGCGCGGCGCGCACCCGGGCCCGGGCCGGCAGCGCCGTCGAGCCGGCCAGGCGATCGAGCACCGGCCGCGCGCGGTCGAGGCGCACCTCGGCGAGATCGACCGCGGCCAGCAGCAGCTCGGCGCGCTCGGCCAGCGCGGTGAGGCGGGCCCGGGTCAGCGGCCCGCGCGCGGCCTGGGCCAGCTCGGCGGCCCGGGCGATGTCGCCGCGGCCCAGCTCGAGGTCGGCGGTGTCGAGCTCGGCCTTGAGCGCGCCCAGCTCGTCGCCGCGGGCCCGGCGCGCGCGGACCAGCCCGTTGCTGCGGGCGATCGCGCCTTCGCGATCGCCGCGCAGCACGTCGAGCGCGATCCGGCTGGCGGCGATCTCCTCGGCCACCGCGACCGCGTCGAGGCTGCCGGCGCGAGCGCGCACGTCGTCGAGCGCGGCCCGGGCCTCGGCCAGCCGGCCCTCGAGCGCCAGCGACGTGACGCGCCGGGCCTCGATGACGATCGCCAGCTCCTCGCTGGCCGGCCCGGCGGCCAGCGCGCCGGCGGCGCGGGTCAGCGCGGCGCGCACCGCGGACGGCTGCGCGTCGTGATCCTCGACGGCGGCCAGCGCCACCAGCAGCCCCGCCCGGGCCTCGGCGCCGACCGGCTCGTGCAGCGTGTCCTCGACGCGGGCCCGGGCCGACGCCGCGTCGCCGCGCGCCAGATCCAGCTCCACCAGCCGGGCGATCGCGCGGGCCCGCTCGAGCTGCGCGTCGGCGAGGATCGGCGACGCCGCCACCAGCGCCTCGAGCCCGGCGGCGGCGGCGTCGACGTCGAGCGCGGCCAGCTGCAGCTCGGCCACCAGCACCGGGCGCACGCCGGTGGCGCCGGCGGCGATCCGCTCGGCGGCCTCGGCGACCCGGCCGGCGCGCGCCGCCAGCTCGACCTGCAGCGCGGCCAGCCCGGGCGCCGCGTGGGCGCCGATCGCGGCGATCACCGACTCCAGCTCGCCGCCGGCGCCGCGGCGGGCCGCGGCCGCGGCCTCGCGCTCGATCATCGCCACCGCGGCGGCGACGTCGCCCGCGGCCAGCCAGTGCAGCGCCGCCTCGCGGACCCGATCGACGTGATCGAGCGCGCCGACCGCGGCGCCGGCGCGGGCCCCGGGCGCCAGCAGCTCGGCCGCGGCCCGCTCGAGCGCGGTGCGCTCGCCGACCTCGAGCGCGCCCAGCACCTGGCTCTCGGACTGCTCGTGGATCCACACCCGGCCGGCGGCGTCGCCGTCGACCAGCTGCCGCGCGACCAGCTCGGCCAGCGCGGCCTCGAGATCGACCGCCGGCGCCAGCGCGGCGATCGCGGCCGGCTCGACCGGCGTGCGCAGCACCGCCAGCGCCGCGACCGTTGCCCGCGCCGCCGGGGACAGCGCGGCCAGGCTCCAGGCGTCGGCGCCGAACCGCGCGCGCGCGTACTCGCCGCGCAGCGCCAGCGGCAACCCGCGCGTGCGCAAGCGCGCCGGGCCGACCGCGCCGGCCGCCCCGCCGCGCAGCTCGAGCTCGGCCCACAGCGCGGCCGCGCCGGCGTCGTCGAGGCCGCCCAGCTCGAGGTCCGTGTGGTCGAGGTCGGGCGGGACCTGCGGCCGCTCGCGGGCCAGCACCAAGAGCCGGCCCAGCGCGCCCGGCGGCGGCGTCAGGTCGGCGATCAGCCGCGCCGCCTCGTCGGCGACGACGTGGTGCAGATCGTCGAGCACCAGCAGCCGCACCTCCGACGCGAGCAGCTCGGTGGCGCCGCCCGGCGCGCAGCGCAGCCGCCGCTCGGCCCGGGCCCGCACCGCCGCGGCCCGCTCGCCGGGGTAGCAGGCGACCACCGTGGCCTCGACCTCGAGGGCCGCGGCCAGCCGCTCGGCCAGCACGGTCTTGCCGGCCCCCGGCGGCCCGTGGACGATCGCCACCGGCGCGATCGTCAGGGATTCCCGCAGCGCCGCCAGCTCGGACTCGCGGCCGACGAACAGCGGGACCGCCGCGGCGATCCGCGCGGGAGGCTTCAGGGTCGCGCGACGACGGGACATCGGGCGGTCGTGTCGCAAGGCGCGTGCCCGCCCAGCCGCGCGGCGCGATCGCCGCAACCGCGTGACTTCGGTCGGCGGGCTCACGATCCCCCCAGGCGACTGAGACGATCGCGCCTCGACCGCGACCGGCGCCGGGGTGTTTTGCCCCGCCCCGGGACGTCGCAGGTCAGGGCCCCGGCGGCCCCTACTTCGCGGCCAGCGCCAGCAGGGCGTCGACCGCCGCCGACAGCGGCACCGCGGTGGCGCTCGGCTGCTGCAAGAACGCGTCGATGCCGGGCATCCGCGCCACCGCCTGGTCGAGCGCGCGATCGCCGCCCGGCTTGTAGGCGCCCACCGCCAGCAGGTCGCGGTGCTCCTCGTGGATCGCCAGGTGGCGGCGCACCACCGCCGCCGCCGCTTGCTGGGCGGGGGTGGCCAGCGCCGGGAACGCCCGCGACACGCTGCCGACGACGTCGATCGGCGGGAAGTGGCCGCGCCCGGCGAGGCGGCGATCGAGCACCAGGTGGCCGTCGAGGATGCCGCGCACCTCGTCGGCGATCGGCTCGTCGAGGTCGTTGCCCGCGACCAGCACGGTGTAGATCGCGGTGATGCTGCCGACCGGCGCGGTGCCGGCGCGCTCGCACAGCCGCGGCAGCAGCGCGAACACGCTCGGCGGGTAGCCGTGGCGCGCCGGCGGCTCGCCCACCGACAGCCCGACCTCGCGCTGGGCCCGCGCCACCCGGGTCAGCGAGTCGACCAGGAGCAGCACGTCCTGGCCCTGATCGCGGAAGTGCTCGGCGACCGCGGTGGCGGTGAACGCGGCCCGCACCCGGCACAGGCTGGGCGCGTCGCTCTCGGCGCACACCACGACGGTGCGCCCGCGCGCCGGGCCCAGCTTCTCGAGCCAGTCGCCCAGCTCGCGGCCGCGCTCGCCGACCAGCCCGAGCACGATCACGTCGGCCTCGGCCGAGCGCGCGATCTGCGCCAGCAGCGTCGACTTGCCGACGCCGGCGGCGGCGAACAGCCCGACCCGCTGGCCGCGGCCCAGCGTGCACAGCCCGTCGATCGCGCGCACGCCGGTCGACAGCGGCCGCGCGATCGGCCGCCGCGCCACCGCCGCCGGCGCCGGTCGATCCAGCGGCCACGGCGCCGCCGCGACCGGCCCGCCGTCGAGCGGCTGGCCGACGCCGTCGATCACCCGACCCAGGAGCGCCGGCCCGCACGGGAACGTCAGCGGCCCGCCGGTGGCGATCACTGCCGCGCCCGGGCCGACGCCGGCCAGCTCGCCCAGCGGCATCAGCACGACGGTGTCATCGCTGAAGCCGACCACCTCGGCCTGCAGGCGCGCGGTGGCGCCGGTCCACGCCGCCCGCTCGATCGCGACCACCTCGCCGACGGTGACGCCCGGGCAGCGGGCGCGCACGGTGAGCCCGGTCAGCTCGGTGACCTGGCCGCCGGCGGCGGGCAGCCCGGCCAGCGCCCGCACCCGGGCGGCCTCGGCGCGCGCGGCGTCGGCCTCGGCGCGGGCCCGGGCCAGGTCGCGGGCGGCGTCGGCGCGCGCCGTCGCCAGCTCGCCGCGCACCCGCTCGGCCTCGGCCGCCGCGGCGGCGCGCACCGCCCGCGCCTCGACCTCGGCGTCGAAGACCTGGCCGTCGAGGATCCGCACGGTCACGGCCCGACGCTACCATGGTCGATCGCGCGGCGGATCTCGACCGCGTCGACGCCGTCGGCGCCGTCGGCGAACCGCCCGCGCAGCTCGGCGAGCACCGTCTGGCCCAGCGCCCGCGGCAGCCGCTGGGCCAGCTGCCGATCGAGATCGCCGGCCCGCCGCACCGCGGGCGCCAGCGCCCGCGCGCCGACCGCCAGCGCCGCCAGCGGATCGCTCCAGCCCAGGCCGCCGGTGCGCGCCGCCGCCGCGCGCCGGCTGCCGAGCTGCGCCGCCGCCGCGTCGCCCAGCGTCTTGACCGCCGCCACCTCGCCGCTGAGCTCGCCGCCCCACGGCAGCCGCCGCGCCACCGCCGCCTGCTCGAGCGCGCTGGCGCCGGCGATCGCGTGGGCCAGCTGGCGACGGCCGATCGCGATCAGCGTGCGCGACAGCGCGCGCGCCGGCAGCCGCGGCAGCTCGGCCAGCGTCCGCGCCGGGCCCGGCTCGGGCATCGGCGCGAGGTGGCCCAGGCAGCGCTGCGCCAGCCACACCGCCGCCGGGTCCTCGCGATCGCTCAGCACGATCGCGCGGGCGGCGACGTCGAGCTCGGCGCAGGCGTCGTCGAGCCAGCTGGGATCGCAGTGGCGCCAGCCGTGCGGCCGGGCCGCCGCGACCGCCGCCCGATCGAGCGGCGCGCCGGCGTCGAGCAGCGCCCGCGCCGCCGCGGCGTCGTCGCTGGCCAGGTGGGCGAGCGCCGCGACCCGATCGCCCGCGCGCGCGGCGATCGCCAGCGCCAGCGCCACCTGCGCCGGCGGCGCGGTCACGCCACGCCGGTCTCGGCCCGCCGCCGCCGCCGCGCCGGCCGCAGCTTGTAGCGCAGCAGCCGCCCGCCCGGGCCCCGCGGCAGCGCGTCGACGAACTCGATCCACCGCGGGTACTTGTAGGGGGCCAGCGTCTGCTTGACGAACTCGCGCAGCTCGGCCTCGAGCGCCGGCGTCGCCTGGTGGCCGACGTTGACCACCACGAACGCCAGCGGCTTGAGCAGGCCGTCCTCGTCGTCGACGCCGATCACCGCCGCCTCCCACACCGCGTCGTGGGAGATCAGCGCGCGCTCGACCTCGCTGGGCGCGACCCACTTGCCGCCGACCTTGAACAGGTCGTCGGTGCGGCCGCAGTGGTGGAACACGCCCTTGCCGTCGACCAGGAAGCGATCGCGCGTGGTCAGCCAGCCGTCGAGATCCACCGCCGGCGTGTCGAGGCCGGTCCAGTAGCCGGTGCACATCGACGGCGCCCGCACCTGCAGCGTGCCGATCTCGTCGGGCCCGACCGGGCGGCCGTCGTCGTCGACCACCCGGGCCTCGATGCCGGCCAGCGGCCGGCCGCACGCGCCCGGCCGCGCGTCGTCGGCGGCGATGCCGGCCAGCGCCAGCTGCAGGACCTCGGTGATGCCGTAGCCGACCTCGACGTCGGCGCCCAGCGCCGCGCGGATGCGCGGGATCAGCTTGTCGGGCATGCCCTCGCCGCCGGCGATCGCGCGCTTGACGCCGGTCAGCGGCGGTGGCGCGCCCGTGGCCACCACGTCGCGGGCCAGCTGGCCGTAGATCGACGGGGTGGTGAGGAAGTAGTCGGGCGCGAACGCCGCGATCGCCGCCAGCAGCGTCCGCGAGTGCGGCTGCACCGGCAGGAGCAGCGCGCGGGCCCCAGCCAGCAGCGGGAACAGCAGGCCGGCGCCCAGCCCGAACGCCGACGACAGCCGCGCCACCGCGAACACCCGCTGGCCGGCGGTGAGCCCGAGGTAGTTGACCGCGAACGACTCGGACGCCGCCACCACGCTGGCGTGATCGTGGCGCACGCCGTGGGCCTCGTCGGCGAACCCGGCCGAGTACAGGAGCAGCGCCGGGTCGCCGGGCGCCACCGCCATCGCCGCGGCCGGCGTGGCCGCCGCGCACAGCGCCTGGGCGTCGCGCTCGCCGGCGGCGCGCGGGTGGAAGCACACCACGTCGCGCAGCGCCGGCAGGTGGCCGCGGATCGCGTCGAGCGCCGGCTCGAGCTCGCCGTCGACCACCGCCACCACCGCGCCGGCGTGGCCCAGCGACTCGCGCAGATCGTCGGGGCGGGCCAGCTCGGACAGCGGCACCGCGACCGCGCCGATGCGGATCACGCCGAGGATCGTGGCCGCGGCCTCGAGCGTGTCGCGCATCAGGATCGCGACCCGCTCGCCCTTGCCGACGCCCAGCGCCGCCAGCGCCCCGCCCATCCGCGCGACCTGATCGGTCAAGACGCGGTAGGTCCACGCGCGGTCGCCCTCGCACAGCGCCACCTCGTCGCCGCGGCCGTGCGCCAGGTTGGCGTCGAGGAGGCGGGCGGTGAGGTTGTGGTGGCGCTCGGCCATGGCGCATCCTAGCAGAGCGCCCGCGACCGCGCGCGGACCCGCGCGGCGGTGATCGCCGCTTCGCGCTACCAGCCGATGAGCGCGCGCGCGTACCACCAGCGCTGGTGCCGCCGCTGGAACCGCGGCAGCTCGCCGTACAGCGCGCGGCCGGCGGCCCGCTCGCGGCGCGCCCCGGCGGCGTCGCCCTGCCGGGCCCGGGCTCGGGCCCGCTTGACGTGGCCCTCGACGCTCGAGCTGTTGACGGCCTGGAACCGCGCCAGCGCGGCGTCGGCCTCGGCCCACTGCCCGACCGCCGCCAGCGCGTCGGCCCGCGCCATCCACGGCGCGCCGTAGCGGAACTTCGGCGACCGCTCGCCGATCGCCGCGAAGCTGGTCGCGGCCTCGGCGTGGCGCCCGGCCAGCGCCTGGGCCTGACCCTCGAGCAGCTGCAGCTCGAGATCGTCGGGCTCGCGGGCGCGCGCCGCGGCCAGGTGTGGCAGCGCGCGGGCCGGCCGCCGCTTGTCGATCCAGATCGCCGCCAGCTCGCGCCGCGCCACCGCGTTGGCCGGGTTGACCCGCACCTGCGCCTCGAGCGCGCGGGTGCGCCGGGCGTGGCGCAGCCACTGGATCGGATCGGGCAGCCACGGCCGCGCCGCGACGCCCAGCACCACCACCGCCAGCACCGCGGGGTGCGCGGTGACGATCGCGATCAGCACCGGCACCACCATCCAGATCAGGTAGTAGCTGCCCCACGCGCCGCCGACACCGCCGGCCACGCCGCGGCCGCCGCCGGTCTGGCGGAACAGGTAGCCGCCGATCACGATCACCAGCAACAGCGTGAGCGTCGACCGCACCATCATCGCGTCGGCCGCGGCCCGCCGCGGCGCCGGCGGCGGCACGTCGTAGCGATCCTCGGGCGGCTCGTCGGGCGCCTCGTCGATCCCCACCGCCGGTGGCGCGGTCGCGGCCGGCGGCGCGCTCGCGGCCGGCGGCGCGCGCTCCGCGGTCGGCGCGGGTTGCGCGCCCGCGAGCCCCGCCCGCCCCACCAGCCCCAGCACGCACAGCGACGCGATGACCCAGGCCCGCATGGCGCGGCATCCTCGACGATCATCCGCCCGGCCGCAAGCGGCGCGCCGCGCCGCCTACAAGAGCGGCGACAGCAGCCGGGCGCTGGCCTGCCCCAGCCGCCGCCGGAACGACTGCCGCGCGAGGTCGGCGGCCGACACCGGCCGGGCCGCCGCCAGATCGTCGACGAACGCCCGCGCCAGCTGGTCGGTCAGCGCCCCGCCGTAGACCAGCGCCGCCAGCTCGAAGTTGAGCCGGAAGCTGCGGTTGTCGAGGTTGGCGGTCGCGACGATCGCCAGATCGTCGTCGACCACCATCGTCTTGGCGTGGATGAAGCGCGGCTCGTACTCGTAGATCTTCACGCCGGCGGCGAGCAGCTCGCCGAAGTAGCTGCGCGCCGCCAGATCGACGATCGCGCTGTCGCCGCGCTTGGGCACCAGCACCCGCACGTCGACCCGGGCCAGCGCGGCCACCGCCAGCGCGGTCATGATCGCGTCGTCGGGGATGAAGTACGGCGTCGTGATCCACAGCCGCTGGCGGGCCGCGGTGATCGCCGCGAAGTAGGTCTTGTACACCGCGTAGGCCGGATCGTCGGGGCCCGAGCCGACCACCTGCACCGCGTCGTGCGCGCCGAGCTGCCGCAGATCCTCGACCGGGAAGTACGCGGTGTCGAGCGTCGGCAGCGTGCCGCGGGCGTAGGCCCAGTCCTCGAGGAACGCCCGCTGCAGCGCCGCCACCGCCGGCCCGGCGAAGCCGAGGTGGGTGTCGCGCCAGTAGCCGGGGCCGAACTCGGCCGAGTGGGCGTCGGCGACGTTCATGCCGCCGGTGAACCCGACCACGCCGTCGCACACGACGATCTTGCGGTGGGTGCGGAAGTCGGCGCGGCGCCGCCGCCAGAACTTGAACGTGATCGGGTTGAACCAGGCGAACTGCACGCCGGCCTCGCGCAGCGGCCGCCGCCACCCGCGCTTGAGCCCGGCCGCGCCGGTGGCGTCGACCACCAGCCGCACCTCGACGCCGGCCCGGGCCTTGGCGATCAACAGGTCGCGCAGCCGGGTGCCGATGCCGTCGGGCTCCCAGATGTAGTACTCGACGTGGACGTGGTGCTGCGCCGCCTCGATCGCCGCGCCGATCGCGCGGTAGGCGCTCTCGCCGTCGAAGAACGGCCGGATGTCGCGGGCCGGCAGCGGCGGCGCCTCGCCCAGCCCCATCGGGATCAAGGACAGCCGCGCGTGATCGGGCGCGCTGGAGCGGGCCTCGGCGAGGCCGGCCATCGCCGCCCGCACCGCGTCGCGGCTGGTGGCGCGGCGCAGCTTCTTGCGGCTGAGCCGCTGCGGGCCGATCAGCCAGTAGACGATGAACCCGACGACCGGCAAGAGCGCCAGGGCGAACAGCCACGCCAGCGTCGCCGTCGCCGACCGCCGCTGCATGATGATCACCGCCCCGGCCACGAGGATCCACCCCAGCTCGGCCAGCGTCAGCAACAGCGGCAGCGACACGCCGACAGCGTACATGGGGCCGGCGCTGTGGTAAGCCCGCGGCGTGCGCATCGTCGCCGGCACGCTTGGCGGTCGGGTGCTGCGCGCCCCGCACGGCGCCACCACCCGCCCGACCTCGGAGAAGGTGCGCGAGGCGCTGTTCAACCTGCTCGGCCCGCTCGGCGACGACGACCACGCGCTCGATCTGTTCGCCGGCGCCGGCGGGCTCGGCCTCGAGGCGCTGTCGCGGGGCGCCGCCAGCGCCACCTTCGTCGAGCGCGATCGCGGCGCGCTGACCGCGCTGCGCGGCAACGTCGCGGCCCTCGGCGTCGGCGATCGCGCCACGGTGATCGCCACCGACGTGGTGCGCTTCCTGGCCCACCCGCCGCCGGGGCCGGCGTGGCGCTGGGTGTTCCTCGACCCGCCCTACGCCGCCGGGGTCTACGAGGCGACGCTGGCCGCGCTGCCCCGAGCCCGGCTCACCCCCGGCTGCGTGATCGCCGTCGAGCACGCCCACCGCGCTCCGCCCCCCGACCGCGTCGGGTTTCTGCTACGAACGGACCTGCGCCGCTACGGCGACACCGCCCTGTCCCGGTACACCCTCGAGGCCCCATGACCGCTCCGCTCCCTGGTGATCCCGCCAAGCACGTCGTCGCGGTCTATCCCGGCACGTTCGATCCGATCACCAACGGGCACCTCGACATCCTGCGGCGGGCGCTGGCGCTGTTCGATCGCATCGTCGTGACGATCGCCGTCAACCCGCGCAAGCAGCCGCTGTTCACCGTCGAGCAGCGCATCGGGTTCATCCGCGACGCGCTGCCCGACTACCAGGATCGGCTGGCGTTCGCGTCGTTCGACGGCCTGCTGGTCGAGTTCGCCCGGGCCCAGGGCGCGACGGTGATCGTCCGCGGGCTGCGCGCGCTGGCCGACTTCGAGTACGAGTTCCAGTTCGCCCACATGAACCGCCGGCTGGCCCCCGGCATCGACTCGGTGTTCTTCATGACCGACGAGCACAACCACTACGTCAGCTCGTCGTTGGTCAAGGAGGTCGCCAGCCTCGGCGGCGACGTCACCGGGTTGGTGCCGCCCGCCGTCACCGCCGCCCTCGCCGCGATCTACGCCAAGCAGTAGCCCGAACCCGGAGACCGCCGTGACCGCTCCCAACTACAAGACCGCCACCCGCCTCGACGCCATCAAGCCCTCGATCACCCTGGCGGTCACCGCCAAGGCCGCGCGGCTCAAGGCCCAGGGCATCGACGTCGTCAGCTTCGGCGCCGGCGAGCCCGACTTCGACACCCCCGAGCACATCAAGCAGGCCGCGCGCGACGCGCTGAACAAGGGCGCGGTCGCCAAGTACACCGAGGTCGGCGGCCTGCCGGTGCTGCGCGAGGCGATCGCCGCCGAGCTGTCGCGGGTCCACGCCACCTCGATCCCGGCCGATCAGGTGCTGGTGTCGTGCGGCGCCAAGCACTCGCTGTACAACCTGTTCATCGCGCTGCTCGATCCCGGCGACGAGGTCATCATCCCGGCGCCGTACTGGGTCAGCTACCCCGACATGGTCATGATGGCCGGCGGCACGCCGGTGATCGTGCCGACCAGCCCCGACGACGACTTCACGGTGCGGCCCGACGCGATCCGCGCCCACGTCACGCCGCGCACCCGGGCGATCGTCCTCAACAACCCGTCGAACCCGACCGGCGCGGTCTACACGCCGGCGCAGATCGCCGCGCTGGCCGAGGTCGCGGTCGAGAAGAACCTGCTGATCATCTCCGACGACATCTACCGGTCGCTGTGCTACGGCGACGCCACCTACCAGTCGATCGCCGCGCTCGGCCCCGAGCTGGCGGCGCGCACGATCCTGGTCGACGGCGTGTCCAAGACCTACGCGATGACCGGCTGGCGCATCGGCTACACCGCCGGCCCGCCGGCGATCATCAAGGCGATGGCCAAGGTGCAGGGCCAGTCGACCTCGAACCCGACCCACCTGGCGCAGGTCGCGACGGTCGCGGCGCTCACCGGCCCGCAGGAGTGCGTCGCGACGATGCGCGCCGCGTTCGACGAGCGCCGCCGCGCGATCGTCGAGCTGTTGCGCGCCATCCCCGGCGTCGCGTGCCGCGAGCCCAAGGGCGCGTTCTACGCGTTCCCCGACCTCGGCGCGTTCGTCGGCCGGCACTTCGGCGAAGGTCAGCCGATCAAGGACGACGTCGCGCTGTGCGACTGGCTGGTCGAGCACGCGCGGGTCGCGGTGGTGCCGGGCTCGGGCTTCGGCGCCGCCGGCCACGTGCGGCTGTCGTACGCGTGCTCGATGGACAACATCAAGCTCGGCCTCGGCCGGCTGCGCGAAGCGCTGTTGAGCCTGCGCTGATGTGGTCGCTCGCCGCCGCCGCCGGGCTGGGCCTCGTCCTCGGGGCGCGCCACGCGTTCGAGCCCGATCACCTGGCCGCGGTGTCGACGCTGGTGGCCGAGCGGCCGCGGCCGCGCCAGGCCGCGGCGCTGGGCGCGCTGTGGGGCCTGGGCCACACGGCGGCGCTGGCGGTGGTCGGCGTCGCGCTGGTGATCGCCCGCGCCGAGCTGGCGCCGGCCGCCGAGCGCGGCTTCGAGCTGGTGGTCGCGGCGATGCTGATCGCGCTGGGCGCGCGCGCGATCGCGCTGGCGTTGCGCGAGGGCCGGCGCGGCGCGGCCCGGCCCCACGCCCACGGCGGCCACACCCACGTCCACGCCGGCGCGCTGCCCCACGTCCACCTCGGCGCGCGCTCGCTGGCGCTGCGCCCGCTGGTGGTCGGCGTGATCCACGGCCTGGCCGGCTCGGGCGCGCTGGCCGCGCTGGCGATGGCCGAGATGCCGTCGACGGCGACCGCGCTGGCGTACATCGCGCTGTTCGGCCTGGGCGCGACCGTCGGCATGGCCGCGGTCAGCGCGCTCGCCGCGGCGTCGCTCGGCCGGCTGGCCCCGGGCGCCGCCGCCTGGCGCCGGGTGCGCATCGGCTCGGGCTCGCTCGCCGTCGCGCTGGGCGTGGTCTGGGGCGCGCTGGCGATCAGCTGAACCTCTGGCCCCGCGCGCCTCAGCCGCGCCGCGCCGGCGGCGTCGCCGGCAGCTCGATCCAGAACGTCGTGCCGCGGGCCGGGTCGCTGTCGACGCCGACCGCGCCGCCGTGGGCCGCCACCGCGGCGCGGACGATCGCCAGGCCCAGGCCGCTGCCGCCGGCGTCGCCGCGGGTGGTGAAGAACCGATCCCAGATCCGCGCCTGCACCGCCGGCGAGATCACCGCGCCGTGGTTGTGGATCGCGATCCGGATCCGGCGATCGCGGTCGACGGCCGTGACCGTCGCGGTGACCGCCGTGCCGGGCGCGGCGTGCTGCGCGGCGTTGGCCAGCAGGTTGTCGAGCGCGGCGTCGAGCGCCGCCGGCCGGAGCCAGGCGTGGGCGCGCCCCGCCGGCGCGTCGGCGTGCACCGCGACGCCGGCGCGCTGGGCCAGCCGGGTGAGCGCGGCGGCGGCGGTCGCGCCGACGTCGACCCGCGCGCACGGCGCGTCGTCGGACTCGAGCCGCGCCAGCTCGAGCAGCCGCACCACCAGCCGATCGAGCCGGGCCGCGTCGTCGAGGATCATCGCCAGGAACCGATCGCGGGCGGCGGGCTCGTCGGCGGCGCCGTCGCGCAGCAGCTCGGCGGCGCCGCGGATGCCGGTCAGCGGCGTCTTGAGCTCGTGGCTGATGTCGGCGGCGAGCGCGCGCTGATCGCGGGCCCGGCGATCGAGCTCGGCCGCCATCCGCTCGATCGCCCGCGACAGCTGGCCGATCTCGTCGGCGCGATCGAGCGCGAGCCGGGCGTCGCGATCGCCGGCGGCCAGGCGCGCGGCGGCGCGGGTCAGCTGGCCCAGCGGCCGGGCGATCGTCGCGGCCAGGAACAACGACAGCACCGTCGTGATCGTCAGCGCCAGCGCCAGCACGTCGAACAGCCACAGCCGCAGCCGCAGGAGCTGCAGCTTGACGGCCTGGGTCGAGCGGGTCACGTAGACCACGCCGACCACCCGCGGCGCCGCGCCGGTGGCGTCGACGATCGGCAGCGCCGCGAACAGGTAGACCCGCTCCTGCGTGCCCCACAGCCGGGTCGCGGCGCCGTAGCGCCCGGCCAGCGCGGCCTGGACCTCGCGCCGCGCGGACACGTCGAGCGCCTCGGGCACCGCCGGCGCGTGGCTCGGGCGATCGCCGCCGTACAGGTGCGGCACCGCCGGCTCGGCGCCCTCGGGCGGGCCGCCGGCGTGCGAGTCGGCGACCACCTGGCCGCGCGCGTCGAGCAGGCGGATCCGGGTGCGGGTGTCGCGGGCCGCCGCGGCCAGCGCCGGGCCGCGCTCGGCCAGCCGCGGCCCGCCGGGCTCGGCGACGATCAGCGCCCGCAGCAGCTCGGCCTGGTGGATCATGTCGCGCTCGAGCGCGGCCAGGAGCTGGCGCTCGTGCAGCCGCGCGAACGCGACGCCGACCAGCGGCACCGCGACGACGATCACGTTGACCAGCAGCAGCCGGTAGCGGATGCGCGCCAGGTGGCGCGCCGCCCGTCGCCACCACGCCGGCGGCCGCGCCGGCGCCGCCGCGCGGTCAGCCGCCGCGGTAGCCGAGCCCATGGACCGTGGTGATGGCGTCGACGCCGTGGCTGGCCAGCTTGGCGCGGATGTTCCGGACGTGGGTGTCGACGGTGCGGGTGGTGACGTGGTGATCGCCGTCGTAGGCGCACGCGATCAGCTGCGCCCGCGACAGCACGCGGCCGGGGTGCTCGAGCAGCGCGGTCAAGAGCCGCAGCTCGGTGACGGTCAGCGGCACCACCGCGCCGGCGTCGATCGTGCACTCGGCGCGCGCGCGATCGATCGCGACCCGGCCGCGGACCAGCGGCGGCGGCGGCGGCGCCAGCGGCGGCTCGTCGGCCCCGGCTCGGCGCAGCACCGCGCGGACCCGGGCCGCCAGCTCGCGCGGCGAGAACGGCTTGGTGACGTAGTCGTCGCCGCCCAGCTCCAGGCCGAGCACGCGGTCGGCCTCCTCGGTGCGCGACGACAGGAAGATGATCGGCACCCGGGCGGTCGCGCGCACCCGGCGGCACACCGCCAGCCCGTCGAGCTCGGGCATCAGCACGTCGAGCACGACGAGATCGACGCCGCCGCGGGCCAGCCGGGCCAGCGCCTGCTCGCCGTCGTCGGCGGTGTCGACCTGGTGGCCGTCGCGCGCCAGCGCGTAGCGCACCACCTCGCGGATGTGCGCCTCGTCGTCCGCGACCAGCACGCGGCTCATGGCGAGGCAACGTCGGCGCCGCCGGGTTCATTCCCGGCGAGCGCATCGAGCTGCTCGATCCGCGCGGCCAGCTCCGCGGCCAGCTCGGCGATCGCGTCGTCGGCCGGGCCGGCCAGCCGCGCGACCTCGAGCGCGGTGGCGAGCTGGATCACGATCTGATCGATCTCCGCCAGCGCCGCCGCCCCGCGCGCGCGCCGCGCCCGCAGGTGCAGGATCGCGTCGCGTTGCCACGCCGGCGCATCGCCGCGCGCCGGCGCCCCGAGCGCGAGCGCGGGCTGCGCCAGCGCGACGTCGAGGTCGCGCATCCGCGCGCGGCCGGCGCGCAGCCGCCGCGCGAGGGCCTGGGCCCGGGCCGGCGCGGCCAGGCCGCCGACCAGCGCGCCCACGCGCGGCATCGCGTCGGCGCGCCGCAGCACCGCCATCAGCGCGGGCTCGTCGGGGGCGTCGGCGCCGTCGGGCGCGGCCCGGCCCGCCGCGCCGCCGGCCAGCACCGGCCCGTACAGCGGCCACAGCCCGAGCAGCAGCACCGCGTCGAGCGCCGACGCGCGCCGGGCCGCCAGCGCGACCAGCGCGACCAGCGCGCCGACCCCGGCGTAGGCGAGCGCCAGCCCGACGACGGTCACGGCGCCTCCGGCAGCGGCGCCTCGGCGCGGGTGTAGCGCCCGGTGGCCGAGCGCGCGGTGTCCAGCACCGCGTCGTACAGGCTGCCCTCGAGCGAGCGCACGAACGGCACCTCGGGCGTGCGCGGCCGCACCAGCCACGGCCGCAAGGTCCACGCGCCCTGGGCGCCGACCACCGCGAAGATCAGCGCGAACAACGCGGCGGCCAGGCCGGCGTCCCTGACCGCCGCGCGGCGCAGCCCGCCGGCCAGCACCGCGATCGCCGCCGCGCCGCCGACCGCGCCGACGCCGACCGTCAGCAGGATCGAGCCGTGGTACTCGAGGTCGACCGCGCGCGCGACCAGGAGCACCGGCACCAGCGCCACCAGCACCAGCGCGCCGACCGCGAGCGCCATCGTCACCAGCGCCAGATCGCGGGCCAGCGCCGCGGGGCGCCCGAGCCCGCGCCCGAGCGCGGTGAGCGCCGGCGCGCACAGCGCCGCGGTGCCGAGCAGCGCGATCGGCAGCTTGATCGCCGCGAAGCCGATCTGCGCGCCGCCGCGGAAGCTGCCCATCGCCGCGCCGGTGAGCGCGGCGCCGACGACGATCGTCGCGACGAACACCCGCATCATCCCGGTCAGCCCGCGCCCGGCCTCGATCCGCGCCAGCACCGCGCCGCGATCGCGCAGCAGCTGGTCGACCAGCGCCAGCCCGCCCGCGGGCGCGCCGACGACGCCCGGCCCGCTCACGCCACCACCTCGGTCATCAGCTCGCCGAACAGCCGGCCGCCGATCACCAGCGCGACCGCGGCCCAGCTCCAGAACAGCACCGCCCGACCGCCGGCGGGCGCGCCGTCGCCGAACAGCGCGGCCCGCAGCACCTTGAGCGCGATCGCCGCGCCGGTCGCGACCGCGATCGCGCCCAGCGCAAACGCGGTCTCCGATCCCGAGCTGGCGACCAGGAACGCCAGCGGCATCACCAGGCCGAGGTGCACCAGCCCCAGCGCGTGCAGCGCGCGGCCGACCGCGCGCACGACGTCGCCGATCGGGGGCGCCGCGCCGACCACCGCGGCGGCGATGTACAGCGCCGGCAGGGTCAGCGCCGCGACGGCGAAGACCACCGCCGGCACCGCGACCAGCGGCGCGGGATCGTGGAGGCGCAGCGTGAGCACGGCGCCGACGGCGAGGGGGCCAGCGGCGGCGCTGGCGACGGAGGACGAGATGGACGACATGGGATCTCCTTGCCGTGAGGAGACGCCCCGGCCGTCGAGCCGCCGCGCACCGGCGGTGGAGGTCCGGCGCAGCGATCGTCAAGAAGCTGTGCAGCCGCCCGCAGTGCACTCCGCCACGTCGGTGCGGGCACCGACGCGGGCGCCGGGAGTCTCGCGTCCTGGGGGGAGGCTCGATCCCGGCTTTGCCGGGAGCGAGGGGGGCGGGGCGACCAGCCCCCTGGAACTCAGAACGACGACTGCACGCCGACGCCGCCGCCGAAGTTGCCGGCGCCGTCGCGCGA
>Ga0073899_10002193_pt1 | contig 17662 bp, 10 predicted proteins | sample KloWWTmetaKNB5Ph_FD_88975 | JGI IMG/M metagenome (GOLD analysis project Ga0073899, IMG submission 88975) | Active sludge microbial communities from Klosterneuburg, Austria, studying microevolution and ecology of nitrifiers - Klosterneuburg... | ecosystem: Engineered > WWTP > Aerobic digester >...
CGAGTCGCTGCCCCTCGGCGATGAGAGCCCCGGGGCCGCGGACGAGGACGACGGCGACGCGGACGAGGGCGACGCGGACGAGGGCGACGAGGACGAGGGCGAGACGACCGGGCGCTTCCAGGTCTGAAGCGCCTGTCCTCAGGGACATGTGGGCGCGGAGGCCGGGGCGGGCCGTCGGGTCCGTCAGGGCCGTCGGGGCCGTCGGGCGAGGCTCCGAGGTCGTCGGGCCGTCGGGGTCGCGGGCGAGGCTCAGGCCGAGGTCGCGGGCGAGGCTCAGGCCGAGGTCGTCGGGCCGTCGGGGTTGCGGGCGAGGCTCAGGCCGAGGTCGTCGGGCGAGGCTCAGGCCGAGGTCGTCGGGCCGTCGAGGTCGTCGGGCGAGGCTCAGGCCGAGGTCGTCGGGCCGCGTCGGCGACGGCGGGCGAGCAGGAGCAGGAGCAGCAGGCCCGAGAGGGGGCCCGCGGTCGCGTCGCGGCAGCCGCAGCCCTGGGGGTCGGGGGCGGTCTCGAGGCAGTCGCAGGCGTCGCAGCCGGGCGGGCGCAGGTCGAGCTTCGAGTCGTCGTAGAGCCAGCAGAGGCCGCCCATGGGCACCGAGTAGTAGCCGCCCTTGCCGCAGGTGTAGCCGCGCGAGGTGACGCCGGCGAGCACGTACTCGCCGGTGCCGAGCCTTGCGAAGGCGGGGCCGCCGGAGTCGCCCTGACAGGAGTCGAGGCCCATGCCGCCGGCCCGAAACTCGAGGCCGGAGGCGCTGAAGTGGGTGATCGGGACCTCGACCTGGCGCTTGACGCCGGTGCCCCCGGCGTCGTCGAGGCCGTAGCCGACGAGGGTGATCGGGGCGTCGACGTACATGAGCTCGTCCCAGTCCTCCTGGCGGGTGATGACCCGCGGGAACGGGGCGGCCTGCGGCTGCGAGGCGGCGAGCACGATGTAGCCGTAGTCGTGGATGTCGTCGTCGCAGTCGGCGCAGAAGTCGGGGTCGGAGCCGTAGGCGATCGCCTTGACCGCGCCCCCGGGGCCGCGGATGTCGTCGCCGAGGCGGACGACGATGCTGTCGAGGTCGGGCTGGCTGTCGAGGCAGTGCGCGGCGGTCAGGACGACGTTCGAGCTGACGAGGGTGCCGGTGCACAGGAAGTTGCCGAGGCTGATCGCCACCACCGAGGGCCACGCGCCGGGGGCCGTGGTCGCGCCGCCGTAGATCGGGGCGGGCGGCGGTGCAGGGGTGCCGAGGTCCGTGGGGGCGGCCAGAGCCAGCGCAGCGGCGACGCCGAGGTGCAGCATGGCGGCAGCATAACCGCCGCGCGCGCGGGCTGCACGATCGTCGGGGCGGCCGGACGCGGTCGGCCGCCCGCAGGGGCGATGTTGCCCGGCCGGCGCCCACCGGCGCTGGCGGACGTGTACGCGGGTTGCTAAACAGGGCGGCCGCCCGACGGCTCGGGCCGGCCCCCGGTCTCACCATGCCCGTGTCCCCGATCAAGTCGCCCGCGGCTCCTTCGCCCTCCGCCGGGCCGGACGGGCTGCCGCTGCGCTTCGCGCTCGAGCACGACTTCAGCGACGCGCTCGAGCACCTGGCGAGCATCCGCACGCGTCGCGAGCTCGAGCGCGATCCGGTGTTTCACCGGATCAGGCCGCAGCTCGAGCGGGTGCTGCGAGGCTTCGAGTGGGAGCTGGGGCCGACGCTCGGCGCCCCGCTGACGCCGCGGCGGCCCGGGGTGGTCCGCGCGCTGGCCTGGAACGTCGAGCGAGGCAAGCGCCTCGCCGGGCTGAAGGAGGCGCTGCAGGGCGATCCGCAGCTGCGCGAGGCGGACCTGCTGCTGCTGACCGAGGTCGACATCGGCATGGGGCGCTCGCAAAACCATAACGTGCCGCGGGAGATCGCGGCGGCGCTGGGGATGGGCTACGTGTTCGCCAACTATCACATCGGCCTCTCGGAGGGCGATCGGGGCGAGCGCGGGCACGGGGTCGCCAACACCATGGCGCTGCACGGCTGCGCCCTGCTGACGCGCTTCCCGGTGCTGCGCTTCGCGGCGGTCGAGCTGCAGGAGCGGCGCGACAAGTTCCACGCGGCCGAGAAGCGGATGGGCACCAAGCGGGCGCTGCTGTGCGAGCTGCTGCTGCCCGATGGACCGCTGACGGTGGCGGTTGTCCACCTCGATCCCTTCACCGGGCCGCGGCAGCGGGCGGCCCAGCTGCGGCAAGTGATCGAGCAGCTGCGGGCCTTCGGGGGCGAGCGGGTGCTGCTCGGGGGCGACCTCAACACCAACACCTACGACTTCGGCAGCGGCGGCGGTCTGGCCGTCAACCTGCTGTACAAGCTGGCGCGCTGCGGCTTCGCGGGTACGGTGGCGCACTACATGACGCCGGAGGCGCTGTTCGAGCGCCGGGTCTTCGACGAGCTGCGGGCCGGCGGGCTGAGGGTCGCGGGTTACAACGACTGCACGCGCGGGACCCTCTATTACGATGTCGATGACCCGGAGATGGCGCGAAAGGCCGTCGATTACCTGCCCGGACCGGTGGGCCGCTGGATCATCCGCTGGGTCGAGCGCCGGCTGTCGCCGTGGGACGGGCGGGTGCCGCTGCGCCTCGACTGGTTCGCGGGGACCGGGCTGCGCCCGCGCGCGCCCCAGGTGATCGAGCGGCCGACGGCGCAGGGCCGGCCCATCAGCGACCACAATCCGATCCTGGTCGACCTCGAGCTCGACCCGCCGGATTAGCGCGCCGCGGGGTCGACGAGCCCGGCGAGCGTCGGGCGCAGCGTCGCGCGGGCGGCGGCGCAGGCGCGCGCCCGGCTTTTCGCGGGTGGGCGTTGTGGGAGAGGGCTCCGGACGGGTAAATTCGCGGCGCTTGGGGGCCCGCGGCACATGAGCTCGACACGCGAGCCGGGGATCGACGTCGCGGGCGCGACGCTCGCGTCGAAGCCGACCCCGGTCACGGACGCGGGGGCGGACCCGACGCTCGCGGCGGACGGCGCCCCGACGAACAGGCCGGGCGACCTCGCGGAGCTCGAGCCCGGGACCGTGATCGCGCGCTATCGGATCATCACGCGGCTGGGCGCGGGCGGCATGGGCGTGGTCTATCGGGCCCACGACGCGCAGCTCGACCGCGAGGTGGCGCTCAAGCTGCTGCGCGTCGGCGAGGACGGGACCGAGGGCCGCTCGCGGATGCTGCGCGAGGCGAAGGCGGCGGCGAAGATCCGCCACCCCAACGTCGTGACCGTGTACGACGCGGGCGAGGTGTTCGGGCGGGTGTTCATCGCCATGGAGCTGATCGACGGGGTCACGCTCAAGGCCCACTTTCGCGGGCGACGGCGCGGCTGGCGAGAGGTCGTCGCGGTGATGCTCGAGGCCGGCGAGGGCCTGGCGGCGGCCCATCAGGCCGGGCTGGTGCACCGCGACTTCAAGCCCGACAACGTGCTCGTCGAGGCGGGCGGCCGGGTGCGGGTGCTGGACTTCGGGCTCGCGCGGCCGGCCTCGGCGGACGAGCCGACGGTGCAGACGCCGAACCTCACGAGCCCCACGGGCCCGCCGGTCATGCGGACGCTGACCCAGACCGGGATGCTGGTCGGGACGCCGGCCTATATGGCGCCCGAGCAGCACCTGGCGCGCGCCGTCGATGCGCGCAGCGATCAGTTCGCGTACTGCGTGAGCTTCTACGAGTGCCTGTACGGCCAGCGTCCGTTCGCGGGCGACACGCAGGCGGCGCTGACGGTCAACGTGATCGAGGGGCGGCTGCTGCCGCCGCGCGACCGCGGCGACGCGCCGGCGGAGATCTTCACGCTGCTGCAGCGCGGGCTGGCGGTCGCGCCGGCGGACCGCTATCCGGCGCTCGAGGATCTGCTGACGCGGCTGCGGGCGCTGGCGCAGAAGCACGAGCCGCGCGCGGCGCGGCAGCGGTGGGTCGCGGCGGCGGTGCTGGTGCCGCTGCTCGGCGCGGGCGCTGCGCTCGCGCTCTATGAGCGCGAGGGGCCGGCCGCGGTGACCGGGCCGGCGGCGCCGTCGGTCGTGGTGTCGATCGCGGAGGGCAGCGCGGGCTCCACTGTGTCCGTGGATGGCGTGGTGGTGACGACGCCGAGCCCCGCGGTCGAGCCGCAGCGCTCGGGCGTGACGATCGGCGCGGTGCGCTTCGCCGACGGGGCCGAGGTCGCGCGGCTGATCGACGGCATCCTCCCCGAGGGGACCGACGCCGAGCTCGCCGACGACGGCCTGCGCCTGGTCGGCGACGAGGCGACGGCGTGGCGCAACGTGGCGACCGAGCTGCTGGCGGTGATCGACGCCGACCTGTCGCGGCGGCCGACCAGCCCGCTGCTGACCCAGACCAAGACGCCGGCGGGGCTGTGCGGGGTGTACCTGCTCGAGGCCAAGGAGTTCGCGGCGCTGCGGACCGCGATCGAGGCGGCGCCGGGGGTCCTGCGGCTGAGCGCGAGCCAGGCGCTGCGGGTCGCGCTGGTGCTCGGCGACGGCGCGGCCCAGGCGGCGGTCGACGGCCTGTTGCGCGAGTCACGGGCGCCCAAATTCCGCGAGTGGTGCTTCGTCAACACCAAGCTGCAGAACGAGCGCGTCTGCCACGCCAAGCGCGCCGCCTGCGAGGCGGACGCCTGCGACTGGCTCGGCCCCGAGGCCCGCTGCGATGGCAAGAAGTAAGCCTGGCTCTGGTGACATGTCCTCCAGGACATGGCCGATGGGACATGCGATGGCCGGGCTGCTGACGCTGGCCGGCTGCGCCGCGCGGGCGCCGGTCCAGGCCCCCGTGACGGCGCCGACCCAGGGGGCGCCGCGGGCCTGCGAGGCGCAGATGGAGCAGGTCGACGACGCGCTGGTGCGGCTCGCGGACCGCTACCTGTGGGACGAGGTCGAGCGCCTGCTGCAGCTGGCGCTGGTGACCCGGCGCGGGCTGGGGCAGGGCTGCAGCGAGGCGGCCCGGGCGGCGCTGCTGAAGGTGGCGCGGCGCTGGGCCGAGGAGGGGGCGAGCAGCGGAGGCGGGCAGGTCTACGACCTGGCGCAGCGCGCCTACCTCGCGCTGGCGACCCACTTCCCGGGGGCGCAGGCCGAGCTGGAGCACCTGTTCGGGCGCCTCGAGTTCACGCGGGCGGGGCGGGTCGGCAGCGAGCTCGGGGAGCAGACGTTGACGGCGGAGCGCTACGCGGCGGCGCAGCGGCACCACGCGCTGGCGCTGCGCGGCGGCGGCCTGACGCCGGAGGAGGCGCGGCTGTCGGCGAGCCAGCAGCTCGAGGCGAGTCGACGGGCGCTGGACGTGCCGCAGCCGCGCTGGGAGCCGGCGCCGTGGCTGTGCGAGCCGGACCGGACGGGCGCGTGCGCGACGCGGCCGCGCTCACCGGTGGTGCTGCCGCTGGCGCCGACGGATGTGCAGATGCTGGCGGCCTACGACCTGCTGCTCGGGGAGCCGGCGGCGGCGAGCCTGCCGGAGGCGCCGGAGGTGGTCGTCGATCGGGCGGAGCTGCTGCTGCGGCACGGGCGACTGGCGGAGGTGGAGGCGGCGCTGGAGACGGTGATGATCGGCCGCGCGGGCGAGCCGGTGGCGGCGCGGGCGGGGCTGCTGCTGCTGCGATCGTTGCAGGTGCGCTGGCAGGACCCGGCCGCCTCGTCCGAGGCGCAGGCGAGCGCGCGCGCGCGGCTGATCGCGGTGACCGGGGCGCTGCGCGCCGCCCCGGCGCGCTCGTCGACGACGCCGGCGAGCGAGGCGCTCGAGCGCGCGCTCCCGGGCCTGCGCGGCGCGGCGATGTGGCAGGAAGCCGGCGCGGCGCGGGCGGCCCGGCGCTTCGGCGAGTGCGCGACGACCTTCGAGGCGATGGCCGCGGAGGGCCAGCTCGGCCACGACGAGGCGGTGCTGCGCTTCGAGGCCGCGGCGTGCCACGAGGAGGGCGGGGCCTTCGGTCCGGCGATCGCGGGCTACAACGACTGGCTCGCGCGCTTCCCCGGCGACCGCAGGACCGCGGAGGTCGAGCTGCGGCTGGCGCGGACGCACGAGCAGGTGCTCAACGTCGAGGACGCGCGCGACCACTACATCCGCTTCCTCGCGCTGGCGCCCGCGGATCCGCGGGCGCCGCTGGCCCGGCGGCGATCGATCGCGCTGGCGCTGGTGACCGGCACCGTCGACGAGGCCCAGGTCATGGCCCTCGCGCGCGCGCGGCGGACCGGCGAGCGGGACCTGGCGGCGGCGATCCGGTTTCGCACCGAGGTGCGCCCGGGCAGCTCGCTGGCGCGGATCGACGGCTATATTCAGAAATTCGGGCGCGACGGCGGCGAGGCCCGTCTGGCGATCGCCCACGTGCGCGCCGCGGAGGCGCTGATGCGCAGCTCGTGCCCGGTCGGGGCGATCGATGGTCTGTGCGTCGAGGTGACCCGCGACAAGACCCTCGGTCGGGTGCTGCCGCGCGACGCCAAGGAGCTCGCTCAGGCGCGCGCGCAGCTGGCCGCGGCCGCGGCCCTGCTGGCGACCGCGTCGGCGTCGCAGGGCGAGTCCGAGGCGCCGCTGGCGGTCACGGCCGGCGAGCTGGCGTCGGCGCGGCGGGTGCTCAGCCTGCTGCTCGGCGACCTGCGGGCCGAGGCGGCGCTGTCGACCCGGCCGCCTGCGAGCTACGACCCGGTGCGCTCGCAGGTGTGGCTGTCGCGGCGGACCGCGGAGGTGCAGCAGATGCAGGCGGTGTACGAGAGCGTGAACCCGGCCGCGGGGCGCCCGGTGGCGCAGGACGTCGCCGGGGCGGAGTCGACGGCGAGCGACCGCTTCGCTGCGGTGATCGAGGCCCGCAAGGCGCAGGTGTACGAGGCGGACATCGGATTGCTCGAGGAGGTCGCGGCGGCGGTGCTCGGCAAGAGCATCTATGGGCAGGAGGGCGTCGAATTGGCCGCGCGCATGCAGGCGCTGGCGAACGAGCGCAGGGGCGAGGTGTTCAAGGCCTATCACCGCTGCATCGCGCTGGTCGGGCTGTGGGGGCAGGATCCGGACGGCCGCGCGGAGACCTGTCGCGCCGGGCTCGGGCGCCTGGTGCAGCGCTACGAGCTGCGCATCGAGTACGCGCCGGACCTGCTCGGGCGCCTGCGCTGAGGGCACCGCTGCGAAGTCGGCGCGGCTCGAGCAGCAGCGGGCGGCGGCGCGGATCGCCGGTCACTCGCGCAGCTCGAGCAGCAGCTGGCGGCAGCGAAGTCGGCGCAGCTCGTCGGCGTCGGGGCGGGCGACGTGGGCCTGCAGCAGGCCGCGGGCCTCGGCGCGGGTCGTCGGGTCGGCGGAGCTGGCGAGCAGGACCCCGAGGTTGAATTGCAGCTCGGGCGGGACGCGCTCGGGCGGGGCGTTCGCGGCCAGACCTCGGGTCCACGCCGCGGCGCGGTAGGCCTGCTCGGCGCCGGGGCGGTCGTTCAGGCGCGTGCGCGCGACGCCGAGGCCGATCCAGGCGAGGTAGCGATCGCGCGCGGCGGGGGCCGTGGTGGTCGCCTCGTAGAGCTCGGCGGCGCGGCCCTCGTTGCCGGCGGCGAGCTCGGCGGCGGCCCAGGTCAGCAGGGTCGCGGGCTCGCCAGGATCGAGGCGGAGCGCGAGCGCGAAGCGGCGGCGGGCCTCGCCGGGCTCCTGCGCGAGCAGGGCGACGCGCGCGCAGGTGGTGGCGAGCAAGGCGGCGCCGATCGGGTCACCGTCGCCGCGGACCGGCGCGTCGGGGGCCAGGCGATCGAGGCAGAGCTGGGCGGCGAGGGCGAGGCGCTCCGGGACCCGGGCGGCCAGCGCGAGGTAGTGGCGCAGCGCGACCGAGAGCGCGTGCGGGTCGTCGGGCGCGAGGGCCAGTGCGGCCTGAAAGCTCGAGCGGGCGCGCTCGCGGCCCTGCTCCTCGCCGCTGGCCTCGAAGGCCGCGACGTCGAGGAGCGCGAGGCCGACCCGGGCCGCGGGCGCGGGCTCGGCGGCGAGCAGGTCGCGGCCGCGCTCGGCGACGCCCTCCGCGAGGGCCAGCGCGGCCAGCTCGTGGGCCCAGCGCGGCCGCGGGTCGCGGCGCAGCAGGGCCGCGTAGACCGCGAGCGCGGAGGGGCCGGCGCCGCAGCGCAGCAGCGCGTCGACGCGGGCGAGCGCGGCGTCGCTGTCCTCGGGGACAGGTGCGTCGGCGCAGGGGTCGGGCGCGGGGGCGACGGTCACGGCGGGGCCGACCGGCTTCGGAGGGGCGGGCGCGACCGGGCGGGCGCAGGCGAGCCCGAGGGCCAGGGCGAGGGCGAGGCCTGTCCCATGAGACGAGGGACCGGAGGTTGGCCTCGGGGGCAGGCGCGATGAGCATGGCCCTTGGGACAGGTGATGAGAGTCTGGCCTCGGGGGCCTCTGCGCCGGCTGATGGGGCAGGCTCGATGAGTCTGGCCCTTGGGACAGGTGATGAGAGTCCGGACCTTGGGACATGTCGCTCCGCTCAGGCGCGCGCGAGCGCGGCGAGCACCGCGGCGAGCATCGCCTCGTCGCTGATCTCCGCGGCCACGGCGTCGACGCGCAGGTCGAGCGCCGCGATCGCGTCGGCGGTGACGGGGCCGAGCGCGATCACCTTCGCGCGGGCGAGCAGGGCGCGGGTGGTGGCGGCGCCGTGGGCCTCCTCGAGGGTGGCGATGAAGTGGCGGGCGGTCTTGCCGCTGGCGAAGCAGACCGCGTCGAAGCCCTCGCCGCCGTCCTCGGGGCTGAGCAGCGAGCGGGTCAGGAGGGCCGGGACGCGCGGGCGCACGACCCGGTAGCCGATGACCAGGCGGTAGCTGCCGCCGGCCGCGGCGATCGCCTCGCCGATCAGCTCGCGGCCCTCGTCGGCGCGCACGTGCAGCCAGCGGCGGCCCAGGATCCCGCGCTGGCGCAGCTCGTCGACCAGGCCCTCGGCGCGGGCGGCGTGCGGGACCAGGTCGGGGCTGATGCCGCGCTCCCAGCAGGCGTTGGCGGTGCCGGTGCCGATCGCGGCGACGCACTTGCCGTGCAAGATCCGGACGTCGAGGCCGACGCTGGCGAGGGCGTCGAACCAGGCGCGCACGCCGTTGGGGCTCGAGAGGACCACGCCGTCGACGTCGTCGAGGTTGCGGACCGCGTGGGTGAGGGCCTCGAGGTCCTCGGGCGGGGCGATGTCCAGGCAGGGGAACGCGACCGCGTCGGCGCCGTGCTGCGCGAGCAGGTGCAGCAGCTCGCCGGCCTGCTGGGCGGCGCGGGTGACGACGACGCGGCGGCCGAACAGCGGGCGGCGCTCGATCCACTGGATCTCGGCGCGCAGGTCGACGACGCTGCCGACGATCATCACCGCGGGCGGGCGGATGCCGGCGGCCTCGACCTCGTCGGCGAGGCGAGCGAGCGGCGCGACCACGGTGCGCTGGATGCCGCGGGTGCCCCAGCGGATCAGCGCCGCGGGGGTCGCCGGGTCGCGGCCGGCGGCGATCAGGCGCTCGGCGTTCTCGCGGCAATTCTTGACGCTCATCATCAGCACCAGCGTGCCGCCGTTGCGGGCGAGGTGCTCCCACTCGACGCTGCGCCCGCCCTTCTCGTAGGCCTCGTAGCCGGACACGAAGCTGACGCTGGGGCTGTGGTCGCGGTGGGTCACGGGGATGCCGGCGGCCTCGGCGGCGGCGACCGCCGCGGTGACGCCGGGCACGAACTCGAAGTCGATGCCCGCGGCGCGCAGCACCTGGGCCTCCTCGCCGCCGCGGCCGAACACCATCGGGTCGCCGCCCTTGAGTCGCACGACCCGCAGGCCCGCGCCGGCCTTCTCGAGCAAGATGCGATGGATCTCGTCCTGGTCGGCGACGGCCTCGCCGTGGGCGCCGGCGTGCGGGCCCTGGCTGCGCTGATACACGTGCACGTCGGGGCGGCAGTGCATGAACAGCGCCGGGTTGACGAGGTAGTCGGCGACGACGACATCGGCGCGGGCCAGACGGTCGCGCCCGGCGAGGGTCAACAGCTCCGGATCCCAGGGACCCGCACCCACGATCGAGACGAAGCCGCTCACGGCCGCCGAGTGTAATACAGGCGGCGGACCGGCGGCGGACCGGCGGCGGCGGGCTGGCGCGCGGTCTCACGGGCGGGACCAGGCTCGGCCGCGGCCGCGGTGGTATGGTCGGCCGCGCGATGAGCCGGGGAGGAGACGTGACGGTCGTGGTGGTCGGGGCCGGGCACGCGGGTCTGGAGGCTGCGTTCGCGGCGGTCCGGGTCGGCGCCCGGGTGCGGGTCGTCACCGGCCGCCTCGACACGATCGGCCAGACGCCCTGCAACCCGAGCGTCGGCGGGGTCGCGAAGGGGCACCTCGTCAAGGAGATCGAGGCGCTCGGCGGCTTCATGGGCCGCGCCGCCGACGCCTGCGCGATCCACGGCAGGATCTTGAACCGCAGCAAGGGCCCGGCGGTGCGCGCGACCCGGGTCCAGGTCGACAAGGCCCGCTACGGCGCGTACGCCTGCGCCGCGCTCACGGCTCACCCGATGATCACCGTCGTGCAGGGCGTGGTGGCGCGTATCGACATGGCTGAAGGGACAGGTCGCGCCTGCGGGGTGATCCTGGTCGATGGTTCGCGGGTCGCCGGCGACGCGGTGGTCGTGACCACCGGGACTTTCCTGGGCGGGGTGCTGCACACCGGGGCCGAGCGGTGCCCGGGCGGTCGGGTCGGCGAGGCGCCGGCGCTCGAGCTGGGCCAGCACCTGCGCGCGCTGGGCTTCACGCTGCGGCGGCTCAAGACCGGGACGCCGGCGCGGCTCGACGGTCGCACGATCGACCACGCGGGGCTGGAGCTGCAGCCGGGCGAGGATCCGGCGCCGCGCTTCGTCGCGCCCGACGACGACCCGCCGCCGCTGCTGCCGCAGGTCGACTGTCACCTGACCTGGACCACCGCCGAGACCCACGACGTGGTGCGCGCGCACCTTCATGCGTCGGCGATGTACTCGGGGGCGATCACCGGCCTTGGCCCGCGCTACTGCCCGTCGATCGAGGACAAGGTCGTGCGCTTCGCCGCTCGCCCGCGCCATCAGGTGTTCCTCGAGCCCGAGGGGCTGGACACGCACAGCGTCTACCCGAACGGCGTGTCGACCAGCTTGCCGGCGGCGGCGCAGATGGCGTTCTTGCGGACGATCCCCGGTCTCGAGCGCGCGAGCGTGCTGCGCCCCGGCTATGCGGTCGAGTACGACGCGCTCGACGCCCGCGACCTCGACCACTCGCTGGCGAGCAAGGACATCCCGGGCCTGTACTTCGCCGGCCAGATCAACGGCACCTCGGGCTACGAGGAGGCCGCGGCGCAGGGCCTGATCGCGGGCGCCAGCGCGGCGCTGTGGGGCCTGGAGCGCGCGGCGCTGCGGATCGGTCGCGAGCAGGGCTACATCGGCGTGCTCGTCGACGATCTGGTGACGCAGGGCTGCGACGAGCCGTACCGGATGTTCACGGCGCGCGCGGAGTATCGCCTGGTGCTGCGCGAGGACAACGCCGACGCGCGGCTGTGCGACCTCGGCCTCGCGGCCGGGCTGATCGACGCGCGGCGGCACGCGCGGGCGCGGGCGCGGGCCGAGCGGGTCGACGCGATCGCGGCCGCGGTCGCGCGCGGCAAGGACCCGGGGCCGGCGCCGGCGTGGCTGCGCGAGCGCGCCGACGCCCAGCTGTGCTACGCCGGCTACCTCGAGCAGCAGCGGCGGGAGATCGAGCGCGTGCGCGGGGCCAGCGAGCTGCCGATCGACCCCGACACCGACTACCGCGGCCTCGCCGGCCTCACCACCGAAGCCGCCGAGCGGCTGGCCCGCGTGCGGCCGACCAGCACCGGCCAGGTCGCGCGGATCCCCGGCATCACGCCGGCCGCGCTGATGTGCGTGTGGGCCCACGCCCGTGCCGCGCTGCGCCGGGTCGAGCTGGCGAGCGAGGCGAGCGAGGCGAGCGAGGCGAGTGAGGCGAGCGAGGCGAGCGAGGCGAGCGAGGCGAGCGAGGCGAGCGAGGCGAGCGAGGCGAGCACGGCGAGCGAGGCGAGCGAGGCGAGCGAGGCGCCGCCGACCTGACTCTGGGGACAGGTTATCGTCGCGCGTGACGGCGGGCGATCGCCTGCTATGCTCCCGGGCCATGGTTCTGGGACGCGCTCGTTGGCTGGGGCTCGCGCTGGTCGTCTGGCCGCTGACGGCGCTGTGGTGGGCCTCGGTGGTGCTGGTGCCCGCGCTCGGGGTGTGGGTCGCCTCGTCGATCGCCGCCTACCGCAACGGGCCGGTGTGGCTGGCGTGCGTCTGCGGGCTGCTGCTGTTCCCGCTGGTGCCGCTGCTGTGGGACCTGCTGGGGACCTGGCGACGGGCGCGCGCGCGGCGGTCGCGGCCGCGGATCCTGACCTTCCGTGACCGGCTGATCCTGCGCACCCTGGTGCTCAACCTCGCGGTGCTCGCCGGCCTGCTGGCGCGCTTCCCCCAGACCACCTTCACGGCGCTGTCGACCCGCGGGGACTGGTTCCTCGACGGCCGCTCCGGGCCGCAGGTCGACGAGGCCCGCGCGCTGCTGTTTCGCGCGGCGGACCACGTCGAGTGGCTGTTCGACGCGGTGCACGCCAATCCCTATGACGAGGTCGTGCGCGACGAGGGTGGGCCGCCGCTGCCGTCGCCGGGACCTGTCCCTGGGGACAGCAAGGACGCGCCCGGGCCGACGAGGTCCGTGACACCGCCGTCGTCCGGGGCGACGCCGGCCTGGCCGCTGCCGGCGCAGCTGCACCCGCTGGTCATCGACATGCCGGCGCAGGCCGAGGTGAGCATCGAGGCGGTGGGCCGCTTCATCGCCGAGCACGAGCCGGACCAGCGCCTGCGGATCAAGGCGCTCCACGACTACGTCGCCGACCGGGTCGCCTACGACGCGGCGGCCTACGCCGACCGCCGCTACCCGCCGCAGGACGCCGAGACGGTGTTCAGGACGCGGCTGGCCGTCTGCGCCGGCTCTGCGCAGCTGCTCGCGGCGCTGGGTCGAGCGGCGGGCGAGGAGATCGTCGTGGTCCTCGGCGACGCGCGCACTCAGGGCAGCGACGTCACCGGCGAGGGCCACGCGTGGAACGCCGCGCGGGTCGCCGACGACTGGCACCTGCTCGATCCGACCTGGGACGCGGGCTCGGTCGACGGGCGGACCTTCAACAAGCGCTACAGCAGCAGCTACCTGTTCGCGCCGCCGGCCGTGTTCGCGATCAGTCACTTCCCCGACGAGCCGCGCTGGCAGCTGCAGGCCAGGCCGCTGTCCCGCGGCGAGTTCTTCCGCGCGCCGATGATGCGCGCCGAGTTCCACGCCCTCGGCCTGGCGCTGCTCGGGCCCGACCGCTCGCAGGTCAGCGTCGACGAGGTCTTCGAGATCTCCGTCGACAACCCGATGGGGCGCTTCATCCTCGCCAAGTTCGTCGCCCACGACGGCAGCACCGGGCGCTGCGCGGTGGCCAACGGCCCGCGGGCGCGCGCCCGCTGCCCGCTGCCCGCTGCGGGCGACTACAAGGTCGACCTCTTCGCGGCTGCCGAGGAGTTCGGCAGCTACCCGCTGGTCGGGTCCTTCGCGGTCAACCGCGTCCGTTGAGGCGGCCGCGGTCGAAGCGGACGCCGCTCAACCCTTGGGGTCGTACTTCACGCGGGTGAAGCTCAGGCTCACCGAATCCAGCAGACCGGGGTCGGCGTTGCCGCTGTCGCCGAGGCACACCTTCCAGTTGCCCGTGACCGGGTCGCCCAGGAAGTCGTTGAAGTCGAGGCCGGGTCCGAGGCCGTGATCGGGCTTGAACTCGCACTGGAGGTCGTCCTTGCACACGACCGCGCTGGCGCCGATGGACTTACCCATGTTCATCGGCTCGAAGGCGCCGCCGTTCTTGAAGGTCAGCGGGTGGGTCTTGAGGAGGTCCGAGCTGTCGCCGCAGCAGCTCGTGCCGTCGTCGGGGAGGACCGGGCCGCCGGGGCGGTTGAACACGGTCAGGAGCTTGCCCTGCGGGTTCATGACCTTGACGGTGATGTCGCCGATCCAGGTGTGGTCGAGGCCGATGGTGAGCGCGACGTCGCCGTAGAATTCGACGCCGTCGGGGTCGTTGACGACGTCGAACTCCTGGCAGGCCATGCTGTTGAGGGTGCCGTCGTAGGCGCCGTCGGGGAGCTCGAGGGCGATGCCGGCGGCCTCGACCAGCTCGGCCTTGTTGTTGCCGGGGCACTTGTTGCGCTCGCCGTTGCCGGCGACGATCTGGTCGCACATCGGCGCGAGGGCGTCGAGGATCGCCATCTGGTCGGGGGCCGCGACGCCGGCAGTGGTCATCGCCGTGACCAGATCGGCGACGAGGGCGGCGAAGTCGTCGAAGGTGATCGCGGTCATGTCCCCGTCCTGCAGGCCCTCGTGCGCGCTGATCATGTCGCGGCAGGCGGACATCGCCGACACGCCCTCGTCGATGCCGGCGGCCGGCGAGTCGACCTCGGCGCCGTACTTGATCGGGCCGTCGATGCCGGCGACCTGCCGGGTGAGGCAGGTGTTCAGGCGGAGGAAGTCGCTGTTGGCGAAGAAGGAGTTGATCGCCGGGTTGGCCGCGACGACGCCGACGAAGGACTCGGCGCTATCGGGGTCGCCGATCAGGGCCTTGATCGCCGGCTTGCGGCCGACCCGCTGATAGACGGTCATGTCGTCGGTCGGGTCCTCGACGATGTCGGGCGAGAGGGCGCCGAGCACCGTGAGGATCGCGGCCTTGTCGTCGTCCGTGAGCTCCGGATGCGCGGCCTGGTGGGCGTCGAGCGCGATCTGGAAGTCCTCGGCGAAGTCGAGGAAGTCCTGCTGGGAGATCTTCAGGCCGGCGTGGGCCTCCACCATCGAGAGGCCGCTGTACTCGATCCCGGGGCACTCGGCGGCGACGCCCAGCTGCTCGCTGACGGTCGTCAGCAGGTGGCCCCCGTCGACGTCGGAATTCAGGAAGTAGCCGTTGATCCGCTCGTCGACGACGACGGTGCCGAGGAAGCCGCTGACGAGGTCCACGATGCCGCCCTCGCCCGGCCCGCCGAGGCGAGTGCACAGGTCGGTGACGGGCTCGCCGGTGCTCGAGTCGCCGGTGCTCGCGTCGCCGGTGCTCGGCTCCGCGGTGGTGTCCGCGGTGGTGTTCGCGGTGCTCTCGGTGGTCGTCGGCTCGCCGGTGCTGCTGGTCGTCAGGTCGGGCCCCGAGGTCGTGACGTCGGTGGTCGGAGCCGTGCTCGTCCCCGAGGTCGCGGCATCGGTGTCGGTGTCGCCCTCGGTGGTGGCGGTGTCCGCAGGACAGGCCGGCAACAGGGCGAGGCCGAGGGTCATGGCGAGGGGGCGGAGGATCTTCTTATGCATGGCGATAGGGAGGGGGCTGAGGTGCAGACAGGCGCAGGAGCGAGCAATGACGTGGTGCGATCTTGAGCCGGTCTCGGCGGGGGCCCGAGGTGGGGACCGCGGCCCCGGCCATGGGGCCGGTCGATGCCGCGCATGATACCGCGCCTGGCCGTCGATGCGTATCGCGCACGGCGAAAGGACCCGGTGTCGATGGCGCGCAAGCGGTGCGTATGAGCTGTGCGCTTTATCTCGAGTCGGCCGGGCTCTCGAGCGGCGCTGATAGGGGGGAACCCCGGTAGCTTGGGGGGATGAACCTCTCTCGCGCCGCCTTCTCCTTGCTGGTAGTCCCGGCCACCCTCGCCTCCTTCGCCTGTAATCCGGACAGCAATTCGACGGAAACGGACGGCGCGGGCTCGAGCTCCTCGACCGTCGCCGCGACGGACCCCGGGACGGGCACCAACCCGACCACCGGTTCGGCCTCCGGGACCGGCACGACCGACGGGACCGGCACCATCACGGGTAGCGGGAGCGACTCGGTGACCGGCTCGACCTCTACGACCGGCGAGCCGACCTCGACGACGACCGGCGACGATACGACGGCCGGGACGACGGATGTGGGTACGACCCAGGGCGTGGAGTCGACGTCGACGACGACGACGACGACCGACGGGACGAGCACCGGCGACGGCACGACCGGCGGCTCGAGCTCGACCGGCGCGCCGGTCGACTGCGAGCCCGGCGACAGCATGGGCGGCGGGGACGTCGAGAAGAGCTTCCTGTGGGTCGCCAACTCGGATCAGGGCAGCGTGTCCAAGGTCGACACCCAGACGATGGTCGAGCTCGGCCGCTACCGCACCGGCCCGCTCGGCGGCTACAACGAGAACCCCTCGCGCACGGCGGTCAGCTTCGACGGCAGGTTCGTGATCGTCAACGGCCGCCAGTCGGGCCGCTCCACGGTGATCGCGGCCAACCTCGAGGACTGCGTCGACAAGAACAACAACGGCAAGATCGAGACCTCGCAGAACAAGAACGACCTGCTCGCGTGGGACGCCGACGAGTGCAAGATCTGGTCGGTCGTCCACCCGATCAAGGCGGGAGACATCGGCGCCGGCCCGCGCGGCGTCACCTGGACCCCGGGCACGTGGAACAAGGATCTCTGCAAGTTCGAGAACCCGAAGGTGTGGGTCGGCTACCTCCCCGCCCAGGGTGGCATCGCCCACATGGCCCGCCTCAACGGCCTCGACGGCACGGTCGAGGAGACGGTCGTCATCAACAACTGGTCGAAGGGCTGGGCCAACTACGGCCCCTACGGCGCGGCCCTCGACAAGAGCTTCAACGTGTGGTTCACCGGCCTGCGCGGCGAGCTGTTCCGCATCAACACCGCGAACAACCCGGCGACCTTCGACCGCTGGACCCCGCCGGCCGGCACCGAGTCCTACGGCATGACCGTCGACCCCGACGGTGACCCGTGGATGGCCGGCTGCTCGGGCCCGGTCAGCACCTACGAGCCCCTGCTCAACAAGTTCACCTCGGTCCCCGGCACCAACGCCTGCTACCGCGGCGCCGCGGCCGACCACGACGGCAACATCTGGGTCGCCTCGAACGGCCCCTGCGGCATCGTCCAGATCGATCACAAGACCAACACCCTGATCAAGTTCCACAACACCGCCCCCTGCTCGACGCCGGTCGGCGTCAGCGTCGACACCGAGGGCTTCGTGTGGCTGGTCGACGAGAACGGCTGGGCCTGGAAGATCGACCCGGCGAATCCGGCCGGGATGAAGAAGGTCGACATCGTCGGCGACCACTACACCTACTCGGACATGACCGGTGGGCAGCTCAAGAGCGTGATCTTGCCGCAGTGAGCCCGGCTTGATCCGCGAGGGCCTGCTCCTTCGGGGGCGGGCCCTCTTGCTTTGGGGGCCTGCTCGTCCGGTGCCACTGTCAGAGTCGGCGCCGGTGATGTCAGGGCCGCCGCTGTCAGGCCTCGCGACGACGGTCGGCGCGCGGATGACCGCGCGCCGACCGTCGAGTTCACGGGATCGAAGGGGCGCTCAATCGACGATCTAGTCGTTGTCCTCGGCGGAGAAGCCGTTGAGGAGCAGCGACTCCTCGTTCTTCAGATTGCCGCACTTCTTCATCTGCTTCGGCTTGCCGTTCTTCTTCAGGAAGCAAGCGGGGTAGCCGAACTCGGGGTGACGCGCGAAGTTGACGCAAGCCGCGCCATCGGCGTTCCACTCGGCCTCGATCGGCCAGTCGGTGAAGCGAGTCTGCAACGGCGGCGCGAGCTTGTCCCAGATGTCGACCAGGGTGCCGTCGACGGTGGCCGCGCGGCCGTCGCCGCAGTAGTCCGCGCGGGCCATCCGCGTGCAGGCCTGGTGGTGGTCCTGCAGCGAGATCTCGCTGCAGTGCTTGTCCGTCCACTTGTCCTTCGGC
>Ga0073899_10002195_pt1 | contig 17644 bp, 12 predicted proteins | sample KloWWTmetaKNB5Ph_FD_88975 | JGI IMG/M metagenome (GOLD analysis project Ga0073899, IMG submission 88975) | Active sludge microbial communities from Klosterneuburg, Austria, studying microevolution and ecology of nitrifiers - Klosterneuburg... | ecosystem: Engineered > WWTP > Aerobic digester >...
CTTCTTGATCTCGCCCATGCGCATGGCCACCGGCGCGTTGGTCAGCACGAAGCGCGCGCCTTCGGCGTGGGCCAGCTCGGCCACCTTCCACGCGATGCTCTGGTCGTTGAGGGCACCGGTGATGATGCCGCGCTTGCCATTCAGGAGTCCGTTGGCCATGGATGCAGGTTGAGGGGCGAAAATAGCCGTTCGGGCGGGAGTGGGTGGATGGCGGGCCGGGCAGGAGCGTGTGCAGGCGGATGCACCGTCCGACAGTTGGCCGAACAGTGGTCGGGGCGCGGGGGGCTCGGACCGGTATATCCGAGCAGGAAAATGGGAAGGATGATCGATCAGCGTACGGGGTGGTCACGCTATCGTTGTACCTTCAACCGTCCTCCGCAGTTCATTCAAACCCTACAACCGAACGATCATGGACCGGACACTACCGCTGAAAGCCGCGCTGGTGGCGGCTTTGATTACCCCCCCTTGTCAATGACCCGGTCGCAGTGAGCGGGCTGCATGCACAGGACCTCGACCCCTTGTGGATGATGGGCGGACAGGTGGTCGACTTTCGAACGGTTGCACAGAGCGGCCCGGTGCTACGGAACCTCCCGCAGTGCGATGATCCGCTCATCGACGACGCCTACGAATACCAAGGCCAGGTGGCCCAGTTCTCGCAGAACGTGCAGGTGGATGAAGCGGGCGAGGTGCTCTTCTTCGCCGTGGACGGTCGCATCTATGACCGCAAAGGTCGACTCCTCGCCGACGAGGCCGATGCGGATTGCCAGGTCTGTCTGGAAAAGGGATCCAGCGAGATCCTATTCTTCCCCGTGCCCGGAAGCTGCCTCCGGTTCTACGTGGTCACCACACGCCAGTTCACAGGGATCCAGGAGATGTTCATCGACTTTGGTGTGCTGGACCTGACGCTACCGTCTGACTTGATCGAATACACCACGAACAACATCACCGTCATGGGCCGGTTCATAGGCCCCAGCGACGATGCTTACCTGGATGACTTTGCGTTCTCAAGCACGGACGTTGGAACGCCGGTCGAGGAGGTGCTCAATACAATGGGAACGCCCGAGAGCTACTATCTGCATCGCATTGAGCTACCGCTGGACGATGAGGGCTACTCCGACGCGATCCACATGGATGTGGTGCGCTTGCAGAACAGCGATCTCCATGTGATGGTCATCAATTCGGAGGACCACCTGACCAAACTCCTGTGGACCCCGACCGGTCCTCGATACCTGGGCACCGAGGATGTGATCGCGGCTGGCCTGCTGGACAAGACCCGATCGGCCAAAGGCGAGCTGGAGGTGCAGCAGGTCGGAAGCGAACTGGTCGTGGCGTACAGCCACGCACTCCGGTTCGTTGACCCGGTACCGGACATCAATATCGTGGCGGTCGGTGTGTGGCGCTTCGACCTGAGCGGAATAGAGAACACCGTCCCGACCATGCCCCGGATCCCCGACCCGAGCTGGCCCCGGCTGTACCAGATCGACAACTACGCGGTGACCTATACCCCTGCTCCGACGGACCCCTACGGTACGCTCGTCGACATCCCCCGTTGCGGCGGATTGGAGTTCTCGCCCAACGGGAGGTACATCTACTTCCAGAAATCGTCCACGAGCAACACCTCCCCCTCGCATCTCGGATACATCGACCTGGACCTGGGCATTGGTTCGGCCGTCCAATGGCTGATCCTGAACGGACAGCCCGGCAGCCTGCCTACGGTCGATGGGGAACTCGAGCTCAACATCGCCCCGGACGGCAACGGGTGGGCGGTATACGCCGTGCTGGCCGATGGCCTTGGCGGACACCGCCTGGCCTGTCTCAGGGACCCGGATCAACCCAACGCGGCGAACTGGGTCGATCCGGTGATCGGCGTCGCACAGCCCGCCACGCGCCCCTTTCTCGACGGCGTGGAATACCGCCTGTTGAACAGCAGGGTGCGCGGGGATACCCATCTCGAGGAATTGCGAAGCCCCGGATGCTGCGGGCCCTTGCTCATCGCCAAGGATGACTCCCGGACGATCGATGCGGGCACGGCGACCTGGTCACCTGGGGATAATCCCTTCTGCGATACCTACGCCCCCATCCTCTTCAACCAGGAGCTTCGGCTGGCGGCCGGCGCTCACATCACCGCCCAGGACCTCACCTTCGCCTTCAGCGCGGATGCCGCCCTGGTGCTCGAACCCGGCGCCAGCCTCACCTGCACCAACTGCACCTTCACCAGCGCGTGCGAGGGGGAATGGTGGAAAGGCATCCGCGTGGAGGGCACCACCAGCGATGGGACGCAATCCCAACAATACCAAGGACGATTATCGCTCTGGAGCAGCGAGGTTCGCAACGCGGAGGTGGGCGTGTGGTGCGCGCGGGAGCTCACGCCCAATGCCGGTGATCCCGACCACTATGGAGGTCGCGTGTTCACGTCGAACAGCACCTTCAGGAACAACATAACCGGAGTGCGCATCGAGCGTTACCACAGGGTGGTCAACAACGACGAGGAATACAACCTCTGCTATTTCGCCAACACCGACTTCATCACCGATGCCGATTGGCCCGATCCGGGAACCCATCCACTCTATCACGCGTGGCTCCAAGATGTCAATGGGGTCACGTTCTCCATGTGCGCCTTTCGCAATGACGACTTTCAGGCCCACATCCCCAAGGAAAGGGGATGGGGGCTGTTGGCAGTGGACGCGACCTTCGTCTGCACTGGAGGGTCGGACCACCAGCAGAACAAGTTCGAGAACCTGGCATTGGGTATCCTGGCCCTTGTCCCGGACCCGGCACTCAACTACATACTCGACGGCATGGGGTTCCAGAACAATGCGTACTACGGGTTGATCGACTTCCAGGGCCGGAACCCGCGCATCACGAACAACGCCTTCCAGACCCTAGGCACCGACCTGCTGCCGGGCGGCACGGCCAGCTGCGGGCTCTACCTGTGGAGCACCGAAGGCTATCTCGTGGAGCGCAACACGTTCGTTGGTTCCACGAATGCGCCATCGCCCACTGCGGGCATCTGGTTCCGCGGCCCAAGCACGGACGACAACGAGATCTATGACAACGATTTCGATGGGCTCACGGTGGCCAGTATGGCCTACGGGAACCATGTAGGACCCAGCCCCATCGGAACCAATACCAAACCGGGCCTGCAATGGCTCTGCGGCGACCACGGGCTCGCGACCGACAACACGTTCGACCAGATGGTGCTACCTGATCTGTCGCTGGTCGGGAACATTCGGGCGAAGCAAGGCGATTACGCCTTACCCGAATTCACCGCGAACAACACCTACCACAGCACACGAAACTGTCCGGGTAGCACCTGGGATGTGTATGTGGAACCGCTGCTGAACCCGGCCGATGTGGATGTGCAGTACTTCTACCTAGCCCACAATAACAGTCCAGCGATGCGACCACGGTGCATCCACGAACCCTTGCCAGCTCTGACACCGCTCTCGTTCGTGGATGAGTACTACGACCTTGTCGAGGTCGGCTCACTACTTGCGTTCGATCCAGCGATACACTGTGATGAAGGCTCACTTGACAAAATAGAGGATGGCAACAACGACCATGTTGTTCAGTTGAATGCCTATCAACTCCGGCTACAGGAGCTGGCCAGCGCCATCACGCAATATCACGGTGAGGTGGATGGAGGGGACAAACCGGACCTGCTCGCCTTGATCGAGCAGAACGACCCGTGGCAGCCCAGCTACGTCCTGCGGGACGAAATGCTGCTGCAGACGCCCCTGAGCGACGAGGTGCTCGTGGCCGCGATCTGGCGGGAACAGCCCATGGACCCCTGGCACCTGACGCAGGTCCTGATCGCCAACAGCGAGCTCAGCAACGCGGTGTGGCAGGCCTTGGAGGAAAGTGTTGTCCTGGCCCCCTTCTACCTGGCCCTGCTGGACGAGTACGAAGGTGATCCCAGCACTCGAGCGCCTTACGAACAGGAGGTCGCCTTGCGTCATGCACAGAAGAGCCGCTTGCAGCATGCCCTTTTGCGCTACTATGCGCAAGACAGCAGTCGCACCGGCAACATGACCGACAGCATCGACCTGGTGCTCACGATGGACACGAGCTACAGCGGTCGTCGGCTTCGATACGAACTGGCGTGTCATCGTGGTGACCACTTCCTGGCCCTGCAACTCAAGGATGATCTCTTCGGCACGGAAGGCGCTGACGACCTCTCTTTGATCGGTAGCCTGACCCTGCACTACGGCACCGGTTGGGATACCATTACGGGCGGGGACTTGGCGGACCTCGAACCCCTGGCACTGGATGAAGGCCGCCACGGTGGAGCCGTCGCCTGGGGGCGGCTCTTGCACCTCCGCCAATTGGACAGCCTGCCACCCGCCATCATTCCCGAACAATACCGTGGCCCTTGGCGGGCGAAACAACGTGGCATGGGTGCCGACCACCTTGGGTTGGGCGCCTATCCCAACCCGGCGAATGAACGGGCGATCATCACCTTACCGAAGGGGGTCGGGCCTTCCGTCCTCACAGTCTACAGCCCCATGGGCGCGGTCGTTGATGGCCTTGCCGTGATGGATGGTCAACCCTTCGTGGAGCTGTCCACCCGGCACTGGACCCCGGGGATCCACCTGTGCCAGCTGCGGGCCGAGGGCATCGTGATCGGGGAGGTCAAGCTCAACATCCAGCACTGATGGGCCGCATGTGGGTTCTGCTTCCCGCCTTGGCGGGGAGCCTACTGGCCCGCGGCCAGAACGGCTTTGTCGTACACTTCGACAGCGTCCAGTACGGTCTGCCTGGTCAACCCCGAGGGGTGGTCGAGGTTGATGGAGGCTTTCTGCTGTGTGGCACCCAATTCAGCGATGATACGACCGGAAGGATCCACCTATTCCTTCGCCGCACTGATCACAACGGAATGGTGCAGATCAACAACGAGCTCTTTCGGAATGTGGATAAGACCTATCAGCCGGAATCACTCGGTGCATTAGTCACGCTGGACTCATCGTATGCGTCCATTACCACAATAAGCGACCCGTACACCTGGGAGACCAAGATCGGTTTGTTGGAGCTCGATCCCGATGGAGATACACTCCGCGTAAAGGACCTGATCCATTTCGGTCCACAGGACTCCGTGATCGCCTTCATCCGCCAGACAGTGCGCACCAATGACGCTGGTTTCGCGGGAATTGGCGCGTACGACCCGATCGACACCCCAGCACAGGCTCTACTGTTGCGTTGCGATGCCCAAGGCGATACCCTGTGGACCCGGCGCTTGGGTTACTTGAGTACCAGTGAGGATGGTTGGAGCCTATGCGAACTCCCTGACCGCGGCTTCGCGTTGAGCGTTGTTCATTCCGGCGGCGGTCCATCAGACGACCACACGTTGATCCGAACGGACAGCATGGGCCATCAGCTCTGGCGCGTGCAATACGGTGAGTACGGGTGGGGGGTTCCTTCGGTCCGCTTCTCCCCGGACAGCACCCTGATCACCTTCAGCGATCACAAGATGGACCTGGGTTCCAGCGCTTGGCAGGAGATCGAACTGCGCAAGTGGAACCTGACCGGTAGCGTGGTTTGGAGCAGATTCAGTCATCGAACACCCAATAGCAATACGGCACCTCGTGACTTCGAGGTTTTGCCCGATGGCAGCATCGTCTGTAGCATCAGTTATGGCCGCACCGCCATGATCGCCAAGTTCGCAGCCGATGGCGACAGTCTATGGTCCCGTTTCTACTATGTCTTCAACGAGGCCAACAACTACAACCAGGCCATCATCAACGACATCGACCCCACGAGCGATGGGGGCTTTGTGATGTGCGGCTGGAAGATCCAGGACCAGGGTGATCCGACGGACGGTCTACAGACCTGGTTCCTGATCAAGACCGACAGCCTGGGCTGCGGCGCACCGGGCTGCCAGACGCTGGGTGTGAACGAGTTCGTGATCGGGCTGCAGGAGCACCTGAAGATCTTTCCCAACCCTGTGGCCCCCGGCCACACCGTCACCGTGGAGCTGGCCCCGCCCGGCGGCGCGGACCTGGGCCCGGTGGAGCTGGTGGTGCAGGATGTATTGGGGAGAGAAGTGAGCAGGGAGAACATGGTGAGAACCGGAGGTGTTTCATCTTTCAGCTTTCCAATTTCAGCTTTCTCACCTGGCACCTACCTGTTGCACTTGGTCAGCGAGGGGAAGTGGCTCGCGGGCGGGAAACTGTTGGTGGAATGATGCACCTGCGCTAGCCCACCACGCTACTTCCGATCACGATACGGTGCACTTCGCTGGCACCCTTGTCGACTTAGGTGAACTTGAACTCGCGCCGCCGACCCATCACGGAGCCCCCTCACCTCCCCTTCAGCAGTTCGCGCGCGTTCTCCAGGGCGGCCTTGGTGGTCTTGCGCCCGCTGAGCATGCGGGCCAGCACCTCCACGCGTTCGTCGGCGAGCACCGGGCGGATGTGGGTGGTGACGGTCTCGGCCTCGTGGTCCTTGTGCACCAGCAGGTGCACGTCGGCCTTGCTGGCGATCTGCGGCAGGTGGGTGATGGCGATCACCTGGCGGCGACGGGCCATGGCGGCCATCAGCTCGCCCACGCGGTCAGCCACTTCGCCGCTCACGCCGGTGTCGATCTCGTCGAAGACCAGGCAGCCCAGGCCGAGCCCTTCGGCGCTGCGCTCCAGCAGGGCGAGCATCACGCGGCCCAGTTCGCCGCCGCTGGCCACCTTCTCCAGCGGCTCGGGCGCGCGGTCCTTGTTGGCGCTGAAGCGGGCGTGCACGGCATCCATGCCATCGGGTCCGGGATCCGTAAGGTGGTGCTCGAAGGCGAAGCGGGCGTGGGGCATGCCGAGCTTCTTCAGGGCGGCCACCACCTCCACGGCGAGCTGCGGCATGGCCTTGCGGCGGGCGGCGCTGAGGCGTTCGGCGGTCTCCCGCACGTGCTGCCGCATGGCGGCCGCCTGCCGTTCCAGCGCGGCGATGCGCTCCCCCAGGGTGCCGATGCGGCCGTGGCGGTCGCGCAGGTCCTCGCGCACGGCGATCAGCTCTTCGGTGCCTTTCACGCGGTGCTTCACCTGCAGGCGCAGCAGCAGGTCCAGCCGTTCGCGTAGGCGCGTGGCGTGGGCGGGGTCCAGCACCACGGCGGTGGCCATGCGCTCGGCCTCCCCGGCGATGTCATCCAGTTCGATGCCCACGCTGTGCAGCCGGTCCACCAGGGTGGCCAGCCCCGCGTCGTGGCGGGCGGCCTTGGCCAGGTGCTGGCGCAGCGCGGCCAGGGCGGGCACCACGCCGCCCTCGCCGGAGAGCGCGCGTTCGGCGTGCTGCAGTGCACCGAGGAGCTCGCCCGCATGCTCGGCGCGGTCCAGTTCGGCCTCCAGGGCCTCCTGCTCGTCCGCCTTCAGCTGCGCCTGGTCCAGTTCGTCCAGTTGGAAGGCCAGGTAGTCCAGCTCGGCGCGCGAGCGCTCCTCCTCGGCGTGGGCGCGGGCCAGTTCCTCCTCCACCGCCCGCCAGGCCCGGTGGTCGGCGCGGTAGGCGGTGACGGCCTTGGCGTGGCCGGCCACCTGGTCCACCAGGCCAAGTTGGAAACGCGGGTCGTTGAGCAGCAGCGTGTGGTGCTGGCTGTGCACGTGGATGAGGCGTTCGCCCAGGTCGCGCAGCTGCTCCAGCCTCACGGGCGTGTCGTTCACGAAGGCCCGGCTGCGACCGCCCGGTTCCAGCTGGCGGCGGATGATCAGCGGGTGTTCCACGGGCACCCCGGCCTGCAGGCACCAGCCGTTGATCCACGGTGCTGCACTGTCCACCTCCAGTTCGATCACGCAACGCTGCCTCGGGTCACGCGCCAGTCCGGCATCCGCCCGTTCGCCCATGGCCAGGCCCAGCGCACCGATCAGGATGCTCTTGCCGCTGCCCGTTTCCCCGGTGATGATGGTGAGGCCGGGCGCCAGCTCCAGTTCCAGCTGGTCGATCAGCAGGTAGTTGGTGATGCGGAGCCGGTGCAGCATGGAGAGGAGGTCGTCGATCCGATGTGCGCCAAGATAGCCGTGCCTCGCGGCCAACCCATGGGCACATGGTCACATGCAACACCTGCCTAACTCCCCTTCATCATGTTCTGATACCGGCTGATGTTGCCGGGGTCCACGATCTGCAGGGTGGTGAAGAGCTTGGTCTTCTCCTGGGCGGGCACGGGCTTGAACAGTTCCACCAGCTCGTTGCCCTTGGCGTTGAAGAACACCTGCAGGTTGTAGCTGGCGGGTTTGGCCTGGTGCACGGTGCGCAGGCTCTCGATGGAGGAGGCCACCACCTTGCGGGCGGCATCCATCTCGGTGCTCATGCGGTCGAAGCCCTCGCGGTGGTAATCGTAGAGGCATTGGCGGAAGGGGCGGAACACGGCCTGCTGCTGGTTGTCCAGCAGCCAGTAGCGGTTCTTGGTGCCCTCGAAGGCCTTCCAGCCGGGCTCCGCGGCGTTCTGCGCGTTGTTCACCACCACCTGCGCCACGTTGTAATACTCGCTGCCGCCCATGGGGCTGAAGGTGTCCGCGTCCACCCCGAGGATGAAGTAGGCGTAGAAGCCCATGATGCTCGCCAGGTTGTTGGTGAAGCGGTCGGGGCTGAAGTCGATCTGGGTGTTCTCCAGGAAGTTGAAGGCCACGTCGTTGTCCAGCAGGTCGATCACCGGGCTGTTGTAGTCGGTGCCGTACACGGGCCGGGCGTAGATCACCTGCAGCGTGCCCTGGAAGCGGTCCAAGCCCTCCTGCTGGTTGATGGTGAGCAGCATGTTCACCTCGATGCGTTCCTGCTGGGTGAAGTTGCGGTTGGTCCAGCGCCGCGTGTTCATCAGCTCGCGGATCGCGGTTTCCATGCTCTGCCAGATGCGCTTGGGCGTGCTCTGGATCTGGGGCGCGATGACGCTCACCGAGCAGTTGAACTCCTGGGCGGGGGAGGTCAGGGGCAGGACCAGGAGCAGGGGCAGGAGCCATGCCTTCGCCGGAGGCTTCGGCAGGCGAAGCAGGAGCTTGCGGCCTGCGGCCTGCGGCCGGGGGCCGGCGGCGATCTCCGGGCGGGCGGAAGGGACAAGGGTCAAGGTGGAAGAGCCGAACATGCGGCGGGCGACGCGGAGAAGAAGGGGTGCGATCGTTCGCATGGTCAGAGGAGGGCTTCGAGGCGGTCCAACAGGGCCCGGGCCACGTCGGACTTGCTCATCAACGGCAGGGGCTGTGGATCGGCATCCGGGGCGATGAAGGTAACGCGGTTGGTGGGGTGGCCGAAGCCGGCGCCGGCATCCTCCAGGGTGTTCATCACCACCAGGTCGAGGCCTTTGCGCTGCAGTTTTCCGCGGGCGTGGGCCACCCCGTCGTTGGTCTCCAGGGCGAAGCCCACGATGAGCTGGCCGGGCCGGCGGTGGGCCCCGATCCACGCCAGGATGTCCTCGGTGGGTTCCAGGGCCAGCGTGTCCAGCGGCTCGCCCTTCTTCACCTTGCGCGTGGCGGGGGCGGCCGGCCGGAAGTCGGCCACGGCGGCGCTCATCACCACCACGTCGGCCTCCGGGGCGACGGCTTTGCAGGCCTCGGCCATCTCGGCGGCGGTGGCCACGTCGGTGCGGACGATGCCGGCCGTGCCGGCGGTGAGCTGCACCGGACCGGTCACCAAGTGCACGCGGGCGCCGCGGCGGGCGGCCTCCTCGGCGATGGCGAAGCCCATGCGTCCGCTGCTGCGGTTGCCGATGTAGCGCACCGGGTCGATGGGCTCCTGGGTGGGTCCGGCGGTGACGAGCACGGTGCGTCCGGCCCAGGGCGAAGCGCCGATCAAGGCCTCCTGCAGGGCGTGCACCAGCTCGTCCGGCTCGGTCATCCGCCCCTCACCCACCAGCCCGCTGGCCAGTTCGCCGTGCGCGGGCCCGATGGTGCGCACACCGCGTTCCTTCAGCACCGCCAGGTTGTGGCCGGTGGCCGGGTCGCGCCACATCTCCAGGTCCATGGCGGGGGCCACGAACACCGGGCAGGTGGCGCTAAGGAAGCAGGCCAGCAGCAGGTTGTCGCACTGCCCCTGGGCCATCTTCGCCAGGGTGTTGGCGCTGGCGGGGGCCACCAGCAGGGCGTCGGCCCAGCGGGCCAGGTGCACATGGTCGTTCCAGCGGCCGCTGCCATCGCGCACGAACAGGTCGGTGAGCACCGGACGCCCGCTGAGGGTGCTGAGCGTGAGCGGGGTCACGAAGTCGTGCGCCGCAGGGGTCATCACCACCTGCACCTCGGCGCCGGCCTTCACCAGGGCGCGGACGAGCACGGCGGATTTGTAGGCGGCGATGCCGCCGGTGACGCCCAGCAGGATGCGGCGAGGCAGCGCGGCGGACATGGGGGCCGGCGGTGCCGGACGGCTTAGGCGTTGGCGGGGGCGGGAGCCGGCGTCACATCGCCATCCTCCGGACGGCGGAAGTGAAGGCGGCCTTCGACCAGTTCCTGCACGGCGATGGCCGAGGGCTTCGGCATCTTCTCGTAATGCTTGCTCAACTCGATCTGCTCGCGGTTCTCGTACACCTCCTCGAGGTTCTCCCCGTTGCTGGCGAACTCCTCCAGCTTGGCGCCCAGCTCCTCCTTGATGCCCACGGCCACTTGATTGGCCCGCTTGCCGAGGATCACCACGGTCTGGTACACGTTGCCGATCTCCTGGTCGAGCTGGTCCACGTCGCGGGTCACGGTGGTCTTGGCGGCGTTCTGGTGCTTGGGGGTCATGGGGTCGGTGCGGATTGCGGGGATGCGGTCAGCTTGGAGCGGCAGGTGTCGGCCATCCGTTTCACCGCAGCGGTGCGGCTGGCCTCCGGAAAAGCGTCCGCGAAGGTATCACAAGTCTTGATCGCCGCACGCAAGCGCTCCTCCCGCTTGCTCTCGATGCTGTTGTCAGCGAGCAGCACGGCGCTCTCGGCGGCCAGGTACATGGCCTCCTCGCGAAAGCGGCTGTTGGGCCAGGTGCGCAGGAACTGCTCGGCGGCCACGCCGGCAGCCTGGTAGTTGCGCAGCTTGTGGTACTGCTTCAGCCCCTCGAAGTCCTTCACCTCCAGCTTGTTCCTCAGCACATCGACGAGCGCGTTGCAGCTGTCCTTCAACTCCGATGCCGGGTAGCGGATCAGAAAGAGCTGCAGCGCATCGATCGCCGACCGCGTATCGGTCTGGTCCAGCTCATAGCTGGGCGAGTTCTTGTAGTAGCAGTAGGCGGTCAGGAAGGCGCACTCCTCGGCGTACTGGCTGGTGGGGAAGGTGCGGGTGAAGTTGTTCAGGTAATAGCCGGACATGGTGAAGTCCTTCAACCCGAAATAGCTCTTGGCATGCAGGTAGTTGACCCGCTCGCTCATGGACGAACCGCGGGTGAGCGACACCAGTTCCTCCAGCAACGGCAGCGCCTTCTCGAACTGACCCTTGTCGTGGAACTCCTGCGCGGTGCGGAGCTTCAGGTCCAGATCGGTGCTCTTGAGGGCCCGGTTGAACTTGCCGCAACCCGCCAGCACTGCGAGGGCCACCGCGAGGATGGTGAACAGCGGCGTGATGGAGGAGCGGGAGCGGGACAAGTCGTGCGGAAAAGGCGGCAAAGATAGTCGGCCGCGCGCGGCCGGCCCGGGACCTCTGAAGCCCAGGCCCGACGGGCCATTCCCCGCCATGCAGGGGCATTGATACTTTTGCCGCGCGAACAGCAGCCCACCCATGAACGACATCTTCGACAAGATCCGCAAGGACCTCGGTCCCATCGGTCGCCACGCCAAGGACAGCCACGGATACTTCAGCTTCCCGAAGCTGGAGGGCGATCTGGGCGCGCACATGACCTTCCGCGGCAAGCCGGTGCTGGTGTGGAGCTTGAACAACTACCTGGGCCTGGCCAACCACCCGGAGGTGCGCAAGGTGGACGCCGAAGCGGCGGCGCAGTGGGGCATGGCCTACCCGATGGGCGCGCGCATGATGAGCGGACAGACCAGGTACCACGAGCAGCTGGAGGACGAGCTGAGCGACTTCATGGGCAAGGAGGACACCTTCCTGCTCAACTATGGCTACCAGGGCTGCATGAGCGCCATCGAGGCGCTGCTCTCGCGCCACGACGTGCTGGTGTACGACAGCGAATGCCACGCCTGCATGATCGACGGCGCCCGCCTGCACATGGGCAAGCGCTTCGTGTTCCAGCACAACGACATGGCCAGCCTGGACAACATGCTGGAGAAGGCCGCGAAGGTGACCAAGGAGACCGGCGGCGGCATCCTGGTGATGACCGAGGGCGTGTTCGGCATGGCCGGCGACCAGGGCAAGCTGAAGGAGATCGTGGAGCGCAAGGCCAAGTACAACTTCCGCCTCTTCGTGGATGACGCCCACGGCTTCGGCATGATGGGCCGCGATGGCCGCGGGACGGCCGACGCCCAGGGCGTGCAGGACGGTGTGGACGTGTACTTCGGCACCTTCGCCAAGGCCATGGCCACCATCGGCGCCTTCGTCAGTGGGCCGGAGGACGTGATCATGTACCTGCGCTACAACATGCGCAGCCAGACCTTCGCCAAGAGCCTGCCCATGCCGGTGGTGATCGGGGCGCTGAAACGCCTGGAGATGATCCGCACGCGCCCGGAGTTCAGCGAGAAGCTCTGGACCATCACCAAGGCGCTGCAGAGCGGCCTGCGCGAGGCCGGGCTCGATATCGGCGTCACCAACAGCTGCGTGACGCCGGTGCTGATGAAAGGCAGCATCCCCGAGGCCACCAACGTGGTGCTCGACCTGCGCGAGAACCACGGCATCTTCTGCAGCATCGTGGTGTATCCCGTGGTGCCGAAGGACGTGATCCTGCTGCGCCTGATCCCGACGGCCGTGCACAGCATGGAGGACGTGGAGCGCACCATCAGCAGCTTCCGCGAGGTGAAGAAGAAGCTGGAAGTGGGCGCGTACCGCGGCGAAAAGGTGGCCGACATGAAGGTCTGAGGCGGGCTTCCGACGCCCACAGACCGGTCCACGCCCGGAGCCACTGTTCGATCCCGAGCGCGCATCAGGCTACCTTGGACACATGGAACGGACCAACGGCTCCCTGTGGACCTGGCCCGTGCACGCCGTGGCGCTGCTGCTGCTGCTGGTGTGGGGCGCGCCGGTGCTGATCCCCCTCCTTTATGCCCTGCTGCTGGCCCTGGTGCTGCACCCCATGGTGGCCGGGCTCGAACGTCGCGGCTGGCCCCGGAGCGTGGCCGTCGGCACCGCCCTGCTGCTGGTGCTCGTGCTGGTCGGCGCGGTGCTGGGGCTGCTCGCCTGGCAGGTCGGGCTCTTCCTGGACCAGCTACCGGCCGCTGAAGGCAGCCTTTGGGAGCGGCTGGACCGCTGGGTGCACGACCTGATGGAACGGCACCGCGAAGCCTGGTGGTACTCCCTGACCACCGCGCTGCCCGGGCGGGTCCCTTCCGTGCTCGGCAGCCTGCTCAACGGACTGTTCGGCATGGCGTTCAACGCCTTCATCATCCCGGTGTACACGGCCCTGCTGCTCTACAACCGCCGCCATTTCGTGGCGGCCCTGGCCGCCTCCGTCCCCACCGACCTGACCCCGCGGATCCCGGCCATCCTGGCCAAGGCCGTCACCACCTACGCGCGCTTCATCAGCGGCATGGTCCGGGTCTACCTCATCGTCGGCGTGCTCAACAGCGCGGGCTTTCTGCTGCTCGGGGTGCCCTACGCCATCCTATTCGGCCTGCTCACGGCCATCATGACCATGATCCCGTACGTCGGCATCCTGTTCAGTTCGCTGCTCCCCATCGCGCTGGCCTACACCACCAGCGGGTCGTGGTGGATGCCGGTGGGCGTGATCGGCGTGCTCGGTGCCGTGCAGTACCTGGAGGCCAACCTCATCTTCCCCAAGGTGGTGGGCGAACGCCTTGGCCTGAGCACCCTGGCCAGCCTGGTGGTGATCTTCGCCGGGGGCGCGCTCTGGGGTGTGGCCGGCATGATCCTGCTGCTGCCCTTGGTGTCGCTGGGGGTCCTGGTGGCCGAGGATGTGCCCGCCCTCCTCCCCTTGCGCCGCTGGTTCGGCGGCACCGGTGGCTGATCGGGGGGCTCCGTGGCCTGCTACTGGAACTTGATGCGATCGATGCTGTACCGGCCGCTGCCCGTGAACAGCAGGGCGGTGAACGACAGCAGGTAGAACAGCGCGAGCTCGCGTTCCTTCAACGGTTCGCCGGCATCGATCATGAACACCACCACCCCCATGGCGATGAGCAGGGGGATCAGTGCCGCCCGCGTCCACAGGCCCAGGATCACCAGGGCCGAGCACAGCACCTCGGCGAGGACGATCAGCACCAGCGAGGCCGCGGGACCGATGCCGAAGGGGTCGGCGAAGCTGTCCATGCGCTCGCCGAAGCGCATCAGCTTGGGCCAGCCGTGCAGCCAGAACATGCCGCCGCCCGCCGACACGCGGAGCAACAGCAGGCCGAAGTCCTCTCCCAGGGGTTCACTGTTCAGCAGCATGGCGATGATTGTGGGGGCGAACTTATCCGCAGCCTTGCTCGGGGCACCGGGCCTGGCCGGATATCTATCCACCACCGGGCGTGAACGGGCTGAACCCCCGGTGTGCGGATCCCGTTGAAGGGGGCCATGCGCTGCACCCTGCTCACCCTTGCTGCCGTGACCACCCCGATCGTCTTCAGCGGCAGTGCGCTCGCACAAGAGGGGAACGACGTGTTCGCCGACGGACTGATCGCCGTGCGTCAGGAGGAACACCGCACGGCCGTCAGCATCTTCAGCGGGGTCATCGCCCAGCGGCCGGAACACGCCCGCGCCTGGTACTACCGGGGCCTCAGCCGCGAAGCCCTGGGCGACCGGACCGGGGCCCTGCACGACCTTGACCGGGCCTTGCTGCTGGAGCCTGGCGACCTGAACATCCGCCTTCGCCGCGCCGAGACGCTCGTCCAAGCCGAACGCTTCCATGAAGCCGAGGCCGATCTGCGCGTCATCCTGGAGGCCGCACCGACCCAGGCCATCGGGCTGCACGCGCGCTTCACCTGGGGGCAGCTGCTGGTGGCCCGCGGCGATCGGGAGGCGGCGCTCGGCATGTACGACGACCTGGTCCGGCTGGCGCCCACCGACGCCAAGGCCTGGTGCAACCGGGGCCTGGTGCGCGGCACCTTGGGCGAACACGAGGCCGCCGTGGCCGACCTGTCCCACGCCCTCTCCCTCGACCCCACGCTGGTGAAGGCCTTCGGAGGCCGGGCGCAGGCGTTGATCGCCCTGGGTCGCACCGAGGAAGCCTGCGCGGACATCGTGAAGGCCCGTGAGCTGGGCGACGCCTCCTTGGACGAGATGCTCCTCATCCATTGCCTCTGAGCACATCGGCGGCGCGTCCGGACCGTTATCTTCGCGCCCCTTTCGCGACCACCGCTCGTAGGGTGGCCGAAGCGCTGCCATGAGCATCAACGTCACCCTTCCGGACGGTTCGGTCCGGAGCTACGACCACGGCGTAAGCGCCATGGACGTGGCCAGGAGCATCAGTGAAGGACTGGCCCGCAACGTGCTGGCCGCCAAGGTGAACGGCGAGGTGCGCGATGCCCTGCGCCCGTTGCCGGGCGACTGCACCCTGCAGCTGCTCACCTGGAACGACGCGGAAGGCAAGGCCACGATGTGGCACAGCAGCGCGCACCTGATGGCCGAGGCCATCGAGGCGCTCTACCCGGGAACCAAGTTCGGCATCGGGCCGCCCATCGAGCAGGGCTTCTACTACGACATCGACCTCGGGGAGCGCGTGATCGGCGAAGGCGACTTCGCGGCCATCGAGGCGAAGATGAAGGAGCTGGCCGCGAAGAAGAGCGTCTACCAGCGCAGGGAGGTGGGCAAGGCCGACGCCATCGCCCACTTCACCGAGAAAGGCGACGAATACAAGCTGGAGCTTCTGGAAGGCCTGAACGACGGAGAGATCACGTTCTACACGCAGGGCAACTTCACCGACCTGTGCCGCGGGCCGCACATTCCGGACACCTCCTTCATCAAGGCCGCCAAGGTGATGAGCGTGGCCGGTGCCTACTGGCGCGGCGACGAGAAGCGCAAGCAGCTCACCCGCGTCTACGCCATCACCTTCCCCAAACAGAAGGAGCTCGATGAGCACCTGGCGCTGCTGGAGGAGGCGAAGAAGCGCGACCACCGCAAGTTGGGCAAGGAGCTGGACCTGTTCACCTTCAGCGAGAAGGTGGGCCCCGGGCTTCCGCTGTGGCTGCCCAAGGGCGCGGCCCTGCGCGAACGGCTGGTCAACTTCATGAAGGCCGCCCAGGAGAAGAGCGGCTACGAACAGGTGGCCACCCCGCATATCGCGCACAAGGACCTGTACGTCACCAGCGGCCACTACGAGAAGTACGGCAAGGACAGCTTCAAGCCGATCCAGACCCCGCACGAGGGCGAGGAGTTCTTCCTGAAGCCGATGAACTGCCCGCACCACTGCGAGATCTACAAGAGCCGTCCGCGCAGTTACAAGGACCTGCCGATCCGCTACGCCGAGTTCGGAACGGTGTACCGCTACGAGCAGAGCGGCGAACTGCATGGCCTCACTCGGGTGCGCGGCTTCACCCAGGACGACGCCCACCTCTTCTGCCGGCCGGACCAGGTGAAGGAGGAGTTCATGAAGGTCATCGACCTCGTGCTCTTGGTGTTCAGGGCCCTGGACCTGACGGACTACGAGGCGCAGATCAGTTTGCGCGACAAGGAGGACCACAGCAAGTACATCGGTTCGGACGAGAACTGGACCAAGGCCGAGCAGGCCATCATCGACGCGGCGGCCGAGAAGGGCCTGAGGACGGTGGTGGAGTTCGGCGAGGCGGCCTTCTATGGTCCCAAGCTGGACTTCATGGTGAAGGACGCCCTGGGCCGCAAATGGCAGCTGGGCACCATCCAGGTGGACTACAACCTTCCGGAACGCTTCGAGCTGGAGTACGTGGGCGCCGACAACCAGCGGCACCGGCCGGTGATGATCCACCGGGCACCGTTCGGCAGCCTGGAGCGCTTCGTGGCGGTGGTGATCGAGCACACCGCCGGGCGCTTCCCGCTGTGGCTCACCCCCGAGCAGGCCATCGTGCTGCCCATCAGCGACAAGTACCTCGACCTGGCGCGGCAAGTCGCTGGGGATCTGAAAGATTCCGATATTCGCGCCGCCGTTGACGAGCGCAGCGAGAAGATCGGCCGCAAGATCCGCGATGCGGAGCTGGCCAAATTCCCGTTCATGCTCATCCTCGGTGAAAAGGAAGCCGCTGAAGGTACCGTGTCCGTAAGGGAACAAGGCCGGGGCGACCTGGGCGCCATGAGCGTCCGGTCCTTCGCCGACCTGGTGAACGAACGGGTCCGGGAGCAGCTCGGCGGCTTGTGAACGCAACAGGAACCAACACCCCCTTCGTGGCAGGACCACCCTTCAATCGTCCCAGCGGACCGCGCCCTTCAGGTGGCGGGCCTCGTCGTCCCTTCCGTGGCCGTGTGGTCAAGGAGGACCCCCACCGCATCAACTCCCGCATCCACGGAGTGAGCGAGGTGCGCGTGGTGGGCGAGAACGTGGAACAGGGCGTGTACCCGTTCAGCGTGGCGCTCAAGATGGCGGAGGACATGGGACTGGACCTTGTGGAGATCAGCGCAGCGGCGGTGCCGCCCGTGTGCCGGATCACCGACTACAAGAAGTTCCTGTACGACCTCAAGAAGAAGCAGAAGGAGATCAAGGCCAAGCAGGCCAC
>Ga0073899_10002198_pt1 | contig 17627 bp, 18 predicted proteins | sample KloWWTmetaKNB5Ph_FD_88975 | JGI IMG/M metagenome (GOLD analysis project Ga0073899, IMG submission 88975) | Active sludge microbial communities from Klosterneuburg, Austria, studying microevolution and ecology of nitrifiers - Klosterneuburg... | ecosystem: Engineered > WWTP > Aerobic digester >...
CATCGTCGCCGTGCTGGCGGTGCTGTCCTGGGTGCTCGACTACGTGGCCGGCCTGCTGGGTGCGCAGAAGGCCGGCGCCAGCCGCGAGGCGCTGTGGGGCGCGGCGCTGGGCACCGTGGTGGGTTTGTTCATGGGCCTGGTGGGTGTGCTCTTCATGCCGCTGGTGGGCGCCGCGGCGGGCGAGTATCTGGCGCGCCGGGCCGATGCCAACGCGCACGGGCAGGCCTTGCGGGTCGGCGTGGCCACCTGGCTGGGCATCATGGTCGGCCTGCTGGCCAAGGTCGTGATCGCCTGCATGATGATCGGCATCTTCGTCGCCGCACTCTTGTTCTGACGCGTGGGCGGCGCAAAATCGCCGCCATGCAGCGCCTGTTTCGTCTACTTCAAGGGGGCGACCGGGCGCGCTTGGCGGTGCTGTTCGCTGCCGTCGCGGCGGGCCCGGTGGCGGGGCAGGCGGGGGACGACCGCGCCTTCGAGCGCGAGCTGTTCAAGACGCGCTTCGAACAGGAGGTGAAGTTCCGCGCCGCGACGGTGCACGTGGCCTGGGCCGCCGAGGCCCTGTGCCACGCCACCGGCGAGATCGAACCCTTCGTCTTGCTGTCGGTGCACGCCTTGCGCAGGCAGCTGGCCGATGGCGACCTGGCACTGTTTCGCCAGGTGACCGGCATGGACGACAAGTGGCGCGTGGTCTGGCTGGACGAAGGCGCGCCCGAGGCCCTTCAAGTGGGTGACGCCGTGGTCGCCGTGAACGGCCGGCCGCTGCCTGGCGGCGACACGCGCATCGAACCGGGGGCCTGGTTCAAGGGCGGCTCGGTGCTGTCCAGCGACGACCAGGGCTTCTGGGACGTGGTGCAGCAGGCACGCCGTGAAGCCGGTGCAGGGCAGGGCATGCGCATCACCCTGGAAGACGGCCGCACGCTGAAGGTGGAAACGCAGACCGGCTGCGCCGGTGCCGTGACCGCCAGCGCCTTCGACGCCGACCCCGACGTCTTCTGGCGCCAGGGCAACCGGCGCGTCAAGATTCCCGCCAACGCCATGATCGAGGCCCGCAATGCCGACGAATTCCGCTGGCTAGCGGCTTTCGGCACCTATTTCCAGGCCAGCCAGAACTCGATCGCGGCGGTGCAGATGGCCGAGAGCGTGAGCGCAGGTTTCACGGTTGGCAAGATCCTGATGCTGGCCGTGCCGGGCGCCGGCATGCTGCTCAGCGCCGCCGAGGCGCAGGCCGAGAAGGCGATTGCGGTGGACGGCATCGTGGGCAGCGCGGACCTCTTCGCGAACGAGGTGGTGGCCGCACTGGGTGGTGACCCGGCGGCGGGGCTGCGCCTGTCCGAGCGCATGGCGGCCAAGGGCATGCGGGTCGACGCGGTGATGATGGACGCCTTCCGCCGCTCCAGTGCCGCCGAGCACGTGCGCCGCCTGAAGGCGCTGCAGGCGGCGCAGGCCGAGCGCGAGCGCGCCCAGGCGCGGGCCGAGGACGAGGCGCAGCGACAGGCGCAAAGGGCCGCCTGGCAGGAAGCGCTGAAGGCCGCGCGGCGAGAGGCGGCGGGGGCGGTTCCGCCGGGGCCGCCGCCGGCGGCTCCGGCCCCAGCGCAAAACTCGGGCACCGGCCGCTGAGCGAAACGGCCATGAAGCGGCTGCGGCAGCCGCTTCAGGCGCCGACGAGCAGGCCCAGGCTTTCGTGCAGCACCAGCCGCGTCTGCTCGAAGCCCGAGAGGCTGGGCAGCCAGTCCAGCAGGGTCAGCGGGGCATCGTCGCCCAGGCCCATGGGCGCCGGCGTCACGCGCATCGCCACGCCAGCCGTGGCCAGCGCACGGTCGAAATTGCGCAGCGCGCGCCGCATGTGATAGTCGTGCGTCACCAGCACGATATGTTCCACGCCCTGCGGATGCAGCAAGGCCACGGTGCGGATGGCGTTTTCGCGCGTGTCGCGCGATTCGGCCTCGGTCCAGCGCAGCGGGCGCCCGAAGTCGCGTTCGGCCACACGGGTCGCGATCTCGGCCTCGCTGGCGCCGGGTTCGCTGCCCGGCGTGAGGCCGCCGCTGAAAGCCACCGGCAGCGCGGTCTGGCGCGCCAGCCACAAGCCGTAGCGCAGCCGCTCGATGCCGCGCGGGTGCAGCATCGCCGTGCCGTATTCGGGCGCAAAGGACCGTCGCCCGCCACCGAGCACCACGATGGCGGTGTGCGGCGCCCGCTTCAGTGCGGCGATCTGCGCTTCGCCCAGCGCCGGCGGCGGCATCAAGGGCCAGCGCAGCAGGCCGCTCCTGACCGCGCCCGTGCCGCTGAGCCACAGGCCACCCAGTGCCAGCAGCAACAGCAGCCAGCCCAGGGCGCGGCGCCGCGGCAGCAGTCGCGCTCCCACCAGGGCCAGCAGCAGCAGAGGCACCGGCGGCAGCAGCAGCGCCGCCAGCACCGGCTTCCAGGACTCGATGCCCAGCGCGAGGAAGAGCTCGTTCAAGCCGCGGCGCGCACGGAGTTCAGAAGAAGGCCTGCAGCCCCGTCTGGGCGCGGCCCAGGATGAGCGCGTGAACGTCGTGCGTGCCCTCGTAGGTATTCACCGTTTCCAGGTTGATCATGTGCCGGATGACGTGGTATTCGTCGTGGATGCCGTTGCCGCCGTGCATGTCGCGCGCCATGCGCGCGATGTCCAGCGACTTGCCGCAGCTGTTGCGCTTGATCAGGCTGATCATCTCTGGCGCCGCGCGGTCCTCGTCCAGCAGCCGGCCCACGCGCAGGCAGGCCTGCAGGCCCAGCGTGATCTCGGTCTGCATGTCGGCCAGCTTCTTCTGGATGAGCTGGTTCTGGGCCAGCGGGCGGCCGAACTGCTTGCGGTCCAGCGTGTACTGACGTGCGGCGTGCCAGCAGAATTCGGCCGCGCCCAGGGCGCCCCAGGCGATGCCGTAGCGCGCCTTGTTCAGGCAGCCGAAGGGGCCCTTCAGGCCGTGCACGCCGGGCAGCAGGTTCTCGGCCGGCACGAATACGTCGTCCATGACGATCTCGCCGGTGATGCTGGCGCGCAGGCTCATCTTGCCTTCGATCTTGGGCGCGCTCAGGCCCTTCATGCCCTTGTCGAGGATGAAGCCGTGGATGCTTTCCTGGCCGCCGACCAAGCCGCGGGCGTCTTCCTTCTTCGCCCAGACCACGAAGACGTCGGCGATGGGACTGTTGGTGATCCACATCTTGCTGCCCTTCAGCACGAAGCCGCCGTCCACGGGCCGGGCGCGCGTGAGCATGCTGGCCGGGTCACTGCCGTGGTTGGGCTCGGTCAGGCCGAAGCAGCCGATCCATTCGCCGGTGGCCAGCCGGGGCAGGTATTTCTGGCGCTGCGCCTCGCTGCCGTAGGCGTGGATGGGGTGCATCACGAGCGAGCTCTGCACGCTCATGGCGCTGCGGTAGCCGGAGTCCACGCGCTCGACCTCGCGCGCCACCAGGCCGTAACACACGTGGTTGAGGCCGGCGCAGCCATAGCCCTCGATGGTGCTGCCGAGCAGGCCGAGTTCACCCATCTTGGTCATGATGGCGCGGTCGAAGGTCTCGTGGCGCGCGGCCAGGAGCACGCGCGTCTGCAGCCGCTCCTGGCAGTAGGCGGCGGCGGCGTCGCGCACGGCGTGCTCGTCGCTGCTCAGCTGGTCATCGAAGAAGAAGGGGTCATCCCAGGTGAAGCGGGTCGGCATGGTGTTGATCTCCGGATAATCCCCCCGAGTGTAAGGAGTCGCGCGGCGGCGCGGCATTCAGCGTTCGGTCACCAGGCGTCGAGGAGGCAGCAGCTTGAACCCACAATCCATCACCCTGGCCGGCGGTTGCTTCTGGTGCCTGGAAGCGGTGTACGAACTCGTCGAGGGCGTCACCGCGGTCGAGAGCGGCTACAGCAACGGCCAGCTGCCGAACCCCAGCTACGAGCAGGTCTGCAGCGGCACCACCGGCCACGCCGAGGTGGTGCGCGTGAGCTTCGACGCCGACCGCATCACGCTGCACGAGGTGCTGGAGATCTTCTTCGATATCCACGACCCGACGACTCCCAACCGCCAGGGCAACGATATCGGCACGCAGTACCGCAGCGGCATCTACTGGCACGACCCGGCGCAGGAGGCCGTGGTGCGCGACGTGGTGGCGCAGGCCAACGCGGCGCTGCAGGGGCGGGTGGTCACGGAAGTGCAGCCGCTGGCGAACTACTGGCGAGCCGAGGCTTACCACCAGCACTATTTCGCCAACCACCCCGGCCAGGGTTACTGCGCCTTCGTGGTCGCGCCCAAGGTTGAGAAATTTCGCCGCACCTTCAAGGCGCGCGTGAAGGGCTGAAGACGCGCACGGCCGCGGCCCGCGGCCGGGGTCAGAGCGTGACGAAGCCGCTGGCGTGGCCCAGGTCGGGGAAGATCGAATCGAGGCCGCGCCGCAGTTGCTGCCGGCGCTGGCGGTAGCCGGGGTCGGCGCCGCCGAGCGCGGCGAAGACCGGCGCGCGCAGCAGCCACAAGTCCACCGGCTCTTCGGCGTGGCGCACCTGGATCTGCAGCCAGCCCGTATCGGGCACGTCGGCCAGCGCGGTCATGAAATCGAGCTTCAACGCGACGAAGGCGCGCCGCGCGGCCAGTCGTGCGCCGCGGTCACCGGGCATGCCGCAGCCCGGGCTGTACTGGCGGGGTGCGGTGGCCAGCATCACAGCGGCGCGAACTGCGAGCGCGGTGCGCGCGTCGGAAAGTGGCGGTTCATGCGCGCCAGCCGGTCCTCGGCCACGCTCTGGCTGTAACCCAGGCCGATGACGCGGTAGGCCTCGGCGCGCAGGTGCCAGAGCTCGCGCAGCGAACCCGCGTCGGCGATGCGCCTGCACAGCGCGCGGGCCGCGTCGGTGTCGATGTCGGCCAACAGCGCGGTGAAGTCGCTGCGCACGGCGTGCAGGCGGCTGGGCGCCGGCGACGCGTCTTGCGGGGCCGGCGCCAGCAGCCAGAACATGGCGCGCTGCCAGGTCCTGTCCGGCGCCTGGCGCAGCGAAGGCGGGCAGACCTCGACGCGCAGACTGCTTGGTGCCTCGAGCGTGGAGCGGCGGGCCCGGCGGGACAGGAACGGCAACGATTTCATCATGGTCGTGATATCGGACACACCCTGTTGAACCTGAGCGCTATCGTGGCGTGGTCCGGCCCGGGCAAGCGCCGGAACAAAGGCCGGTTGGGAGCGCAGTTCAAGCCCGGGTCATGCCCGCGGCCGCGGCAACCCGGCCGCGCTGCAACGCGTTACGCTTGGCGACCCTGGCGAAGACGAGAGGATGACAACGTGAGGCGATGGTTGAAGACGGCGGCCTGGGCGGCCCTGTTGCTGATCACGGCGATCGTGGCGGCCGCGGCCTGGTACGCGCAACGGGCCCTGCCGCAGACCGACGGGCTGCTGACGCTGAGCGGCGCGGCGGCTGAACTGCGCATCGAGCGCGACGAACATGGCATTCCCACCGTGCGCGCCGGCAGCCCGCACGACGCCTATTTCGGCCTCGGCGTGGCGCATGCGCAAGACCGGCTGTGGCAGATGGAGACCCACCGTCGCATCGGTGCCGGCCGGCTGGCGGAAGTGTTCGGCGCCAGCGCGCTGGAAACCGACCGCTTTCTGCGCGCTTTGGGCGTGCGCCGCACCGCTGCCGCGCAGTGGCAGCTGCTGGACGTCGAGTCGCGCGCCGCGCTGCAGGCCTATGCCGACGGCGTCAACGCCGTGCTGCGCCAGGCCTTGCGCGCGCGGCCGCCGGAGTTCGTGATCCTGGGCATCGAGCCCGAACCCTGGGATCCGGTGGACAGCCTGGCCTGGGCCATCATGATGGCCTGGGACCTGGGCGCGAACTGGAATACCGAACTGCTACGCCTGCGGCTGGCGCTGCAGATGCCGGTGGCGCGCATCAACGAATTGCTGCCCGCGTACCCGGGTGAAGCGCTGCCGCGCACCGCCGACTACGCGGCGCTGTTCCGCGGCCTCAAGCTCGACGCCGGTGCGGTGCAGACCGCCTGGCAGCGGCTGCCGGAGATCGCGCCGCCTTCTGGCGTGGAAGGTGTGGGCTCCAACAACTGGGTCGTGGCCGGATCGCACACCACCACCGGCGCGCCGCTGCTGGCCAACGACCCGCACCTGAAGCTCAGCTCGCCGGCCTTGTGGTACTTCGCGCGCCTGGAAGCGCCGGGTCTGAAGGTGGCTGGCGCCACCCTGCCCGGCCTGCCCGTGGTGGTGCTGGGGCAGAACGAACAGATCGCCTGGGGTGCCACCAATACGGCGCCCGACGTGCAGGACCTGTATGTCGAGCAGATCAAGCCCGACGATCCGTCGATGTACCGCACCCCTGAAGGCTGGGCGGCCTTCGAGACCTCGGCCGAGGTGATCAAGGTGAAGGGCCAGCCCGGCGTGCCCTTCACGCACCGGCGCACGCGGCACGGCCCGGTGATTTCCGACGCCGGCACCACCGCCGACGTGCTGGGTCCGCGCGACCGGCCGGCCTACGTGCTGGCGCTGCGCTGGACGGCGCTGGACGCCGATGCGGCGCTGCTCTCAGCCAGCCTGGCCATGCAGCGGGCCGGCTCGGTGCAGAGCTTCTTCGACGCCACGCGCGGCTGGAGCGCACCGATGCAGAACTTGGTGGTGGCCGACCGCGCCGGCCGCATCGGCGTGGTCTCGCCCGGCCGCGTGCCGGTGCGCCAGCCGGGCAACGACCTGCAAGGCCTGGTGCCCGCGCCGGGCTGGGAGGCACGCTACGACTGGGCCGGCTGGGTGCCCGCCGACGAGACGCCGCGCGAGACCGACCCGGTGCGCGGCTGGATCGCCACCGCCAACCAGCGGGTCACGGCGCCGGGCTATCCGCACTACATCACCAGCGAATGGGCGCTGCCCTACCGGCAGCAGCGCATCGAGCAACTGCTGCGTGCGCGGCGCCAGCATTCGATCGACGACCTGGCGGCGATGCAGGCCGACGAACAATCGCTGGCCGCGCAGACGCTGCTGCCCTGGCTGCAGAAGGCGGCGTCGGCGCATGCGCTGGCGCCGGCGGCACAGATGCAGTTGCAGGTCTTCGACGGCACGATGGCTGCCGACCGCGCGGCGCCGCTCATCTTCTGGGCCTGGCAGCGCCAACTCGCGCGCGGCATCTTCCAGGACGACACCGGCGCCGAACTGTGGGAAAAGTCGCTGGCCACGCGCACTTTCCAGGACGCGCTGGAGAACGTGCTCGTCCGCGACGACACCACCTGGTGCGACGACCGCGGCACGCCGGCGACGGAAACCTGTGCCATGCAGAGCGACGCTGCGCTGACGCGGGCGCTGGACGAACTGCAGGCGCGTTTTGGCGCGGAGGTGGCGCAGTGGCAGTGGGGCCGGGCGCACCAGGCACGCTCGGAGCACCGGCCGTTCAGCCGCGTCAAGGCGCTGGCGCCCTGGTTCGAGCAGCGGGTGGCGGTGGGCGGCGACACGCACACCGTGAATGCCGCGCGCGTGGGACTGCGCCCAGACGCCACCACCGGCGAGCTGTACCTGCACGAACATGGCGCCAGCCTGCGCGCCGTCTACGACCTGGGCGACCCGGCGCAGTCGCGCTTCATGCATTCCACCGGGCAGAGCGGCATCGCCTTCTCGCCGTTGTTCCGCCGTTTCGTGCAGCCCTGGGCCGAGGTGCAGTACGTGCCGGTGTGGCCACAGGCTGCGCCGGAGCAGGTGCTGGTGGTGCAACCCGGTCCGTGACACCGGCGCTGCGTGGCGGCGCACGGGCGCGTGCGGCTAGACCGCGCCGTAGCGTGCCTTGCGTGCCGCCGTGTAGGCCCACCAGGGCCGCGCATCGGCGCCGCGCATGAAGTCGGCGGCGGCGATGAAGGTGTCGAGCACGCAAGGGTCCTGTCGTTTGCCGCTGGCGCGGCACAGCTGCTGGTAGAGCTGGAAGGCGTCGCTTTGCGCCAGTTCGGCCGGATGTTGCACGCCGATGGAACGCAGGTCGGCAATCGATGGGCCGATATTGGGCAACTGTTCGAGACGCTCGCATTCGGCAGCCGTGCGCGCCTTGCGCGGCGGCAGGGCACGCGGCGGGTGCTTCGAAGGGTCCGGCAAGGGCCGCGTGGCGTGTTCGCTACGCTCGGTCGGCAAGGGGGCGAGCATGGCGGCCTCCGTCACATCAGCATGGTGTTGCGGATGAGCCCGACGGCAACGCCCTCGAGCTCGAAATCGGTGGCCTCCGGCGGCACCACGAGGGTCTGGAAATCGGGGTTCTCGGGGATCAGCTCGATGCCGGCCTTGGTGCGGCGGAAGCGCTTCACCGTCACCTCGTCGCCCAGCCGCGCCACCACGATCTGGCCGTTCTTGGCGTCCTTGGCCTTCTGCACGGCGAGCAGGTCGCCGTCCATGATGCCGGCGTCGCGCATGCTCATGCCGCGAACCTTGAGCAGGTAGTCGGGCCGGCGCGGGAACATCGACGCTTCCATGAGGTAGGTCTGGTCGATGTGCTCCTGCGCCAGGATCGGGCTGCCGGCGGCCACCCGGCCCACCAGCGGCAGCGTGAGCTGCGCCATGGCCGGCAGCGGCAGCAGGTATTGCTTGCCGAAGGGCGCCAGGCGTGCCTCGTTGAGCGCACGCAATGTGTCAGACTTCAAGCGAATGCCGCGCGAGGTACCGCCCACCAGTTCGATGACACCCTTGCGCGCCAGCGCCTGCAGGTGTTCCTCGGCGGCATTGGCCGACTTAAAACCCAGTTCGGCGGCGATCTCGGCGCGCGTGGGCGGGGCTCCGGTGCGTTCGATGGCGCTCTGCACCAGATCCAGGATCTGCTGCTGGCGGGCGGTGAGCTTGGGGCTGTCTTCCATGGCTTGCATCCGGTTCCAGGCCTGGGTGTTTATCCAGTAGCTGTATTTTCATCCAGAAAGCGCACAAATGCAAAACAACGCGGGGGTGGTGGTGATCCTCGGCACCGGCGGCACCATCGCCGGTACAGCGGCGCGGGCCGACGATCTGGTGGGTTACACCTCGGCCGCTCTGGGCGCCGACGACCTGGTGGCGGCGGTGCCGGCCCTGGCAGGCCAGGCGATAGAGGCCGAGACGCTGGCCCGACTGGACAGCTCCGACATGGACCACGCCACCTGGGCCACGCTGCGCGCGCGCGCCGCCTTCCACCTGACCCGCGACGAGGTGGCCGCGGTGGTGGTGACGCACGGCACCGACACGCTGGAGGAGACCGCCTACTTCCTGCACCGCACCCTGACCGCGCCCAAGGCGCTGGTGCTCACCGCAGCCATGCGCCCGGCCACGGCGCTGTCGGCCGACGGTCCGCAGAACCTGCTCGATGCCGTGACGGTGGCGCGCGAACCGGGCTCCCGTGGCGTGCTGGTGGTGCTGGCCGGGCGCGTGCACTCGGGTGCCGAGCTGCGCAAGCTGCACGGCTGGCGTATCGATGCCTTCGGGTCGGGTGACGCCGGACCGTTGGCGGTGGTGGAGGACGGTCGGCTGCGCCGGTTTCGCGACTGGCCCGAGGCACCTCTGCACGCCGCGGCCGCGAGTCTGGGCGACGCGGCTGGCTGGCCCGTGGTCGACATCGTCACCAGCCACGCCGGCGCGCGCGCCCGCTCGCTCGACGCGCTGGTGGCCGCCGGTGCGCAGGGCATCGTCATCGCCGGCACCGGCAACGGCAGCGTGCACCAGGAGCTGGAGCAGGCCGCCCGCGGCGCCATCGCCGCCGGGGTGCCGGTGCGTCGCGCATCGCGCTGCCTGCTCGGCGGCGTGGTCGGCGCGCCGGCCGACGCACTGCCGTCGGCCGGCACGCTGACGCCGGTGCAGGCCCGAATCGAGATGATGCTGGACCTGCTGGCGGCGACCGCCGCTTGACCTCGGCGTTCAGCCGCGGCGGCGCGCCAGCCAGCCGACCACGCCCAGGCCGGCCAGCAGCAGCGCGTAAGTGCCGGGCTCGGGCACGGCGCTGATCGCATACAGCGTGGTCGTGCCCGACACCTCGTTGGCAATCGCCAGGTAGGTGGAGCCGCCATATTCGAAGGCGGTCAGGCCTTCGGGCTCGACGCCGTTGTTGTCGCTGCGTTCGTCGCGGCCCTGGCTGTCCACCGGATACAGGCCGCGCGCCTCGTCCTGTTCGTCGGCGCGAGCGTCGCCGTCGTTGGCCATCACCAGGAAGGTCTGACCGTTGGCGGTGTAGCTGGCCATGCCGTCGGGCATGTAGAAGCCCCGGGCGTCGACGCTGCGCAGTCTCTGCTGCGTGGCGCCGCTGTTGCCGCTGATGTAGTCGCGGTCGATCGGGTCGATCTCGTTGCCCGGCAGGCTGAAGTCCTTCACACCCAGTCCGGTGACGGTGGTGATGCGATTGCTGCCCAGGTCGAGCGTGGCCACGGCATTGGCTTCCTGCAACACCACGAAGGCCTTGCTGCCGTCGGCGGCGACGGCAATGTACTCGGGCTCGAAGTCCATCGTGGTGCCGCCGCGGATGCCGTCGAAGCTGCGGACGTGGCTGCCGTTGAAACTGATGTTGCCGGCGAAGCCCGCGGTGGCGCTGACGCTGCGCGTGCCAACGTCGATGATGCTCACGCTGCCACGGGGATCGACCAGGTTCGACGGCTCGCCTTCGTTGGCCACGCTGTTCGCCTCGCCGAAGGCCGAGGTGTCGATATGCTGCACCAGGCTTCCACTGCCCAGCCCCAGTGCGTCCGCGCCCTTCAGGCCCACCACCCACAGCGATTACGTGGCGGCGTCGAAGCCGACGATCTCGAGGTCTGGCCGGCCACGCCGGTGGCGGCATGTTGGTAGGTCCAGGCCAGCGGGACGGCGTGGCTCAGATCGGCGGCAGCCAGGGCAGCAACTGCGGCGAGTGCAGTCACGGTCTTCTTCATGGTCGACTTCTCCTGTGGCAAAGCCTGGGATCGTCGGTGGCGTCGATGACCGTTCCGTGATGAAGACATGACATCCCCGCGAAAGCGAGGGGTGCCGGCAGCAGCAGCGCCGGCTGCCGGCCGGCGTGAGCGGGTTCAGACCACCGTCAGCACGACGTCGACATTGCCGCGCGTGGCGTTCGAATACGGGCAGACCTCGTGTGCGGCGGCCACCAGCGCCTCGGCGGCGGTGCGATCCATGCCAGGCACCGAGACCGCCATCGAAACAGCGATGCCGAAGGCGCCGGGCTTGCCGGTCATGGGCCCGATCGAAACGTCGGCGGTGATCGACACCTCGGCCGGCAACACGATCTTCTGGCGCGCAGCCACCGCCTTCATCGCGCCAATGAAGCAGGCCGAATAGCCCGCCGCGAACAGCTGCTCCGGGTTGGTGCCGGGGCCGCTGTCGCCACCCAGTTCCTTGGGCGTGGACAGCTGCAGCTGGATCTTGCCGTCCGATGAGGCGGCGCTGCCGGTGCGGCCGCCGGTGGATGTGGCGTGGGCGGTGTAGACGGCTTTGTCGATGGCCATGGGGGTTCTTTCGGGGGGGGGAGTGGGGGGCGCAGCGCCGGCCGGGCGCTGCGGGGCGACTACAGAGAACTCATTTTCGGCGACTTCGCCTCAGGCACCGGCCTGCAGGGTTTCCAGGTCGGCCTGCAACTGCAGCCAGCGCTCCTCGAGCATTGCCGTCTCGGCCTGCACATGGGCCAGGCGACGGCCGTATTCGGCAAAGTCGTCGGCCTGCGCCCGGGGCTGCGAGAGCAGTGTCTCGACCTCGGTCTTTTCCTGCGCCAGCCGCGCCAGGCGGTCGTCGATGCGTTGCAGCTCCACGCGCAGCGGGCGCGTGGTCTCCGCCAGGCGGGCACGCGATTGTTTGGCGCCTTTGCGGTCATCGCGCGTCGCGCTCAGCGAGGGGGGCGGGACGGTCTCGCGGTGACCCGCGGCCTTCGGTGCTGCGCTGGAACGTGGCGCTGGACCCGGCGCCGGCCGGGGTGCGGCGGCCGGTATGGGCGCTGCCACGGCGGGCCGCGGCGGGTCGGGCGGCGGCAGGCCGCGCGCCGTGGCGCGTGAGACCTCCAGCAGCCACTTCTGGTAGTCGTCCAGGTCGCCGTCGAAGGGCAGCACGCCGCCGCGGGTGACGAGCCAGAATTCGTCGCAGGTCTCGCGCAGCAGCGCGCGGTCGTGGCTGACCAGCATCACCGTGCCTTCGAATTCGTTGAGCGCCACCGACAGCGCCTCGCGCGTGGTCAGGTCAAGGTGGTTCGTGGGCTCGTCCATCAGCAGCAGGTTGGGGCGCTGCCAGACCAGCATGGCGAGCACCAGGCGCGCCTTCTCGCCGCCCGAGAGCGAGCCCACCGCTTGCTGCGCCATCTCGCCGGTGAAGCGAAAGCGGCCGAGGAAGTCGCGCAGTTCCTGTTCGCGCGCCGGCGGGCCGACGTCGCGGGCCAGCCGCACCATGTGCATCAGAGGGCCGTCGTCCAGGCTCAGCACGTCGAGTTCCTGCTGCGCGAAGTATCCGATCACCAGGCCCTTGCCGGCGGTCATGCGCCCGCCCAGCGGCGGCAGTGCGCCGGCGATGGTCTTCACCAGCGTGCTCTTGCCCTGGCCGTTGGCGCCCAGGATGCCGATGCGCTGGCCGGCCAGCACCGAGCGGCTGACGCCGCCGACGATGGGCGTGGGGCCCGAGCCGGGGGCGAGTCCGGGATATCCGCAGACCAGGCCATCGAAGCTGAGCATCGGGTTGGGCAGGCTCGCCGGCTCGCGGAATTCGAACTCGAAATCGCCGGCGGTGAGCACCGGCGCCAACCTTTCCATGCGTGCCAGCGCCTTGACGCGGCTTTGCGCCTGCTTGGCCTTGGTGGCCTTGGCCTTGAAGCGGTCGATGAATTTCTGCAGGTGGGCGATGCGCTCCTGCTGCTTGGCGTACGAGGCCGCGGCCTGCGACAGCCGCTCGGCACGCATCTCCTCGAAGGCGCTGAAGTTGCCGCCGTAGCGTGTGAGCTGGGCTTCGTCCAGGTGCACGGTGACGCGTGTGACGGCGTCGAGGAATTCGCGGTCGTGGCTGATCACGATCATCAGCCCGTCGAAGCGCTTGAGCCAGGATTCCAGCCACACCAGCGCGTCCAGGTCCAGGTGGTTGGTGGGTTCGTCCAGCAGCAGCAGTTCGGCCGGGCACATGAGCGCGCGCGCCAGTTGCAGCCGCATGCGCCAGCCGCCCGAGAAGCTGTTCACCGGCGCGTTCAGCTCCTGCGCGCGAAAGCCCAGGCCGAGCAGCAGGGCCTCGGCGCGCGAACGGGCGTCGAAGGTACCGGCTTCGTCGAGCAGTTGGTGGGCATGGCCGATTTCGTGGCCGTCGCCCGAGGCCTCGGCAGCGGCCAGCGCAGCCTGCGCCTGCTGCAGCGGCAGGTCGCCCTGCAGCACGAAGTCGGTGGCGCCGTCTTCGGTCTCGGGCATCTCCTGCGCCACTTCGCCCAGGCGCCAGCGCGGCGGGATCTCCACGTCGCCGGCGTCGGCGTGCAGCCGCCCGGCGAGCAGCGAAAACAGGCTCGACTTGCCGGCGCCGTTGCGGCCGACGAGTCCCACTTTCTCGCCCGGCTGCAGCACGACGCCGGCGTTCTGCAGCACGACCTTGACGCCGCGGCGCAGCGTGATATTGCGCAGCGTGATCATGGCCAGGCCTCCCGTTCGACGAGCAGCACCTGGTCGTCGCCGGCACTGGTGGGCAGCCAGACCACGGGCAGGCGCGGGAAGGCGGCCTCGAAGTGGGCGCGCTCGTGGCCGATCTCCAGCACCAGCACGCCGCCGGGGTTCATATGGGCCGGTGCACCGATGAGCAGCCGGCGGATGAAGTCCATGCCGTCGCTGCCGCCGTCGACATTGCCGTCCAGCGCCAGCGCCGGCTCGGCGCGGAATTCGGCCGGCAGCGCGGCCATCGACGCGCGGTTGACGTAGGGCGGGTTGCACAGCACGAGGTCGTAGCGGCCCGGTGCTGCGGCCCAGCCGTCGCCCTGCGCCAGGGTGATGCGGTCCGCAAGGCCGTGGCGCTCGACGCTGCGCTGCGCGACGGCCAGGGCGTCGGCGCTGATGTCGGTGGCCCGCACCTCGACTTCGGGCCAGGCCAGCGCGGCCAGCACCGCCAGGCTGGCGTTGCCGGTGCACAGGTCGAGCACGCGCCGCATGTCGGGCCGCAGCCAGGCGTCCAGCGTGCCGTCGGCGATGACCTCGGCGATCAGCGAGCGCGGCACGATGACGCGTTCGTCCACGAAGAAAGGCACGCCCTGCAGCCAGGCCTCGCCGGTGAGGTAGGCGGCAGGGCGGCGACTGGCGATACGCTCGCCGACCAGCGCCTCGGCCGCTGCCTGTTCGGCCGCCGTCACCGGCCGTTCGGCCACGTCGTCCAGCGCGTCCAGCGCCAGTCCCAGTCGCCACAGCACGAGCCAGGCCGCTTCGTCGAAGGCGTTGGCGGTGCCGTGGCCAAACGAAACGCCAGCCGCTTCCAGCCGCGCGCTCGACCGTTCGATCAGCTCCAGCACCGTCATCTCAGGAAGTTCTCGATCGTGCGCCGATAGACGTTCTTCAGCGGCTCGATGGCGGCCACCTCGACCCACTCGTCGATCTTGTGAATGCTGTCGTTGACGACACCGAATTCCATCACCTGCGGGCACAGGCGGGCGATGAAGCGGCCGTCCGAGGTTCCGCCGGAAGTGGAAAGCTCAGGTCTGAGGCCGCACTCGGCGGCAATGGCTGCCACCAGTGCATCGCTCAGGCTTCCCGGTGGCGTGAGGAAGGGATCACCGGCCTGGGTCCAGGTCAGTTCGCAGGGCACGCCGTGGCGGTGCAGCACTTCGTGCAGGCGCGCCTTCAGCGACTCCGGCGTCGACTCGGTGCCGTAGCGAAAATTGAAGTCCAGCACGAGTTCGCCCGGAATCACATTCGTGGCGCCGGTGCCGGCGTGGATGTTGCTGACCTGCCAGCCGGTGGGTGCAAACCATTCATTGCCTTCGTCCCAGCGCGTGGTCACCAGTTCGGCCAGTGCCGGCGCCAGTGCGTGCGTGGGGTTGCGCGCCAGCTGCGGGTAGGCGATGTGGCCCTGGATGCCCTTGACCACCAGCTGCCCCGACAGCGTGCCGCGGCGGCCGTTCTTCACCATGTCGCCCAACTGCTGCACCGACGTCGGCTCGCCCACGATGCAGGCGTCGAGCCGCTCGCCACGCTGATCCAGCACGCCCATCACATGCTTGGTGCCGTGCAGCGACGGGCCTTCCTCGTCGCTGGTGAAGAGCAGCGCCACGGTGCCGGCATGGCCGGGATCGATGGTCACGAATTCCTGCGCCGCCACCGCCATGCAGGCCACGGCGGTCTTCATGTCGGCGGCACCGCGACCAACCAGGCGGCCGTCGCGGTGGGTCGGCACGAAGGGGTCGCTGGTCCAGCGGTCCAGCGGGCCGGTCGGCACCACGTCGGTGTGGCCGGCCAGCACCAGCGTGGGCCCGGGCCGGCCGCCGCGGTGCCAGGCCCAGAGGTTGCTGACGCGCGCCTCGGGCGGGCCGGCGTCGAGCGGCTCGCACACGAATCCGGCAGCAGCCAGGCCTTGCGCCAGCAGCGCCTGGCAGCCACCGTCGGCGGGCGTGACGGAACGACAGGCCATCAGCGCCTCGGCCAGGCGTAGGGCGGCCGTCATGACGGCCCTTGCGGCAAGCTCACCTGCGCAACCACGGCGGCGCGGCCGCGGCAGCCGTGCGCGGCTCGTCGGCGCGCACGTCGAGCGTGATCTCGGTGAATGTGGCGGCCTCGGGCTCTTCCTTCTTCGGCGCGATGCGCGAAATGGGCGCCTGGTCGTTCTGCAGCCGCCACAGCAGGTTGGTCGGCGAATCGGCGTGCGCCAGCCCTTCGTCGCGCGAGATCACGCCTTCACCGATGAGCCGAGCCAGGTCGTGCTCGAAGGTCTGCGAGCCTTCGGCCAGCGACTTCTCCACCGCCTCCTTGACGCCGGAGAGGTCGCCGCGCTCGATCAGCTCCGACACCAGCTGCGTATTCAGCAGCACCTCCACCGCAGGCACGCGGCCGCCGGCATTGGAGCGCAGCAGCCGCTGCGAGACGATGGCGCGCAACCCGGCGGCCAGGTCGGACAACAGCGTGGCGCGGGCTTCGGGCGAATAGAAGCTGAGGATGCGGCCCAGTGCGTGATAGCTGTTGTTGGCATGCAGCGTGGCCAGCACCAGGTGGCCCGACAGGGCGTACGAGATCGCCGAGGTCATGGTCTCGCGGTCGCGGATCTCGCCGATGAGAATGCAATCGGGGGCCTGGCGCAGCGCATTCTTGAGCGCCGTCTGCAGGCTTTGCGTATCGCGGCCCACCTCGCGCTGGTTGACGATGCTCTTCTTGTTGGTGAAGAGGAATTCGATCGGATCCTCGATGGTGAGGATGTGGCCGGTCATCTGCTGGTTGCGCCACTCGATCATCGACGCCAGCGTGGTGCTCTTGCCGGTGCCGGTGGCGCCCACCATCAGGATCAGCCCGCGCTTTCCTACCACCAGTTCCGAAAGCAGCGGCGGCACGCCCAGCGAGTCCAGCGACGGGATGTTGAACGGGATGCAGCGCAGGACGGCGGCAACCGAGCCACGCTGCTTGAAGGCCGAGAGCCGGAAGCTGCCCACGCGCGGCAGGCTGATGCCCACGTTGAGCTCACCGGTGTCCTCCAACTCCTCCATCTGCTGCGGCGCCAGCAGTTCGGCCAGCAGTTGGCGTGTCTGGTGCGTGGTGAGCAGCTGGTCGGACAGCTGCAGGATCTGGCCGTGGATCTTGATCAGGATCGGCGTATTGGCCGACAGGTAGACGTCGGAGGCGCTCTTCTCCGCCATCAGGCGCAGCACACGTTCAAGGTTGTTGGCCATGGCGGGCTTTCGTGGCGGCGTCAGGCGCGCAGCAGTTCATTGATGGACGTCTTGGCGCGCGTCTGCGCGTCGACCTTCTTCACGATCACCGCGCAGTACAGGCTGTGGCTGCCGTCGGGCGCCGGCAGGCTGCCCGACACCACCACGCTGCCGGCGGGCACGCGGCCGTAGCTCACGGTGCCGCTGGCGCGGTCGTAGATCTTGGTGCTCTGGCCGATGAAGACACCCATGCTGATGACGGAGTTCTCTTCCACGATCACGCCTTCGACGACCTCGCTGCGCGCACCGATGAAGCAGTTGTCCTCGATGATCGTCGGGTTGGCCTGCAGCGGCTCGAGCACACCGCCGATGCCCACGCCGCCCGACAGGTGCACGTTTCTGCCGATCTGCGCGCACGATCCCACGGTGGCCCAGGTGTCGACCATCGTGCTCTCGTCGACATAGGCGCCGATGTTCACGTAGCTCGGCATCAGCACCACGTTCTTCGCGACGAAGCTGCCGCGCCGCGCCACCGCCGGCGGCACCACGCGCACGCCGCTGGCGCGCATCTGCTCGTCGCTGAGCCTGGCGAACTTGGTCGGCACCTTGTCGTAGAAGCCCAGGTCGCCGGCGTGCATGAGCTTGTTCTCGGTGAGCCGGAAGCTCAGCAGCACGGCCTTCTTCACCCACTGGTTGACGGCCCAGTCGCCGACGTCGCGGCGTTCGGCCACGCGCACGCGGCCGGCGTTGAGTTCGTCGATCACATGCTCGACGGCGTCTCGCACCTCGGGCGAGTTGACGGCCGAGATCTCGGCGCGGGCCTCCCAGGCGAGGTCGATCACGGCTTGCAGTTCAGTGAGGTTCATCGAAGGCTTTCGGTGTAGGA
>Ga0073899_10002199_pt1 | contig 17623 bp, 15 predicted proteins | sample KloWWTmetaKNB5Ph_FD_88975 | JGI IMG/M metagenome (GOLD analysis project Ga0073899, IMG submission 88975) | Active sludge microbial communities from Klosterneuburg, Austria, studying microevolution and ecology of nitrifiers - Klosterneuburg... | ecosystem: Engineered > WWTP > Aerobic digester >...
AGCCGATCGCCGACAACGCGACCAAGAAGGGCAAGGCGGCCAACCGCCGCGTCGTGTTCGCGATCACCAGCGGCAACGACGGCACCGTCGTCGAGCCGACCGCACCCGCCGCCCAGCCGTGAGCTGCTACTGCCGCGCCCAGGCGGCGTAGGCGCCGCACTCGCGCAGCACCTCCTGGTAGTACTGCGTGTCGGCGAAGGTCTTGACCACCGGGTACCAGGTGGTCGGCACCGGCAGCACCGCGGCCTCCTCGTAGGGCTGGTACTGCTTGGTGATCAGCGCCTGCAGCTCGGCCTTGGCGGCGTAGAACGCGGCCTGGGCCTTGAACTCGCGGCGCTTGCCCTGCTCGTAGGCGCGCTTGTACCAGCGCGCGGCCTGCGCGGTGTCGCGCGTGGTCTGGTGGGTGCCGTCGAGGACGACCCGGGCGTTGCCGTACCAGGTCATGTTGTAGAACGCGTTGCCGAGCTCGAGCGCGGCGTCGGCGGCCGGCTGGCCCTTGCCGTTGGCCTGCTTCACCAGCGTCGCCATCCGCGCCACCATCGTCGCGTGGGTCCACGGCGCGCTGCCGTAGGTGGCGTGATCGCAGTCGTGGCAGTCGACGATGTGGGTGACGAACGGATCGGTGCCGAGCGCGCTCGACGCCGCGCGCTTGGTCGCGAACGCCTTGGCGGCGTCGGCGAACTTGCCGTCGAGCAGGTTGCGCAGCGCCAGCTCCTGCTCGAGCGCGGCGCGGCTGTACGAGCCGCCGGTGACGAAGCGATCGAACGCGGTGGCGTTCCGGTTGGCGCGGGCGATCATCTGCTTGAGGAACTTGGCGTCGCTCCACTTGGCGGCGGTGGCGGCGCCGTCGGGGCGCAGGAACTCGGCGTCGACCGGGCGGCCGGCCTTGAGCGCGGCGTCGGCCAGCCGGCCGCGCACCTCCAGCGTCAGCGCGCTCATCCGTCCGAAATCCGGACCGACCGCGGTCATCGTGCGGCCCAGCTCGTCGCCGAGCGCGCCGCCCAGCGGGCCGCTCTGCGCCAGCGCCAGCGCCAGCGTCGCCCGGGCCTGGCCGGTGACCTTGGCGTCGTTGGGCCGCAGCTGCTGCGCCGCCGCCAGCCGGGCGCGCGCGGCCTTGAGGTCGCCGCGGCGCGCCGCGAGGTGGCCGCCGACCAGCTGCAGCAGCCACGGGCGATCGGCACCCGGCGTCGCGGCCAGCGTGGTCACCAGCTGCTCGAGGTTGGCCGCGGCCTTCTGCCTCGCGGCGACGGTGGTCGGGTCGGGCGGGCCCATCACCGCGCTCGACGTGCTCTCGATCCGGCTCAGCTCGCGCACCGCCAGCAGGCCGATCAGGTTGGAGGTCGGGTCGAGCTTGACGATCTCTTGCGCTGCGCCGATGCCGTCGAGCTTGAACCCGACCAGCCGCCACAGCTCGGTCCGCTCGCGCGCGTCCTTGGCCATCGCCAGGGTCGCCTTCCAGTCCCGATCTTCCATCGGCTGGAAGTCCTGCGCCGCGACGCCGGCCAGCGCCGGCGTGGTGCCGTGGACCCGGGCCAGCTCGAGGTTGGCGCGGGCCAGGTCGCCCTGCTGGCGCAGCGCGCCGGCGGCGTAGTAGCGCGCGCGCCCGGCCAGATCGGCCGACGGCTTGGCCAGCGCCGCGGCCCGCGCGTCGAACGCGGCGATCGCGCCCTGCCAGTCGCGGGCGTAGAACGCCAGGCGCACCTGCTGGAAGCCGAACCGCTGGGCCAGGAACGCGTCGCCGGCCTTGGCTGCGGCCTTCTCGCCGCTGGTGGCCAGCGCCTTGAGCCGCTTCACCTCGGCCGCGCTCGGCGCGGTGCCGTCGAAGCTGGCGAACGCCTCGGTGGCGCGGGCGAGCGCGACGTAGTCGAGTGCGCGCAGCGCCTGCTCGCGCATCGACGTGCGGCCGGCGACGGCGTTGGCCAGCGCCTCGTAGCCGCGCGGGGCCTTGCCGCCGCTGGCCACGGCGGCGCGCAGCGCGGCCAGGTCGCGGGCGGTCGCGCCGTACAGCACCTTGTCCCAGTCGGCGCCGGCGATCGCCGTGCCGAAGTACGCGGCCCAGTCGGCGGCCATCGCCGTGCGCGCGCAGTCGTCGCACGGGCCGCCGAACCCGTCGACGTATGGATCGTAGTGCAGCCCGCCGCCCCCCGGCTCGTTGGCGACCGCCGGATCGAACGTGGTCAGGTCCTCGATGACCGGGCCGCCCCAGCCGCAGGCGTCGGCCTGCTGGTCGCGCATCGCGGCGTTGCCGGCGACGAGCGCGGTGGTGGCCAGCGCGATCGTGCTAGCGAGCCGTCTGGAAGACGTGGTCGAGGCTTTCGGTGCCATGGCGGGCGAGGTTCCTTTCGGACAGGTCGAACAGCGCGATCGTGCGGGGCGTCGAGGTCGCGGCGAGGTGCCGCGCGAGCATACCGGCAGCGGTCAGGGTCTCGGCGGGGCCCGTGACCTCGATCTTCAAGATGTCGCCAGCCCGCAGGAAGCTTCCGTGGAGGAAGGTCGAGCGGGTGGCCTCGAAGCGGTCGGGGCCGGCCGGGCGCAGGAACTCGACGGCGCCCAGCTCGGCCGGATCGGTGCTCTGCATCAGGCCCTCGACCGCGCCGTCGCGCAGGTGGATGACCCACGACCAGATCGGCAGCGCGCCGTCGAGCGGCAGCGGGTAGTCGCGCAGCCGCGCCAGGTAGCGGGCGGCCGAGCGCTCGTCGAAGATCGCCCGGGCCTCGGGGTCGGCGCTGAACGTGCCCATGTTGTAGAACATCAGCATGCCGCGATCGACCGGCGGCACGCCGGTGCGCTCGCGGTACTTGATCTGGTGCAGGCGGATCGTCGCCGACAGCGCGGTGCCGCCGGCCACCGCGCCGCGCAGCGCGGTCAGGAACGCGAAGTAGCGGGCGCGGGTGGTGTCGGTCCAGTCGCAGTCGAGCTGCAGCTCGCGCGGCGTGACGCCGAGCCGCGCCGCGCGGACGCCGACCTCGCGCGCGACCAGCGCCGCCAGCGCCGGCACGCCGGCGTCGTCGAGCTGCTTGAACAGCTCGTTGGTCAGGTAGACGGTCGGCACCACCGCGACGCCGGGTGGCGCCGCCGCGCCGTCGGGGATGGCCAGCGGCCCGAGCACGCTCGGCGCGCCGTCGGCCCAGCCGACGTCGAACATCCGCAGGTACAGCGTGTCGACGTGGAGGTCGGTCAGCGCGGCGCGCTCGGCCGGCGCCAGCGCGAACGTCGTGCGCCAGAAGTAGAACGCCCGCTGCGCCGCCGGCTTGGCGGGCGCGCGGTCGTGGCCGCACGCGGCCAGCGCGAGCGCCGCGAGCGCCAGGGCGATCGGGAGCCTCCACCAGCCGCCGCGGCGCGCGCGCATGGCGCTGCGGTACCACGGCCGCGCGGCCGTCGCCACGCGATCGACTCGGCGCGGCGGGGAATTCCGTAGCCGCGGTCGCGCGTTGCACCGGCAGCGCGGGGGCTGTCGATTTCGCGGATCATCGCGGCCGGTGGGCCGACTCCCGGAGCATGAAGACCAAGCTGCTCCTGTCCGTGTTCGTGATCGGCCTCGCGACCGCCGCCTGCGGCGGCAAGAAGGCCGGCCCCAAGGCCGAGAAGGTCGACGTCGCCGCGCTGGCCCAGGGCTCGACCAAGACCGCGATGCTGTCGTTCTGGTCGAAGAACCGCGCCGCCGTCGGCGACGCGATGGTCGAGAACGTCCACTTCGAGGACGCGGCCAAGACCAGCATCCCGTTCTTGTTCGAGCCCGGCCTGGCCGGCACGATCGGCGGCCTCAAGCAAGGGCAGGTCTACAAGGTGACGTTCAAGGTCGCCGACGATGGCGTCCACAAGGGCGTCGTGACCGCGATCGAGTGACGCGGGCCCGGAGGCTGCGCTAGGGTCGGCGCGTGAACGCCTTCGTGGCCGGCGCGCCGCGCCCGATGGTGGTCGGGCACCGCGGCGTGCCGCGGCTGCACCAGGAGAACACGCTGGCCGGCTTCCGCCGTGCGGCGGCGCTGGGCATCCCGGCGATCGAGCTCGACGTCGTGCTGTCGGCCGACGGCGTGCCGGTGGTGTTCCACGACGCCGACGTCGACCGGCTCACCGACGGCCGCGGCGCGGTGGCCGACCTGACCTGGGACCAGCTGGCCCGGCTGCGGGTCGGCACCCGGCTCGAGTACGGCGCGGTCGGCGGCGGCCCGCCGGTGGTGATGCGCTACGCGCGGCCCGAGCCGATCGCGCGCCTCGACGAGGTGCTGGCCGAGCTGGCCGGGCGGGTCGCGATCAACGTCGAGATCAAGCTCGGGCTGCCGCGGTGGTGGCGCACCGACGTCGCCGCGCGCACCGCCGAGGTGATCGCCGCGTCGCGCGCCACCGACGCGGTGATCGTGACGTCGTTCGATCCGCGCAAGCTGGCGGTCGCGCGGCGCGCGCACCCGGCGCTGCGGGTCGGGTTCTGCTTCGACGACACGATGCTCGACTTCACGCGGCCGGTGCTGGATCGGCTGGCGCCGTGGCGGTCGTGGCGGTCGGCCGAGCACGCGGCCCGGGCCAACCCGCACGTCGCGCTCGAAGGGCTGCTGGGCGCCGACGTCGTCGGCCGGCTGCTCGGCACGCGGGTCGTCGGCGCCGAACACACGCTGATCGGCGCCGGGGCGGTGGCGGCGCTGCACGCGCGCGGCGTCGCGGTCGGCGCGCACACGCTGTTCCCGCTGGGCGCCTCGGGCCGCAAGCACCCGTCGCGTACCGCCAGCGCGCCGGCCGAGGTGGCGCGCCTGGTGGCGGCCGGCGTCGACTGGATCGAGACCGACGATCCCGAGCGGCTGATGGCGATGCTGTGATGCGCTAAGCTGCGGCGTCCATGGCCTCCGGCGACGAGCTCGGCGAGACCGCGACCAGCGCGCCCAGCCTTGCCGCGTCGGCGCGCGCGGCCGATTCGTTCCGCGCGGGCGACGTGCTCGGGCGCTACACGATCGAGCGGGTGCTGGGCGCCGGCGGCATGGGGCTGGTCTACGCCGCGCACGATCCCGATCTCGATCGCCGGGTCGCGATCAAGGTGCTGCGCGGCGACGCGTCGGAGGAGTCGCGGGTGCGGCTGTTGCGCGAGGCGCGGGCGATGGCGAAGCTCAGCCACCCGAACGTCATCACGGTCTACGAGGTCGGCACCGCCAACGGCGTCGACTTCGTGGCGATGGAGCTGCTCGAGGGCGGCACGCTGGCCGAGTGGCTGCGGGCCGAGCGTCGGCCGCCGGCCGAGGTGCTGAAGCGCCTGCGCGCCGCCGGCGCCGGGCTGGTGGCCGCCCACGCCCGCGGGCTGGTGCACCGCGACTTCAAGCCGGCCAACGTGCTGCTCGGGCGCGACGGCCAGGTGGTCGTCACCGACTTCGGCCTGGCCCGCGGCTTCGACAGCGACGTCAACGCCGAGACCTTGCCGGCGCCGCGCGCCGCGCCGTCCGCGCCGACGGCGGCGGTCGCGCTCGAGGACACGCTGGCCGCGGCCACGCCCAGCCCGCGCTCGCGCCCTGGCGATCTGTCGACGACGCTGACCCGCACCGGCGCGGTGCTGGGGACGCCGGCGTACATGGCGCCCGAGCAGTTCGCCGGGCAGCAGGTCGGCCCCGCCGCCGATCAGTTCGCGTTCGCGGTGGCGATGTGGGAGGGCCTGACCGGCGCGCGGCCGTTCCGCGGCGACACGCTCGAGCAGATGCGCGCCGCCGTCGAGCGCGGCGCGCCGTCGGCCGCGGTCTTGCCGCGCGCGGTGCGGCCGGTGCTGGTGCGCGCGCTGGCCCGCGACGCGGCGGCGCGCTGGCCCGACATGGCGGCGCTCCTGGCCGCGCTCGATCGGCGCACCCGGCGGCCGGGACGCCTGGCCGGGATCGCGGTGGTGCTGGCGGGCGTCGCCGGCGCGTCGGCGCTGGTCGCCGGTCGCGATCGCGGGCGCCCGGCGCCCGCCGCCGCGGCCTGCGTGCTGGACGACGCCGGGGTCGCCACCGCGTGGACGCCGGCGGTGCGCGATCGGCTGGCGGCGCGCTTCGCCGGCGAGCCGGCCTGGCCGGGGGTCGCGGGCGTGCTCGACGGCTTCGGCGAGGCGTGGCGCCGCGAGCGGCAGGACGCGTGCGCGACGCCGGCCGCGCCGAACCACCACGGGCGGATCGCGTGCCTGGCCGGGCTGCGCGACGAGCTGGTCGGCGCGGTCGGGCTGCTCGAGCAGCTCCCGCCAGTCGCGCTGCGCCACGCCGACCCGGCGGATCTGCTGCCCTCGCCCGACACCTGCCGCAGCGGCCGCCGCGCCGCGATGCCGCCGCTGCCCGCCGACGCCGCGGTGCGAGCCCGCCTGTCGGCGCTGGTGGTCGAGACCTCGCGGGCGCGGCTGATCGCGCACGGCCCGCAGCCCGCCGCCGCCAAGGCGATGGCCGAGGCCGCGCTGGTGCAGGCCCGCGAGCTCGCCGCGATCTACCCGCCGGCGCTGGCGATCGGCCTCGAGGCGCTGGCGTCGGTCGTCCAGATCACCGGCGACTGCGCCGGCGCGGTGCCGCTGTTCGAGGAGACCGCGACCGCGGCCGAGGCGGCGAGCGCCGACGGCATCCGGGCGATGGCGCGGCTCGGCGTGCTCGAGTGCACCATCGCCAACTCGACCGATCTGCCCGTGATCCAGCGCCAGGTCGATCAGACCCGGGCGGCGATCCAGCGCGCCGGCGACGACGCGCTGCTCACCGCGGCGCTCGAGATGACCGTCGCCGATCTCGACGCCAGCGCCGGCGAGATCGACCGCGCGATCGAGCGGCTGGGCCGCGCGCGCGCGGCGCTGACCGCGCTGCCCGACTGGCGGCGCGCCGGGATCGCGGCGATGCGCGAGGCCGGCTACCGCGGCTGGCGTGACGACCCCGGCGATCACGACCGCGCGATCGCGCTGATGCGCGAAGCGCTGACCGGCTACGAGCGAGCCTACGGCGCCGGCAACGTGCGCACCGAGGCGCTGCGGATGCAGCTCGGCCTGATGCTGGTCGACCGCGATCCCGCGGCCGGGCGCGCGCTGGTCGCCACCGCGCAGGCGGCGCTGCCGCGCGAACCGGCGCCGGCCGACGCGGTCGAGGTGCGGGGCCGGGTCGTCGACGCGGCCGGGCGGCCGGTGGCCGGCGCCGTGGTCACCGCCGCCGCGCAGCTGCTCGCGGGCTACGACAGCGTGGTCGTGCCGACCTTCGGCGCGCCTTTCGCGACCGCCACCTCGGGCCCCGACGGCGGGTTCGTGCTGACCGCCTCGCGCGCGTGGATCGCCGCGGCGTCGGTCGGCGACCAGCGCAGCGAGCCGGTGCGGTTGGCCCGGCCGGCGCTCGAGCTGCGCGTGCGGCCCGGCGTCGACGCCACCGTGCGCGCGCGGATCACCGCCGTCCCGGCCACGGCCACCGACGATCGCACCGTCGCGCTGTCGCGGCGGGCGTCGATCTTCGCGGTCGCGATCGTGCGCGGGCCGATGCTGGCGGCGCTGCTGTCGTTCGGGCGTCGCCTCGACGACGGCTGGGCCTTCGCCGCCCAGCCGCCGGGGCCGGCGACGGTGATGGTGTTCGCGCGCTCGCGGCTCGCCGATCAGGTGCTGGTGGCGCGGCCGGTGACGCTGTCAGCGGCGCGGCCGCTCGACGTCGCGCTCGAGGTGCCGCTCGACGGCGTCCTGCTCGACGTCATCGTGCGCGCCGACCGCGGCAAGATCCCCACGGCCCAGGTCTTCGTCTATCAGGGCGCCGCCGGCCCGCTGCCGGGCACCGTCGCGCAGCTGATGGACCGGGTGCGCGCGGTCGAGCGGGCCAACATCGGCACCGCGGTCGCGCTGGCGCCGTCGACCCGCGTCGCGGCGGGCGAGGCGCTCTACCGCCCCGACGACATCCACGCGCGGATCGGCGCGGTCCGCCCCGGCCCGTCGACCGCGTGCGTGCTGCCGTTCGCCGGCGACATCGGCGACCAGTCCTACGTCGCGACGCTCAGCAGCGCCGCCGACTTCGAGGTGCGCTGCACCACCATCACCGTGACCGCCGCGCCGGTGCAGGCCCTGGTGCTGCAGGCGCCGCCGATGAAGAACGCCCCGTAGCGCGCGCCGCGACGATCGGTCGCAGCCGCGCCGCGCCCGCCGGTCACGACCCCGGGATCAGATCGATCGTGTCGCCGGCGACCTTCTTGCCGCGCAGCACGCGGTAGTCGGCGCCCCACTGCTCGACCACCGCCGTGTCGTCCCCCGACGACTGGTACAGCCACCACCGGCAGCGCTCGACCGAGCCCTCGGGCTTGGTGCTCTTGCTGCCGAGCAGCGCGCCGACGTCGCCGTGCAGCTTGCAGGTCGCGGTGCCGCGCTTGTCGAGCGTGAACCGCACGTCGCCCAGCACCAGCACCTCGGGCGGATAGCCGGCGACGTCGGTGGGGTCGGCGGTCAGCATCCGCACCACCTGCGAGCCGACGCGCTCGAGGCCGACCACGCACCACACCACCTCCTGGCCGTCGACCAGGCGCCCGCACACCCAGCGGTGGCCGTCCTCGTCGTACGAGATCGCGCCCTCGCACAGCAGATCCCGGCCGTCCATCGTCACGACGTCGCCCACCCGCAGGTCGCGCAGGCCGCGCTCGATCAGCGTGTCGGATGACGGCGCCGGCAACGCCGGGCGATCGCCGCCCAGGCCGCGGCGCCGCTTCTCGGTGCGGTACGCGACGGCGCCGTAGCCGGCGCTGCCGACCGCGACCACCAGCGCGGCGATGATCAAGATCGTGAACATCGATCCTCCGGGTCGGACCATAGCGCACTGCGGCGCGACGCGTGCGTAGCGCGCGACGCACGCGGATGCCGCGCGCGCGCCATTGACACGTGCGGACGGCACTCGCTACACCGTGCGCCGACGCGGGCCGCCGCGTCGCCGACCGAACCCCACCGCCGACCCCCTCGGCGCGGAGGCCCCATGGTAGCCGTGCAAGCTCAGGACGACCTGCGCCGCGTACTCGACGACGAAGGCCGCGTGCTCCCCGGCGCGCGCGTCCCCGACGTCGCCGACGACGTGCTGCGCAACATCTTCGACAAGATGACGCTGGTGCGCGTCATGGACGACCGCATGATGCGGTTGCAGCGGCAGGGCCGCCTCGGCTTCTACATGAAGTCGATCGGCGAGGAGGCCACCCACTTCGCCACCGCGCCGCTGCGCATGAGCGACTGGGTCTACCCCAGCTACCGCGAGCAGGGCGCGTGGTTCTACCGCGGCTACACCATCAAGCAGTTCGTCGATCAGCTGTTCGGCAACGCCAACGATCCGGTCAAGGGTCGGCAGATGCCGGTCCACCACTCGGCCAACTGGCTGAACCTGGTGTCGATCAGCTCGCCGGTCGGCACCCAGATCCCGCAGGCCGTGGGCTCGGCCTACGCCGCGAAGATCATGGGCAAGGACGACGTGTCGATGGTGTACTTCGGCGAGGGCACGTCCTCGACCGGCGAGTTCCACGTCGGCCTGAACTTCGCCGGCGTGTGGAAGGCGCCGTGCGTCTTCATCTGCCGCAACAACGGCTGGGCGATCAGCGTGCCGCGCGAGAAGCAGACCGCGGCCAAGACCTTCGCGTCGAAGGCGGTCGGCTACGGCATGCCCGGCATCCGCGTCGACGGCAACGACATCCTCGCGGTGCTGCAGGTCGCGCAAGAGGCGATCGATCGGGCGCGCGCCGGCGAGGGGCCGACGCTGATCGAGGCGCTCACCTACCGCGTCCAGGGCCACTCGAGCTCGGACGATCCGTCGGTCTACCGCGATCCCAAGGAGCCCGAGATCTGGGAGAAGCGCGATCCGCTCAACCGGATGCGCAACTACCTGACCCACCGCGGGCTGTGGGACCAGGCCTGGGAGCAGGGCCTGATCGATCGCTACAACCAGGAGATCACCGACGCGCTGGCCGCCTCCGACGTGACGCCGCCGCCGCCGGTCGAGTCGATGTTCGACGACGTCTACGAAGAGATGCCGTGGCACATCCGCGAGCAGAAGGCCTGGCTGATGGCCCAGGCCCGCACCAAGTCCCCCCACCACCACGGTTAGAGCGGAGAGTCCCATGCCCGTCATGAACATCATCCAGGCGGTCAACGACGCGCTGCGGCTGCAGATGCGCCAGGACCCGCGCACGGTCGTGCTCGGTGAGGACGTCGGCAAGTTCGGTGGCGTGTTCCGCGCCACCAGCGGCCTCTACGAGGAGTTCGGCGGCGAGCGCGTGATCGACACGCCGCTGGCCGAGGCCGGCATCATCGGCACCGCGATCGGCATGGCGCTGTACGGCCTGCGCCCGGTGCCGGAGATCCAGTTCGGCGACTTCATCTTCCCGGCGTTCGATCAGATCGTGAACGAGCTGGCGAAGTTCCGGTACCGCTCGGGCGGCCAGTACCCGTGCCCGGTCATCATCCGCACGCCGGTCGGCGGCGGCATCCGCGGCGGCCACTACCACTCGCAGTCGCCCGAGGCGCTGTTCATCCACACGCCCGGCCTCAAGGTGATCGCGCCGTCGAACCCGTACGACGCCAAGGGCCTGCTGCTGGCGTGCATGCGCCAGAACGACCCGGTGCTGTTCATGGAGCCCAAGCGCATCTACCGCGCCAGCAAGGGCGAGGTGCCCGAGGGCGACTACACCCTCGAGCTGGGCAAGCTGGCGGTGACCCGCCCCGGCACCCAGGTCACGCTGATCGCGTGGAGCGGCATGGTGTCGATCGCCGAGGAGACCGCGGCCAAGGCCGAGGCGGCCGGCATCTCGGTCGAGGTGCTCGACCTGCGCTCGCTGATGCCGTTCGACATCGACGGCATCCTGGCCTCGGTCAGGAAGACCGGCCGCTGCGTGATCCTCCACGAGGCGCCCAAGACCTGCGGCTTCGGCGCCGAGCTGATCGCGTCGATCCAGGAGCGCGCGATGGAGCACCTCGAGGCGCCCATCACCCGCGTCTGCGGCTTCGACACGCCGTTCCCGTACACGCTCGAGCACGAGTACATGCCCAACGCCGATCGCGTCCTCGGCGCGATCCGCCAGACCCTGGAGTGGTGACATGGCCTTCGAGTTCCATCTGCCCGACATCGGTGAGGGCGTCGTCGAGGGCGAGATCGTCTCGTGGAAGGTCAAGGTCGGCGACGTGGTCAAGCTCGACCAGCCGATCGTCGAGATCATGACCGACAAGGCGACGGTCGAGATCCCGTCGCCGCGCGCCGGCACGATCGCCGCGATCAACTACGGCGAGGGCCAGATCTGCCCGGTCGGCAAGGTGCTGCTGGTGATCGACGACGGCGTCGGTGGCGCGGTCGCCGCCGCCGGCAACGGCCACGGCGCGCCCAAGCTGCCCGAGCACTCGCCGGCGCCGCAGGTGCAGCTGGCCGGTCACCTGCCGGAGTCGCTCGCGAGCACCGGCCGGATCGAGGTGGTCGACGCCTCGGCCAACCGCGGCCGGGTGCTGGCCACGCCGGCCACGCGGCGCCTGGCCCGGCAGATGGGCATCGATCTGACGCGCGTGGCCCCGACCGGCAAGCGCGGCCGGGTCACCTCCGACGACGTCAAGGTGCACGCCGCGGCCGGCTCGACCGTGGCCATCCCCAAGCTGGCCGAGACGGTGCTGCCGGCGACCAAGGCGTTCGCGCCCCAGGCGATCGCCCGCGGCGGCGACGAGGAGCGCATCCCGTTCCGCGGCATGCGCAAGCGCATCGCCGAATCGATGACGCGGTCCAAGCAGACCGCGGCGCACTTCACGTACGTCGAAGAGATCGACATGACCGAGCTGGTGGCGGTGCGCGAGCGCGCCAAGGGCCGGGCCGCCGATCGCGGGGTCAAGCTCAACTACCTGCCGTTCATCGTCAAGGCGGTGGTGTCGGGCCTCAAGAAGTGGCCGATGCTCAACGCGTCGCTCGACGAGACGACCCAGGAGATCGTCCGCAAGAAGTACTACCACCTGGGCATCGCGGCCCAGGGCCCGCAGGGCCTGGTGGTGTCGGTGGTGCGCGACGCCGACAAGCGCTCGATCTTCGATCTGTCGAAGGAGATCGAGCGGCTGGGCGACGCGGTCCGCAACGGCACCGCGACCCGCGACGAGCTGACCGGCTCGACGTTCACGATCAGCTCGCTGGGCAAGCTGGGCGGCGTGCTGGCCACGCCGATCATCAACTTCCCCGAGGTCGCCGTGGTCGGCGTGCACAAGATCGAGGAGAAGCCGGCGGTGCGCGGCGGCCAGATCGTGATCCGCCACCTGATGAACCTGTCGATCTCGGTCGATCACCGGCTGGCCGACGGCTGGGACGGCGCGATGTTCCTGCAGGACGTGAAGGCGCTGCTCGAGGATCCGACGACGATGTTCATGGAGATGGTGTAGGCGGGCGTCCGCGAGGCTATCGTCGCGCGATGAGCCGGATCGTCGCCGTCGCGCTGCTAGCCTTGGCCGTCGGGTGCGGGCGCTCGTCGCGAGCGCCTGACGCGCCCGCGAACCGCGTCGTCGTCACCGCGTCGTCGGTGACCGCGATCCCGGGGCGGTCGGCCGGGCCGATCGCGCTCGGCATGACGCCGGCGGCGGTGCGGGCGGCGCTCGGCGTCCCCGACAGCGACGACGGCGAGTTCATGCAGTACTACCGCCACGGGCTGTCGATCGCGCTGGCCGGCGGCGTCGTCGACGCGATCCACGCGTACCGCGGCGTGCCCGGCGGGTACGAGGACGAGCCGTGGCGCGCGTTCGCGCTGCGGCTGCCCAACGGCCTCGGCTGGGACGCGACCGAGGCCGAGCTCCGCGCCGCGTATGGCGCGCCGGTCGCCGCCGGCGAGCTCGCTGCCGCGCCGATCCCGTCGAAGTGGATCGACTTCGGCGGCGTCATGTTCGACTTCCGCGTCGACGACGGCCGGCTGTTCCACCTGGTGGTGGCGGCGCCGCCCGCCGACGAGTAGTCAGCGTCGGGTCGGCGGCGGCGTCTGGACCGCGTCGACGAAGCCGCGCAGCGAGCGCTCGAGCGTGTCGTCGCTGGAGGCGTCGACCGCCGGGCGCGGCTCGGTGGTGCGGCGCGTCCGCGGCGGGTCGGCGGCCGACAGCCCGTCGGCGATCAGCGCGAGCCGGATGCCGGGGTTGGTCTCGGCGACGAACTCGCACAGCTCCTCGCCGTCGGTCTGGGTCAGGCGCTCGGCGACCGCGACCCCGGCGATGTGGCTCGACGGTCGCTCGATGAGATCGATCGCCTCGAGCGGCGTGGCCGCCTCGTAGGGATCGCAGCCCGCGGCGCGCAGCTTCTCGGCGATCTGGTGGCGGCGCGCGGCGGACGGGTCGACGACCAGCAGCCGCGGGCGGCTGATCGACGCCAGCACCGCGCGGATCTCCTCGTCGATCAGCCGGGCCACGGCGTCGGCGACCGCGTCGAACGCGATCGCGAGCTCGGAGAAGTCGCAGCGCACCACGCGCCCGTCCTGCGCGATCCAGCCGCTGGGGCCGAGCTCGAGCTCGATCAGCGCGTCGGTGCCGACCGCCGGGCACGGGTGGTCCTCGTCGAGGCGCCGGATCCGCACCCCGCCACGCGACAGATCCACGCTCTTGCCGCGCACCACCGCGCCGGCGGCGTGCAGCCGCGCGCCCAGCCCGGTGTCGGCACGAAGGTGGCGACGTCTCTCCTCGTAGTCCATGCGTCCTCCCCATTTCCAGTCTAGGGGACCACGCGCGATCCGATCACTCGAAAAGGGCTCCATTCTCGGCGAGTGCTAGCCACCTCACCGTCGACGAGCCGGGTCGTGCAGCGTCACGAGAAAAATCCTGCGATCAGTCGCCGCCGCCGAGCTCCCAGGCGTGCTCGGCGGTGACCGGCTCGTCGTGGGACTCGATGCACGCGACGCAGAACACCGCGGCCAGGTGCTGTTTGCCTGGGCGCGTGGTGTATTGCTCGCCGCAGGCGCGACAGACCTGGTGGGTGCGCGCGCGCGCGAGCCCCGAACGAACCTTCAGCAGCGGCTGCGTCACCATGGCGACCTCCCGTGCGTGTGGGTGAACCCGACGGCCCCTCGACCATGATCACTGTGGCGCCGGCTCGTCGACAGGCGCAACCGGAATCGTCTCGCGCGTCGCCAGCGGTGTTGGCGCTGACCTCGACGGAGACGAACCCCCGCGGACCCTGGCCAGCCGGGCGCGCGGCGGGATGTAGGTTGCGCGCCACGTCGGCGGCCGTGGCGTCGCCCGCTCAGGCCGCGAGGATCGGCGCGGCCAGCGCGGCCGCGGCCAGCAGCAGCGCCATCGCGATCAGCGCCGCGCGCCCCCGCCGCGAGGTCGACGACGCGGGCGTCATCGACGGGCGCGCGACCCGCGTCAGGTCGCCGCGGCAGTGACGGCAGCGACCGGCGATCGGGTGCACGGGGCCGCCGCACAGCGGGCAGGGGACGCGACCGGGCGACATGGCGACAGGAGCGGCCATGCCCAGGAGACGCACGACGCCGGTCGGCTATTGCATCATTTCTGCAGCCGCTCGAGCTCGGCGACCAGCTCGGGCGGCGGCGCCTCGAGCGCGAGGCCGTAGCCGCGCGACTCGCGGCGCACCACCCGCGCGCGGGTGCGGTAGCGGCGCTCGCCCCAGGCCTCAGCCGCTGGGGTCTCGACGGTGAACTCGACCGTCGCGCCGAGCTGCAGCGCCGCGTCGGTCAGCACGAACACGCCGGTCGTGCTGATGTCGCGGCACACCACCGGCAGCGCGGCGTGGCCGGCGCGCTCGATGGTGGCGTCGAGCGGCAGCGCCAGCCGCGGGGCCCGCGGGCGCGCGTCGGGCCGCGGCGGGATCGGCGGCAGCGCCGGCAGCGAGCCGCGCTGCCCGAGCGCGGTGCGAGCGCTGGACGGGATCAGGCTGGTCGTCGGACGCGGCGGCGGCGCGCTCGCGGGCGGCGCGGCCGACGGGGAGGCCGGCGGCGCGGTCGACGGGGAGGCGGGTGGGGCGCCGGCGGGGGGACGGGGCGGCTGCGGGCGGGCCCGCGCGGCGGCCGCCACCGCGGCGGTCGTCGCGGCGATCGCCGCGGTCGCGATCGCCATCGCGCGGCCCGGCGCGGGCGCCGACTCGTGCAGATCGTCGACCGGGATGTCCACCGAGGCCGCCGGCGCGGCGCGATCGACCGCGCCGCGCAGCGCCGCCAGCACCGGGTCCAGCGACAGCGAGCGCGAGCTGGCCGCCGGCTCGTACGCGCGGTCGAGGTACACCAGCCCGTCGTCGATCGGCGCGCCGAGCGCCGCGTCGACCGCGGCGACGCACGGGTGGTCCGGCGCGTGCTCGGCGACCACCGCGGCCCAGGCCTGGGCCACCGCGGGCGCGCCGCCATCGACCAGCGCGATGTCGGCACCCAGCGCCGCCAGCCAGATCCGATCGTCGAGCGGCAGCTCGCGGTCGAGCGCCGCGGTGGCCAGGGCCAGCAGCGATCGGCGGGCGCCAGCCTCGGTGGCGTGCTCGACCAGCAGCGCCCACAGCGCGAGGTGCCCGCGCGGGACCGCGAGGTCGTGCTCGTAGGTGAGCGTCAGCGCTGCGCGGATCAGCCGCAGGCCCAGGCCGCGCACGCCGGGGCGTGCCAGCAGCGCCCGGCCCATGCCGCCCGCCGCCTCGACCCACGCGACCGGCGGGCGATCGTGGAGCCGCGCGCGCACCAGCTGGTGCAAGGCGGCCTCGTCGTCGAGCTCGGACAGCGCGAGCGCCAGCACGACCGGATCGTCGGGCGCCAGCCGCGCCGCGCTGGCCAGGGCCGCCTGGAAGCTCGCCCCGTCGCCGCCCATCCGCGCCAGCCGCACCCGCGCCAGCGCGGCGCGGGGATCGTCGCCGGCCTGCGCCGCGAGCTGGTCCGCCGCCGCCGCCGGCGACGCGTCGCCGCGCACCGCGCCGTCGAGCAGCGCCAGCCAGGGATCGGTCGGCGCCGCGGCCCGGGCCTCGGCCGCGACCATCGCCGCCAGCATCGGCTCGCCCGCGTCGAGCCACGCGCCCAGCTCGTCGATCGCGAGCCCGGCGGCGCCGGTGCGCGCGCGCTCCGCCTGGGCCAGCCGCGCGACCGCCGGCCACCACGCCAGCTCGACGGCCAGCGCCCGCGCGCGCGCCAGCAGCTCGGGGCCGCCGCCGGCGTAGGCCGCGACCGCGCGCCGGCGATCGGCCGCGACGTGCTCGCAGGCCGCGCCGAGCGCCAGGGCCCGCTCGTCGCGATCACCGCCGCCGGTGCCGGTGGCGTGGAGCACGCGCCGCAGCGCCAGGTCCCAGTCGCGCTCGCCCCACAGCATCGGGCGGAGCCAGGCGGCGATCATCGCCGTCGAGGATATTGCGTCGTCGCGCGCGTGGATATCGGCGCGTGGCGCCCACGACCGCCGGCCTACACGACGCCGTGGGCGATCATGCTCTCGCCCATGTCGACCACCATCGTCTCGAGCCCACGCGGCCGCCAGCCCAGCACGGTCCGGGCGCGCGCGTTCGACAGATCCTGGCGCTTGCCGAGCTCCTGGATCGCCAGCCGCGCGGTCTTGTCCCACACCGCGACCAGCCGCAGCAGCCACGCCGGCACGCGCCGCGTCGGGATCTTGTAGCCGCGCGGGCCGAAATGGCTGGCGAGGATCGCCGCGATGTCGCGCATCGACGCGTGCTCGACCGCCGCGATGAAGCGCTGGCCCGCCGCCTCGGGCGCGGTCATGGCGGCGACGTGGGCCGTGGCGACGTCGCGCACGTCGACCACCGCGAAGCCGATGTCGGGGCAGCCGGGCAGCTCGCGCTTCATCAGCTTGCGGACCACCTCGCCCGAGGTGCTGAAGTCGGCCGACAGCACCGGGCCGAGCACCAGGCCGGGGTTGACCGTGACCAGCTCGAGCCGCTGCCCGGCCGGCAGCGTGTCGAGGTACTCCCACGCCGCGCGCTCGGCGATCGTCTTGCTCTGCTCGTAGGCCCCGACGTCGGGCGTCAGCTTCGACCAGTCGGCCTCGTCGTAGGTCCGGCTGCCGTCGCGGGCGTGGCCGTACAGGACCGCCGCGACCGACGAGGTCATCACCACACGCGTGACGCCCTCCGCGACCGCCGCGCGCAGGACCCGCAGCGCGCCGTCGCGCGCCGGGACGATCAGCTCGTCGGCGTGCTTGGGCGGGCGCGCGGGCAGCGGCGAGGCCATGAGCAGCACGTAGCGGCAGCCGCGGCACGCCTCGCGCCAGCCGGCGTCCGCGGTCAGCTCGGCCTCGACCAGCGTGAGGCGGTCGGCGGCCGCCCCGAGCACGCGCCGGATCTCGTCGCCGCGCTTGAGCGAGCGGACGGTGCCGCGGACGCGGTAGCCCGCGGCCAGGAGCGCGAGGATCGTGTGCTGGGCGATGAAGCCCGAGGCGCCGGTGACGAGGACGGTGGTCTCGGCGGGGCTGGTCTGGCTGGTCTGGCTGGTCTGGCTGGTCTGGCTCATGGGTCACCTTGGAGAACGGTGGTCTCTTATTAAGAGAACATCGTTCTCTTGTCAACGGGAGATCAGCCGGCCGGGTCGGCTGATCTCGCAACGATTTGGACTTGCAAGGTTCTTTGTCGCGTAATAAAAGAACAGTGTTCTCATGTCGGCCATCGAGACCTTCCAGCGGGCCCGCGACCCCGAGCAAAAGGCCCAGCGGCGCGCGGAGTTGCTGGGCGCCGCCCGCACCCTCCTGACCACCGAGGGCCTGGCCGGGGTCGGGCTG
>Ga0073899_10002200_pt1 | contig 17620 bp, 16 predicted proteins | sample KloWWTmetaKNB5Ph_FD_88975 | JGI IMG/M metagenome (GOLD analysis project Ga0073899, IMG submission 88975) | Active sludge microbial communities from Klosterneuburg, Austria, studying microevolution and ecology of nitrifiers - Klosterneuburg... | ecosystem: Engineered > WWTP > Aerobic digester >...
AGGTCTCGCATGGAGACCAACGCTCAGTTCACACTTTGTGTAAACAACTATGCTGACGCTGAAGTCTCAAAATTCCGTCCCCTTCGCAGAGCACACCACCCGGCAGGGGCGTGACCTCTTGCGTGCGTCGCCGTCGGCCTGTTCATGACATTGGAGAGCGTCACCGTCTTGAGCTGGTGGATGATCTTTCCGCTGGGCGTTGTTGGCAGCCTGCTCCACTTCGTGTTCGATTGGACGGGGCACAATCGGTGGGCTGCGATTTTCAGCGCAGTGAATGAAAGCTATTGGGAGCACATCAAGATTGCGGTCTGGCCGACCATGCTCCTTCAGGTGATTTTGTTTGTGGCCGGTGGTTATCAGTATCCAGCCTTCATTCCGGCAGCGACTATCGCCCTGTATTCACTGCCGATAAGTATGGTGGGGTTGGTGTTTCTCTACAAGATGATCACGAAGCGCAATGTTCTTTGGTTGGATATCGGCGTGTTCTTCGTAATCATTGCCCTTGCGCAGACGCTTTTCGTCTTGGTGCTCGAGCAACTGGCGGCGACGTCAGCCACCATCGTTTTGGCAGCGCTGTTTCTCGCGGGGCTGATCGCCGCATTTTTTCGGTTCACTTTGCGGCCGCCACAAGAGCCTGACGTCTTCGTCGACCCGATTACCCAGAAGTATGGAATCCGCGCACACCCGGATATCGGGTCGGATTCCAGCGCATCGTAGGAGTCACTTCGTCAGTTCACGAGAGCGTGAACGCTCAAGCGCCCGTCGACCATCTCGAAGATACGATCACAGTGCTCCAATACATCGCGATCGTGTGTGACCATGACGACGGCGACGTTGGCATTGTGTGCGCGGTCGGCCAGTAACGCCACGACCTCGTGGCTACGTCGGCGGTCAAGTGCGGCGGTGGGTTCGTCGACGAGGAGCAGGCTGGGTGTGTTGACGAGTGCGCGGGCGATGCCGACCCGCTGACGTTCACCGCCGGACAGTTGGCCCGGGCGATGCTTAGCGCGATGGGCCATCCCCACAGAGCCGAGGAGTGTTTCGACATCCACATGCCGGTCACCGGCGAGTCGACCGGCGAGGCGCAACTGGTCTGCTGCGGTCAGGGACGGGATGAGATTTCCGGACTGGAAGACGAAGCCGATATTGCGGAGGCGGAAACGGGTCGTTGCGCTCTTGGAGAGTTTGCTGACGTCGGTGCCATGCACGTGCACCGTGCCGCGGTCAGGCCGCGCCATGGCCCCGGCGATCGCCAGCAGCGAGGACTTGCCCGACCCGGAGGGCCCGACGATGGCGGCGAACTCTCCGGGCATCACCGTGAGGGATACTTCATCGAGTGCCCTGACCCGAGATTCACCATCACCGAGTTCCAAGACGACGTCAGTGATTTCTAAGCTCGGAGTCGTGTGGTCGTTCATCGTTGCCCTCCCAGGGCGCGCAGCGGATCGATGCGGGTGATGCGTAGCACGGCGATGGTGGCGCCGAGCATGCCGAGCAGAATCGTCAGTCCGGAGGCGATGGCGATGGGCTCGAACTCGAGATCGAAGGGCATGGCATCCGGCATTGCGGCGCCCATTCCGATCCCGGCCGCAACGCCGACCACGGTGAAGCCGACGAGGAGGATCGCTGCCTGAGTGAGGCTGTCGCGCACCAGGTAACGGCTGGAGGCTCCCATGGCGCGCAGCACAGCAATGTCGTGGCTGCGCTGAATGGTCCAGACCATGAAGAACGCTCCGACCACCAGCGCGCAGATGGCATACAGGAAGAACTGAATCATGCTCAACGTCAGCGTTTCCGCCTCGTACCCCGGGGAGGCATTGAACGACTCCGTAAGGGTCATCGTGGTCGTCTCGGCTGTCACGTCGATGGTGGCAAAGTCGATGCTGACGCCTTCCTCGGCCAGGATCGCGACGACACTCGCGTAACCAAAATCCATCTCGTCGATCTGATCCTGAGTCGGCGCTCCAGGTTCTGCGAGCCCCGCGGCCATGAGGCGCCAGGTATCAATCGGGAGGTAAGCGACGTCGACATGCCCGAAGGTTGCCTGACCCTCTGTGAATCCGATCACGGTCAATTCAAGATCAAGCCGATCCAGAATCACCACCGAACCGAGTTCGACACCCTCATCGCGCAGCGGCTCCGAGACGATGATCCCCGCCACTGCACCGAGCTGCTCACCGGTTGACACGGCAGGCGAGAGGAAACCGTCTGGTTCGACACCGAACAGCGTCAAGTCAATCTGGGTTCCGTCGTCAGTCACGCCGTTGACGATGTTGACTCCCATCGGCTCGGCGGCGGCAACATCATCGGCGTTCTGCCAGGTTTTGAGTTGCTCATCGTCGATGACGGATCGGCTGAAGGCATTGTCCTTCATCGTGCCTTCGTCAAACGCGAAGGCCGTCGCGGGCATGGCCTTGAGGCCGGAAACACCGTCATTGACGAGGCCGGAGGAGAGACCGGAAAGCAGGACGACGAGCACGGAGATCAGTGCGATCACTGTACCCATGAGCGCGAATCGGCCACGTGCAAAACGCAGCTCGCGCAGAGCAAGAAACATGGGAGACCTTTGATCGGGATTTTACCGACACACTGTCGGAACTTTCGGTCGCAAGTATTTCATCTCGATCCCGCTGTGCCAAATCGACACCCCACAGCAAGCAGTTCCTCAACTCAGGTGATGAGCCCCTGTGTGAGGAGCCGAAAAACGTCGGCGGCAACTTGCTCGTGGTCCACGCCGTGCGCGACCAGTTGGACCCCAGCGTTGAGGACGCCGTGGATGAGGATGATTGAGGTTTGCGAGGAGTCCATGCCGAGGCCGGTGAGTACGCGGATCACCGGCCTGAATAGCGCGTCGTGGAGGGCCATGAGCTCGTCGACCTTGCTCGGAGTGAGATCGGCCTCTCTCACGATCGCCGCAATCTCATGCTCGCCGTCAGCAGTCATGCGCATCGTTGCAGCGACGAAGGCCTGAAGCTCGGCAGTCCCGGGCTCAACGGCATGCAAATCCTCTTCAATCTCGGCATCCCAGCGCTCCATTGCGCTGATGGCGATCGAGACCAGGAGGTCATCCTTGGAGGGAAAATAGTCGTAGAAGCTCGAACGTGCGATGCCAGCGCGTTCGCTCACACTGGTCGGCGAGAACTTCGCCAAGCCACCGGATCGCAGGATGTTTTCGCCGGCAATTATGAGAGCTTCGCGTTGCGAGGCGCGGTGCTCGGCGACGGTGGGAGCGGTGATTTTAGGCATTGGTCACCAATCTTCTTTCGTTCGAATCGCGACTGCACGCTGATCCGGCGCGTAGTCGCCCTATGGTCTCACTACCGCCAAACCGTCGCCAAGAGGACGTTGACAACGGTGAGCACGCCGATCGTGGGCAAGACCCACGCCGCAACCGACTCCTTCTTCCTGTTCATCAGAGCGATGACAATGATCGCTACAAGCAACAGCAGCTTCGCGCTGATCTTCATGTTATTCACGTCGTTGCCCAGCGGATACTGCAATCCGACAAGCACGATGCCCGTTACCAGCATCGTCCACGCACCATGCATCATCGCCGGGAGCACGCGAGCCGTGTGCTCCCGCATTGGCTTCACTTGATAGACGACACCGCCAAGAAGTGCGACGACACCGATGATGTGCACTGCAAGGACAACATTCTTGAGAATTTCCATGCACTCATCTTACCGACAGTGCGTCGGCAAGAGCGCCTTGGCGGACCCCGTCCATGCGACGCGATGCGCGGTGTAGGTGACTCAAGGCACCGTATACCGTAGCCGTATGACCGTCGACGATTCGTCACAACATTTGGATGAGCCGCACCGTGCGGGCCTGGCGCAGCGCCTGAACTGGCTTCGCGCAGGCGTCCTTGGGGCAAACGACGGTATCGTTTCGACGGCGGCCGTCGTCGTCGGTGTCGCTAGCGCGACGGCGGGAGCACTCCCGGTCCTGCTGGCCGGATCGGCAGCCTTGGTGGGTGGTGCGATCTCGATGGCGCTTGGCGAGTACGTCTCTGTGTCAAGCCAGCGCGATACTGAGCATGCGTTGATCGAGAAGGAACGCGGAGAGTTAGCCACAGATCCAGACGCTGAGTTCATCGAACTTGTCGGTCTGTTCGAAGCCCGAGGGTTGAGTCGGGAGACGGCGACGCTCGCGGCATCCGAGCTGACCGAAAAGGATGCACTAGCGGCACACCTGGCCGTCGAGCTGAATATCGATCAGGACGACGTCGTCAGCCCGTGGCATGCGGCGCTTGCGTCGGCGGTCGCCTTCATTCTCGGTGCGTTACTGCCAATGGCTACGATCCTCTTCTTGCCGCACCCGGAACGGATCATCTGGACGTTTGCCGCGACAATTTTCGCGTTGGCGATCACCGGCTATGTTGCGGCATGGATCGGCGGCGCACGACGGTGGCGTGCGGTACTTCGCACGGTGATCGGTGGCGCTTTGGCGCTCGGCGCGACCTTCTTGGTTGGCTCTCTCTTTGGTGCCACTGTCCTGTAGCGAGTTGCGAACGCCGTGTGCTCCGCATCGACGGGGCCCACTAGCGGGCGCACCGGGAAGCGCAGAGGATGCCTTCACGATGGGAATGGAGGGCGATGATGGGCAGTGAGGGCGCCACCGTTGCCGCTCTCGCCGTGGATGGCTACCCTAGAAACGTGCCACACGCGGGAAAGACCTCAGAAAACTCAAAGTGACATGTAGAGGGCACGGCCCCACTGCCACCCCCGACGATTCCGCATGATCACGCGGCCCACGACGAGAATTGGGACTTCTAGGAGCTGCTTGCGCAGCCTCGGCTGAACAGCCGGGTCAGAGGCCCGAACCCGCGAACACTCGCGGGTTCGGGCCTTCTTCGCGCACGCGGTGAGGTGCATTCGAGGAAGCGCTTCACGCCCGTCCGGCGGGTATTCGACGCGTCGGCACGGCCCACCGGTGGGCCGTGCCCGCAAGGATGACGCCCACACGAGCGCCGGGAACGTCATCTTGGGTGCGCGGAGGCGTGCGGGGCGACGCCGACGAGCGGCAATGCGGGCGCAACGGCGCGGGAGTGCGCCGGGCGCGCGTGACGCAACGAAACATCGTGGCAGCCGGTCGCGACTATTGCGTATCGTCGAAGGTACTGACGCCATCCAGCGTCCAAGCAACAGCTCCCGCGTCAACGCAGACGCGACCGGGAGCAGATCACCTGAGTAATGCCACTTCGAGGGAGAAGCATGACAACCACCACGTCTGACCAGCGCACCGACCTGCGCCCGCTTTTTGAGCCGCAGTCCATCGCGCTCATCGGGGCAACCGACAAGTCGATGTGGTCGCTGAACACGTTCCTGAACATCCAGGGCAGCGACTTCAAAGGCCGCACCTACCTGGTGAACCCCCGCACCCCCGAGGTGCACGGCGAGAAGACCTACTCGTCGATCGCCGAGCTGCCCGAGGTCGTCGACCTCGTGTTCGTCATGGTCCCGACCGGTGCCGTGCTCGGCACGCTGAAGGAAGCCGTCGCGGCCGGCACGCGTGCCGCCGTCGTGCTCACCTCCGGCTTCGGTGAGGTTGGCGAAGAGGGCAAGCGCCTCGAGCAGGAGATCGTCGACTTCGCTGAGGAGAGCGGCCTTGCCCTCCTCGGCCCCAACGGCAACGGCTTCATCAACGCGGCGAAGGGCATCACCCCGTACGGCCTGCCCATCGGTCGCCCGCTGATCACCGGCAACGTCGGCTTCGTGCTGCAAAGTGGCGCCCTCGCCAGTGCAGTGCTCGGCTTCGCACAGTCGCGCAACATCGGCATCAGCTTCCTGACCGCCATGGGCAACGAGGCTGTGCTCTCGGTCACCGACGTCATGCAGTACCTGATCGACAGCCCCGAGACCGACGTCATCGCGCTGTTCCTCGAGTCGGTCCGCGACACCGAGGAATTCCGCCGCATCGCCAAGAAGGCGCTGCTCGCGGGCAAGCCGATCGTGGCTCTCAAGGTGGGCCGCTCGGAGCTCGGCGCGCAGGCAGCCCTCGCGCACACCGGCGCGCTCGTCGGTGACAACGCCGTCAACAGCGCGGCCTTCGACCAGATGGGTGTCGCTCGCGTCACGTCGGTCGAGGACCTCATCGTCACCGCCGGCCTGTTCGCCAGCGTCGGCTCGCTCCCCGGCAACCGCATGGGTGTCGTCACCCCGTCGGGTGGCGCATCCGAGGTCATCGCCGACCGCTCGCAGGACGAGAACATTGACCTTCCGCCGTTCGCGCCCGACACCATCGCCGCGCTCAGCGAGATCGTCCCGAGCTTCGGCACCCCGCAGAACCCGCTGGATGTCACCGGCTACGTCGTCATCGACCGCACGCTCACGCGTCGCGCGCTGGAGGTCGTCGCGAAGGACCCGGGTATCGACTTCACGATCCTGAACATGGACATGCCGAAGGTCGAGGGACCGGACCACGCGGGCGCCGTCGAGATGTTCAAGGCGAGCGCAGACGCCATCAAGGCGCTCTCCAAGCCGACGATGGTCATCGGCACCGCGCTGACCGACATCACCGAGTACGGCCGTCGCCTCCAGGCGGAGAGTGGCTTCCCGTACGTCCTCGGTGGCATCGACCGTGGCATCCAGGCCATCGGTCGCGTCATCGCATGGTCGGAGCGTCACCGTGCGGCACTCGCCGCCGCAGCCGACGAGGCGCAGGCCGCCCCGATCGAGGTCGAGGGCGCCACCGGCATGTGGACCGAGCACCAGGCAGCGCAGTTCCTCGCCGACAACGGCGTCGCGGTTGTGCCGTCGCGCCTCGCGAAGACCGCCGAAGAGGCGATCGCCGCAGCCGAGGAGTACGGCTACCCGGTCGTCGTCAAGGCCGTCGCCGATGGCCTCGGCCACAAGAGCGACATCGGTGGCGTGCGCCTGAACCTGATGGACGCCGACGACGTGCGCAACGCGCACGACCAGATCGTGGATGCGCTGGAGGGGCTCGGTTCGACCGGCATCCAGACCATCGTCCAGCCGCAGCGCAGCGCCGACGGCGTCGAGCTCATCGTCGGTGTCGTGCGCGACCCCGCGTGGGGCCTCACCCTCGCGGTGGGCCTGGGCGGCATCTGGGTTGAGATCATGAAGGACGCAGCCCTCCGCGTGCTGCCGACCACCCAGGGCGAGATCAAGAAGGCGATCGAGAGCCTGCGCGCGTACCCGCTGCTGCAGGGTGCTCGTGGCACCAAGCCCGTCGACATCGACGCGCTCGCCGGCGAGGTCGCCAAGATCGCGGATGTCGCGTACCGCCTGGGTGACCGTCTCGAGGCTCTCGAGATCAACCCGCTGCGCGCTGCTGCAGATGGCAACGAGGCGCTCGATGCGCTCATCACCTGGGCAGAGTAATCTCCGCCTGAACATGATCGCGCAACGCCCATGACGGGTGTCGAGATCTGAAACGCCGGGCCTGGTCCTCTTGGACCAGGCCCGGCGTGTTCGTTCACGCCACTAGGTGAAGCGCACGTCCGCGGCGCTGAACGTCGTCGCCCCGATGGCCTCCTTGTGGCGCCGGTACTCGCGCGGCGTCAGGCCGCGGTTCGCGAGCTCGCGCGCACGCTCGGGGTAGCCGAAGGCTTCGGGGAGCCCGCCGTCCTCGAGCTGGCGCAGCACCTCGGCGCGCAGCAGCGCGCCCGGAGGCGCATAGCCGTGCGGCTCGAACTGCAACAGGTTCCACAGCCACGCCGTGGCCTCGCCGCGGGTGAAGCCGGCCCAGCGGCCGTGGTCGAGCGTCTCGGCCGCGCTGGGCCCCGCCAGCGCCTCCTCGATGTGTGCCCAGCCGAGCCGAGCGCGCTCGTCTGCCGTGGCATCCTGCGCCCGCGCGACGCGCTCGGCGGCCTGCTGGGCCAACGCGGCCAGCGCCTCGCCCGTCAGCGTCGCATCGGGGGTGTCGCCGGCGAAGGCGACAGGCGGGTGTTGCGCCAGCACTGCCAGGACGGCCGCCTCGACGTGGCGCTCATTGGCACTTGCCGGGCGCGTGCCCGCGGGTCGCAGGCCGAGCGGCTCCCACCAGGGTGCGGAGCCCTCGCGGCGGTGCGGCGTTGGGGTGTGCATGGATGGAGAAGGCATGATGAACGCCCCCCCTTTCTCGGGGCGTGCGCCCCATCGAATCTTGCCCACGATGTGTCGTGAGCCCGTTCTTGCCCTGGGACACCCGGGAATCGATGGATTCGGGTTGTCGCGTGACCGGCCAGGTACCTCTGGTCACGACTCTTGAACGTGGGATGGATCGTAGCACGGCACCTCCGACACCGCTGCGCATTGAGCCTGTGCTGCGAGTGCGGGCGCGTGTCGGGGGAGTGGACGGCACGGCCGGGCTCCAAGCGCGCACGCGAAACAGGTCCGGCCCCGCGATCGCTCGCGGGGCCGGACCTGTTGGTGGTTGATGGTGCGGGGCGGATGCCTCGGCTAGAGCGCACCCTCCAAGGTTGCCTCGAGCTCCACCATGGGGCGCGACTTGGCGAAGTGGCACGCAGAGAGCGTGCCGTCGCCGAGTCGATCCTTGAGCTCGGGGTCTTCGTCGAGGCAGATCTGCTGCGCATACGGGCACCGCGATGCGAAGGCGCAGCCTTTCGGGGGATGCGCCGGGTCGGGCGTGTCTCCCGGGAGCAGCACCTTGGCGCGCTCGCGCTGCACGACCGGATCCGGGATCGGAATGGCCGAGAGCAGCGCCTCGGTGTAGGGGTGCTGCGGCGCGGCGTAGACGGTATCTGCCGGGCCGAGCTCGACGACCTGACCGAGGTACATCACGGCGATGCGGTCGCTGATGTGACGGACGATCGACAGGTTGTGCGAGATGAACACGCTCGTCAGCCCGAAGTCGCGCGTCAAGCCCGCGAGCAGGTTGATCACCTCGGACTGGGTCGACATGTCGAGCGCCGAGACGGCCTCATCGGCGACGATCAGCCGCGGCTCGATGGCCAGTGCACGCGCGATCGCGACGCGCTGGCGCTGACCACCCGACATCTCGCCGGGGTAGCGGTCCGCGAACTCCGGACGGAGCCCCACCCGGGGGAGGAGCTCGCGCACTCGGCGGTCGCATTCCGCCGCCGAGAGCGACTTGTCGTAGATGCGCAGCGGCTCGGCGATCGAGGTGCCGACGCTCTTCGTCGGGTCAAGCGACGCGTACGGGTCCTGGAAGATCATCTGCAGGTACCGGCGGCGCGCGCGCAGCTTCGACTTGCTGAGGGTCATCAGGTCGTCGCCCTCGAAGATGACCTCGCCCGAGTCGGCGTCGTCGAGCCGCACGATCAGCCGGCCGAGCGTCGACTTGCCCGAGCCGGACTCGCCCACGATGCCGAGGGTCTCGCCCTCGTTCACCGTGAGGCTGATGTTGCGGACGGCCTTGACGGTCTCGTTGGGCCGACCCAACACCGTGCGGTTTCGCACGAACGTCTTGGTGACGTTGCGGATGTCGAGCATGACCTTGGCTTCGTCGCTCATCGATCGCTCCCGTTCTGCTCGGCCACGTCCGTGGCGATGGTCGACAGGTCGTGCGCGGCGGGTGTGCCGAGCGGCGCGGCGACGAGCTCGCCCGAGCTCAGCTCTCCGCGTGCGATCCGAATGCAGCGCGTGAGCTGGCCGTTTTCGAGCTTCACCAGCTCGGGGTGCTCGACGTCGCAGACACCCGCGAGGGCGAAGTCGCATCGCGGCGCGAAACGGCACCCGGGTGGGAGCTGGTCCGGCTGAGGCACCATGCCCGGGATCGCCGTGAGCTCCTCGCCCGGAGGCGTGCGCTGCGGCAGCGAGCGCAGCAGCCCGGCCGAGTAGGGGTGCGACGGTCGCCCAAAGAGGTCGTCGACGGGCGCGACCTCCACGGGCTCACCCGCGTACATGACCGTGACGTCATCGCAGAAGTCTGCGACCACGCCGAGGTCGTGGGTGACCAGCAGCACCGCCATGCCCAGTTCGTCCTGCAGCTGACGCAGCAGCTGCAGCACGCTCGCCTGCACCGTGACGTCGAGCGCCGTGGTGGGCTCGTCGGCGAGGAGCAGCTTGGGCTCGCACGAGATCGCCATGGCGATCATGGCGCGCTGTCGCATGCCGCCGCTGAAGCTGTGCGGGTAGTCCTTCGCCCGCCGCGCAGCGGCGGGGATACCCACGAGCTCGAGCACCTCGACCGCGCGCGCCCATGCCTCCTTGCGCGAGACCTTGCGGTGCTGGCGGACGGTCTCGGCGATCTGATCCCCGACGGTGAACACGGGGTTCAGGCTCGTCATGGGCTCCTGGAAGATCATGCCGATCTCGCCGCCGCGGACGTTGCGCATCTGCGATTCCGAAAGGGTCAGCAGATTCCGACCGTCGAAGTCGATGGCGCCCTTGGAGACCCGGCTGATGTTCTTCGGCAGCAGCTGCAGGATCGACAGCGACGTCACGGTCTTGCCCGAGCCGGACTCTCCCACCAGCGCAAGGCTGCCGCCCGGCTTGAGGGTGAGCGAGGCGTCGCTCACGACCCGGGTCCAGGCGCCGCGCGCGAAGAACTCGATGTTCAGGTCGCGGATGGAAAGCAGCCCATCGGTGCTGCCGCGCTCGGACGCGATTACTGGATCGGTGATCGTCATGACCGGCCCCTCTGTGCTCCGACGGCGTCACGGATGCCGTCACCGAGCATGTTCAGCGCCAGGATCGTCATCGTGATGGCGATGCCGGGCGGGATGATCATCATCGGACCCTGGAAGCGGTTGTCGAACGCGGCGCGGAGCATGGAGCCCCAGCTCGCGGTCGGCGGTTGCACGCCCAGGCCCAGGAAGCTCAGACCGGCCTCGGCGAGGAGGCACAGCGAGAGCATGATCGACAGCATCACGAGCAGCGGCGAACGCACGTTCGGCAGCACGTGCGCGAACAGGATCCGCCACGTCGACCCGCCCACGATGCGCGACGCGTCGATGTACGTCTCCTCGCGCACCGAGAGCGTCGAGCCGCGCACGACGCGAAACAGCGCCGGCGACATCGCGATACCGACGGCGAGCATGGCGTTGACCAGGCCCGGGCCGAAGATCGCGATGATGGCCAGGGCCAGGATCAGCGACGGCAGCGCGATGAACGCGTCGGCGATACGGCCGGCGATCCAGTCGAAGCGCCCGCCGAGGTATCCGGCGAGCAGTCCCAGGGGGATGCCGATCACGGAGGCCACGCTCACGGCGATCACCGGTGCGATCAGGGAGACCTGACTTGCCCAGATGAGCCGGCTGAGGATGTCGCGCCCGAGCTGATCGGTGCCGAGGACGTGCCCGTCACTGAAGGGCGCGGCGAACGCGTTCATCAGGTCCTGGGCGTTGGGGTCGTACGGCGCGATCCAGGGAGCCCCGACCGCCACGACGATCAGGATGCCGAGGACGACCAGGCACGCGATGTTGACCTTCGAGCGGAGCACACGCGAGAAGAACGCCCGCGTGGGGGTCGTGCGCTTGGGCTCCGGCTCGAGCGCCGCCATGACGCTGGTCTTGTTCGGGGGAGTGACGACGCTGGTCATGACTGCCTCACCTTCGGGTTGAAGTACGCGTACGAGATGTCGACCAGGAGGTTGATCACGAGCACGAACAGCGTCACGACGACGACGAACGCCTGGATCACCGGGAAGTCGCGCTCGATGATGCTGCGCAGGGCCAGCGAGCCCAGGCCGGGCATCGCGAAGACCTGCTCGATGATCACACTGCCGCCGATCAGTGCTGCGGCCTGGAGGCCGAACACGGTCACGACCGGGATCGCGGCGTTCTTCGTGGTGTGCTTGCCGACGACGATCCAGCGGGGCAGGCCCTTGGCAGTCGCGGTGCGGATGTAGTCCTGCTCGAGCACATCGATCATGCCCGCGCGGGTCTGCCTCGCGATCTCGGCAGCCGTGGTGGTGCCGAGCGCGAGAGCTGGGAGCACCAGGTGGCTCAGCCACGGCCCGACGCCCTCCGTGATCGGGGTGAACCCGGTTGCCGGGAACATCCTGAACTGGAGCGCGAAGGTCACGACGAGAATCAGACCGATCCAGAAGGTCGGTACGGCGAGGCCGAAGGTCGTGAGCGCGGTGAGCGTGCGGTCGATCCACGAGTCGCGGTTCAGGCCCGCGAACGTACCGATCAGCACGCCGGCGATCAGCGACCAGGTGAGCGCGATCAGCGCGAGCGACACCGTCACCGGCAGCGCGTTCGCGATCATCTCGGCGTTCGTGTGGCCGCTGATCAGCGAGACGCCCAGGTTGCCCGTGAGCAGGTCGCCGATCCATACGAAGTACTGCACGATCGCGGGGCGGTTGAGCCCCATCTGCTCACGGACCTGCTCGATCCGCTCCTGGCTCGCGTTCTCGCCGGCCGCGACGATTGCCGCATCGCCCGGAATCATGTAGATCAGCGAGAACGCGATCAGCGTCACGATGAACAAGACCGGGATGGCCGCGAGGATGCGCTTGAGAATGAAGATCAGCACGTCAGCTCCTTCCGCCGTCTCCTTCGCGGGTGCGCCGCAGGGACGGAACCGGTCACTTGCTCACCGTCATGGTGCGCAGTGCGTAGCTGGAGCCGAGCGGACCGGTCTGGTCGAAGTTGCTGATGTTCTGCTGGGTGGCGTTCACGCCGACGGGGTGGCAGACGACGATCTGGGCGGGACCCATCTCGAATGCCTCGTCCAGCAGCGCCTCGAAGGCGAGGTGGCGCTCATCGATGTCGATCGAACGCTGCGTCTCGGCCAGGAGGGCGGCCATGTTGTCGGTCGTCAGGCCCCCGGGGTTGTCACCGCTCTTGGGGCTGTAGGCCGACATGGCGTAGATCCCGGGGTCGGTGCCGCCGCCGTAGAAGCCCACGAGTGCGTCCGACTTGCCGGTGACAAATGCCTGGCGGGCCTGGGTGGTGTCGATGACCTCGAGGTTCATCGTGATGCCGATCTCGGCGAACTGCGCCTGGAGGATCTGGGCGAAGTTCTGGTAGGTCGAGAGCGTCGGCACCGCGGCGGTGAACGAGAAGCCATCGGCGTAGCCGGCGTCCGCCATCAGCTTCTTGGCGTACTCGAGGTCAAAGGTCTGCCACTTCGAGTCGTCAAGCGTGGTGCTACGAGCGAAGTAGCCCTCGGGGTAGGGCTGCGCGGAGGGGATGCACTGGCCCTGGAACAGCGCGTTGCTGATCGCTGCGCGGTCGACTGCGGCGCTCATCGCCTGACGCACGCGCTTGTCGCCGAATGCTGCACGCTCTGAGTTCATGCTGAAGCGGTAGAACGCGGTGCCGGGCTCGTCCGACTCCCAGGTCTTGAGGCCAGCCGCCTCGGCCTCCTGCTTCTGCGGTCCGATCACTGCGGTGAGCGTGGTCTCACCGGCGGCGAGCGAGTTCAGTCGCGTGGCGGTGTCGGCCTGGACCAGGTAGTCGAGCTTCGCGAACTTGTAGGCATCCTCGTCCCAGTAGTCGTCGCGACGCACCGAGGCGTAGCGGGCACCGGGGTTGACCTCGACCAGGTCGAACGCGCCGGCGCCGATCGCCTTCGTCACGAGCACGTCCGGGTTCGCGAGAGCCTTCGGCGAGACCATCATGCCGGGGCGCGAGGCGAGGATCGTCGGCAGCGCGCCGCCGCCGCCCTTGAGGTTGAGCTGGACGGTGAGCGGGTCGACGACCTCGCTCGATTCGATGATCGGCTCGAGGATGTAGGCGACGGTGCTGTTGGGGTCGCTGATCATGCGGTCGAAGTTCGTGACGACCGCCGCGGCGTCGAGCGGCTCGCCGTCGACGAAGGTCAGGCCCTCGCGCAGCTTCAGGGTGAAGGTCTTGCCGTCGTCGGAGAGCTCCCACGACTCGGCGAGGAAGGGGGCGGCCTCACCGTTGCCGACCACGGTGGTGAGCGTGTCGTACCAGTAGCGCAGCATGCCGATGTCGTTCTCGGTCACGCCGCGGTGCGGGTCGAGGTGGCTCGGCGTGATCTGGCCGCCGATGACGACGGTGGCCGTGCGGTCGGCGACAGCCGTCGACGACTCGGACGGCGCGGGGGTGCCGCCGCCGCTGCAGGATGCCAGTACCAGGACGGCGCCGAGTGCGATGGTTGCGCGGATGGGAGTGGATGCTCGCATTGTTGTGACTCCATTCAGCGCGCAACTGCGATGTCGCGCGCGACTCGAGGAGGAAGCATGAGCGGCATTGCTCATGCAGGACACTGATGTTCTAGAAGTGTGTTACGCCACTCTCGCAAAGTCAAGACAATTCTGTGCGGGGGCGAAATATGGCGAAAGCCGCGGATTTGCGCCGTTCTCCGCGAGCAAGATTGCCACTTGACGGAACTCGCTCGCTCCGGCAAGCTTCCATGAAACCAAAATTCTAGAATGAGCTTTCGATGACGAGGTGACATTCGGGCCACGGTTTTGAGACAGCGCGGCGTGTCAGCCGCGAACCAGTGCACAGTGATGTGAGAGGGCGGGTACATGGTCGACCCAAGCAGGCCGGGCAGGTCAAGCAGGCCCTCGCGCGCGGTCACGACGAGCACCGGGCGCGACCCGCGCTCCCCAGCACCGGGCTTCGGCCGCATGGCCACCGGAGGCCGCGTTGGAGCGTAAAGGGGTGCAGGCATGGACGTGGTCGAGCACGAACGAGGTGCAGGCCCGCCTGCTTGACGCGGGCGTGGCAGTATTCCGCGAGGAGGGCTACCGCCAGGCCGCCGTTGCGCGCATCGTCGCGGAGGCCGGATCGAGCACCGGCAGCCTCTACCACCACTTCGGTGGCAAGGCCGAGCTGTTCATCGCTTTGTGGCGCGAGTACTACTCGGGCCGTGTCAGTCAGGTGCGCACGGCCGTCCGCCTCGCGCGCGCCAACGGTGAAGACGACAGCCTCGAACTGTTCTGCGTCGGCGCCCGCGCCTACCTGGCGTGGACATGGGAGCGGCGTGAGATGGCCAAGGTGTTCCTCAGCGACGACGGTCCCCCCGGATTCCAGGAGCTGACACGCGAATCGTGGTCCGAGTGGGTGGAGCGCAACGCCGGTGCGCTCAACGTCGAGAGCAAGGTCGAACACCGCGTCACGATCGCGATCCTGAACAACATCATCTCGCAGGCCTCGCGCGAGACGGCGATCTGCAAGACGAAGCGTCAAGCGCTGGAGATCGCCGACGTCATGGAGCGCCTGCTCCGGCGCATCTGGCCGCCCGAGCGCACCTGAGGCTGCCGGACCGACTTGTGGCGGGGGATGCCGCCGCCCCGGAGTATCGTCGAGATTCACCTTCTACCCGATCGGAGCGATGTCACCGATGACAAGCCCATACAAGGTGCAACAGATCACCCCGAACGTTGCCCTACTTCTTGCCCCCAACCCGTCAGCGTGGACGCTGGAGGGGACGAACACGTGGATCGTCGGCACGCCCGGCTCGAGCGAACGCGCGGTGATCGACCCGGGTCCGGCCGACGAGGGGCACCTTGACCGCATCATGGCGGCGCTGGGCGGGCGCGATCTCTCGCAGATCTGGCTGACCCACAGCCACGGCGACCACGCCGAGGCTGCCGACCCGCTGGCCGAGCGAAGCGGCGCGACCGTCTACACGGCGCGCGCGCGTGATGGGCAGGTGCGGGTCGCGGGGGGAGAACGGTACGTGCTTGGCGGCGTGCCGATGTTGGTGCACGCGATTCCGGGTCACACCGTGGATTCGCTGGGGTTCGAACTCGAGGAGGACGGGGTCGTCTTCACCGGCGATACGCTGCTCGGCCGAGGCAGCACCGCCGTCGGCATGGGGCTGATGGGCGAGATGCTCACCACGCTCGCCCGGCTGGAGGCGCTCGCCGCCGCGGGTTCGGGGCGCGGGTTCCCAGGGCACGGTGAGATTTTGGAGGATCTGGGCACGGCCGCGGCATCCCGCCTCGCATCGAGGCGCAGGCGCATCGCCGACGTCGAAGGACGCGCACGAGCCGGCGCGAGCGTCGATGAGATCACGGACGAGCTGTACGCGCACGTTGCGGAGCCTTCGCTTCGGATGGCCGCGCGCCACACGGTCGTCTCGATCCTCAAATACCTCGACGCGGCCGCGCAGGATGGGTCTGTCGCCACCCACCAGCGCTGAGCGCGCAGATCGCTGACGCCCCCACGCCTGACTCCGCGTGGGGGCGTCAGTCCGTTCGGTGGCAGTCCCGCGTGTCCAGGTGCTGGGGCGTTCGGCCTGATCGTGTGGTGTGTGGTGTGTGGTGTGTGGCGTGTGGTGTGTGGTGTGTGGCGTGTGGTGCTCGTTGGGTGTTGGGCGCGCGGCGCCCTCGTGTGGCGGGTGCGCGTTGTCGTCTCCAGGTCGACGTGTGCCGATTCGGAGTGCCTGCGGCGCCGATCGAAATTGGTAATTTTCTTCTAAGAATGTTCTCCACAGATGTGGAACCGTTCGCTGTAATGTCCGTGGCAGTTGCGACAATGGAAGCATGAATCACAGCAATGCGGGTGGGGCGAGCGGGGCGGAACTGGCCCGGCTTGATGGGCATCGGGCGCGGCTGGTGCGCTTGCAGGTCGAGGATGCGACCCGGTTCGCGCAAGAGTCGGTGCTGTTGCACGAGGCATCACAGCTTGCGGAGGCGATCTCGGTGCGGGGCGGGCAGGGAGGGCGTGCTGCGGAGCTCGCGCATCGTGCGATCGCGGCGGAGTTCGCGACGGCGCTGCGGGTGAGTGATCGCACGGTGCAGCGCCGCATGAGCGCCGCCGGTGTCTTGGTGCAGGCGTTTCCAGGCACGCTCGCCGCAGTGCGAGAGGGGCGGATCTTTCGCGGACACGTCAGCGTGATCGTTGATGAGGGGGCGCGGCTTCCGGATGCCCCGTCCCGAGCCGCGTATGAAGCCGCGGTGCTCCCGTTCGCGGAGCATGAGGCGCCTGCTCGGGTGCGGGTATTCGCCCGGCGGGTGGCCGAGCGCTTCCACCCGCGCTCGTTACAGCAACGTCATGAGGACGCCGCCGCGGGCCGGGGTGTGTGGGTGACGGAGCTCGGTGATGGGATGGCCGAACTGCTCGCGGTGATCCCGACCGTCGTCGCGAATGGGATCCTGGACCGGCTCAACCAATTCGCCGAACACAGCGAAGACCCGGCCATGCCGGGTGGGGTGGTGGTCGAGGTGGAGGGCGCGGTGCCGGATGCGCGGACGCGGGATCAACGCCGCGCCGACGCGTTCGCAGATCTCTGCCTCACCGGCGATCCCGCGGCACACCCCGGCCCGGCCGGGCTGGGATCGATCCGTGCCCGCGTGCACCTGCAGGTGCCCGTGCTCTCGATGCTCGGCAACGGTGATGACCCCGTAACACTTCACGGCCACTCGCCGGTCGACACCGACACAGCCCTCCGACTCGCCGGCACCGCATCCGGGTGGGACCGGGTTCTCACCCACCCGATCACCGGCGCGGTGCTCGCCGTTGACCGCTACACCCCGAACACGGACCTCAAACGCACCCTCCGGGCACGCGACCTACACTGCCGCTTCCCCGGCTGCCGCCAGCCAGCGCACCGCACCGACCTCGACCACACCATCGACTTCGCCCTCGGCGGACCCACCCGCGAGAACAACCTCGCGCACCTCTGCCGTCGGCACCACAGGGACTGCTGCACGAATAGGTGACAGGTTGTAGTCACGCCGCCAGTGCGGCGGTCGTGTTCATGATGGTCTCGAACTCGATGGGCGTCAAACGGCCCAGGCGGAGTTGGCGCCTCCGGCGGTG
>Ga0073899_10002201_pt1 | contig 17619 bp, 14 predicted proteins | sample KloWWTmetaKNB5Ph_FD_88975 | JGI IMG/M metagenome (GOLD analysis project Ga0073899, IMG submission 88975) | Active sludge microbial communities from Klosterneuburg, Austria, studying microevolution and ecology of nitrifiers - Klosterneuburg... | ecosystem: Engineered > WWTP > Aerobic digester >...
ACGACGCGCCAGTCCTTGCCACGCACGCCGGCATTCACATTGATGCGCGTGAATGGATCAGCCCAGATCGTGTTCGTGATGTCCGCATAGCGCCTCGACTGGTACGTGAGGTCCGCGCGCGACACGAATCTCAGACCGGTGCCCTGGATCGGCAGATCCATCGCCGCCGACAGGGACAGCGAGTGCTTGGGCGTGCGCTGCAGCGTGAAGCCGGCCACCGACATGTTGCCGCCGAAGACCGAACCGCTGGTGGTTTCGGTGCCGGCCAGCGCCTTGGCGTCGGTGTAGGCGTAGTTGCCGGACAACTGCAGCCACTGAGCGGCCTGGTACACGACTTCGGCTTCGAGCCCGCGTGTGCGTGCCTTGCCGACGTTGACCGTCGCCGTGTCGTTCTGGAACGCGCCCGTGAACGGGTTGACGAGGGTGATGGCGTTCGACAACTGCAGGCCGGAGATGTCGTTCTCGAACAGCGCCAGGTTCACCAGCAAGCGGCCGCCCAGCAACCGGCTCTTGGCGCCGATTTCCGTCGCGCGGATGCGTTCACCTTCGAAGGTCAGGTAGTTGGCAGCCAGCCCGGGAAGCGTATTGAAGCCACCGGCCTTGCTGCCCTTGGCCACCTGGGCATAGAGCATCGTCTCCTTGTTCAGCTTGTAGTCCACGGTCACACGCGGCGCGAAGTCGGTGAAGGTGCGGTCGCCTGTGATGCCGCAGGGTTGTCCGGCCACGCAGGGACCGGTGGTGACCACGGCGATGCCCTGGGGCGGGCCCCCGACCTGCACGCGCTCGCTGCTGTAACGGCCTTCAAATGACATGCGCAGTTGCTTGTTGAACTGGTACTGCACAGTGGCGAAGGGGGCCATGTTCTCGATCGTGCTGGCTGGCTTGAGCCGCATCGTGTCGGGCACTACCGCAGCGCCCTTCTGCACGAGCAGGTTGGTCGTCAGGCCATCGGCTTCTTCCTTGTAGTAGAAGGCACCCACTGCCCAGGTCAGATCGGCGTCCAGCGGTGAGGTCAGACGGATCTCTTGCGACTTGTAGTTGAGCTTGTCGCGGGTGTAGCTGAGCCACGATGTACCGAGCGCAAGGGCGGTGCCACCGTAGGACTGATCGGTGCCCGCGTTGGTGGCGGTGCGCGTATAGGCCGTCTGCGACGTCAGCTGATAGCCGTCGCCAAATCCGTAGTTGAGTGTGAGCGCCCCGCGATCGACGCTGCGGCGACTTCCGCGGACGTCACCATAGTCGATGCCGGACACCGGGTCGATGTAGCTGGCCAGTTCCGTGGCGACGAGCGGGAAGCTGGTCCCCGAAATCGACACCGCGCCACAGGGCCAGCCATTGGCGATGGTCGATGGCGATGCAGGGAAAGAGGCGCTGGGCAGCTTGGTGACCGGATCGGTACCCACCAGGTTGATCAAGTGGCCGTTGCACTCGCTGCCGTTGGCCACGTTGGACGAGCCGTTCTGGTTGGTGACCTTGCCGCCAGCCTGCAGGGGAATGGGCCGTACCACGGTGACGAACATGCCGTCGCGGCTGCGCGCGGTGTCCAGCGACAGCGAGGCATCGAAGTTCTCGCTCAGGCGCAGCGCGAACTTCACGCCACCGGAATCCGAATTCTCTGTGCCCAGTTTGCTGCCATCAACCGAATTGGTGTACTGGCCACCGAACTCAGAGTGTTTCAGGCGCACGCGCATCGACAGCATGTCGTTCACGAGCGGCACGGTCAGGGCACCGAAGACGGCCCGTTCGCCGTCCTCGGCCACCGTGGTGGTGACCTTGCCCGACAGCACATTGCCGGGTTTCACCGTCACGTAGTTGATGGCACCGGCGTAGGTGGCGCGGCCGTAGAGCGCCGACTGCGGGCCCTTGATCACCTCGATGCGTTGCGCGTCGTCGATGCCCAGGCTGAGCACGCCGTCGCGAACATAGACGCCATCGATGAAGACGGACACCGGCTGCGGCGCGTCCAGACGCGTCACCGAAATGCCGCGCACCACCGGGCGCTCACCGGTACGACCAAAGTCGGTCGAGTAGCTCAGCCCGGGCGTCAGCAACGACAGGTCGACCAGCGAGGTGATGCCACGTTCCTCCAGGTCCTTGCCGGTCAAGGCCACGATGGACAGCGGCACGTCCTGCAGGCGTTCGGCGATGCGCCGCGCGGTGACGATGACGGATTCGATGGCCTGCGGCGAATCGGCATTGGCGGCTGCCGCAGCGCTGGCGGCTGATGCAGCCGGTGCCGCAGACGTGGTCTGGGCGATTGCGGGGTACGCCGCCAGAATTGCGGCAATCAGCAGCAACGGCTTGGAAGGTGACATCGAAAGCTCCGGGTGGTGGATGGCAGGGTGAGGACGGGAAGGCACTTGCTGCAGAACCGTTTGCATCAGCGAACACAAACCCGTCTGCACCAATCAACGCATTCGATCGAGCCGCGCTGCAACGATCACCATCGGCTGCAGCACGGCAGTCAACCGTGCACGTCGAGGCCCTGTTCACTGCAACAAGGTCACACGTGTGCAACATCCCCAGGCAAGAGGCGTGCCACCAAAGTCTGGCAAATGGTCGCGACCAATCAGGGTTGACCCTGATAACGATGAGGCGCCAGCGCATCCTTCCCACAATTTGCCCTGCGATTTCTGGCGCGGCCACAGCCGAGCCAGAATCCATCCAGACATCACGCTCCACCCGCCTGTCGCGGCCCGGGTTTCAAGCCGAGCGGGCCGCCGAACACGGGCACCGTCCCGCTGGCGACAGGTCCCGGCACGATGCCGGCCCAAGCAAGACCCCCGAGGACCTCAACATGCTGAACGAGCCCGACACCCACCAGGAGATCCGCGACGCGGTGCGCCAGCTGTGCAAGCAGTTTCCGGACGAGTACTTCCGCAAGATCGACGAGCAACGCGCCTACCCGGAAGCCTTCGTCGACGAATTGACCAAGGCCGGCTGGATGGCGGCCTTGATCCCGGCCGACTACGGCGGCTCAGGCCTGTCGATGGCCGAGGCCTCGGTGATCATGGAAGAGATCAACCGCTGCGGCGGCAACTCGGGCGCCTGCCACGGCCAGATGTATGTGATGAACGCCATCGTGCGCAGCGGCACGGCGGCGCAAAGGCAGCTCTACCTGCCGCGCATCGCCAGCGGTGAACTGCGCATCCAGTCGATGGGCGTGACCGAGCCCACCACCGGCAGCGACACCACGCGGCTGAAGACTCTGGCGGTGAAGAAGGACGGCCGCTGGGTCGTCAACGGGCAGAAGGTGTGGATCTCGCGCATCCAGCACAGCGACATGATGATCCTGCTGGCGCGCACCACGCCGCTGGACGAAGTGCAGAAGCGCTCCGACGGGCTGAGCTGCTTCCTGGTCGACCTGAAAGCGTCGATCGGCCACGGCCTGACCGTGCGGCCCATTCTCAACATGGTCAACCACGAGACCAACGAGCTGTTCTTCGACAACCTGGAGATCCCTGAAGAGAACCTGCTCGGCCCCGAGGGCAAGGGCTTCAAGGTGCTGCTCGACGGCTTGAACGCCGAGCGCACGCTGATCGCGGCCGAGTGCATCGGCGACGGCTACTGGTTCATCGACCGCGCCACGAAGTACGCCAACGAGCGCATCGTCTTCAACCGGCGGATCGGCCAGAACCAGGGCGTGCAGTTCCCGATCGCCGAGGTCTACATCGAGCTCGAGGCGGCGAACCTGATGCGCTGGCAGGCCTGCGCGAAGATCGACGCGCAACTCAACGCCGGTGCGGCCGCCAACATGGCCAAACACCTGGCCGCCAAGGCCAGCTGGGAGGCAGCCAACGTCTGCCTGCAGACACACGGCGGCTTCGGCTTTGCCTGCGAATACGACATCGAGCGCAAGTTCCGCGAGACGCGCCTGTACCAGGTGGCACCGATCTCCACCAACATGATCTTCAGCTACGTCGCCGAGCACATCCTCGGCCTGCCCAAATCCTATTGAACCCCATTGCGCCGCCGGTGCCGACCATGACCCGACCGCTGGACGGCATCACCGTCGTCACCCTCGAACACGCCGTCGCGGCGCCGTTCTGCACGCGCCAGCTGGCCGACCTGGGGGCCCGGGTCATCAAGATCGAGCGCCCCGGCAGCGGTGACTTCGCGCGCGCCTACGACGAGCGCGTGAAGGGCATGGCCTCGCACTTCGTGTGGACCAACCGCTCGAAGGAGAGTCTGACGCTCGACGTCAAGCACACGCAGGCGCCCAAGGTGCTGGCCGCCCTGCTGCAGGGTGCCGACGTGCTGGTGCAAAACCTGGCACCCGGCGCGGCGGCGCGCCTGGGCTTGTCGTACGAGGCGCTGAAGGACCGTCATCCGCGCCTCATCGTGTGTGACATCTCGGGCTACGGCGCCGATGGCCCTTACCGCGACAAGAAGGCCTACGACCTGTTGATCCAGAGCGAATCGGGCTTCCTGTCAATCACCGGCTCAAAAGAAGAACCGGCCAAGGCGGGCTGCTCGATCGCCGACATCGCCGCGGGCATGTATGCCTACAGCAGCATCCTGTCGGCGCTGATCCAGCGCGGCCGCACCGGGCGCGGCTGCGGCATCGATGTGTCGATGCTGGAAAGCATGGTCGAGTGGATGGGCTACCCGCTGTACTACGCGTTCGATGGCGCAACGCCACCGCCGCGCGCCGGCGCGGCGCATGCCACGATCTATCCCTACGGGCCGTTCCCGGCCGGCGACGGGCAGACGGTGATGCTGGGCCTGCAGAACGAGCGCGAATGGGCGGCGTTCTGCCAGCAGGTACTGCGCCAGGACAAGCTGGCGACCGACGAGCGCTTTGCCTCGAATTCGCGCCGCACGGCCAACCGCACGGCCTTGCGTTCGATCATCGTCGACAGCTTTGCGTCGCTCAGTGCCGACGAGGTGATCGCACGGCTGGACGGCGCGCAGATCGCCAATGCGCGCATGAACGACATGCAGGCGGTGTGGGCACACCCGCAACTGCAGGCGCGCCAGCGCTGGACCGAGGTTCAGACCCCCGCCGGCCCGGTGCCCGCACTGCTGCCGCCTGGCCAAAGCGATGCCTTCGAGCCGCGCATGGACGCCGTGCCGGCGCTCGGCCAGCACACCGAAGCGATTCTTCTGGGCCTGGGCTGGACGCAGGCGCAGATCGCCGCCTTGCGCGCCGACGCGGCGATCTGATCGACCGCCCCGGCCGGGTGACGGGGTTTCTGGCTTCAGGCCTCGTCGCTGCCCACTGCGTCCTGCGAGGGCCGCACCACGGTGACCGGCATCGGGCTGCTGCCCAGCACCGCCTGCGCCACCGATCCCAGGCCGCTGCCTTCGGGGTCACCCAGGCCGCGCGCGCCCATCACGATGGCATCACAGCCGTAGTTCTCGGCCAGCTCGACGATCAGGTGCTCGGGCACGCCGCCGGCCACCTCGCTCTCGAAACCGACACCGGCATATTCCAGGCGCGCTTCGGCCGCACGCAGCAGGTCGGCGCCGGCGGCACCACGCACCTTTTCGATCAGCGCGCTGTCGTGCGCGGTCACCACCTCGTACAGCGAGGCCGGCTCCTGCACGTTGACGAGCACGAACTCACTCTTCAGGCCTTCGGCCGCCTGGCGCAGGGCCCATTCGACGGCGTGCAATGCTGGCGCCGAGCCATCGATGGCAATCAGGATCTTCATGGCGCCTCCGCGCGGTATCAATGCATTGCATCATGCCTTGCCTGCGGTGGCATGGCCTTGCGCCGAGTCAGCCTGGCGTTTGGCGATGCAGGCATGATGGCCGCATGAGCATCCGACATCTCGATTCCCTGTTCGACCCTGCCTCGGTGGCCGTGATCGGCGCCAGCCAGCGCCCCGCCAGCGTCGGCGCCACGGTGTGGCGCAACCTCAGCCAAGGCAGCTACGCCGGCACGCTGATGGCGGTCAACCCCAACTACCGCGAATTCGACGGACACCCCGTGGTGGCCACCGTGGCCGATCTGCCCATCGCCCCCGAGCTGGCCGTGATCTGCACCCCGCCAGCGACCGTGCCCGGGCTGATCCAGGCGCTGGGCGAGCGCGGCACGCGCGCCGCGATCGTGATGACCGCCGGCCTGACCCCGGCGCTCAAGCAGGCCATGCTCGACGCCGCGCGGCAGCATCTGCTGCGCATCCTAGGGCCCAACTGCCTGGGCCTGCTGGTGCCGCACATCGGCTTGAATGCCAGCTTCGCCCATGTCGGCGCCAACCCCGGCACGCTGGCCTTCGTCTCGCAGTCGGGCGCGCTGGTCACGGCCATGCTCGACTGGGCGCGCGGCAGCGGTGTCGGTTTCTCGCATTTCGTGTCGATGGGCGAAAGTGCCGACATCGACTTCGGCGACATGCTCGACTGGCTGGCCAGCGACGCCCGCACGCGCGCCATCCTGCTCTACATCGAATCGATCGAATCACCGCGCAAGTTCATGTCGGCCGCAAGGGCCGCAGCGCGCAACAAGCCGGTGCTGGTGGTCAAGGCCGGTCGCTCGGCGCAAGGGCAGCAGGCAGCGGCATCGCACACCGGGGCACTGGCCAGCGCCGACATCGTCTTCGACGCCGCGATCCGGCGCGCCGGCATGCTGCGCGTGGACACGCTGCAGGACCTGTTCATCGCCGCCGAAGCGCTCGGCCACTATCGCTCGGCCGCCAGCCAGGGCCTGGCGGCCGATGCCGCCGCCCGCCTGGAGCAACTGACGCTGCTGACCAATGGGGGTGGCGCCGGCGTGATGGCGGCCGACGCGGCCGCCGCCGCCGGGCTGGACCTGGCAGCGCTGTCGCCGGCCACGCAGACCGCGCTGAACCAGTTCCTGCCCGCCAACTGGTCGCATGGCAACCCGGTGGACATCATCGGAGACGCCCCGGTCGAGCGCTATGTCAAGGCGCTGCAGACCCTGCTGGCCGACCGCGACACCGGCACGCTGCTGTTTATGCACGCACCCACCGCCATCGTGCCCAGCGCCGACATCGCGCGCGCGCTGGTGCCGCTGGCCAAGTCCGACCCGCGCCGGGTGGTCAGCAGCTGGCTCGGTGGCCCCGGCGTGGCCGAGGCACGGCAGGTCTTCCACGACGCCGGCATCCCCAACTACGACACGCCCGAGCAGGCGGTGCATGCCTGCGCGATGCTGAGCACCTACCGCCGCAACCAGGAGCAGCTGATGCAGGCACCGCCTGCGCGAACGGCACAGGTGCAGCCCGATCTGGCCCGCGTGCGCGAGCTGATTGCGCAGGTGCTGGGTGATGGCCGCGAGATGCTGACCGAGCCCGAGGCCAAAGCCCTGCTGCAGGCCGCCGGCGTGCCGGTGGTGGCCACCGAGGTGGTAGGCCCCGACCCCGAAGAAGCCGCGCTGGCGGCACGCGCGATCGGTTTCCCGACGGTGCTGAAGATCCTGTCGGCGCAGATCAGCCACAAGAGCGATGTCGGCGGCGTGGCGCTGCAGCTCGAGAGCGAGGATGACGTGCGCCGCGCCGCCAGCGCGATGCTGGCGCGCGTGCGCCGGCTGCGGCCGGACGCCACGCTGCAGGGCTTCACCGTGCAGGCCATGGTGCGCCGCCCGCAGGCGCTGGAGCTGATCGTCGGCAGCCATGTCGACCCGCTGTTCGGCCCGGTGATCCTGTTCGGCCAGGGTGGCACCGCGGTCGAGGTGGTGGCCGACCGTGCGGTCGCACTGCCGCCGCTGAACGAGCCGCTGGCCGAAGCATTGATCGAGCAGACCCGCATTGCGCGGCTGCTGGCCGGCTGGCGTGACGTGCCGCCGGCCGACCGCGGCGCACTGGTGCGCACGCTGATGGCCTTGTCGCAGCTGCTGGCCGAGGAACCGCGCATCGCCGAGATCGACATCAACCCGCTGCTGGCCGATGCGCGCGGCGTGCTCGCGCTGGACGCCCGTGTGCGCGTCTCGGCCGCGAGCCCTGGCGGGGCCGCGCATTTTGCGATCCGGCCCTACCCCAGCGATCAGGTGCAGACCCTGCAGTGGCAGGGCGCGCCGCTGGTGCTGCGACCGATCCGCCCCGAGGACGAGGCGCAGCACCTGCGCTTTCTCGAGCAACTGGACGCCATCGACATCCGCATGCGCGTGTTCTACAGCCGGCGCAGCATCGAGCGCAGCGAACTGGCCCGGCAGACCCAGGTTGACTACGAACGCGAGCTGGCCTACATCGCCACGCGCAGCACCGCCGACGCTGAAGAGACGCTGGGCGTGGTGCGCGCCGTGATCGACCCCGACAACGCCGACGCCGAGTTCGGCATCGTGGTGCGCAGCGACCTCAAGGGCGGTGGTCTGGGCGAGATGCTGATGCACAAGCTGATCGGCCACCTGCGTGAACGCGGCACGCAGCGCCTGGTGGCCACCGTGCTGGCCGAGAACGCACGCATGCTAGAGCTGGCGCGGGATCTGGGCTTCTCGGTGGCGCCACCCCAGCCGGGCGAGGACACCGTCAACATCGCGCTGCCGCTGCATTGAATGCGCCCCGCAGCGTGTCGCCTGCGCGACGCGCTGCCAAGGGCTCTCGCTACTGGCAAATGCCGGTCGCGCCCCCACAATGCAAGGTGATGACACAGCGCCACCGCCACCAGGGCCCGCCGCACACGCTGTACTCGCTGATGGAATGGCGCGCCCTGTTCGAGATGGCGCTGCTGCCCGGCAGCTGGCCACTGCTGATGCAGGCGCCGCGCGGCGATGGTCACCCGGTGCTGCTGCTGCCCGGCTTCATGGCCGACGAGACCACGCTGGCGCCGCTGCGCTGGTACCTGCGAATGCTGGGTCACGATGTCGCGGCCTGGGGCTTCGGTCGCAACGTCGGCTTTCAGGCGCGCCACGCGGCCGCACTGGAGCAGAAGATCCGCCACCTGCACCACCACAGCGGGCGCAAGGTCAGCCTGGTCGGCTGGAGCCTGGGTGGCGTGTTCTCGCTCTACGGCGCGCACCAGGCGCCGGAATGTGTGCGTCAGGTGATCACGCTGGGCAGCCCGATCAGCGTCGACGACGGCGGCAGCCAGAGCCCGGCCGTCGTCAAGGCGCTGTACCGGCTGATCGCCCACCCGCTGGGCCCGGGCGTGCATGTGGCGCAACCGCGCGTGAAGAAGCTGCGCCAGCGCCTGTTGCCGCCCGTGCCCATGAGCTGCCTGTATTCACTGTCCGACGGCGTGGTACCGCCGCAAGAGGCCACGCTCGACGGTGACCCCGCGCTGCACGAGAACATCCGCGTGCTGGGCAGCCACACCGGCCTGGGCGTCAACCCGATGGCGCTGGGCATCGTCGCGGCCCGCCTGGCCCAGCCCGACGGGCAGTGGCAGCCGTTCAGCCCCCAGGGCTGGGCCGGCCTGCTGTACCGCCGGCTGGCGGCCTGATCCCGGGTGCTTGTTGATCTGACGCAGCGAAGTCGCTGATCTGCGATGACGGGGTCTTGAAAGCAGGCCTCTGAGGTCCTAACTGTGGATGACCCGGACGGCACAGTCGCCGCCGGCCCCATCTGGAGGATCATCATGTACCGCAGCCTTTTTTCCCGCGACCTGTTTGCCGAGCTTGATCGCCTGCAGCGCGACATGAGCGGCATGTACGACTACTCGCCCTCGATCCGCGGCCTTGGCCGCGGCGGCTATCCGGCGCTGAACGTGGGCAGCACGCCCACCGGCGTCGAGGTGTTCGCCTTCGCGCCCGGCATCGACCCGGCCACGCTCGAGGTCAACCTCGACCGCGGCGTGCTCAGCATCGCCGGCGAGCGCAAGGCCGCCACGCCCGCAGCCAGCGACGACAAGAACACGCTGCACCTGAATGAACGCTTCGCGGGTCGCTTCCGCCGCGTCGTGAGCCTGTCCGACGACATCGACCCGGCCAGCGTCAGCGCTGAATTCCGCGACGGCGTGGTGCGCATCAGCGCGCAGCGCAGGGCCGCTGCGCAGCCGCGACGCATCGAAGTGCAGTGACCCCCAACCCTCGATCGGAGTGACACCATGAACAACCTCAGCCAGACCCAGGACAAGACGGCGGCCGCGGTCGCCAACCCTCGCAACGAAGCGTCGCTGCTGCCGCCGGTGGACGTGATCGAGGACAGCACGGGCATCACGCTGTACGCCGACCTGCCCGGCGTGCCGCGCGACAAGCTGCAGCTGCGCGTCGAAGGCGACCAGCTGATGATCGAAGGTGACATCCAGCTGGCGGTCACCCAGGGCATGGAATCGACGCATGCCGAGGTCACGCTGCCGCGCTACCGCCGTGCCTTCACCTTGAGCAAGGAGCTCGACGCCGGCAAGGTCAGCGCCGAGCTGGCGCAGGGCGTGCTGCGGGTTCGCATCCCCAAGGCCGAACACGCCCAGCCGCGGCGCATCGACGTGCGCGTGAACTGAGCCCCTGGCATGGGGCCGCACGCCGGTGCGGTCCCATGCTCGATTTTCAGACGCGCGCTCTTCAGGCGCGCGCTTTTCAGTTGTGCGCGTTCAGCCCAGCTGCACCGCGCCCTCGGCGGCCAGCGTCTTGATCTCGGCGTCACCGAAGCCGTGCTGCTGCAGCACCTCGTGCGTGTGCTGGCCGAACATCGGCGCAGGCCGGCGAATGTTGCCCGGCGTGGCGCTGAATTTCAGCGGCACGCCCAAGGCGCGTGTGTGCCCCGCGCGCGGGTGATCGAGTTCGACCACCATCTCGCGCGCCAGCGTCTGCGGGTCAGCCGCCATTTCGCCAATGCTCTGGATCGGGCCGGCCGGAATCCCGGCCGCGTCCAGGTCAAGCAGCCAGTCGCGCGTGCTGCGGGTGCGCAGATGCGCGCCGATCAGCGCCGCCAGCTCGTCGCGGTTCTTCATGCGCGCACTGTTGTCGACGAAGCGCGCGTCGATGATGAGTTCGGGCGCACCGATCAGGCCTGCAATGCGCTCCCAGTTCGCCTGGTTCGCGCCGCCGATGTTGATCCAGCCGTCGGCCGTGGGAAAGGCCTGGTAGGGGGCGGCCAGCACATGCGCCGAGCCACCCGGCCCCGGCGACACGCCGGTGGCGAAGAAGATCGCCGCCTGCCACGCGGTCTGGTGGATGCCGGCCTCGAACAGCGAGGTGTCTACCCATTGACCCTGGCCCGTCTTCAAGCGGTGCACATAGGCCGACACGATGCCCAGCGCGGCCAGCAGCCCGGCGTTCATGTCGGTCACCGGGCTGCCCACCTTCACCGGTGCGCCGCCGGGCTCGCCGGTGATGCTCATCAGCCCCGACACCCCCTGCGCGATGAGATCGAAACCGCCCTTGTCGGCCGCCGGCCCGGTGCGACCGTAGCCCGAGATCGAGCAATAGATCAGCGCCGGGTTCAGCGCATGCAGCGCGTCGAAGCCCAGGCCCAGACGGTCGAGCGCGCCTTTGCGGTAGTTCTCGGTCAGCACGTCGGCGGACTGCGCCAGGCGCTTCAGTACACGCACGCCGCCGGCGGTCTTCAGGTCGATCGCCACCGAGCGCTTGTTGCGGTTCATCATCATGAACGCCGCCGATTCGCCATTCACCTGCGGCTCGGCATAACGCCGCGTGTCATCGCCCCCGGGCAGGCGTTCGACCTTGATCACGTCGGCGCCCAGGTCGGCCAGCAAGGCGCCGCAGCTGGGACCGGCCATGATCTGGGCCAGCTCGAGCACCGTGACGCCGGCCAAGGGGCCCGTCGGTTTCATCGTCCGCTGAACACCGGTGCGGTCTTGGCCAGAAAGGCGCGGTAGCCGCTGCGAAAGTCCTGCGTGTCGTAGCAGCGAAAGCCCTCGTCGCGCTGCGCCTCGGTCAGCGGGGCGCCGGATTCGAGTTCGCGCAGAAACTGCTTGTGCCAGCGCGCGGCCAGCGGCGCACCGGCGGCGATGCGGCGCGCCGTGGCATGCGCCTCGGCCTCGACCGCGGCGTCGGCCACCACCCGGTGCACCAGGCGCTTTTCCAGCGCCTCGCGGGCGTCGAAGACACGGCCTTCGAGCAGCATCTCCAGCGCCACCGCACGCCCGGCCAGCTGCACCAGCGCGGCCAGCTCGGCATGCGCCATCACCAGCCCGAGCCGGTTGATCGGCACGCCGAAGCGGCTGCCTTCGCCGCAGATGCGGATGTCACACAGCGCCGCGATCTCCAGCCCGCCACCGACACAGATGCCTTCGATCAATGCCAGCGTGGGGTGGCGGCAATCGGCGATCGCGCCGAGCGCGTCGTGCAGGATGGCGCCGTAGGCCTTGCCTTGATCGAAGTTGCAGCGCTCGGTCTCGAACTCGGCGATGTCGTTGCCGGGCGCGAAGTTGCCGCCGGCACCGCGCAGCAGCACGCAGCGCAGCCCGTCATCGGCCGACAGCTCGCGCATCAGCGTGCCCAGGCGTTGCCACATCGGCTTGGTCAGCGCGTTCAGCTTGTCGGGCCGGTTCAGCGTGACGGTGGCGATCGCCCCGTCGCGGTCGACCAGGATGTCGCTGCTCATCGGTAGAACATCTCGACCAGGAACATCGGCACCGCCGGCACATAGGTCACCAGCATCAAGGTGGCCAGCAGCACGCCGATGAAGGGCAGGTTCACGCGCGTCACCTTCCACATGTCGGCCTTGGCGATGGCGCAGCTGGCCATCAACACGCTGGCCACCGGCGGCGTCTGCTGGCCGATGCCCAGGTTCAGCGTGACGATCAGGCCGAAGTGAACGGGGTCGATGCCGACTGCCTTCACCAGCGGCATCACGATCGGCACCACCAGGATGATCGCCGCCGCCGAGTGCAGGAACAGGCCGATCACGAGGAAGAAGACGTTCAGGATCGCCAGCACCGCGATCTTGTTGCTGGTGATGCTCGACAGCCAGGCGGCCAGCTGTTGCGGCATCTGCTGCTCGGTCAGGTAGACGCCCAGCAGCGCCGACGCGGCGACCAGCAGCATCACGGTGGCAGTCTGCGTGGCGCCGTCGATCATCGAGTTGTACAGGTGCTGCCAGTCCAGTTCGCGGTAGATCACGCCGCCGATGAACAGCGCAGCCAGCACCGCCAGCGCCGCGCCTTCGGTGGCCGTGACGATGCCGCCGAAGATGCCGCCCAGGATGATCACCGGCAGCAAGAAGGCCCAGGCCGCGTCCTTGAAGGTCGACCTCACCTTGCTCCACTGGAACACTTCCTCGACCGGATAGTTGCGCCGCTTGGCGTACCAGTAGCACAGCGCCATCATCGCGCCGCCACACAGCACGCCCGGCACGATGCCGGCGACGAACAGCTGCACCACCGAGGTGTCGGCCATCACCGCGTACAGGATCATCGGGATCGAAGGCGGGATGATCACCGCCAGCGTCGCCGAGCTCGACGTGATGGCGGCGGCGAATTCTTTCGGGTAGCCGCGCTTCTTCATCGCCGGGATCAGGATCGAGCCCATCGCGGCGACATCGGCCACCGCCGAGCCCGAGATCTCGGCAAAGAACATCGAGGTCGCGATGTTGATCATCGCCAGGCCGCCCTTGACGAAACCGACCAGCGCCGATGCAAACGAGATCAGGCGGCGTGACAGGCTCGACGAGTTCATGATCGCGCCGGCCAGCACGAACAGCGGGATCGCCAGCAGCGGAAAGCTGGTGGCACCGGTGAACATCACGATCGCCGCGTTGAGCAGCGAATCGAGGCCACTGGAATACACCATCGCGCCCATCGCCACGATGCCCAGCGCGATCGCGATCGGCACGTTGATCAGGATCAGGCCGACCATGCCCAGGAACATCAACGCGACGATCATGCCTTCATCACCTCGGCCACCGGCGCCTGCTCATGGTCGACGATGCCGCTGCCACGTGCCTGGCGCAGCACCTCGGGCAAGCTGAACAGCTGCGCCACGATGAACAGCGCGCCACCGATGGGGATCACAGACTGCGTGATCTGTGTCGACACCTCAGGCAGGCTGACCATGGTGTCACCCTGCAGGATCAGCAGCACCTTGACGCCGAACCAGGTCAGCAGCCCGAAGAAACCGATCACGCAGACTTCGCCGAACAGCACTGCCGGCACGCGCCAAGTCGGCCGCAGTGCATTGACCAGGCCCGGAAAGCCGATGTGCGCTCGCTTGAGCGCGGCCAGCGCGGCGCCATAGTAGGTCAACCAGGCGAGCATGATCGACGCGCCTTCGTCGTACCAGACGATCGCGATGCCCAGCTTGCGACAGGCCACCCCGACCAGGATCAACACCGCCAGCGCGGCCAGCAAGAAGATGACGAAGGCGGTGAGCGTGCGGTCGAACGCGGTGCGCAGCGCGGTGAACACGATGCTCACATGCCCTTGCCGAGTGCGATCGCCTTGTCGACCAGCTTGCCGCCATCAGGCACTTCCTTGGCGAACTCTTCGTAGACGCCCTTGCTGGCAGCGATGAAGGCGTCCTTGTCGGCCTGGTTCACCTTGACACCGGCGGCGGCGATCTTGGCCTGCAGCTCGTTGTCGAGCTTGGCCGCCTGCTCGTAGACATAGGCCTGGGTGTCGCGGGCGGCTTGTGTCAGGGTCGCCTGCACGTCGGCCGGCAGCGATGCGAACTTGGTCTTGCCAGCAGCCAGGAAGGCCGGCGTGTAGACGTGGCCGGTCATCGACAGGTACTTCTGCACCTCCTGGAACTTGCTGGAGTAGATCTGCGTCAGCGGGTTCTCCTGGCCGTCCATGACGCCGGTCTGCAGCGCGACGAAGACCTCGGACAAGGCCATCGGCGACGGGTTGGCACCATAGGCCTGGAACATCTTGACGCGCCATTTGCCCTGCGGCACGCGCAGCTTCATGCCCGCCAGGTCAACCGGCTTGACGATCGGTTTGGTGTTGGTCGTGATGTTGCGAAAACCGTTCTCCCACACCGCCAGCAGCTTGTAGCCCTTGGCCTCGGCCATCGGCGCCAGCGACGGCCAGACCACCGCGGCCTCGATCTTCTTCATGTGCTCGCGGCTCTTCACCAGGTAGGGCATCTCGAACATGCCGAAGGCGTCGACCGCCGACGACATCACGGTCGACGGGATCGCGAACTCGAGCGTGCCCAGGCGCAGCTTCTGCATCATCTCGCTGTCGCCGCCGAGCTGGCTGGAGCCGAACACCACCACCTTGGCCTTGTTGCCCAGCTTCTCGTTGGCACGGCGCGCGAACTCGTTGGCCGACAGCTCGAACAGCGACCCCGGCCCGCCCACATGGCCCAGCTTGAGCTCCATCTGCGCGGCGGCCGGCAGCGCAAAGGCGGCACCGGCTACGGCGCCGATGAGGGTGAAGGTGAAGCGGCGGCGCAGACTCATGGTGGTGTCTCCTCGGGTTCAGGTGAATTCGGGTGATGTGAATACCGGCCTCAGGCCGATGTGGCCAGCCCGGCCGGGTGCGCGGCAAAGTGGGCCATCGCGGCCTGCACGCCGCTGCCGGCCAGCGGCACGCCGGACAGCTGCAGGCCCATCTCGCAGCCGGCCATCGTGGCCAGCAAGGTCAGGTCGTTGCTGTCGCCCAGATGGCCGATGCGGAACATGCGGCCACGCACCTTGCCCAGGCCTGTGCCCAGCGACAGATCGAAGCGGCTGTGGATCAGCCGGCGCACGGCGTCGGCATCCACGCCAGGCGGTGTGATGACGCCCGTCAAAACCGGCGAATACAGCGCCGGATCGGCACATTGGATCGGCAGCCCCCACGCCTGCACGCCGGCGCGCACACCGGCGGCCCAGCGCTGATGGCGCGCGAACACCGCGTCCAGCCCCTCGGCGGCCAGCATGTCGAGCGATTCGGACAAGGCATACAGCAAGTTGGTGCTGGGGGTGTAGGGAAAGTAGCCGTCTCGACCCATCTCGACCATCTCGTCCCAGCCCCAGAACGAGCGCGGCATGCGTGCGCCCTGGGACACCTCGATCGCGCGCGGCGACAGCGCGTTGAAGCTGATGCCCGGCGGCAGCATCAGGCCCTTCTGCGACCCGCTGATCGCCACGTCGACGCCCCATTCGTCATGCCGGTAGTCGGCGCTGGCCAGGCCGCTGATGGTGTCGACCATAAACAGCGCCGGGTGGCGCGCGGCGTCGATCGCACGGCGCACAGCGGCGATGTCGGACGTGACACCGGTGGAGGTCTCGTTGTGCACCACGCACACCGCCTTGATGCGGTGTTCGCTGTCGGCCTTCAACCGCTGCTCGACCAGATCGGCGCTGACACCACGGCGCCAGTTCGGCGCGGCCGGCAGTTGATCGTCGGCACCCTGCCAGGCCAGCACCTCGGTCTGCAGGCCCAGCTTGCCGGCCATCTTGGCCCACAGCGCGGCAAAGTGCCCGGTTTCGACCATCAGCACCGCGTCGCCCGGGCTGGTGACGTTGACCAGCGCCGCCTCCCAGGCGCCGGTGCCCGAGGCCGGGTAGATCACCACCGGATGCCGGGTCTTGAACACGGCCTGCAGGCCGACCAGCACCTTGCGCCCCAGGCCGCCGAATTCGGGCCCGCGATGGTCGATCGTGGGCAGGCTCAGCGCGCGCAGGATGCGGTCGGGCACGGGGCTGGGACCGGGGATCTGAAGGAAGTGGCGGCCCGAGGGATGGGCGTCGAGTTGCAGCATGGATAGGCCTTTCGCTGGTTATTTTTGCATTCAAAGCACGAAACACGATCAGGGATTACGAGGATTTCCCTGCTGACCGACTCATTCGATTTTGAATGCAAAATGCCGATTGATCATGGCCGACATCATCGACATCACCCGCGGCGGCCTGCACGACCAGGTCACGCAGCGGCTGCGCACCCTGCTGGTCGAGGGTCGCATCGCCCCCGGCGCCAAGCTCAACGAGCGTGAGCTGTGCGAGTTGCTGAAGGTGTCACGCACGCCGCTGCGCGAGGCCATCAAACGCCTGGCCGCCGAAGGCCTGGTCGACCTGCTGCCCAACCGTGGCGCGGTGGCTGTCAAGCTGACGACGGCTGATGTGGAACATGCCTTCGAGGTGCTGGCCGCACTGGAAGGCCTGTCGGGTGAACTGGCTGCCACGCGCGCCAGCGACGCCGGCATTGCCGAGATCCAGGCCCTGCACTACGAGATGCGCGCCTGCCATGCGCGGCGCGACCTGTCGGGCTACTACCGGTTGAACGCGCAGATTCATGCCGCCATCAATGCCGCGGCCGGTAACCCGGTGCTGATGCAGACCTTCACGGCCATGAACGCGCGCGTGCAGTCGCTGCGCTTTCGCACCAACCAGGACGCGGCCAAGTGGCAGCGCGCGGTGCTCGAGCACGAACAGATGGTGCAGGCGCTGAGCGCGCGCGACGGCGCCGCGCTGCGCCAGGTGCTGGTGCAGCACCTGCAGCACAAGCGCGACGCCGTCTTGCAGCTGATGCACAGCGGCACTGCCTACGTCGGCCTGCAGGGGTCCGCCCCATGACCCGAACGGCGGCGGGCACGCAAATGCCACCCGACGATCTGTGTCAGCAGCTGGCGCGCCGTTTGCGTGAAGAGACGCAGGCTGAGCTGTTGTTCGATGCCGCTTCACGGGGCCGTTATGCCACCGACGCATCGATCTACCAGATCATGCCGGTGGGTGTGCTGGTGCCACGCACGCCCGCCGACGTGGCCACCGCACTGGCGGTCGCAGCCGAGCTGAAGGTGCCGGTGCTGCCACGCGGCGGCGGCACCAGCCAGTGCGGCCAAACCACCGGCGCCGCACTGGTGATCGATTGCAGCAAGCACCTGCGCGGCCTGCTCGA
>Ga0073899_10002204_pt1 | contig 17609 bp, 11 predicted proteins | sample KloWWTmetaKNB5Ph_FD_88975 | JGI IMG/M metagenome (GOLD analysis project Ga0073899, IMG submission 88975) | Active sludge microbial communities from Klosterneuburg, Austria, studying microevolution and ecology of nitrifiers - Klosterneuburg... | ecosystem: Engineered > WWTP > Aerobic digester >...
GCGCCGGCCGAAAAAGTGAAGGAGCGCACCGGCTACAACCTCGCGGGCTTCAGCTTCCACCCGGAACAGATCGCGGCCGAAGTGGCACGGCATATTTCCGGCTTCGAGATGGGCTACGCGCCGGACAGCCGCCAAGCCATTGCCGATAGTTGGCCGCGCAGCATCGACGACAGCGCCGCGCGCACGGACTGGGGTTGGAAACCTCACTACGATCTGCGCGCTATGGTGGATGACATGATGCTGAACTTGAAGCGGGAGTTGATGAAATAGGTGGTCCATGAAACCCGGTTCGGGATTCCCGCGTATCGCGGTCGCGATCAACAAACCTGCCATGAACCGTCACTCCCTCTTGTTCAGCTTTGGTCTGCTAGTGCTTCTGGCCGTGCCGTCCTCCTTCGCGCAAGCAAGCGTCACGGTGCAGGACACCTTGAACCAAGTGGACGAGACCGGCCGCAAGCAGGGTTATTGGAGGATCGTTGCTCCCAAGGCGGAGAAACCCGACTATGAGGATGGCCAGCTGATCGAAGAGGGTCGATACACCAATAGCAAGCGCGTGGGTATTTGGCGCCGGTTCTGGCCGAACGGGCAAGTGATGAGTGAGATCACCTACCAGATGGGTAGGCCAAAAGGCGAATACAAGACCTTCTATCCCAATGGCAAGGTCGAAGAGCAAGGTACCTGGGACCTCGATCGCAACACGGGCACCTTCAAGCGCTGGCATCCAAATGGGAAGCTCGCGCAGGATTTCGTGTTCAATGGTTTTGGTGTCCGCGATGGTGAACAGAAGTACTACCACGAGAACGGCCAACTGGAAGTGCTTGTGAACGTGGAACAAGGTCGCGAGGATGGAACTCTGAAGCGCTATACCGCCGATGGCCAATTGCAACAGGTGGCGCAGTTCAACAACGGGGTGATCGATGCGGCCAACAGCAAATACCTGAAACCGGTTCCCAAAGCCGATGATGTGCAGGTGGATCCCAAGGCCGAACCCGCCCCGGCGGTCGCGGCCACGGAGCGCACCAATGCCGTGGTCTTCCGCGAAAACGGCTACAACACGCTCTACGACAAGCAGCTGCGCATCACGCAGCAAGGGGAGTTCGCCAACGGCCGTCTGTTCGAAGGGAAACGTTACACCTACGATGCCAATGGTATCCTCACGCGGATACAGGTGTACAAGGGCGGGCGTTATGCGGGCGATGCGGTGATCACCGACGAGGATCGGCAGTAGGCTTTCCCGTTGGGTTCACATTGCGCTTCTACCTTCGCCGGGCCATGTCCGAGCCGAAGAAAGGTCCGCTGTTCCTCACGAACACGTTGACACGCAAGAAGGAGGAATTCGTTCCGCTGAACCCGCCGTTCGTTGGATTGTACGTATGCGGCCCCACCGTGTACAGCGATGTACATCTGGGCAACGTACGCAGCTTCACCACCTTCGATGTGCTCTACCGCTGGCTCACGCACCTGGGTTACAAAGTGCGGTACGTCCGCAATATCACCGACGTGGGCCACTTGGTTGATGACGTGGATGCGGGCGAGGACAAGATCGCCAAGCGCGCACGTTTGGAACAGTTGGAGCCGATGGAGATCGTGCAGAAGTACACGAACGGCTTCCACGATGTCATGCGCCTCTTCAATTTGAAGAATCCGAGCATCGAGCCGACAGCCACCGCGCATTTGATCGAACAGATCGGCATGGTGGAGCGCATCGTGAAGAACGGGAACGCTTATGAAGCCAACGGCAGCGTGTACTTCGATGTGCCGAAGTACGCCGAGAAGTTCGCGTACGGCGAATTGAGTGGTCGCAAGATCGATGAGCTGATGACCAACACGCGCGATACCGAAGGAATGGAGGAGAAGCGGAGCCCGCTCGATTTCGCCATTTGGAAAAGGGCCGATGCGCATCACCTGATGAAGTGGCCGAGCCCGTGGGGCGAAGGATTCCCGGGCTGGCACCTCGAGTGCAGCGCCATGAGCACCAAATACCTCGGGCAGACCTTCGACATACACGGGGGCGGCATGGACCTGAAATTCCCGCACCACGAATGCGAGATCGCGCAGAGCGTTGCTGCCGACGGCATTGCCCCCGTGCGCTATTGGATGCATGGCAACATGCTCACCGTGAACGGTCGGAAGATGGCCAAGAGCGAAGGCAACGGTTTTACGCCGGAGGAACTGCTCACAGGCAACCACAAGTTGTTGGACAAGGGCTACAGCGCCATGACGGTTCGCTTCTTCATGCTGCAGTGCCACTACGCAAGCACGCTCGATTTTAGCAATGAGGCGATGCAAGCATCAGAGAAGGGGCTGGAGCGCATGATGAAAGCGATAGACCTGCTGAGCAAGTTGAAATCCGGTGCAATGGATGAAGCGGATATCGCTTCGTTGGAGCAACGGTGCCATGCGGCCATGAACGACGACCTGAACACCCCGGTGATGATCGCCGAGCTGTTCGAGGGCGTGCGCATCATCAACTCGGTGAACGATGGAAAGCTCGCACTTACGGGGCCTGCGATCGAACGACTGAAGCAGCTCTTCGATGCGATGGTCTTCGATGTGCTGGGATTGAAGAAGGAGGAAGGTGCCCTTCGACAGGCTCAGGGCGACAGTGCAATGGACGGCCTCGTCGGAGAATTCATCCGCATGCGTGCTGAGGCGAAGGCGAAGAAGGACTTCGTTGCGAGTGATGCGATCCGTGAAAAACTCGCTGCGTTGGGTATCGTGCTCAAGGATGGCAAGGAGGGGACCACATGGGAACGCGTATGAGGTTGCAAGGACACTCGAAAAAAGGCAGTTGGCCATTGCTGTGGTTGCTGCCACTTGCGATGTTGCTGGTCACCTGCGCACCGGACGAACCGAATAGCGTGAAGGAAGAGGCTCCGGCGCTACCGGCACTTCCACCAACACCTGGTTTCGATCAGGACAGTGCATACGCCTTCGTTCAGAAGCAGGTGGACTTCGGACCGCGCGTGCCGGGAACGCCCGGGCACAAGGCTTGCGCCGATTGGATGGTGGCGAAGCTGCAGGGTTTTGGTGCCACGGTGATCGAGCAGACCGCCAGCGTCACTGTGTTCAATGGTCAAAAACTGCCGATGCGGAACATCATCGCAAGTTGGAACCCTCAAGCCAAGGAGCGAGTGCTGCTCCTGGCACATTATGATACGCGCCCCTTCGCCGACAAGGATGATGAACGAACCGGTGAACCCATCCTTGGTGCCAACGATGGAGGAAGCGGTGTGGGGATCCTGCTGGAGATAGCGCGACACTTGGCTGTAAAGCAGCACGGCCCCGGAGTGGACATGCTTTTCACGGACGTGGAGGACTACGGTCAACCGAACGGGGCCATGTCAGCGGACGACAATAGCATTGCCACATGGGCGCTCGGCTCGCAGTATTTCAGCAAGAACCCGCATGTGGCCGGCTACACGGCGCGCTTCGGCATCCTGCTGGACATGTGCGGTGCGAAGGATGCCCGCTTCTACCGCGAGGCCATCAGTATGCGGTATGCCCCCGCCATCGTGGGCCGCATTTGGAAAACAGGTTCAGCCCTCGGTCATGGCGAACGTTTCGTGGCAGAGACCAAGTATTTCGTGGGCACGGATGACCACTTGGCGATAAACGAACGCCTGCGCATACCGACGGTGGACATCATCGAGTACAATGCTGGTACGGGGGCATTTCCACCAAGCTGGCATACGCATGACGATAACATGGACGTGATCGATCGCACCACCCTTGGCGTGGTCGGCAGTACCGTCATGGAAGTTGTTTGGCAGGAACGGTGATACCCGCTTCCTGGTCCTTCAGTTGGCCGATGCGGTCACCATGGTCCGCTCACCGGCTGTTCCGGGTGGCAGCTTGAGCGAGAACACACGTGAACTGCTTGTCACCAGTAGCAGGTTCAGATGATCGGCGCTGCCTTCAATATGGATAGGGCTGCCCGCTTCATCCGTGATGGTTCCTTCCAGTACCAGCGATCCGCGCGCATCGTGCAAGCTCCAGTGGGCACCGGGTTCAGCACCGTGGACGTACCACACGGCATGGTCCATCGTGCTTGCTGTGATCGTAGCATCTTGAATTCGCTCGACCGCCACCACATCACTGTATGTAGTGGACCCATCGAGGTCCCGCTCACGCAGGCGGTAGTAGCTGGTTCCCTCCAGAGGAGCGCGGTCCACGAATTCGTAGTCGCGGATGGACGAAGAGTGTCCGGCTGCAGCAACGGTGCCCACATCGGAGAAGTAACTGCCGTCCGCACTGCGTTCGATGGTGAAAAGCTCGCTACCGGTTTCAGAACCGGTCGTCCAGCGCACGATCACATGATCATCGAGATCGATGGCGCGCAGGTCCACCAGCGCCACTGGAAGTGTGGCGCAGTTGAGCGCCGTGATCGACAAGGACATGGTATTGGCGATCGGGCAGGCATTGTCGGATGCTTGTAGCCACAAGAACAAGGGGAGTAGCGTTTCGTTCCCGGTCCAGCACACGGTTGCGGAAACCGGGTTGGTGCCCGAGACGGTTATGGTGGCACCAGGCAATACGCTCGTGGCGTTGGACGTCACAGTGATATTGGTGCCCGCTTGCACATCCGTGAAGGGTACTGTGAAGCAGAATGGCAAGCCGGTGCACGCGTAGACCGCGCCGGGTATCCAAGTGAGCCCGCTGGATCCCGACGTGACACCGGGACTCGTTGGTGGAGCACCATCGCATGGGATAACGGAGAACATGAGGTCCCGCATCACCGTGCCTATCAAAACACCACCGGGCGTATAGGTGGATACCTCGAAGACCACGACGTAATAACCGGTGATCGTGGGAACAAAACTGATCTGGCCGGTGACCGTGTTGAAGTTCAGCCCGGGAATGGGGGCCGAGCCACTGTAGCCCGGTTGGTAGGTAACGTTCGCTGGTGTAGGTGAACCAAAGCGTGCGGTGATCAGCGCGAAGCTCATGAGGTTGCCTTCCGGATCACTGACGCCCGGGTTGTACGCCACCATTTCGTTCACGCACACATAGGGGATGCCACTATCCACGAAAATGGGTGAATCGTCGCAGATGCCGCTCAGGTTGTTCAGCGTCGCAACGGCGTACGTGCCCGGTGCCAGCATAACGTTCACGGTGTTGTTGCGGCAGCAGGTGTACCATTCCACGCTCCACTTGTTGCAGGGGGAAAGGAATAGGGTCGTTTGGAAGCGGTATTTGCGGAAGCTCGGTAGCGTGCCGCCGTTGCATGCGCTGTTTGCTAGTTGGGATGGGCACAAGGGGGAGACTTCAATGATCGATACCGGATTGAGGTTCGTCATCGAAAAGGAGACCCCGCAATCGTTCGAGAAGTGGAGACTGTGCGGCGTAATGGGCACGCCGGCACAATTCAGGTAAAGGTCCAAGGAGAATCGGTACTGGCTTGCGCCTAAACACTCGTAGGTGATGCTTGCACCCGCGAAGTGATCACCGCGCGTGTTGCCCGCCAAGCCAAGCAGCAGGGTCAAGATCACAACCCGGAATTGGCGGGTCGCGGGGCGGTTTGTTCCGGGTACCATGGTATCCCGTTGTGAGGAGTGCCTAGGACTTCGTCAAGTAAATATAAGGTCACGGCGACAACGCTGAGCCTCATTGAAGACGTGTTTTTCAGGCAAAAGGAAGCCCCTCGACCACCTTGATCGAGGGGCTTCCTACTGGAGCTTCCCGGGTGTTCTACTCCTTGGTGAAGCGTTCCTGAAAGCGCTCTCCACCCAGCAGGATCTGCAGGAAGTAGGCACCGCGGGCCAGTTTGCTCACGTCCAATCTTCCGTCATTCACAGTGGTTTGTACCACTTGCTGACCGGTCACATCGAAGATGGTGGCGACTGCAATGGTTCCAACGGCCCGGCCGATGGTGAGTGTTCCCGTTGCGGGATTGGGGAACAAATTCAAACCGGGCGACCCGCCCTGAGCAACTTCAGTGGAAAAGCTCTCCACGACGGACAGGGTGGTGTTGATCGGAGGATCTTCGACCACGTCAACCGTGCCGCTGGGCCAATAGATTGTAACGATCTCCACTTCCGTATCGGTGCCGATCCCGAAATGGGCGTTCAACGTGCTCATGTAACGGAACCCATCACCACTCCGGATCTCGCGGATCTGTGTTCCCATTGCGCTCTCGATCTTCACACGCGCCCCGATCCCATTGAGGTTGCTCGCCGTTCCGGTGCAGTTGATCTTCAACCAGTTGTTGTCGTTCCCGGCGTTCATGTACGCAGAGTTCCCGTTGAGTATGTCCAGGAAGCCGTCGTTGTTCAGGTCTCCGATCGGGCCATTGGTCGGTGTGATGTCCGTTACGGTGAACGTCATGTCGCCATTGTTCATGCTCAGCATGTTGCCGCCGAGGATGTCCAAGTAGCCGTCATTGTCGAAATCGTGTGTGGTCCACTCGATGCTCGCGCCGACGAAGACGTCGAAGCCGCTGCCAGGGGTAACGTTCGTGAACGTGCCGTCGCCATCGTTCAGCATCAGCTTGTGCGCGCCACTGGAACTGGTCCCGACGAGCACGTCCATGTGCGCATCGTTGTTGAAATCGCCCCAGGCACTGCTCCAACTCTGTTGCCCATCGGCGAAGCCCAATGGACCGGCGATATTGGTGAAGGTGCCATCGCCATTGTTCCGGTATAGGATGTCCACCGCGTCGCAGCCGCATTTGGCAACGAAGAGATCCTGGTCCTGATCACCGTCGAAATCCACCCAAATGCTGCCGTAGTTGCCACAGGTTTCGCCCAACCCACCCTGGTTGTATGCCAGCCCGCCATTGCCATCGCTCATGTAGTAAACGTTGGCGTCCACGTCATGGCAAACGAAGGCGTCCAGGTTACCGTCGGCATTGATGTCCACGAAGTTGCTGCGCTGGCTGAAAACGTATTCCGGGCCGCTCAGTTCAGTGTACGCCGTTGCCGTGGCGTTGGCGACCATGAAGGTGACCCCGCTCCCGCTGCCATAGAGCAGGTCGTTGCGTCCATTGTTGTCGATATCGCCAACGGCCATGCTCCAGGAAGGGGTGTAGTTCGCCGTGGGTGTGGTCACGTCCGTGTTCACGAAACCGCCACCCACCTGCTGTGCGCTCACGCGTATGCTGTTCGCCGTGACGGATACGACGTCGTCGAGGTGGTCACCGGTCATGTCCACCACGGCAGCGGTGCCATTGATCGGTACCGCTACCGGCGAAAAGACGATCCCCTGCTCTGGTCCGGGAGGATCCACGGGATCCGTGATCGTATCGCCTTCGATCAATTGGAAGGTGAAACCTGCCGGGCTCCAGCTATCATCGAATACGATGTGGTAGGTGGTGAGTGCTGAAACGTTGAACGAATCAACGGAGAGGAATCCGTTGCCGATGTTGCCACCATCATCATCGCCTCCCACACAAACCAACGCGCCGCACGTGCCGGAGTATACGTGGAAACGTGTATCACCACCGGTATTGGCCGCGAGATCCGTTGTAATGGTAAGACCGAGGTTGGACGTAGGGGTGTAGGTGTACCACTCGGCATTGGTGGCCAAGGGACCACTTGTGGCACAGAGCGGAGCGCTCACCTGTGTACCGTCCACGGCAGAGATGGAGTACGTACCAGCGATGATGGGCAGCGCATTGGCACAATCGTCCTGTGCGTGTACGCCGATGGCGGTCAATGCGAGGAAGAGCGTAGCTGTCTTTTTCATGTCGCTTGGTTCAAGTTCAATCGCAGGGTGGAGAGAGTGCATTTATCCATTCAGTGAAGAGGTCCACGGCTTCTTGGTGAACGAGCGTGCGCCCAAGGAGCGGCATGCGCACATCCTCTGCCGTGGAGGTCAGGCGGTGGTACAGCATGGAGCGGTTGGTGTTACCGGCGGAAACGATGTAGATGTAGCTCGGATCGATCAGGTCTTCGGGTGGGACGCACACACCCAAGTTCACCACATCGCTCGATTCATGCCAAGCGAAACGCATCGGCCGGTAATCGCAATGACGACCCTCGCCATGGCAATGAGCACAATTCATATCCACGTAGGCGCGCACCCGATCCGTAAGTGTCTCGGCGGGATCGTCCCACCTCACGGTGGTGGCAATGCTGCCGGGGTATCCACCTTGGAGGTAGCCCATCTCTGCCCACTTTGCCAATTGGTTCGAGCTACCGGAAGAGTAGTCGTATGTCCTGTTCAGGTTCTGGGGCTTCGGACCTATCGGGGTATCCTCGCCGCTGATCTTGTGGCAGGTGTGGCATTCCGCTGCTGCGGGGATCCTGTAATCCACATGGCGGGTAACACCGAGCTCGTCCACCCAATCCAAGGGGGTGATGCTGCCGTTCAGGTCGAAGTAGGCCTCGGTCTGTTCCTGGTTCCAGCGGTAATCCGCGAATTCCCACGCCCCGTTCCGCTTGAACAGGATCCGCGTCTCCATGATGCGGCGATCGTTCTGCGGCTGCACATTGTCGTAGTAGAAGTTCTTGATCAGCACAGCACCATCCGGAAAGTCCAAGATAGACATATCATCAACATACTGCGCCGCCGCTCCATTGGCGATCCAGATGAAGCGCTTCTTGTGCGCGTAGTCGCTGAAGAGGGGTGTGATCACATCGTAGGGAAGAACACCCTCCACCGGTTCCAGGTCGGCCATGGGCCCGGCGTAGAAGTTGTACGTGCTCAGCAAAGGATAAGGCACGGCGGTCATGTCGAAGACCACGGCAGAGGTGTCGTTCGCCGGGGTATCCGGTACGACCGGCGCGATCAGCTCCTCCGGGTCGTGGGTGCAGGAGATGAAAACAGCCATCACCAGGATGATCAACAGCAGTACCTTCTTCATTCCAACGTGCGTGCGGGGTAGCGAAAGTAGACCGATGACGCGGGTAGGAGCGTATGGCGTTGCTTACCGGGCTTGCTATCCTGAGCTTATGGGGGCCGTGGGTCGCTGGCTACCTTGCCGCCATGTCCGAGCAAGCCCCAGACAAACGCTTATTCCTTCTCGACGCGTTCGCGCTCATCTACCGTGCCTACTTCAGTTTCATCCGCGCGCCGCGGGTCAATAGCAAGGGTTTCAACACCAGCGCGGCCTTCGGTTTCACAACCACATTGCTCGACCTGATCAGGCGGGAGAAGCCCACCCATATCGCCGTGGTCTTCGACACGGCCGCACCCACCGAGCGCCACGAGACACTCCTCGATTACAAGGCCAATCGGGAGGAGATGCCTGACGATATCCGCAGCAACATCCCTTACATCCGGCGCATCATCGAAAGCATGAACATCCCCATCCTTGAGAGCGACGGCTACGAGGCGGATGACGTGATCGGCACGCTGGCCAAGAAAGCAGAGGCGGAAGGCTTCACCACATACATGGTGACGCCCGACAAGGACTTCGGGCAATTGGTGAGCGACCGTATTATCATGTACAAGCCCGGTCGTGGTGGTGATCCACCGGAGAAGCTTGGTCCCAAGGAGATCTGCGAGCGCTGGGGCGGGCTCACCAGTCCGGAGCAGGTGAAGGACATCCTCGGTCTCATGGGCGATGCAGTGGACAACATCCCGGGCATCCCGGGCATTGGTGAGAAGACCGCAATGAAGTTGGTGCAGCAGTTCGGCAGTCTTGAAGGCGTGATCGATGGTGCGGAACAGCTGAAGGGCAAGCAGAAGGAGAACGTGATCGCCTTCGCGGAGCAAGGGCTCATGAGCAAGATGCTCGCGACGATCAACATCCATGCGCCAGTGGAGCTCGATCACGACGCGTTGCACCTCGACCCACCCGACGCGGCGAAAGTGCTCGAGGTCTTCAGCGAGCTGGAGTTCAAGAACCTCACGAACAAAGTGCTCGGTGCCGATGGCCCTGGGGCTGTTGCTCCGGAAACCAAAGGAGAGAAGGTCGCCGCGGCGCGTGCACCATCAGGCCAGGTGGATCTCTTCGGCGCCACCGTGGACGAAGCGGGCAACGTGGAACTGAAGGAGTTCGCCAACATCGACACGGTGCCGCACCGCTACCTCTTGGAGGACACGAGCGAGAAGATGTACATGCTCGCGGCGCAGTTGAAGAAGCAGCCGCGCTTCTGTTTCGACACGGAAACGACGGGAACGGATGAGCGTACCGCAGAGCTCGTCGGACTTGCGTTCAGTTGGAAGGCGCACGAAGGTTACTACGTGCCTGTTCCGGAGGACCGGACCGAAGCCCAGCGTATCGTGGACATTTTCAAGCCCATTCTGGAGAACGAGGCCATCGGCAAGGTGGCGCAGAACGCCAAGTACGATATCCGCGTTCTGGCCAACTACGGCGTGGAGGTGAAGGGGCCCCTCTTCGACACCATGGTGGCCCACTACCTGCTCAAGCCCGATCAGCAGAAGCACGGCATGGACTACCTCAGTGAGTCCTACCTCAGCTATCGTCCCGTGGGCATCGAAGCGCTGATCGGTGAGAAAGGGCGGGGCAAGGTTCAGCGGAGCATGCGGGATGCTGACATCAATGCCGTGAAGGAATACAGCGCGGAGGATGCCGACATCACATGGCAACTCGCCGAGAAGTTCGCCCCGCTGCTGGAACAGGATGAGGTCACCTCACTGTTCCAAGAGGTGGAAATGCCGCTTGTGCACGTGCTCGCGGCCATGGAGACCGAAGGCATACGCATCGACATTCCCGCATTGCAACAGTTCAGCGAAGAACTCGGCACGGAGATCCTCAAGCTCCAGGAGGAGATACACCGGACTTGTGGTGTGCCCTTCAACATCGATAGCCCCAAACAGCTTGGCGATGTGCTTTTCGAGACGTTGAAGCTAGGCGGTGATAGGATCAAGAAGACCGCCAAGACGGGTCAGTACCAGACGAGCGAGGACATCCTGCAGGAACTCAGCAACTCGCACCCCGCTATCCCGCTCATCCTCGACTACCGCAGCCTTCGCAAGCTGAAAGGAACGTATGTGGATACGCTGCCGGAAGCCGCCGACCCGAAGACGCACCGCGTGCACACCAGCTACTTGCAAACCGTGGCTGCCACCGGTCGCCTCGCGAGCAACGACCCCAACCTGCAGAACATTCCCATTCGCACGGAGAAAGGCAGGGAGATCCGCAAGGCCTTTGTGCCACGGGATGCGGATCACCGACTGCTCAGCGCGGACTACTCACAGATCGAACTGCGCATCATCGCGCACATGAGCGGTGACCACAACATGCAGGAAGCCTTCCGCCATGGGCTCGACATCCATGCCGCAACGGCCGCCAAGGTCTTCAACGTGGACATCGCGGCTGTAACGCGCGAACAGCGCAGCAAGGCCAAGGCCGTCAACTTCGGCATCGCCTACGGTCAGGGGGCGTTCGGTCTTTCACAGAACCTGGGCATCCCGCGCGCAGAGGCGAAACAGATCATCGACGATTACTTCGCACAGTTCCCTGGTGTTCGCAACTACATGGATGAGATGATAGGCTACTGCCGTACCAACGGTTACATAAAGACCCTGATGGGCCGTCGACGTTACCTGCCTGACATCACCAGTGGCAACAACACCGTGCGAGCGCAGGCCGAGCGTGTGGCGATCAATGCGCCGATGCAGGGAACTGCGGCGGACATCATCAAGGTGGCCATGGTCAACATCCACCGCGAATTGAAGCAGCGCAGGATGAGAAGCAAATTGCTCCTCCAAGTGCACGACGAACTCGTCTTCGACGCGCACAACGAAGAAGCGGAGGACCTGAAAGGGCTTGTTCGTGATCGGATGGAGGGTGCCATGCAATTGGCCGTGCCACTTGTTGTTGACATGGCGCTGGGGAAAAACTGGTTGGAAGCGCATTGATCCCCGTGGGTTTGAAGGGAACCTTTGAAGCGTTCCTCCCACAACCCCATGACCGTGACGCGAATGATCCACTGGCCGATGCTCCTGGCCATCACCACCCTCTTGGCCGCTTGCGGCGGTGATCCGCCAGCACAGGATACCCTTGATACCACCAACGGGCAGGACAGCTTGGCACAGAGCGAGCGGATGAAGCAGACCAAAAAGGTCTTCTACAGCATCCCTTCCCCCATGGAAACGGCCGCATTGCTGAAGAAGGCCGGGGCCACCTACAATGCCAAGATGCTCAACGATGTGAAGAACGTGGACAAGTACACCGCCGCGAGCAAGCAGGCGTTGAACTTGGGCGTTTACGGTGCCGACCTGAGCTACGCGAGCGTGTTCAACCACACGCAGGAGAGCATGTTCTACACCAGTTGTGCGAAGAAGCTCGCCGACCGCCTCGGGGTCATGAGCGCGTTCAACGACAGCACATTGGAAGTGATGGAAGCCAACCAGAACGACCGCGACAAACTGCTGGACGTGATCAGTGAGACCTATTGGAGCGTGGACGCGTACTTGAAGGAGAACGGCCGCGACAACATCAGCGCGCTCATGATCGCCGGTGGCTGGGTGGAGGGACTGTACATCGCAACGCAAGTTTCCAAGACCAACGACACCCCGGAACTGCGCCAGCGCATTGCCGAGCAGAAGCTCTCCTTGGGCGACCTGATCGCATTGGTGAACACCTACGAAGCCGAGGACGCAGCCATCACCGGTGTGCGTGCGGACCTGACCGCTCTGCAAGCACTTTTCGCAGAGGTCGCCGATGGAAGCGTCGGCACAACCACTTCCGAGGAGAACGGCGTAACCGTGATCGGGGGTGGAGGCACGACCGCCATCCTCACCGATGCCCAGCTAGGTGCCATCCGCGACAAGGCCGCGACCATTCGTAATACCTACATCAACTGATCGCCGCCATGTCCATGCTACGATCGATCGCCGCGAACACGCTCCTCACCGGCACCCTGCTGTTGATGGCCACCGCCACGCAAGCGCAGTGCAAGGCCTTCGCCAAGAACAAATGCGCTCCCGAAATGGCGCCGTACAAGTTCAATGAGAACTTCAACGCTGCACAGCTCGCCCCGGGCGATGAGGCCAAAGTGGCCCTCACGTTCTACAGCGGGCAGGAATACCGCGTTGCCGTTTGCGTGCATCCCATCCTCGGCGAAGTGAACTGGAAGCTCGTTGACGACAACAACAAGATCGTTTTCGAGAGCCTGGCCGATGAGCCCAAACGCTTCTTCGACCTGAAAGCAGCGAGCACAACGCAATTGCGCTGTGTGGTTTGGGTTCCCACCAAGGGAAAGACGGACATGGTGCATGTGGGCTGCGTGGCCATCATGCAGGGCTTCAAGGAGTGAGCATCAGCGCCACCACACCTTTGGAAGGGGGTTCGTGGTGGCGTCTGGAAGGTCCCTCGATTCTGGGGGATTTTCCATTTCAGAGGCTCAACGGATCTCCACGCGGCTCTTGCGCTCCAGATCGGTTCGGGACTGGAACTTGAGCGTATGATAGTCGGCACTACCTGCGGATAGGTCGAGCACCAACGCACTTCGCCCCATCTCTCGGCCATCCTCATCCACTGCTAAGGCTTGCAACGTGTCCGCGAAAGCCCGCTCGGCGCTCAGGTAGAGGATGAGCATGTTGCCCATGCCTGCGCTATCAGCCTCCACTTGTGTCTTTCCAATGGCCAGTCCACGCGACTTCAGTTCATCGCTGAGTTGGACGTCAAGGCTCCAGGTGTTCTCGACACCGCTGGTAACACCCTCGATCACTTCGGTCGCTGCGCTGCCTGCAAGTTCACCGCCTTTGTTCAGGGCATCCTTGGTTCCGTCCACCACACGGCCGCAGCCGAACGCTACAACGATGAGGGCAACAAAAAGGAGGAGGCTCTTCATCGCACCACGAACCGTCCCACTTCCTGCATGCCACCTTGCTGTAGACGGATGAAATAGAGACCCGCCTGCAAGGCGCGCACCGGCAGATCCAGACGCTGCATGCCCACCGCCATGCTTCCGCTATGTACGCGGTGCACCAAACGGCCGGTCATGTCCAGTAAGTCCAACTGCACCACCCCGCTCTTGGTCAAGCTGAATTGTACTTGTGCTTCGTCCGAGGCCGGGTTCGGCATCACCAGCAGGCTCGTGCTCGATGCAGCCAACTCCTCCACACCAACCGGTGCGCCGTTCAGGTTGATGTCATCGAGGTAGAGGTTGTTGCCACCGTCGCTTTCGAACTCGAACTTGAAACGGAAGTTTGGGATCAGGCTGGTGGTACCGATGTTGGTCACTTCGGCGTAGCCCCACTGTCCTTGACCATTGGGGATGAAACTGCTGCTGGTGGTTCCACCCGTGGTGAGGTTCGTGCTACCGCGCATGATCTTGCGCAGTGCCCACGTATTGCCGCAATCATTGCTGATATAGAAACGCAATACGTCATCGCTCGTGCTGGTGCGTTTGGCATAGGCATAGCGGAACGATACGAGCACGGATGAAGCAGCGCTGAGGTCATAGGTCGTGGAGACGAGCTCATCCAACCGGCCATCCATGGCTGCGGTGTTCACGATCCGTGTGCTCTTGGATCCCGAGTAAGCAGCGACCGACGTTATTCCGAAGGTATTGTCCGAATTCTGGTTGTTGGTGAACCACTCCGGACCGGTGAGCGTGGCTACTGTCTCGAACCCCTCGACAGCTGGCGTTGTGATACCTGGTGCGGCAAGCACTGTCACGTATGTCGCCTGCGTGTTCGTGAGCGTGGTGGTTCCATCGCTTGCCGTGAGGGCAACGGCGTAAACACCCGGATCCGCATAGGTAACGGTAGGCGTTTCATCGGTTGATGTGCCCGGGCTTCCGCCAGCGAAGGTCCATGTGCGGGAGGTCACCGCATTGTAGCTGTCATCGTTGAAGGTGATGCTTCCGCCTGCACATATCACCCGCTGGTCCCCACTGAACACCACAGCACAAAGGGCTTCGGGTTGGTTCACTCCGGTGGCGGTGAGATTGCCAGTGGCAATGATCTGGTTGCGTTGGGCCGTGCTGCTGTTGAGAGAGGCGATCATGCGGGTGGATTGTCCGTTGGTGAACATCTTGGAGCAGTAGGAATACTCCATGAAGTTCTCCACGTTGTCGATCGGCGCTGTGCATGTGTTGCCGGTGAGGTTGCAGGTGACCCAGCCAGCGGTCGGTGGGGTGTCGCTCACGTTGTCGCTATCGCTGCAGTTGGCGGTTTCACCGGGGTTGCCTTGTCCCCACGTGTGTTCCAGGTTGATCCAGTGCCCCACCTCGTGGGTGAGCGCGCGGCTGCGAGAAACGCTGGAGGTACCGATCGCACCCACGTAGCTGTGCAACATCACGATGCCATCCGCTTCTGGGAAGAACGCAGCTCCGGCAGGGATGAGCGTATAGCCAGCTGCACCATCGGCACTGGCAGCCACCCACACGTTCAGGTATTTGTTGCGAGGCCATTGGATCAAGTCCTTCATGGTCTGTGTTCCGTCGTTGGTGAGCGTGCTCACCGTGCGGGTTATCCCGTTCGTGCAGTTTCCCTGCGGGTCCTTTCGCGCCAGCTTGAACTCGATGCTCACGTTCGCCACGATCGGGAGGAAGCTCGCCTGCACGTTCGGCCAGTCGGGGTTCTGCTTGTTGAAGTCCTCGTTGAGGATGCGCATGGCATCCCAGACCTGCTCATCGCTGATGTTCTCGGGGCCGTTGTTGTGGATGATGTGGAACACGACCGGTACCGTGTAGGTGCTGCGCTCACCCTCGGGATAGCTGGCGGTGAAAGCCTCCAGTTCGGCGTCGGCATCCGCGATGGCCTGGACGATCGTGGGGTCGTTGTGATGGAGTTGTTCTATCACGCGTGCTTCGTTGGTGCCGCAGAATGGAAGTTGTTGGGCGAACAGCGATGCGCTGAAGAGGAGCGAAGGGATGAGTATCGGTCGCATGGACTTGGAAGGGTTCTCGTATTCGGTACTGCGCGAAACTAAGGGACCACGGTGTTCGCCGCGGTCCCCAATGGACGATGAACGATCACTCGACCACCAAGCGGGTGGCCCTTGTGCCGTTGTCCGTTGAGAGTTGCACCACATAGGTCCCGGGAGCCAGCCCGCTCGCATCGAGCGATACGCGCTGCTCTCCAGTAGGACGCAGTCCGAGGTCCGAACGCTGCACGGTACGGCCCAGGGCGTCCATCACCTCCACCCGGACCGCACCGGCCTTGCGCATGTCGAAAAGCAACTGCGCGTTGCCGGTGGTCGGATTGGGCTGAACGAATAGACTTCCTGTCCCCGCGGCCAGCTCCTCCATCCCAACGGGCAAGCCGTTGAGGTTGATGTCGTCCAGGTAAAGGGTGTTCCCGCCGTTGCTTTCGAACACGAACTTGAAGCGGAAATTGGCAACATGGTTCGCACTACCGATGTTGGTCACCTCGGTGTATCCCCATTGCGCTGGACCATTGGGGACGAATGTGCCGGTGACGATACCGCCCGTCGTGAGCGTTGTGCTGCCTCGCATGATCTTGCGCAGGGCCCAGTTCGCTCCGCAATCGCTGCTCACATAAACGCTCAAGATGTCGTCGTTGGAGCTGTTGCGGCGTGCGAAGGCATGGCGGAAGGTGAGGGTGATGGCCTCCGCAGCGCTCATGTCGAAGGAGCGTGAGAGAAGTTCGTCCACGTTCCCGTTCATCGCCGCTGTGTTCAAGATGCGTGTGCTCTTGCTGCCGGTGTAGGCCGCAGTGGTCGTCACGCCAAAGGTGTTGTCGGCGTTGGAGTTGACCGTATACCACTCTGGACCGTTCAATTGCGTGAGGTCCTCGAATCCCTCCACCAACGGTGCTGCGGTTCCGGGATCTTCGAGCACGGTAACCGTCAGGTTCTGGGTGGAGGTGAGCGTGGTGCTGCCATCGCTCACGGTGAGCTGGACGTTGTAGGTGCCTGCTTGATCGTATACCACGGAAGGTTCTTCTTCCTGGCTGGTGGCGGGTGTTCCGCCGGGGAAGCTCCAGGTCCGTGAGGTGACACCGTGGTAGCTCAGGTCCGCGAAGGTGACCGTGCTCCCAGCGCACACGAGTGTCGCGCTGCTGGTGAATTCGGCCTCGCAAAGGACCGGTGCATCGTTCACCCCGGTGGCGGTGAGATTGCTCGCGCTGGTGAGCTGATTGCGTTGTGCTGTTCCACTGGTGAGCGCTGCCAGCATGCGGGTCTTCTGTCCGGCGGTGAACATCTTGGCGCAGTACGAGTATTCCATGTAGTTCTCCACATTGTCCAACGGGCTGCCACAGCTCGCGCCGGCAAGGAAGCAGGAAGTCCAGCCTCGTGTGTTCGGTGTGTCGGTAACGCTGTCATCATCGTTGCAGTTCTCCTCCAGTCCGGGGTCGTTGGTGCCGCCCCAGCAGTGCTTCAGGTTGATCCAATGGCCTACTTCATGGGTGAGGGTGCGTGACCGACCGGGGGAACTTGTGCCGATCGCTCCTGTATAGGTGTGCAGAAGAACGATGCCATCCGCTTCGGCCCAATTGGCAACCGAGCCTGGACGATAGGTGTAACCGGCGGCACCATCGGCGCTTGCGGCCACCCACACGTTCAGGTACTTGTTGCGCGGCCACTGGATCAAGTCCTTCATGGTTTGCGTACCGTCGTTGGTGAGCGGTGAAACCGTGCGCGTGATCCCCTTGGTGCAGTTGCCTTGTGGATCCTTGGTGGCCAGCTTGAAGGTGATGCCGACGTCGGCAACGAGGTCCAGGAATTCCGGGCGCACGTTCGGCCAATCGGGATTCAGTTTGTTGAAGTCGTCGTTCAGCAC
>Ga0073899_10002205_pt1 | contig 17608 bp, 11 predicted proteins | sample KloWWTmetaKNB5Ph_FD_88975 | JGI IMG/M metagenome (GOLD analysis project Ga0073899, IMG submission 88975) | Active sludge microbial communities from Klosterneuburg, Austria, studying microevolution and ecology of nitrifiers - Klosterneuburg... | ecosystem: Engineered > WWTP > Aerobic digester >...
AGGATGGCGAGAAACCAACCAAATGAATTGCGCTTCTGCTTGAGTTCCTGATACTTCGGATTTTTCTGAATGCGTGTGACGACAGGGTCTGCCATGCCTCGCTCCTCAATGGGTTGTGGGCAAATACCAAAGGTCTGCAATCATCCAGTACGGACCATTGCAAAATCTTTCGTTACGAGTCTAGGAATGCTCTCTGACCAAAAGCTGACCTAGTTCATGGTTTTGTCCCTAGGACTTACCCTCATGCTTGGCATCCCGTGGGATGCGGGCAGCGGCATGGGTGGGCGGGTCAGCCGGTGGGTCGATCACTCCGGCAGGCTGTACCGGGTGGCCGGGCCGCGGCCGGTCTGGCGCAGCAGGCCGCGTTCGGTCAGCGCGGCCAGGTGCTTGGAGGCAGTGGCCGGGCCGACGCTGCACAGCTGTGCGTAGGCGCTCTTGTGGATGTGGCCGTGCGCCAGCAGGTGCCGCAGCAGCGCCGCCTGGCGGGGGCGGTCGAGCATGTCGCCGGCACGGGCCTGCCAGGGATCGGCCAGTTGCTGGGCGCGGGTCAGGGCCCGGCTGAAGAGCTGCTGCAGCTCGGTAAAGTCGGCCGCGAAGGCATCGCCCAGGCCGTGACGCTCGATCAGCGCCTGGGCGGCCTCGCGTTCCTTGGCGGCGATGCTCAGGTAGGCGCGGGCGATGCGCAGCGTGGCGCGCACCTGCTCGGCCGGCGCACCGGGTACGGCCAGCAGGGCGCGCTGGCGGTGCACCTCGGCGATCTCCTCGGCGTGGGCCACCGACTCCTGCGGCAGCAGCCGGTCGTAGGCCAGGTCGTCGCGCGGGCCGAGGATCTCGGCCTTGAGGTTGCGCGCGGCCTCCAGGTGAGCTGGGTCGCTCTCGTGCGGCCAGGCGGCCAGCGCCGCGGCCACATGGCTGTCGCCGCACTGCTCGTCGGCCGGGTCGTCGCTGGCCTGGAAGCGCTTGAAGTAGGCCTCGGCCAGGTTGTAGTGCGCACGCCGCACCACCAGCGCCAGGCCGGCGCGTTCGGCCAGCTGAAGTGCCTGGGTGTAGGACTGGATGGCCTGCTCGTAGCGCCCCTGCCAGAACCAGGTGGCGCCCAGGTTCAGGTGGGTGCTGGCCACGGTCTCGGGCTCGACGGCGATGCGCTCGGCCAGCGCCAGCACCCGCTGCGAGGCCTCGATCGCCCGCGGGAAGTCCTTCGCATCGCCGTACAGCAGCGCCAGGTTGCCGTAGGTTTTGAGCACGGACTGCTGGTCGCCGATGCGCTCGTACAGGTTCAGCGCGCGGTGCTTGTGTTCCAGGGCGCGGCGGATCTCGCCGGCACGGCGCCAGTACTCGCCCCAGGTCTGTTCCAGTGCGGCCAGCGCCTCGGGCGCGATGCCGGCGGTGTCGCGCAGCGCCTGGGCGTTGTCGAGCACGGCGCGCGAACGCGGGTCGTTGCGCAGCACGAACACCCAGGCCAGCCGGGTCAGCGTCTGCAGTGTTTCCTCGGCGATGCGCGCGTCGACCGGCTCGCCGGCGGCGTCCAGCGCGCGGCGCAGGAAGTCGGCGCTATCCTGGTAGCAGGCAAAGGCGCGGTCGGCATCGCGGGCCTCGTGGAACTTGCCCAGCGCACCGTAGGCGGCGCCCAGCAGCAGGTCGTCGCCGGCCTCGTCGGCCAGGCGCAGCGCCTGCTCGTAGGCCTGGCGCTCGCGCTCCGGTGCGTCGTGGATGCGCCAGAGCGCGGCCTGGGCCAGGCACAGGTCGAAGCGCTCGCGCTTGGCCAGCGGCTCGGCCGCCAGCGCGGCGATCAGCGCCGGGGTCTCCGGGTGGCTGGCCAGCTCGATGCGTGCGCGCTGCAGCACCCGCAGGCAGGCGCCCACGTCGTGGGCCTGCAGGTGGTGCCACCAGGCCGAGGCCGGGTCGCCATCGACCAGCGCCTGCGTGGCCTGGCGCTGGTGCCAGTCCTGGCGGGCCTGCGCCGGCTGCTGTGCCCACTGCCCGGCCAGCGCCTGGTCGACCACGGCGCGCAGGCTCAGCCGGTCGGCGCCCTGGCGCGGCAGCTCGCGCAGCACCGCGGCGAGCTGGCGGCGGCCCTTGTCGAGGGCGCGATACAGCGTGCTCGGGCCGATCGCCCACAGGCCGCAGAGGTTGTCCACCACCGGCTCGTCGGCGCGGCGCCGGTAACGCTGCGGGAAGTCGGGCACCGCCTCGAAGCCGTGCTGGCACATCAGCGCCAGCAGTGGGCGCCAGCTGGTGCGTTCCAGCCAGCTCGCGTGGTCGATGCCGGTGAGTCCCGGCAGGCGGTCGGGCCGCAGCTGGGCCAGGCCCCAGCGCAGCAGCCAGGTCACCGCCCGGGCGCGCCCGCCGTCGCCGCGCAGGGCATCGCCCCCCGCACCGAGCAGCGGCTGCAGCCAATGGCGCTCCACCCAGCGGGTCAGGCGCGGGCGGCGGTGCAGCAGCTCTTCCAGCGCGCCGGCCCGGTGCGCCGCCAGGGCAGCGTCGACGAGCGCCTCGACCAGGGCCGCGCTGGGCCAGGCCGAGTCACTTGGTAACGAGCTGTGAGCGGCGCGGGTCATGGGGAGGTCCTCATCGTCTGGTGATCGTCTGAGGCGGGGGCCGCCGAGCCTGCCGGTCGTGCTTTGGCATGCGAACCAAGCGCGGCTAGTGTATCGAGCACCCGGCTGCACCCGCAGTGTGCGGCTGCACCGGCCTGCCACCCTCGGAGGAACCCGATCATGGAATTGACGAACACGACCACGGCGCAGCTGCCCGGCTTGCAAGGTGCACGCCCGGGCGATCCCGCCACCCGCGGGGTGGTGTTGGCGGTGTACGCACCGTTTGGCAGCGACGCGGTGCTCAGCACCTACCCGGACGGCGAATCGACCACGCTGGCGCAGCACCCGCTGCTGCGCCACCTGGCGGAGGTGGCAGCGGCCGGCACCCACGTGGTGGCGCTGCTGGACCGGGTGGATGACGACACCCAGCTTGTCGAGATCGATGCCTACGCCCCGGCACGGGTGCGCATCACCCCGCGCTGGAAGCAGGACATGGCCGATGTCCACACCCTGGCCGGCTTTCTGCGCCATGCCCACCGCACCCACCCGGAGGCCGCCATCGTGCTGGCACTGGAGGGCCACGGGGCCGGCTTCCTGCCGGAGATCGACCGGCGCCAGCTCAGCGCGGCCAACCTGACGCGCGGCGGGCAGATCGAGTGGCGCCTGACGGGCGAGGGCGGCGCCCCCACGCTGCCACAGGGGTCACCGATCCTGCCGCAGGGCTCGCCCATCCTGCCGCAGGGGTCCCCCATCCTCCCGCAGGGCTCGCCGATCCTGCCGGCCAACCACATGCCGCTGTCCACCTGGGCCCTGGGCGAGGGGCTGCGCCGGGCCCAGGCCGCCGGGGTGCCGCGGCTGGCGGCGATCCACTTCAACAACTGCTTCAACATGGCCGTGGAGCTGCTGCACACCGTGGCGCCCTATGCGCAGGTGGCCACGGGCTACCCCAACTACAACTTCTTCACCGCCGGGGCGGCCTACCCCGCGGTGTTCCGGCAGTGGCAGCAGGCGGGCAGCGCCTCGGCGCTGCAGGTGGGGCACTGGCTGGCCGACGGCAACCGGGCGGTGCTGGCCGCCAAGGGCAACCACCCGACCGCGGGCTGCGTGATCGAGCTCGCGCGCCTGCACGAGATCACCGAGCGGCTCGACGACCTGGCCGATGCGCTGCTGGCGGCGCTGCGCACCCCCGGCGGCCTGTTGTCGCGCCAGGCGGTGGTGCAGCACATCCGCAGCGCCATCGTGCAGGCGCAGCAGTACGACACCCAGGCCGGGCCCACGCTGGACACACCCGACGAGCTGACCGACCTGCACAGCCTGGCGCGCACGCTGATGGACCAGGACTTCGGCCCCTTCCGCGTGCACGAGGCCGCCGCCCGCCTGCGCCATGCGCTGCAGGGCATCAAGCGCTACGGCGACAGCGACACGCCCTGGCTGGCGCCGGGGGTGCGCTGGGACTTCTCCGAGAAGACGCTGGCGATGAACATCTTCCTGCCCGACCCGCTGCTGCAGGGCCACTGGGACTGGCGCTCGCCCTTCTACCTCGACGTCAATCCCGACCCCACCCTGCCGCGCGTGCAGCCGCACATCATCGACTTCGTCAAGACCACCGACTGGGTCGACTTCCTGATCGAGTACCACAAGGGCACCGCCTTCAAGTCGCTGCGCGCCGCGGCGATCCCTGAGTTCCCGGTGTTCAACGAGCGCTACCAGGCGCCCGAGCCGCCGCGGCCGCCGCAGGGCGGCGATGACGGCGGCTGCGATCACGGCAAGCCGCCCTCGCCGCAGCGCTGACGCCCTCCGGCCCGGCGCCGAACCGCCGCACCCACCCCAACGCCATGCCCCCGGCTGTTCGCGCAGCCGGGGGTTTCTTTTTGGGCGCTTCTGGGCGTCCGTGCCGATCGTCTCGTGTTCGTCCATTCCCACGGGCGGTGGGGGCTGAGGCGGCGCATCGGAACGGGAAGGGGGCGGCGCTGCAATGCGTTCCAAGGCGGCGGCCCCGGGCCCTCCAGGCGAGATCCCCCGGCCGCCCCGCCCGACGGCGGCGCCCCCCCCAGCGGCTGCAAGGCGCCGTCCGCAATCACCCCCGCGGCCACACCGACCGGAGCACATCATGGCGATCACGATGCAAGGCAGCTGGACGCTGCGTTTCAAGAGCAAGGCGGCTGCCTGGGCGCAGCGCTTCGTCGTCAGCGGCGCGGCCACCGGCAACGGCGTCTTTGCCGGCACGGCCGGCACGGCGGTGTTCGTCACCGGCACGCAGTGGTCGGTCAAGCTGCAGCACCAGGCGCCGGGCGACCTCTGGCGCGACTCGGCGCAGCGCATCGGCGCGCCCGGCATCGCCGGCGGGCTGCTGAGCTTCGACATCCGCAGCGATGACGGGGGCAACGGCAACGGCGGCGGCGATGCCGACTACGACGACCTGGTCATCACCGCCTCGATGCCGGCCAGCGCGTCGGACTACGTGGTGCATGGCCGTGTGCGCAGCTACCAGGGCCTGTGCCTGTTCAACCCCTGCCGGCCCGACTTCGTGGTGATCGACCCGCCCTTCCACCTGCCCACGCTGTGCGAGCGCTACCCGCTGCTCTGCGAGGTGCTCACCCAGCTCTACCCGGAGCGCATCCGCGGCCCGCGCCTGCCGCTGCCCGACCCGGCGCCCGATGCGCTGCGGGACCTCACGCCGCTGGTCATCCCCACCGGGCTGCCGCAGCGCGCCACCGGCACGGTGTTCCGCTCCGCGTTCACGACGGCGCCGCCCTCCACACAGCAACCCACACAGCAACCCGTGCTCACCCACCTGGCCGCCAGCGGCAAGGCGCAGAGCCAGGCGTCGCTGGATGCCATCGAGGCGCAGGCCGTTGCCGCGCTCAAGACCACCACCCGCCAGGTGGCCTTCGACGCTGCCCCGGTGCGCGCCGGGGCCGGCCGCCTGAACGCGGCTCAACTGCAGGGCATTGCCGCCATCCGCGATGCGGCGCTGCGCCTGCGCTGCAGCGTGGCCGCGGCACCCGGCCTGCTGCTGCGCTTCCAGGAGTACGACCGCACCGCCAGCGAGCGCGCCGGTGCGCCCTACACCGGCAGCGGCGCCCGCCAGGACCTGGGCCTGGCGGTCACCGACGAGCAGGGCAACTACCTGTTCCGCTTCAGCCCGACGCTGACCGACCTGGCCGAGGAAACCGGTGACGTGGCCGGCAGCGAGGCCCTGGCCACCCAGCTGCGCCCGGACGTGATCGTGCAGGTGCTGGGCACCGGGCTGACGATGGGCTGGGAGTCGGCGCCCTACTACAACATCACCAACCTGCAGCGCATCGACCTGTGCGTGCCGCGCGAGCGGGTGCACCCGAGCCAGGGCTGCGGCGGCGACCGCGTGATCCAGCGCGTGGGCGACATCCTGATGCTGCACAGCGCGCTGGACGCGCCCGGCCACGTCAACACGCTCGACGCCGAGGGCCGCATCACCTGCCGCAATGCCAACGCGCCGCAGGTGGACTGCGCCGGCTGGCGCGGTGCGCTGCGGCTGTACGGCTGCTTTGCCTCCGACGCCGCTCAGCGCTACGCCGTGTACTTCAAGCGGCCCGACGAGCTGCGCTGGCACCCCGTCAACCAGGCGCATGCGCTGAACTACGTGCCTGACCTGATTGCCGGCGGCAAGACGGTGGGGCCGTTCCTGCGCCAGGTCGTGCCCGGCGTGCCGCTGGCCGGCGGGCCGGCGCCGGGCAGTGCGGTGGACGTGCCCACCTACGACAACCACGACCGCGACCTGAACTGGATCGAGAACGACCTGAAGCTCATCCTCGACAGCAGCCTCTACCGGCCGTGGGACGAGCCGGGGCCGGTGCAGTGGCGCATCGAGGCCTATGACGCGGCCGGGCAGCTGGTGGCAGGCAGCGTCGACCAGTTCACGCTCTACATCCACAACCGCACGGCGATCGCCGGGCGGCCGGGCAACGGCAGCAAGGGCGACATCGCCGGCATCCGCATGGGCGACACCGAGCTGGGCGACTGCGGGCTGTTCGAGCTGACCCACCCCGCCGCGCCGCTGACCGTGCGCCACCGCGCGGTGGACCCGGAGGGTTTCCTGCACAGCTGGAGCCTGGCCGTCACGCGGGGCAACAACGTGCCGGTGGCCACCTTCGTGGCCGGCGGCGTGGCGCCCAAGGCCTACACCGCGGCGGTGCCGCCGGCCACGCCCTGCGACTTCACCGGCAGCCGCGACGAGCCCACCGCCGACCTGGACGACCACGTCGCCACCACGCTGCAGCCGGGCGGCTCCGGCGCGGCGGTGACAAGCTGGCTGCCGCCGGGGCACGACTTCTGTGCCTTCGCGTTCACCCTGCGCGCCCACGACCGGGTCACCGACGGCCGCACCGCCTACCCGCAGGTGGTGTTCTGGCAGGACCTGATCGGACTGAGCCTGCCCGGCTGAGCTTGGCGGTTGGGCTGGCCGATCTGAGCCGCCCGCCCTGTCCTTTCCTCGAAGGAGTTCGTCATGGACACATCCCCCGTCCCACCGGGTGCCGCCGACCTGGCGCTGGCCTGGTCCGCCGCGGCGCTGGCGGTCTGGCGCCTGACCCACCTGCTGCATGCCGAGGCCGGCCCCGGCGAGGTGATTGCCCGGCTGCGCGACCAGGCCGGCACCGGCCTGGCCGGCCAGGCGCTGGCCTGCTTCTACTGCCTGAGCCTGTGGGTGGCCGCGCCGGTGGCCTGGCTGCTGCCGGCCGGCGCGTTGGGCGGCGTGCCGGGGGGCCTGCTGCTGTGGCTGGCGCTGTCGGGCGCGGCGGTGCTGCTGCAGCGGCTGACCGAGCCGGTCCCGCAGGGCTCGCCCGTCGCCGAGGGACGTGCGGATCCGGTTTCTGATCTGGATCCGGCGGCGCGGCCGCCATGGCCGATCGCGGTCGAGGACCCGCCGGACCGGCAGCGCCACCCGGGCGCGCCGACGCACTGACCTTCACCTTCATCCACCTCACCAGGAGACGCCCATGTGCCACTGCACCTCCTCCAACCGACGCATCCACCCCGGCGCCGGCCCCCTCGTTGCCCCCGCCCCCTGGCTGCACCCACCCGCCGCAGCACCGCGCGACCGGGCGCTGTTCGAGTACATCGGCGCCACCGGACTGACCGTCATCGGCCCGGCCAGCGGGCGGCGCTACCGCTTCGAGCGGCCTGGCGCCCAGGTCGGCATCGACGCGCGCGACCGCGGCGCCCTGGAGCGCCTGCCGCAGCTGCGCTGCCTGAGTGCCGCCTGAGTAACGGCTGAGTACCGCCTGAGTACCGCCTGAGTACCGCCCGAGGGTCGTCCACCGCGATGCCTTCGAGTCCCGAGTCCTGTTTCCGCCTCTTCACCCGGCCCGCCTCATCCCGCGCGGGCCACCCTCCCAGGAGCCCATCATGGAATCCACCCTGCACACCCCCTCCGCCGCCGCCACTGCCGCCGCCAGCCGCGAACTGGTCGACTACAACGAGCTGCCCTGCTGCCCGCAGCTGGAGACCGACCGCATCTGCGACGTCGTTGACCTGCGCCGCCGGCTGGTCTTCCCGACCCCGGTGCGCGGCCCGAAGGAGCAGCCCATCAAGGTCGAGGTGATCTTCCACACCCGCTTCACGCGCTGCCCGGGCCCGCTGGCGCTGGGCGACATCGCCTACAGCACCACGCTGCTGCCGGGCGAGAAGGTGCGCCTGGCCACCACCGACCGGCGCAGCCGCTTCAGCTTTGACAGCGAATCCAAGCTGAGCTGGCGCAGCGAGCAGATCAGCGAGGAGCAGTACCGGCTGCGCGCGCTGCGCGCCTTCATGGCCGACGAGAACTCGGTCGACCGCGGCAGCGACCGCTACAGCGAGCAGGGCAAGTGGGACTTCCACGGCGACGCCTCGGGCTCGCTGGGCTTTTTCTCGGCCAGCGCCGACACCAACGCCCGCGGCAGCCACAGCGCCTCCAGCGCACGCGACTACCTGCGCGAGCACCGCGCGCACGCCGAGATGAGCGACCACCAGTCGGTGGAGGCCACCCGCAAGGCGCACAGCGTGTCGATCGGCGAGGTGTCCAGCCGCAGCCACGTGGAGGGCGAGTCCGAGGACCACTTCGAGGCCTCCTCGCGCGAGTTCCGCAACCCGAACACCTGCCACGCCGTGACCTTCATGTTCTACCGGCTCAACAAGCTGGAGACCATCAAGTTCGAGCTGCTGGCCATCGAGCGCCGCGTGCTCGACCCCGTGGCGCCCGCGCCGGTGGCGGGCAACCCCTTCCGTGCGGTGGGCCAGCTCGCCACCATCCCGCAGGAGCTGCCGGCCACCTCCGGCCAGCGCGCCGAGGTGCTGTCGCGCAGCATCGCGGCCGACCAGCAGATGTTGGTGCAGGGCATTGCGCCGCTGCCGGGCGCGGCGCGTGGCCAGGTGCTGCTGGGCGCGGCCAGCGTGTCGATGGCCGCGCTGGCGCAGGCCAGCCTTGCGAACCTGGGGGAAGGTGAGCCGCTGCCCGACGAGCTGCGCGCGAAGGCGCTGCAGTTCGTCGACGCCCAGTTGATGGCGCAGGGCCTGCTGCAGGAGGGCGGCGTGGTGTCGCGCAGCCTGCTCAAGGAGGTCAACTACACCCGCACCACCAGCCTGCCCACGGCCGGCGTGATCGTGAAGAGCTGCATGGACGAATGCGGCATCTGCGAGCCGATGGTCGAGCGCCGCGAGGAGCTGGAGCTGGAGCGCCTGGCGCTGCAGAACAAGCTGTTGGAGCGGCAGATCGAGCTGCTCGGCCAGGCCCAGGAGTACCGCTGCTGCCCGGGCGTGCCGACCGAAGCCGAGCCGGCATGACCCTGCGGGCAGGGAGGGTGCAGGGGCCGGCATCGATGGGATGGATACTGTATAAATACACAGTTTCCTGAGCCCGCCCCATCATGTCCAGCCCCACCGACTCCCGCGCTGATCCCTCCTTCGACGCCTCCTGCGACGCGGGCCGCGATGCGCCGCTGCCGCCCCCACCGGCGGCCGCGCGAGGGCGCGGCACCGGTTGGCAGGTGGTGCACCGCTTCGAGCGCCGTGCACGGGAAGCCTATGACGACGGCTGGGGGGCGCTCGACCAGGCGGTACAGGAGGAACAGGCCGAGCCGCTGGCGCCGCACACCGAGGTGCTGGAGGAGCGCGCCGGCGAGATCCTGGCGCGCAACGACTCGCCAGACGTGCCCTTCGAGGTCTCGATCAACCCCTACCGCGGCTGCGAGCATGGCTGCATCTACTGCTATGCGCGGCCGACGCACGGGTACCTGAACCTGTCGCCGGGGCTGGATTTCGAGACGAAGATCGTCGCCAAGATGAATGCCGCCAAGCGGCTGCGCGTGGCGCTGCGCCGACCGTCATGGACACCGCAGTCGATCAACCTGGGCTCGGCCACCGACGCCTACCAGCCGGTCGAGCGCCGCTTGCGCCTTACCCGCGGCGTGTTGGAGGTGCTGCACGAGGCGGGCCAGCCGGTGTCAATCGTCACCAAGTCGGGCGGCATCGTGCGCGACGTGGACCTGCTGGCAGACATGGCCGCGCGCCGCCAGGTACTGGTCTTCATCAGCGTGACCACGCTGGACAACGCGCTGTCGCGCATCCTGGAGCCACGCGCTGCCGCGCCGCAGCGCCGGCTGGCGGCGATCCGGCGGCTGGCCGACGCGGGGGTGTGGGTGGGGGTGAACGTGGCGCCGATCATCCCCTTCGTCAACGAACCGGAGATCGAGCAGATCCTGGCGGCTGCTGCGCAGGCCGGTGCCCGCAGCGCGCACTGGACGGTGGTGCGCCTGCCCTGGGAGGTGAAGCCGCTGTTCCAGCACTGGCTGGCGCAGCACTTTCCGGACCGGGCCGAGCGCGTCATGGCGCGCCTGCGCGAGATGCGCGGCGGCCGTGCCTACGACGCCGATTTCCGCCACCGCATGAAGGGCGAGGGCACCTGGGCGCAGCTGATCCGCCAGCGGGTGGAGAAGGGCGCGGCACGGGTGGGCCTGCTGCGCGAGACGCCGGTGCTCGACACCTCGGGCTTTTGCCCACCCCGGGCGCCGCAGGCCGTGGGCGCGTCAGAGCAGGGGAGCCTGTTCTGACGCGGAGACCGGATCGGCCGGGGCCTGGCCGGTGCGATGCAGGCCGAGGTGGCAGCGGTGTAGGAGCATGGAGTGCACTGATCGCACAGATGGGTTCGTCTTTTGCGCTTGAGCTGTGCTCTTCGTGCACTTAGCATCCGTCCCATGCCGCAGACCGGTTCACGCCGGTCCCACCGTTCACCCCGTTCACGACCACAGGACCACCGCCATGGCCAGCTCCAAAGCCTCCTTCCACTGGGACGACGCACTGCTGCTCGACAGCCAGCTCAGCGACGACGAGCGCGCGGTGCGCGATGCCGCCCGCGCCTACTGCCAGGACCGGCTGATGCCGCGGGTGCTGGAGGCCTTCCGCCATGAGCGCACCGACGCCGGCATCTTCCGCGAGATGGGCGACCTCGGCCTGCTCGGCCCGACCATTCCCGAGGCCTACGGCGGTTCCGGCCTGAACTACGTCTGCTACGGCCTGATCGCCCGCGAGGTGGAGCGCGTCGATTCCGGCTACCGCTCGATGATGAGCGTGCAGTCCTCGCTGGTGATGGTGCCGATCAACGAGTTCGGCAGCGAGGCGCAGAAGCAGAAGTACCTGCCCAAGCTGGCCAGCGGCGAGTGGATCGGCTGCTTCGGACTGACCGAGCCGAACCACGGCTCCGACCCCGGCAGCATGGTCACCCGCGCCAAGAAGGTGCCAGGCGGCTACAGCCTGAGCGGCGCCAAGATGTGGATCACCAACAGCCCGATCGCCGACGTGTTCGTGGTCTGGGCCAAGGACGACGAAGGCGCGATCCGCGGCTTCGTGCTGGAGAAGGGCTGGAAGGGCCTGAGCGCCCCGGCCATCCACGGCAAGGTGGGCCTGCGTGCCTCGATCACCGGCGAGATCGTGATGGACGAGGTGTTCTGCCCGGAGGAAAACGCCTTCCCGGACGTGCGCGGCCTGAAGGGCCCCTTCACCTGCCTGAACAGTGCGCGCTACGGCATCGCCTGGGGCGCCCTGGGTGCGGCCGAGTTCTGCTTCCACACTGCGCGCCAGTACACGATGGACCGCCGCCAGTTCGGCAAACCCCTGGCGGCCAACCAGCTGGTGCAGAAGAAGCTGGCCGACATGCTCACCGAGATCACCCTGGGCCTGCAGGGCTGCCTGCGCCTGGGCCGCATGAAGGACGAGGGCAGCGCGGCGGTAGAGATCACCTCCATCATGAAGCGCAATTCCTGCGGCAAGAGCCTGGACATCGCCCGCACCGCGCGTGACATGCTGGGCGGCAACGGCATCAGCGACGAATTCGGCGTGGCCCGCCACCTGGTCAACCTGGAGGTGGTCAACACCTACGAGGGCACGCACGATGTGCACGCGCTGATCCTGGGCCGCGCCATCACCGGCATCGCTGCGTTCTGAGCGATGCAAGCCGGCGCACTTCAGGGCATCAAGGTCCTCGATCTTTCGCGCGTGCTGGCCGGGCCCTGGGCGGGGCAGATGCTGGCAGACCTGGGGGCGGACGTGATCAAGGTCGAGCGCCCCTGCGCCGGCGATGACACCCGCGCCTGGGGCCCGCCCTGGCTGAAGGATGCCGAGGGCCGCGACACGCGTGATGCGGCCTATTTCTTCTGCGCCAACCGCAACAAGCGCTCGGTGGCGATCGACATTGCCACACCCGATGGGCAGGCGCTGGTGCGGCGTCTCGCGGCCGAGGCGGACGTGCTGCTGGAGAACTTCAAGGTCGGTGGCCTGCGGCAGTACGGGCTGGACTACGAGAGCCTGAAGTCGGTCAACCCGCGGCTGATCTACTGCTCGATCACCGGCTTCGGCCAGGACGGGCCCTACGCGCAGCGTCCTGGCTACGACTTCCTGATCCAGGGCATGGGCGGGCTGATGAGCGTGACCGGCCCGGCCGAAGTGTCGCGCGAGCCCGGTGTGGCCGGTGAGCCGCTGCCCGAAGGGCAGGGGCCGCAGAAGGTGGGCGTGGCGCTGGTGGACATCATGACCGGGCTGTACGCCAGCATCGGCGTGCTGGCCGCGCTGCAACACCGCCACGCGACCGGCGAGGGCCAGCACATCGACCTGGCGTTGCTGGACGTGCAGGTGGCCGCACTCGCCAACCAGACGGCCAATCACCTGATCGGCGGGCTGGTGCCCAAGCGGATGGGCAATGCGCACCCGAACATCGTGCCGTACCAGGACTTCCCGACCGCGGACGGCGACATGATCGTCGCGGTGGGCAACGACGCTCAGTTCGCCCGCCTGGCCGAGTCGGCCGGCCATGCCGAGTGGGCCGGCGACGATCGCTTTGCCACCAACGCGGCTCGCGTGGCGAACCGCGCCGTGCTGATCCCGCTGCTGCGCCAGGCCACGGTGATGCGCACGACGCGCGAGTGGATCGAGCGGTTGGAGGCGGCGGGTGTGCCTTGCGGGCCGATCAACCGGCTCGACGAGGTGTTTGCCGACCCGCAGGTCGTCGCGCGCGGCCTTCGCGTGGACCTGCCGCACCCCGTGGCGGGGACGGTGCCGGGGGTGGCCAACCCGATCCGGCTGTCTGCCTCGCCGGTGGCCTACCGCACGGCCCCGCCGCTGCTCGGGCAGCACACCGACGAGGTGCTGCGGGACTGGCTGGGCGATTGACCCCGCCGCGCGCGTGGCGCTCGCCCGGTGGGCGGATCAGGCGCGCATCGCCAACGCACCCGCTTGGCGGCCGACCTCGGACAGGCTGACGCGGGTGCCCTTGGTGCAGAAGCGTTCCTGCAGTGCGTTGACGCGCTTCATCATCGGCTCGTAGAGCTCGATGCGCTCACGGTGGCGCTGCAGCACCATGCTGGCCAGCTCCAGCAGCTTGGCGTTGAGCGTCTCCTCGCCCTGGCGCAGCAGGGTCTGCACGGCCACGAGGGGTGAGCCCTTGATGCTGTGGGTCATGGCCTGCTCGGCCATCGCGCCCACGCGGGCATGGGCGTCGCGCACCACCTGCTGGTAGACGTCATGGCCGAAGGCGGCGGCACAGAGCAGGTCCGTGCCGGCCTTGGAGACACAGAAGCGCATCGCCACGTTGCCCACCCAGACCTCGGCGTCGGGCAACTGGACCTCGGTGCGCGCCAGGCGGGCCAGCAGCGCGATGAGGTTGGAGGCGGCCTCGAAGTCGTAGTCGTCGTCGCGGACCTCGCTGGCGACGCCCTTGACCTGGACGATCGCCCGGGCGATCTGCCGGTCCGCCACGCTGCGCAGGATGGCGCCCAGGCCCATGAAGCGCTGGATGCGGCGGCTCTCCGGGTGGCGCTCGCAGGCGTGGGCGAGGTTGTCGAGGGTGCGGACCATGCCGCGCGCGTCGGCGCTGTCGAACTTCAGCAGGGCCAGCAGCACGAGCGTTTCCAGGTCGAACATCTTGCTGGACATGCCCGTGCTCACAGCGCGGTCCAGGGCCTTCTCGCTTTCCTTGAAGTCCCCCGTGTAGAAGGCCAGCATGCCCTGCTTCTGCAGCCGCATGACGCTCGCCGGGGTCAGTTCACAAGCCTTGCGGTAGGTCTCCAGCGCCGCCTTGAAGTCGCCATGCTCCACCTGCACGCGCCCCATCACGTCGTAGGCGTCCGCGTAGGCCGGGTTGCCGGCGATGAGCGATTCGAGCGTGCGCTTGGCCTGCTCCGTGCCCCCGCCCTCGATTTCTGCGCGCGCGATGCCCAGCTTGGCCCAGGGCAGGGCGCGGGCCTCGCGCACCGCATCGAACATGCGCCGCGCCGCGTCGTGCCGCCCCAGGCGCAGCAGCAGCTCGGCGCCGACGCGTGCGGCGTACAGCCAGTACTCACCGCGCTCGGTGAAGCGCTTCAGGCACATCAGGGCGGCCTGCTCGAACTGCCTGGCCTCGATGGCGTCGAAGATGTCGCGCAGCACCCGCTTGCGGCGGCGCGCCTGGGTGAGTCGTTCGCCCAGGGCGGCGGCGTTGTGGGGCTTGAGCAGGTAGCTGTCCAGCGCCGACTCGGCCGCTTCAGCGACCTTGCCGTAGGAGGCCTCGCCGGTGACCATCACGAAGACGGTCGCAAAGGGCAGCAGCTGGGCACGCCGCAGGTCGTCCAGCAGGTCCTGGCCGCCCATGATCGACTGGTCGAAATGGTGCTTGCACAGCACGATGTCGAAGACACGCTCTTCGAGGATCTTGCGCGCGTCCTCGGGCCGGCTGGCCTGGGCCACCGTGCCGACGCCCCAGTCGCGCAGCATCGACACGAGCGCACTGCGGGAGGTGGGGTTGCCATCAATGACGAGGGCGCGGCAGTCGCCGATTTCTGGATCGAGCAGTTGCATGCGAGGCAGTGAGGGGGGAAAGCGGCTGTCAGGGAAACCCCTTCTGATATCGGCGGTTTCTCAGGGGGCTTGATGGCCGCCGTGCCGGCAGCCTTTCACGCTGGCCGACCCGCCGAGCGGGGGCATCGGTCAGAGCCCGCGGGGCTGCACCACAAGCGAAACGGCCACCGAGGTGGCCGTTGTCGTCACCCGGGCCAACCGGGTGGCCAGGTGCGGTGCTTCACTTGAAGAAGTCCTTCATGCGGTCGGTCCAGCTCTTGCCCGTGGGCGAGTGCTTGTCGCCGCCCTTCTTCAACGACTCGTCCAGCTCCTTGAGCAGCTTGCGCTGGTGCTCGCTGAGCTTGACCGGCACCTCGACCTGGATGTGGCAGTACAGGTCGCCGGGGTAGTTGGAGCGGATGCCCTTGATGCCCTTGCCGCGCAGGCGGAAGGTCTTGCCGTGCTGGGTGCCTTCAGGCAGGTCGATCTCGGCCTCGCCGCCCAGCGTCGGGATCTGGATGCTGCCGCCCAGCGCCGCGGTGATCACGCTCACCGGCACGGTGCAGTGCAGATCGTCGCCGTCACGCTCGAAGATGTCGTGCTGCTTGATGCGGATCTCGACGTACAGGTCACCCGCGGGCCCGCCGTGCATGCCCGGCTCGCCGTGGCCGCGCAGGGCAATGCGCTGGCCCTCGTTGATGCCCGCCGGGATCTTCACCTCCAGCGTCTTCTGCTTCTTGAGCTTGCCCGCGCCGTTGCAGCTGGTGCAGGGGTCGGAAATCACCTTGCCACTGCCGTGGCAGTGCGGACAGGTCTGCTGGATGCTGAAGAAGCCCTGGCGCAGGTGCACCGTGCCGCTGCCGTGGCAGGTGGCACAGGCCTTGGCGCTGGTGCCAGGTTTGGCACCCGAGCCATGGCAGGTGTCGCACTCCTCCCAGGTCGGGATGCGGATCTGCGTTTCCTTGCCATGGGCCGCTTCTTCCAGCGTGATCTCCATGGCATACGACAGGTCGGCGCCCCGGTAGACCTGCTGGCCACCGCCGCGCCGGCCGCCGCCGCCCTGCTGACCGCCGAAGATGTCGCCGAAGATGTCGCCGAAGGCCTCTGCGAACCCGCCGAAGCCCTCGCCGCCCGCGCCCGGGCGGAAGCCCGCGCCACCGGCATTGGGGTCCACCCCGGCGTGGCCGAACTGGTCGTAGGCGGCCCGCTTCTGGGCGTCCGAGAGCATCTCGTAGGCCTCCTTGGCCTCCTTGAATTTCTCTTCGGCCGCTTTGGCGCCATCCCCCTGGTTGCGGTCAGGGTGGTACTTCATGGCCAGCTTGCGGTAGGCCTTCTTGATCTCGTCTTCGGCGGCGGTCTTGCCCACCCCGAGGACTTCGTAGTAATCGCGCTTTGCCATGAGCTGTCTCTGATCCGTGGAAGCTGAGCCGTGAAAGCTGGTTCGTGCAAGCGAAACCGCCGCGTCGGGCAGCAGGCCCTGCCTGCCACCCCGAACGCGGCGTGGAACCGGGTGTCACCCGAGGCCGTGGCGGCCCCGGGCGTTCCCGTGGGTCACTTCTTGACTTCCTTGAACTCCGCGTCCACCACATCCGGGTCGGCCGGCTTGGCGCCTGCGTCGGCCTTGGGTGCTTCCGCACCGCCAGCGGCCCCAGCGGCGGCGCCAGCGGCCTGCTGGGCCTGCATGTCGGCGTAGACCTTCTCGCCCAGCTTCTGGCTGGCGGTCATCAGCGCCTCGGTCTTGGCCTCGATGGTCGCCTTGTCGTCGGCCTTCAGGGCTTCCTCGGCGTCCTTGATCGCGGTCTCGATCTTCTCCTTCTCGCCCGCGTCGAGCTTGTCACCGTGCTCGGTGAGGCTCTTCTTGACCGAGTGGATCATCGCGTCCGCCTGGTTGCGGGCCTGCACCAACTCGACCTTCTTGTGGTCCTCGGCGGCATTGGCCTCCGCATCGCGCACCATCTTCTGGATCTCTTCCTCGGAGATGCCCGAGTTGGCCTTGATGGTGATCTTGTTTTCCTTGCCGGTGGCCTTGTCCTTGGCGCCCACGTGCAGGATGCCGTTGGCGTCGATGTCGAAGCTCACCTCGATCTGCGGCACGCCACGCGGTGCGGGCGGGATGCCTTCGAGGTTGAACTCACCCAGGCTCTTGTTGCCCGAGGCCATCTCGCGCTCGCCCTGGTAGACCTTGATCGTCACGGCCGGCTGGTTGTCGTCGGCGGTGGAGAAGGTTTGCGCGAACTTGGTCGGGATGGTGGTGTTCTTCTTGATCATCTTCGTCATCACGCCGCCCAGGGTCTCGATGCCCAGGCTCAGCGGGGTGACGTCCAGCAGCAGCACGTCCTTGCGCTCGCCACCGAGCACCTGGCCCTGGATCGCAGCGCCGACGGCCACGGCTTCATCCGGGTTGACGTCCTTGCGCGGTTCCTTGCCGAAGAACTCCTTGACCTTGTCCTGCACCTTGGGCATGCGGCTCTGGCCACCCACCAGGATCACGTCATCGATGTCAGACACCTTGATGCCGGCGTCCTTGATCGCGATGCGGCAGGGCTCCATCGTGCGCTCGACCAGCTCGTCCACCAGCGACTCCAGCTTGGCGCGGGTGAGCTTGATGTTCAGGTGCTTCGGGCCCGAGGCGTCGGCCGTGATGTAGGGCAGGTTGACGTCGGTCTGGGTGCTGTTGGACAGCTCGATCTTGGCCTTCTCGGCGGCTTCCTTCAGGCGCTGCAGGGCCAGCACGTCCTTGGTCAGGTCGACGCCCT
>Ga0073899_10002206_pt1 | contig 17603 bp, 15 predicted proteins | sample KloWWTmetaKNB5Ph_FD_88975 | JGI IMG/M metagenome (GOLD analysis project Ga0073899, IMG submission 88975) | Active sludge microbial communities from Klosterneuburg, Austria, studying microevolution and ecology of nitrifiers - Klosterneuburg... | ecosystem: Engineered > WWTP > Aerobic digester >...
CAAAAAATCTGGGGGCGCGCCCATGCGGTGAAGGGCTATCGAAAAAATCTGTCGATTGCCGAGCAGTATGAAGAATTGTTGGATCTACAAAATAATTTGCAGCGAATCAGAGAGACGCCGCGCCCGGCTGTTCTGGCTGCACTTGCCCTGCTCGACCCGCTGCTGTGGTGGGAGGAACGCGGCCACGCCTACGCGGCGCGGCCAGGGGTGCGTCAGGTGATTCACGGCGACTTTCACGCCGACAACCTGTTTACAGATGGCGAACGCGCCTGGCTCGTCGATTTCGAGCGCACCGGTTATGGCCCGATTTACGCCGATTTTTGCGAGTTGGAGATCGACATCCTGACGCGTTTATTGCCGGCCAGCGTTCCCGTCGAGGAATTTGTCCGGCTCGCGACCGCGTTGGCCGATGTGAGCGCCAACACGGCGCCTGCGGCCCTCTCCGATGAAGCGCGCAAGGCGATGGAGTTTGTGCGCGGCTTGCGCGAACTTGCGTTCGCGTCGACGCATCCTGCGCAGGCGGCTGCTTATCAATGGGGGCTGCTGTGCGATGCGCTCTTTGTGGTGGGCATGCGTCCCTCGCTTCACAACCTGAAGGAACAGGGCGCGCAACAGGAGCGCGCCTGGCTGTACGCATCCATCCTGTGCCCTTGCATCGAAGCCACACAAAAGCTGGAGGCTGTCCGTCCATGAAACCGCCCGATCGGTACTCACCTTCCTATCGCAAAGATGAACTCACGACGATCTTCCAACATGCGCGTCGCGGCGAGTCGCTCTGTTATGTGGGCATCGCCGGCATTGGCAAATCCAACATCGTCAAGATCCTGAATCGCGAGCGCGAGTTTCGCCGCCAGTATCTGGGCAACGAGACCGATACGCTCCATTTCCCGGACATCGACGCCACGATCTGGGATCGCACCCCGACCGGCTTGTGGCGCCTGATGCTGGAAAGCTTGCAAGTCGCCACGACTCACCTGCCGGCGACCACCGTCGATACGAAGGTCATCTCGTTGACGGAGGAAGAAACCTATCGGCGGCGCATTCAGGCGCAGATCAACCACATCTGCCAGAATCTCAAGCATAAGCTGATGTTCGTGCTGGATGATTTCGACGCCGCCTTTCTGCTTGGGCCGCTGCACATGCTGGAGCAATTCAACACCTATCGCAGCGACGGCAACAAGGGCTGTCTGAGCTATCTGATTATCACCAAGCAACTGCCCACCGTGCTTGGGCGTAAATTCGAGTTGGAACGGCGCTCAAAATTTTACGACCTCTTTCGCACGAACATTTTTGCGCTTGGCCCCTACGTTGCCAGTGACGCGGTGCATATGGTGCGTTATCTTAATCGCGAGGCGGGCGGGCCGTTTGAACGCGGCGAACTGACGCAGATGCAATATCTGGCCGGCGGCCATGCGCGTTTGCTCAAGGTAATCTTTGAGACGTGGCTCAAACAGCCCCCTGCTTCGACCAATGTCGTCGCCTATTTCGCCGAAAATGCCGATGTTCAGCAGGAATGTGAGCGCATTTTTGGCGGATTGCACCGGCCAGAACGTGAGGCTGCACTCCGCATTGCGCATGATGAGTTGAGCAGCGCGGATCTCAGCGCCGTCGATCACCTGGTGCGCCGCGGTCTGCTTCCCGGCGTCGGCAACCCCGAATGGTTCAGCCCGGTGTGGGGCGAGTTTCTGCGTAGAAAAGAACAAGAGGGGTGAATAATGGACTTTCGAACACTCTGCCTATCTACCTCGCTGCTGCTGATTGTGATTGGCTTGACCGGCCTTGCCATTCACACATTCTGGCTCAAGGTGATGATCGTCAAGCAGGAAAAGCGCCTGGTCATCTATCGGCTCGGCATTTTTCGCAAAGTGGCAGGCCCTGGAATTGTTCTGCTCAACCGCCACCTCGACACCATCGAACGCGAGATCAACGTGCGGAGCGAGCAGAAAACCTATGCGGTTGGCACTTATTTTATGCATGGCATTCCGTTCGGCTATGTGCTCACGTTCTGGCGTCGCGTCGATCTCAAAGAAACTGCCGGCGCCGATCGCGATCTGCTGGCGCGCATTGCGCAGTATACCGACGACGAGCGCGAGGAGCAGATTCATGAGAAGCTGCATGAAGCTTTTCTCAAATTTGTGCCGATCATTGAAAAAGCGCATGAAATCAAATTGCCCAAGAAACCATCGTCCTTTGATAATTTGCTGCCGATCCTGCCGGGCATCCCTGCGTGCGACCAGCTTTTCAGCCTGGTGCTGACGCAGCTACAGCAGACGCTGCCGACCATCGGCGTCTTTCCCGATATGAAGCAATCCACTGTGCTTGCCATCAAGAGCATCAATGTTCCATCGGAGATGATGCGCGGCTTCAGTCAAGGGCGCAGCTTGGCGCTGATACGGGAACAATTCCCTGAATTGTCGAAAGATTTTCTTCTGCACGCTTTCTCGATGATCAACGGGCTTGATCCACACATGACGCGCCTCTATTTGGAAGGAAGCGGAGCGGCCGGCGTCGCCACGGTGCGCCTCGATGAGGAGGGAGAGGTGAAGGATGTGAAGATTGTCCCTGGCGGGCCGCCAGCGCAGGCGGCGGCCCCGGCCCAACCTCAGCGCGCCCAGCCAGCCCTGTCCGACGACGACCTGACCGGCGCTGATTGGCAGGTGCTCAAGCCCACGCCGCGTGGGTCAGGTCGCCCTTAACTAAAAAACTGCAAAACTGCACACAAAGCCGCAAAGCCACAAAGTTGAAAGTGGCTCCCTTTGTGCTCTTGGTGACTTTGTGTGCAGTTTTGTGAAGTGCTGAAATTGCTTTTCTCTGCGAGCCTCTGCATCTCTGCGACTCTGCGTCAACGCTATTTTGAGGGTAGTCGCATTTGACGTTTATCTATCATCGTTGAGGAGTCTTTATGCTGATCGTCCATGTCGATGTTCATGTTAAGCCGGAATTTCTTGAAGCGTTCAAGGCGGCGACGCTTGAAAACGCACGCAACAGCGTGCAGGAGCCGGGCATCGCCCGCTTCGATGTGATCCAGGATCAAGCCGACCCGGCGCATTTTGTCCTCGTCGAGGTCTACCGCACCGTGGAAGACACCGTGCACCACAAGGAGACCGCACACTACGCAACGTGGCGCGACGCGGTGGCCGAGATGATGGCTGTCCCGCGCACGAGCGTCAAGTACGCAAATCTGTTCCCGGCTGAGGCGGGGTGGGGCTGAGCACCGGCGTGCGCCGCGTCACCAGCAGCGCCACCCCCGCGGCCACGGCATAGATGGCCGCCGCGCCCACAAACACGCCGCGGTAGCCGATCCACGCGGCCAGCGCGGCCGCGATCATCGGCGCTACGACGCGCGCCGACGCCTGCACGCTGTTGTCGAGGCCATAGGTTGCGCCCTGGTTGCCGGCCGGCGCGTAGAGGTTCATCAGCGCCGACACCGAAGGCACCAGCCCGCCGACCGCGATGCCGCTCAAGGCTTGCCATATAGCCAACTGCCAGCCGGAGGTCACGAATGCCTGTGGAACAAAAAGCAGCGCCGCCAGCATAGCCGACCCCAGCAAGATGCGCTCATGGCCGATGCGGTCGCCGAGACGTCCCAGGTAGATGGCGCTTACCGCACTCGTCACGGCCGATGCACCAATGATGACGCCGGTCATGGCCACCGAGCCGGCTTCGTGTCCTTGATTTAGCGCCAGCACAAAGAGCGCCAGGATCGGCACGATGACGGTGGCGCCCAGGCTGCGCAAAAAGGCCAGCCCGTAGAGACCGCGCATTCCTTGGGCGGTGAATATCCTGCGATAGCCCGCCCAGAAGCCGGGCCGTTCCGAAGCCTGGACGGGGTGAAAGTCCTCCTCCACCCACAACACTACGCCGATGCCGGCCACCCCTAACAGCGCCCCGGTGATCCAGAAACTCTCGCGAAAGCCGAAGATTTCGCCGATCACGCCGCCGACCAACGGGCCGCCCGCCACGCCAACCCAGCGCGCCATGTTGATGACGCCGAGCGCAAAGCCGCTGTGTTCTTTGGGAGTTTGCGCGGCCACCAGCGCGTTGTTGGCCGCAATCACCCCGGTCGTCGCGCCTTGCAGCGCACGCAGGATCACCAGTTGCTCGGCGTTCTGCACAAAGCCCATCGCCGCCACGATCACGGCGCCGCCGAGCGTGGCGCGCTCCAGCATCAGCTTGCGCCCGCTGCGGTCCGCCACCGCGCCCCAGATCGGCGAGGCGATCACCATCGTGAAAGCCTGCGCCGAAAAGGCAAGCCCAGCCCAGAAGGCCAGGCTGCCGCCTGTGCTGACGCCCAGGTCGCGCACATAGAGCGGCAAAAAGGGGAAGATCAGCCCAAATCCAAGCGTCGAAATGACCTGCACGCCGGAAAGGACAGCCAGATTGCGCCGCCAACTGATTTCACTCGGATTTTGTCGCTTTCCGGCCAGGGAAAAGCTCCGCCGTCGCATCGCTGCCTCAGGAAAACGCTTGCTTAGAAGCTGTTATGAATTGCTGAGAACCTGGGCCGCCAGCACCGCAAGCAGGCCGAGCGTCGAGTTGTAAACGGCGTGTGCGATCATGGAGGTTGTTGTATTGTAGCGGATGCGCAGCCACCCTAACAGGAGACCCAGCAGAAAAACGACCAGCGTCGACAAGGTGATGCCGTAGTTGCTGTGCACCAGCGCAAAGAGCAGGGCCGTAAACAGCAAGCCAAAGCGCGGCTGCATGGCGCCACGAAAGAGCGCTTCTTCACCGATGCCGGCCGCCAGCCCGATCGACAGAATGCCCCAGGGACTCTGGAAGAGCGGGCCGATCAGTTGCTCGGTCAGCGACTCGACATCGGCGTCGATGCCAATGCCGGCCGCGCTTGCCGCGGCCTCGATCAGCATGACGACTGGCACCATCACCAGCGCCGAGCCGACGGCAATCAACACCTGGCGCAGCGTGGGCCGGACAATGCCCAGGCGTTGCAGCGCCGCGCCCCAGGAGCGACGCGTCAACCAACCAATGCCGAGCAAGGCAATGAACACAAAGATCGCGGTCTGCACCCACAGAAAGCCGACAGTCACCGGCGGCTGACCCGTCTCCTCGGCGCGCGCCGCAAGCTGCGTCGAGAGCGTATCCAGACCGATGCCCAGGGTGAGCGCCAGATAAATCGGGATGAACATGGTCATTGACAAGCCGGCGGCGTGCAAAGGGTTGCCGGCCTCAAGCGTCGAGAAGCCGGCGATCCAGCGGCGGATCGGTTTGAGCAGCAGCAAGAGTCCGGCAAGAGAAGGCAATAGGATGCCCCATCCTAACCACGCCCAGGATTGAATGGGCATGGCGGCGTCAAGCTGCGCCTGCAGCTCCGGCTGCGCAGCCAGACCGAGCGGCGCCAACAAGGCAGTCGCGCCAAACAAGGCCAGGGCCGCATAGATCAGGATCAGCATCAGATAGGCCAACACGGCCAGCGGCATGTATGCTTGTCCTTGCGCACGCAACTTTTGCGCCAGATTGGCCACGAAAAGGATGACGATTACCGGCAGGAACTGCAGGATAACCCCAAGAATCTCCACCATGCGCAACGCCTTTCTGAACCGTAGTTGACCGATGATTCAAGTAGTCTACCGCCTTTGACAAGATACCCCCAAACTGATTTAAGAACGCCTTTCGCAACGCTGCTTTTTAGGATCTCGCCAAATTTTGAGAACCCACCCCGTAACCGTAGGTCGGGCTATCAGCCCGACAGCGTTGCTCACGCCGTAGGTCGAGTATTGCGTCACTCCGTAGGTCGGGCTGATAGCCCGACAGTATTGCGTCAACGCTCCCGGTGACATCAACCAGCAGCAGGTCGGGCCGACGGGGCATGACGACGCGCTGCAAGATAATGGAGGCTACGTCGGGCTGATAGCCCGACCTACTAAGCGGGCTGCCAAATTTTGGGACGCACTCCGTAGGTCGGGCTATCAGCCCGACAGTATTGCGTCAACGCTCCCGGTGACATTAACCAGCAGCAGGTCGGGCCGATGGGCGACGACGCGCTGCAAGATAATGGAGGCTGCGTTGGGCTAGTAGCCCGACCTACGAAGCGGGTTGCCAAATGGGGGGGAGCGCATCTGATTTCCAATCCGTTGGACATGCTACATAAAGTAGGGTACACTGTGCGTCTGTTTTGACTTTCCACTGGAAGGAGTGATGTCTATGACGGCGCAAGACGCCCCATCTTCGCAGGCTGGCGAGGTCGAGGCCGCAGCGTCCAACGGGGCTGCGCACGATGCTGAATTATCTGGGGCGTCGCTTGAAACTAACGGCGCCGATGACAAGGGCGCGCCTGTGCGCTCGCGCAAGGCAAAGCCGCGCAAGCCATCGACCACCCCGCGGTCGAACCGCGCCCGCGCCAATGCGCTGCAGGCGACCACATCCGAGTTGGGTGCAGTGGAGCCTGCGTCGCCCATGTCGAAATTGCTCGTCGCGCCGCACGTGCCCGCGCCCGGCGCGTTGGCTACCCTCTATCATGACTTCCTGCGCGAGTGGGAGCGCAGCCGCACGTTGCCGCAGCATCCGGTCTACGCTCCCGACTTCGACTTGGGCGCGCTTACGCTGGACGCCATCAGCAGCTCCGATGAGGTGTACAATCGCGAGTTGAGTTGGCTCGACTTTAACTGGCGCGTGCTGCACGAGGCTATCGATACGCGCACGCCGCTGCTGGAGCGGCTCAAGTTTATTGCGATCACCGCCAGCAACCTCGACGAGTATTTCAGCAAACGCGTTGGCGGCCTCAAACGGCAGAAGGCGGCCGGGATGGCAAATCTGACGCTCGACGGCTGGGCGCCAGATTTGCAGCTCTCGCTGATCTCGCGCGCGGTGTCGGATATGGGCGCCATCGAAAGCGCCTGCCTGCACGAGGATATTCTGCCCAAGCTCGCCGAACACGGCATCCGGCTGGTCAACTACGCCGATCTCGACGCCACCGAGCGCGAGCGGCTGCGCGACTATTTTCTGCGCGAGGTCTATCCGATCCTCACGCCGCTGGCGGTTGACCCGGGTCACCCGTTTCCTTTTATCAGCAACCTGACGCTGAGTCTGGGCATCATTCTGGTCGATCCAAACACCGGGGAGCGCCAATTCGCCCGCGTTAAGGTGCCGCCGACGCGCCCTCGCTGGGTGCAGTTGACCCGTCAGATGCACTTTTTGCCGCTGGAACAACTGATCGCGGCGTATCTGGAAACCCTCTTCCGCGGCATGGAGATCGTGGCGGTCTTCCCCTTCCGCGTCACGCGCAACGCGGACCTGGCGCGTAACGAGGAGGAGGCCGACGACCTGCTCGACATGATCAGCGAGGAGCTGCGGGAGCGCCGCTTTGCGCCCGTCGTGCGGTTGGAGGTGGACGCCAACGCGCCCGCGGACGTGTTGACGCTGCTGCAAAATCAGTTGCATCTCGAAAACGATGATGTCTATCTGATCCATGGCTTGCTGCGCCGCGCCGATCTCTTTGCGTTGGCCGAGATCAATCTGCCGCACCTCAAGTATGAGCCGTACACCACGACCTCGCCTCCGCGCCTGGCGGGCATCACCAGCCGCGGGCGCACCAGCGAACTTTTCAACGCCATCCGTCAGGGCGATCTGCTCATTCATCACCCCTATCACAGCTTTCAATCGACGACGCAACTTTTCGTCGAGGTTGCCGCGCGCGACCCCCAGGTGCTGGCGATCAAGCAGACGATCTATCGCACCTCGGACAACTCGCCTATTATCGCAGCGCTGATCGATGCGGCGGGGCGCGGCAAGCAGGTGGCCGTGCTGGTTGAAGTCAAAGCGCGCTTCGACGAGGCCAAAAATGTGGAATGGGCGCGCAAACTGGAGGAGGCCGGCTGTCATGTCGCCTATGGGTTGGTGGGGTTGAAGACGCATTGTAAGATGTCACTCGCCATCCGCCAGGAGGAAGACGGGCTGCGCGTCTATTACCATATCGGCACCGGCAACTACAACGCCAAGACCTCCAGCACCTACACCGATCTCGGCCTGTTGAGTTGTAACGTCGAGATTGCCGAGGACCTGATGGATCTCTTCAACGCGCTGACCGGCTACAGCTATCAGATTGACTATCGCAAGGTGTTGGTCGCGCCGGTCAACATGCGCCAGCGCTTTCTGGAGTTGATCGACCAGGAGATTCAGCACGCGCTGGCCGGGTATGGCGGGCATATCGTCGCCAAGATGAACGGGCTGGAAGATGCGACGATTGTGCGCAAACTTTACGAGGCGAGCCAGGCCGGCGTGACCGTCGATCTGATCGTGCGGGGCAACTGCCGGCTGCGGCCAGGCCTGCCCGCCATCAGTGAGAACATCCGCGTGATCAGCATCATCGGTCGCTATCTGGAGCACTCGCGCATCTTCTACTTTGCCAACCACGGCGCGCCGCTCTACTACATCGGCAGCGCCGATTGGATGCGCCGCAACTTGAGCAGCCGTGTCGAGGCGGCCGCACCCATCGAGGACCCGCGCCTGCAGGAATATCTGTGGATGATCCTACAGAATTCGCTGAACGATTATCGGCAGGCATGGGAGATGCTGCCCGATGGTCGCTACCAGCAGCGCCAGCCGTCGGTGGGCAGCAGCGCGCTGGAAGCGGGCGGCGTGCAAAATTACCTGATGCAGCACACGCGCATGACCTCAACCCTGGCGGGGTGAGACCGGACTTTGGGGATCACCCGCCTCCGCGCAGCGTCTTCCAGTGAAGGCTCTCAAACAGAGCGTCAAGGGTCGTCTGTTCCCCCAAAAAGACGACTGTGGCGCCGCCTACGCTCAGCGAGCCGATGTGGCGGCGCTCGGCCTTGCGCAGCTCGGCGCGCCAGCCGTCGCCTTCCATGGCATCCCCGTCAAGCTCATGGCCGCCAAGCTGCGCCAGGTAGTCCTTCATCAGCCACAGCGGAACGCCGTAGTAGTCGTGCTCGACGCGCACACTCACCGGGCCTGACCTCCACCGACCGGCGGAAAGACGCAGATGTCGGCATTCTCCGGGATCGGCATTTCCAGCCCGCCCAGATAGCGCACATCCCGCCCATTGAGGAAGATGTGAATATTGGTGCGCAGCTCGCCTTGGGCGTTGAACAGTTCGCGCTCCAATGCTGGCCAGCGCACCAGCATCTCGTCGAGCATCTGGCGGAACGTGTCTCCCACGCCAGTCGCCAATTTGGCTTCTTTCCCTCCGACGATCGGGCGCAGCGTAGCATAAACACGGACATTCATCGCGGTGCTTCTCCGTTAGAATTCACAGGGGGACGCAGGTTCACAAAAAAGATGCATCAGTCTATCACACTGGCTATGTGATGCGTAATCCGCAAAAAGTGATTGCACCGTAGGGGCCGACCACCGTGTCGGCCCGCTGCCTTGTTGGCGCGCGTGCTACGGGCGTAGGGACGGACGATCCACAGGACGACCGACCCTCGCGTCGGCCCTCTGCCTTGTTGGCACCTAACAACACGGCGGGCGATCTCCTTGCTTCATCGGAAATCGCCCGCCGTTGCTCAAGATAGACTCAGAAGGGTTTGCCTGGGATGCACGCTGACAACATTACGCCATCCTTGACTTCGCCGGCTCACTCCTTCCGAGCAGCCAGAGCAGCATACCAGAAGCCCGCTATGCGTTCAAGTGGCAAATGTCGGAGCGCCGCGCAAGGTTGTAGAAATTGCTGTGCGTGAAGCCAATGTCCTGTTATCTCGCCTCCGCTTCTCCTTGCCACAGGCCGCGCATTTCCGCCGACGTGACCAGCAGGTCGTCGAGCTTGCCCTGGGCAGCGATGCGCCCGTCTCTGAGGACGATGATCTGATCGGCCAGACGCAGCACAGGGCGGCGATGCGACACGACCAGCAGGGTGTTCGCACGCGGGGCCGCGCCGGCGACGCGCGCCCAGAGCAGCCGCTCCGTCTCCACGTCGAGCGCCGAAGAGAGATCGTCACACACCAGCAGTTCCGGCGCACGCACCAACATGCGCGCGGCCGCGGTGCGCTGCACCTGCCCGCCCGACAGCCGCACCCCGCGTGGGCCGACCACCGTCTCCAGCCCGTGCGCGAGCGTTGCGACATCCGGTGCGAGCACCGCGCGTTGCAGCGCACCGGCCAGGTCAACTTCACCTTCTGGCAGCCCCAACAGGATGTTCTCGCACAGCGTAGTGCTGAACAACCGCGGCGTCTGCGGCGTGTACGCGCAGCGCGGCGGCTGAAACCACGTCGCGGCATCGTCGATAAGCTGTCCGTTCCAGCGGATCTCGCCGGCGTCGTGCGGCAACAGGCCGAGCAGCGCGCGCAGCAGGGTCGACTTGCCCGCGCCGATCTGACCCGTGACTACGGTGAACGAGCCGCGCGGCAAGTGGAGCGTTACATCGTGAACGCCGCGCCCGTTGGCCGCAAAAACCGTTGTCAGCCCACGGATTTCCAGCACCTCAAGCCGATCTCCCGCTACGCGGCGCGGCGCCGGCGATAATGGCGCCGGCCCTGTTTGATAGACCGGATGATGCGCCGCCAACACCTGCGGCGGCTCGTCCGGGATCAGCGCGGTGAGCCGCTCGATAGCGACATCCTGCTGCCTCACGTCGCCGAGGAAGGCGCCCAGGTAGCCGGGCAGGTCGGTCGTGAACCAGAGGAAGTAGACGAAGAGGGCAAAGTCGCCCACGGTAAAGGCGCCTGCGCTCATCGACTGTCCCGCGAGGAGCAACATGGCGCCCACGCCAAAGGTCACCGCAGACTGCCAGATCGTGCTGAGCGACGCCTCCAACATGCCCAGCCGCACCGCGTCGTGGCGACGCTGCGCGCCAAGCTGGTCGAAATGCGCGATCACCGGCTCAGCCGCGTCGGCAAGCTTCACCGCCTGGACCGCGCCCAGGATCTCGTCCAGGAAACCCACCACTGCGTCGGCAGAGCGACCGGCGCGGTGGCTGTAGTGCAGAAAACGCCCCCACGCGGCGCGCCCTGCCACAAACGCCACCACCAGCGGCAGGAACACAAACAGCGTGATCGGCAGGTTGATGCGCGCCATGATCGCCACGGCCACCACGAACGACAGCACATTGCCGGCGACATCGGGCAGCCAGAGCGGGAAGTCCGCGACCTCGGCGACGTCGTCGCGGTAGCGATTGATCGCTTCACCCGGCGCGACCGGCGGCGTCGCGGCGCCTGGCCGGCGTAGATGCGCGGCCAGCAGATTGCGTCGCAGCAGCGCGCCGACGCGATAGCGAAAAGTGCGCCCCATCCAGGTCTCGCCATAAGCGGCGACCATGCGCGCCAGCCCCACCGACAGATAAAGCGCGATCAGCGCCGGCACGCCCACTGCCGCGGGCGCCGCGCCGGTGATCGTGTCGAAGACGGCTTTTTCGATGAGGCCGGGCGCCACGCGCATGCTGAGGAAGAAGATCTGCAGGAGCAATTGCACCAGAAAAAGCCCCGGCGCATAGCGGATCAGCCGCCACACAAACCACCAGGTGTTCATGGCGTTTTGCTGATGCTGGGCAACGCGTAACTCGCCGTTCATACCAGCACCTCCTCCAGACCGCCCTGCAGCAGCCGCGCAAACCGCGAGTCTGGCTGTGCGACGAGCTCGCGGCGCGACCCATATTCGACCACGCAACCATTTTCTAGCATCAGGATGTCGTCGGCGCGGCGGAGCGTGTGCAGCCGATGGGCGACGATTACGGCGGTGCGGTTGCGCAACAGGCGGTCGAGGGCGGACTCCAGCCGCTGTTCGGTGATGGGATCGAGCCGCGACGCGGCCTCATCCAGGATGACCAGGCCGGGGTCGCGCAGGAGCAGGCGCGTAAACGCCAGCAACTGCGCCTCCCCCGCGGAAAAGCCGCGTCCACCTGTCGCCAGCACTGTGTCCAGCCCGGCCGGCATGGCGCGCACCCAGTCGTGCAACCCCAACTCGGCCAGCGCCGCCTCGATGCGCGTATCTGAGATCTGGGCGTCGAAGAGGGTGATGTTGTCGCGCAGGCTGGCCTGAAACAATTGGACGTCCTGCGTCACGACGCCGACGCGCCGGCGCAGATCGGGCAGCGGAACCGTGCGCAGAGCCGCGCCGCCAAGCCGAATCAGCCCCGTGCTGGGATCGTACAGCCGATAGAGCAGCCGCGTCAGCGTTGTCTTGCCGCTGCCGGTGCGCCCGATCACGCCCAGAATGCGACCGGGCGGAAGGTCGAAAGTGATGTTGTGTAATGTCGGTGCTCGCAGCGCGGGAGGAAGGGGATTAGGGGATTGGGAAACTGGGAGAGGGGGAGATTGGACAGCCTCTTTGCGCGTTTGGTTCTCGTCTTCCACATCCGCGTAAGTGAAGCTGATGGCTTCCACAGCCACGGCCAGCGCGCCGGGCGGCAATATCTGTTGACCCGTGCTGGCAATTTGTGGCTGCAAGCGCAGTAAGTCGTTGACGCGGCGCACGCCGACGGTCGCGTGCTGAAGCACCTCCCCCTGGTCGCGCAGCGCGTCGAGCGGCTCGGCCAGCATCCCCACGTAATAAACCAGCACAAACGCCGCGCCGATGCTCAGTTCGCCCCGCACGTAGAGATAGGCGCCAAGCGCCAACCCCAACCCATACCCCACTACGTAGAGAAAATTCGTCGCCGCGTAGCCGAACGCCTGCGCCATATCTCCCGCGCGCATCTTCTCGGTCAGGGCGCGCATGTAGGCATAGAGGCGATAGAGCACGAAAGGCTCGGCGCCCACCCCGCGCAGGTCTTCGGCGCCCGCGTAGTGCTCCTCGATAAAGCCCATTTGCTCGCCCCACGCGGTGCGCGCCGCATTCCAGCGGACGACGCCGATGCGCTGCACGTAGACCAGCACAAGCCCGGTCACCGCAACGTAGATCATCAAGGCGGCGCCGGCCATCAGATTGATGCGCAGCACCAGCACCAGCACAGCGCCGATGAGCAACACATTGGCCGCCACGCGCACGAGGAATTGCGCAAAAAAATCGCCCAGCGCGCTGACATCCCCGTCGACGCGCTCGATGAGGGCGCCGGGCGTGTGCGCCTTGTGAAAGGGCATATCCAGCCGCAGCAGGTGACGGAGCAGGTCGGCGCGCAGCAAGTTGGTCGCACGCCAGCCGACATCCAGGCTCAACGCGACCGCGGCCAGCGTCAGTCCATGCTGCGCCAGGCCGACTAGCAGATAGAGAAGCGCCGCCGCGATCAGCAAGGGCGTGGCGCCTGTGCTTTGCGTTGCATCGATGAAATAGCGGATGATCTGAGGATTGAGCAGTTGCAATCCGATCCCCACCAGAATGAGGACGGACAACAACAGAACGCGCCGCCATTGTGGGCGCAGATAGATGCCAAGCACACGCTGGTGCTCGGCCAGTGGAAAGTGCATACGAACCTCGCTTGGTTGAACAGATAAACAGAAACGAACCGCCTATGCCCGCGTCATCGGTTCAACCAAAAGCCTGTCCATTTCCCATCATCGTTCTCCGCGGCAGCGGTGTGATGGAGTTGATACAACCCAACGCCAGACGCGTCAAAATGGAGCAGGCGCGTAGCCTCCTCTGGCGCGTCTGGGCGTTGCAGCCGATCAGGTAGAAACTGTTTGAAAGGCCCTACCACAAAGCCACAAAGGGCGCAAAGAGGCACGAAGTGGGCGCTCCAAATAGACGCTTTCACGTGCTGCTTTGCGCCGCTTAGCGTGCTTCGCAACTTTGTGGTTACTTTTCAAACACTCTCTTAGTAATGGACAGTCAGTAGTTCACGATTTGGTCTCACACGAAGTCACAAAGTTAAAGATAGCGTCCTTTGTGCTCTTTGCGGCTTTGTGTGAGTTTCGTGAAGTACTGACACTTCATTCGGGAATGGGCGCGTCTGCCTAGACAGCCGCGTCCACAGCGATGACGGTGCAGCGCACAAAACGAAGGGGCATAAAAGTTGACATAAGCGAAGATTCTCCTTGAATAAGAGTGACGCCGCGGCGTAAATTGATGAATTTGCCGTCTGGTGAATCGGCGTGAGTATACAGTCTGGGAAGATTTGGCGTCAAGTCTCCCCAAAAACCTGGGAGAGATGACCACAAATTTGGCAGGTGTGAACATCACAGCAATCAACCGCTGTCAACAGACCGTTTTCAGCAAGCAATGATAGAATCTTGCGTAAAGGATTATGAATCGCTTTTCTCTGCGCACCTCTGCGCCTCTGCGTCAAAGCTGTTTGGGTCAACCGGCTCTCGTGTGGTTACGTGCCGGGGACGGGCTGATCGCTGTCTGCTCGACCGAAGCACCGCAAGCCCGCCCCCGGCACGTAAGACCCGACCACATGAATTCCGGTTGAGCCATCTGTTTTTTACATCAGGAAAGGAAGCCCGCTATGCAGCCGTCCACACAATCCATGACGCCAGATCGTCCGCGCTGGGCGCCGTTGGCCTTGACCGCGCTTGGCTTCGCCGGGTTGGCCGCGGCGCTGTGGTTGATCCCGCCGGAGCAAACGCTGGGCAACGTCATCAAGGTGATCTTCCTGCACGGGGCGTTGGTGCGCGTGGCGCTGCTGGTCTTTGGCGCCGCGGGCGTGCTTAGTTTGGGATTTCTGCTGTCACGTCGCGTTGCGCTCTTTGCGTGGGCCATGGCAACGCAAAAGGGTGCTGTAACCTTGTGGATCCTCTATGTATTGACCAGCATCATCTCGACGCGGCTCAGTTGGGGCGAGTGGATCGCTTGGGAGGAGCCGCGCGTGCGCGCCAGTATCCATGTGCTCTGGTTCAGCATTGCCTGCCTGTTGCTCGTATTGTGGATGGGCAATCGTTACGTCGCGGCGGCTGTCAATGTGCTCGTAACCGGCGTCACCTGGGCGCTGATTCGCGGCGCCACGATCATCCGCCATCCCTTCGACCCGATTGGTTCATCTGGTTCGGACGCCTATCAGACGCTTTACTGGGTCATGGTGGCGGCCTTGATGGTGCTGGCTTTCATGCTGGTGCGTTGGCTGCACAAGATGGAGACACAAAATTTAGCAGGATGAGCATCCCGTTCTGCGGCGCAGCACAAGGGCCGCGGCCAAGATCAGTGTGGCCAGCGGCCACACCCAGGCCAGATCGCCCGGCCCATCCGCGCCTGTGCGCGCCTCCGTGCAGCGAATGCGGATGAGGCGATAGTCGGCGGTGGCGGCCAGCAACGCGGCGTCACTCATGTGGGCGGCGTTGATGCCGGCGACGCGTGCGGCGAAGCCACTGTTGATCAGCACCTGACGTAGTATGGGCGCCTTCTGCGCGAACGGCAGTTCGGTCACGTCATCGGCGACGCCGGCATACCAGCCGGAAGGCAGCCACACCTCCACTGCTGGATTGACGAGCAGATTTTGGCGCCAATCCGCGCGGCTGCCAAAGCCTGACACACAGTACACGTCACCATCGATCAAGGCATAGTTGACCGGCGTGCGACGGCGGCGTCCACTCTTGCGCCCCGTGTGCACGAGCACCATGATGCAGCCCGTGAGCTCGGCGCGATTCGCTACGGGGCCTAGACCCAGCCGCCAGTGCAGCACCATGTACTTGTTTAGCCATTTGAACGCCTTACGCAACCATTCCTCAGCAGTCGATTGACTCGACATTCCAGTTCTCCTCGTCGGTTTCCCTACAGGTGTGGGGTTTTTTGCCTATTGACTGTGTCGCACAACACCGCCGTGAACACTCACTGCTTTTACGATAAACCCTGCAACTCAGCCAATTATCCCATCGAAGATGGGCGCTATAGTGTTTGCTTGTCAGTGCAGCGACCTATATCGTATCGTACAGTTTGTTAACCTGAGTATATACCAAAGAGAAGCGTCATGAGTTCCGCACCCATCATCATTTTGTTGTTGATTGCTTTGGCGCTGACGCAGTGGTTGCCGTTGTTACCGGAGCAGACGCAAGCCGAACAGACGGAAGTGATCGAGCCTGATTAAAGCATCCCCCACACGTCTCCCGCTAGATTTGATCGCAAAACTCGGTCGCAGTATCATAATCGGATGGATTCCGAAACTCTACCTTCACGCATTCATAACGCCTATTTCTTTCAAGCTTTCAATGCCGTTTCGTGGCAGATCTGCTTGGGCAGCCCGTTGATTCTGTTTGCTCGCGAGTTGGGCGCGCCGGCGGTCGTGCTGGGGCTGCTGGCCGGCCTGGCGCCGTTGACCTCCACGCTGCAATTACTCGTGGCGCCTCACGCCGAACGCATCGGCTACCGCAAGTTGATGGTGAGCGGCTGGTCGTCGCGGGTGGTCATGTTGATATTCTTGACGCTGCTGCCGCTGTCAGTGGCCTTCTTGCCGGCCACCGCCGTGATTGTGCTGATGATTCTCATCATGTTCGCCTTCACGGCCTTGCGCGGGGTTGCCACCTGTGCGTGGCTGCCGTGGATCACAGCCATCGTGCCCAGGGCGGTGCGTGGGGAATATCTCAGCCGCGACCGCACGTTTGTGGGGATTGCCAGCGTTGCTGCCTTAGCCGTGGCCGGGATTTTTCTTTTCGATTATGGCAACATGGGGGCGTTTACCATCGTTTTTGGACTTAGTTTTCTAGGCGGCGCCATCAGCCTGCACTTTCTGAACCGCATCCCCGAACCCAAAGGCCGGAGTCTTGGCGATCAACCATTTGTGCGGATGCGCTGGCGCGATCTGCTGCGTGATGGCGCGTTTGTGCGATTGTTGACGTTCGCCGCGATGGTGCAGCTATGCGTGCTTTCCACGGGGACGTTTATCACCGTGTTTGTGCGCGAGGAAGTGCAAATTCGGGATGGCTATATCCTGTGGATCACGGCCGGCGCCGCGCTGGTCGGCATTTTTGGCCTGCGCCTCTTGCGCAGGCGGATCGACGGCTTGGGGAGCCGCCCTTTTCTAGGCGTCGTTTTTCTGTGGTGGACGTTTTACTATTTCGCCTGGTTTATGTTGGCGGCGAACCTGATCGAGGGCGCGGTCCTGCTGGCGCCATTGCTCATGATGATGGCCGGCTTTTTTGCCTCGATTTATGAGCTGTCGCTGACGCGCCTGTTGATGAACACCGTAGGCGACCGGCCCGGCACGACGCAATACTTCGCGCTGCAATCGGTGATCGTGAGTCTGTTGGCTGGTTTATCGCCGATCATGTGGGGCTGGATGCTTGACAATCTTCGCAGTGTGCAGCTTGTCATCGGGGGCATGACGCTAAATGCGTACGCGATCTTCTTTGGTATGCAGTGGTTGCTGCTCTGCGTAGTTTTTGCCGCGTTGCTGCGGGTGAAAGAGGGCAACGCCACGACCACCAAGACGCTCCTCTACCGTGCGCTGGTGGTTGCGCCAGGCCATCGCTTCTCTGCGCTGACGCACCGCACCCGGTCCTAGCCAGAGGTGATGCGGACTTCAGTCATTACTGATCACAGGCAGGAGCGTGCGGAACGAACTCTGATATTCGAGATGGCTGTCGATGTAATCGCCCGCCCATCCACCGGTGATGTAAATTTGACCGTCAAAGCCGACCGCCGCAAGATTACGCCATTCCCCCTGGATTGGCGACGGAAAATTGCTCCATGAATTTGTCGAAAGATCATACCGCTCCAGGTTGACCAGGGATTGCTTCCAGCCGCCGCCAAGCGCATACAAGGCCACGCCATCGTAGACGAGCGCCAGCCCCCCGCGCGGCGCCGCCATCGGCGTCAATTCGCGG
>Ga0073899_10002207_pt1 | contig 17602 bp, 8 predicted proteins | sample KloWWTmetaKNB5Ph_FD_88975 | JGI IMG/M metagenome (GOLD analysis project Ga0073899, IMG submission 88975) | Active sludge microbial communities from Klosterneuburg, Austria, studying microevolution and ecology of nitrifiers - Klosterneuburg... | ecosystem: Engineered > WWTP > Aerobic digester >...
CAGCCGCCAGAGCGGGCGTAGCTCAGGGGTAGAGCACAACCTTGCCAAGGTTGGGGTCGAGGGTTCGAATCCCTTCGCCCGCTCCAGTTATTCTATATTTTTGAAAAGCTTGTCGTGCATGGCAAGCGAGCCGTAAGGCGTAGGCTTGTTCGATGCACCTTGGCTTCAAACAGCCATCATTTAATCCGCATTCGAAGCGTCAAAATAGCAAAGATAACGGACCGCAGCATTCAGGGCCGACCACTATTGATCGGCTGGAATGCTGTGCTTCGCAATTAGGGCGATTCGGGCGCTAGTCGGAGCCGCAACTGCTATCCTCACCAGGACCGCAACTGGCAGCGTAGATACCCACCAGAGCCAGCATGACGCCGCCAGCGACCGCTGCAACCCACGCTATCTTGTCGCCGGTGTTCTGCCTGTCGCCATCCTCGCTGTCCTCGCCTTTCTCGGCCGCGCCCAATGACGTCAGGTCAACAATGACAGGCCGCCCGGCAAGGTGGACACTGGTCTGATAGCCCGGCTTTAGTTCGATGTCGGCAAAAGATGCGGCACCCCGCTTGACGCCGTTCACGGCATCAGCGTCGGGAATCACGAACACCGGCCCTGCCGCAATGCCGAGTTTGACGCGTTCGCTTTTTCGGACGATCCGGCCGGGCCCCAAATTGATACGGATACTGGCCGACACGCCTAAGCCGGTGTTGCGGTGTCCTATCACCGTATCATGCAGCTGGAGCCCGGTATCGGAGGCCGCGTGCAAGGGCCCAGCAGAGGCAATCGCTGCGAGGATCGCAAAATGGAGCATCTTTTTCATCATAGTCTCGATTTGTGGGCGTACAGCCAAGACACTAGGCGTGAGTGGCGCAGCCGCCAGTTCTATCTTGAGCTAGTGCGTCAACGGCACTCGGCGAAGTTGTGAGGGGGCGATCAAAGTTTGAAGCGCCAATCGCCCCTTCAGCCTAGAATTCGTGCTTCGCGCCGATCTGGATCATATTGTCCGAACCCGCCCCGGGGCTGATGCGGCCGATATATTCGACGGCAAGCGCCCAGTTGGGGTCGAACAGCAATTCCAGCTTGCCGCCAAGTGTGACCTCCTCTCGGCCGATGCCTGAAAGCGGGATGGTCGAGAAGGGGCCAGATACGCGATCGACATAGGCGACGCGGGCATCTGCGCTGCGTTCGACATTGCGCTGATATTCAGCGCGCAGTTGCGGCAGCAATTCGCCCCACGCCATTTTGTGGCGGTACTTAAAGCGGGCACCGGCCCCGATCGACAGGAAGTTCACATCCTGATCGAGGAAGGTCAAGTCGAACATCGACCCGCTGCTTTCCGAATAGCCGTTGAGCGTCGCCCGGGTGATGTCGACGCGGGCATATGGCGTCAGCTGCCAGTCGCCACGCAGGATATCCGCCCCCGCGCTCAGCGTTCCGAACCATTGGTGTCCGTCGCGTTGCGAATTCAGCAACGCACCGGTCAGCGTGACATAACGGCGCAGGTCAAAATCGAGCTTTTGGTAGCCACCCAACCAGTCGACGAAGATACCGTCACCCAATTTGTGGCTGCCATAGACTGCAATCGTCTTGGCTTCGCCGCGGCTGCGTGAGCCTTCGTCTCCGACATCGACGGTATCGCGGCCGAGACCGATGCCCAGACCGGCTGCGAAAGACGGGCTGAAGCGATAGTCTGCACCGATGGTGATGCCTTCGGATTCGAACTCTTGCGAGACACGCCCGCTATTGGCTTCACGTTCGCCAAAGCGGATGGCACCGCCGGCCCAGATTGTCCACGGGCCACCTCCCGCGCCGCCGGAGCCGGCATTGGCTGTCGGACCTTCGGCTTTGGTATTGCTGTCCGCACTCCAGTTGTTGAGCGGTACGATGCCCGACATGCGGCTACTATTGGCGCAGGCAGCATTTGTCATCATCGTGATCGCGTCGCGACAACGATCGGGCGTCGACAGACGGACATTGTTACGGATTGTGATGCCCGCACCTTCGCCATTGCCCTCACCATTGCCACTACCTTCGCCGTGCATGCTTTCCATGCGCTGCATGAAGTTATCGACCTGCGCGTCAGCGAAGCGGCGGGTGGCCGCCACCTGGGCCTGAACAAGTCCGCGCACTTCGGGATCGGTCGCCGGGTCAGGCCGGGCCGCGACTTGCAGGGCAAAATTGACCGTCAGCGTTGCAGGCGTTCCGCCGGTGCTGTCGGTTGCGGTAATCGCAAAGTTCGCGGTTCCCGATGCCGTGGGCGTGCCGCTGATCACACCGGTTGTGGTGTTCAGCGTCAGACCGGCGGGCAATGTGCCCGAACTAATGGCGAAGCTATATGGCGCGATTCCGCCGCTTGCCGTCAGTGCCTGACTATAGGCGATACCCTGAACCGCTGCAGGCAGCGTCGCTGGTGTAATCGTCAATGTCGGCACGCCCACACCGAGTGTCAGGTTGGCGGCACCGGTCTGGCCATTGGCGTCGCGGACCTGCACCGCAAAGGCGAAGCTGCCCGACACCGTTGGCGTACCCGATAGCTGGCCGTTCGCAGCCAGTGTCACGCCCGTCGGCAAGGCACCACCGGTCAACGTGTAACTATAGGGAGCAACCGCACCCGACGCCGACAACGTAGCCGTATAGGCTTGGCCCGCAATTGCAGCTGGAAGCGCCGTTGGCGTGACAACAATTGTCGGCGCGGCGACGGTCAGGCTATAGTTGCCAGTCGCGGTGAACGGCGCGCCGACGCCGGTCGCGCCAGTGTCAGTAGCCGTGACGGTGAAGGCAAAACTACCCGACGCAGTTGGCGTTCCCGAAACCGCACCGGTTGCAGCGTTGAGCGTCACACCAGCCGGCAGGCTACCGGTCAGCGCATAGCTGTAAGGCCCAACCCCGCCGCTGGCCGCGATGCTTTGGCTATAGGGCGCGGCATAGGTGGCAGTGAAGCTGCCCGATGCGGGGGCGATCGACAGATTGGGTACGGCGACGTTTAGCGTAAAGCCCTGGGTCGCAGTAAACGGCCCATTGCCGGTGCTGCTGTCCCGCCCGCTGACCGTTAGGGCGAAGCTGCCGCTCGCCGTCGGCGTACCAGCTATGGTCACACTGTTAGCGCTGCTGCCAGTCACCGAAAGGCCTGCTGGCAATCCGGAGACGGTGTAGGCGCTGAACGGAGCTGTGCCGCCCGCAAAATTGAACGTCTGGCTATAGGCCTGTCCGACAGTCGTTGTGAGCGGGCCGCCCGCTGCCACCGTCAACGACGGAGCCCCGACTGTTATCGTCACGGTCGCGGGCGACGAGGTGCCGCCGCTGTTGGTAGCCGTATAGGTGAAGCTGTCGGTTCCGGAGAAGCTGGCGTTGGGCTGATAGCTGACTGTCAGTCCGCTGACCGTCGCACTGCCATTGGCCGGGGTCGAGGCGATGGCAACCGAGGTTGCAGCGCCACCCGAAAGGTTGAGCGCAACTGGAGCCGCTCCAGAGCCGTAGGGTAGACTGAAGCTGACCGCGCCAGCCACTGGTGGCTGGTCGACAATCGACAGTGAATAGCTCTGATTGCCGCTATAGGGGCCGGTGCCCGTGCTGCTGTCTGTCGCCGTAACGGTAAAGCTGAAGATGCCGAAGGCGGTGGGAGTGCCACCAAGCGCTCCAGCGGCAGATAGCGTCATTCCCGTGGGAAGTGCACCAGCCGTGACAGTATAGCTATAGGGCGCGGTGCCCCCGCTCGCCGGGTTCAACGTCGCTGCATAGGGCACATTACGCTGACCGCCAGCAAGGCTAGTTGCAGGCAAGGTCACCGATGCCGAGGCGACGTTCAATGTGAAGGCGCGTGCGCCGTTAAACGGTCCAGCCGCACCGCTTGAGTCGGTCGCGGTGATAGTGAAGTTAAAACTGCCGCCAGCAGTCGGAGTGCCGGACAATGTTCCGCCGGAAGACAGGCTGAGGCCCGCCGGCAGAGCACCCGCAGTAATCGCATAGCTATAAGGTGCGATGGCGCCCGAGGCTGTGACGGTTGTGCTATAGGCAGAAGCAACCGCTGCCGATGGCAAGCTTGCCTGATCGATCACAATCACAGGCGGAGCGACGGTCAGGGCATAATTGCCCGAAACCGAGAAGGGTGCACCCACACCGGTTATAGTCGTGTCGGTCGCGGTCACGGTGAAGCTGAATGTCCCCACCTGTATCGCGCTACCCGACAGCTGGCCCGTCGAGCTGTTGAGCGTTACTCCCGAAGGCAAGGCTCCGGCAGTCACCACGTAATTATAGGGTCCGACACCGCCGCTGGCGACATAGGTCTGCGACACGGGGGCGTTGAACGCAACGTTGGTAGTGCCCGAAGCCGGCGTCAGCGCCAGCGTCGGCGCGTTGACCGTCAGCGTGTAGGCCCTTGTGCCCGTCTGGCCAAAATTGTCGGTCGAGGTGATGGAGAAGTTAAAGCTGCCAACCTCGGTGGGTGTGCCCGACAGCGTTCCGGCGCTGAACGTCAGTCCGGATGGCAGGCTGCCCGACGTCAGCGCCAGGGTATAAGGTGCAACACCTCCCGAACTGGTCAGTATCTGCGAATAGGCAACCCCGGCATCCGCCGCCGGAACCACAGCAGGCGATATCACTATGGTCGGGGCAGGCACATCGATGGTGTAATTCTGTGCGACCGAGAAAGGCGCACCCGAACCAGTCGAACCGGTATCGGTTGCGGTCACGGTGACGGGATAACTGCCCGGCGCCGTTGGCGTGCCAGATAGCGTTGAGCCGCTGAAGCTGAGGCCTGCAGGCAGCGCACCTGTCAGAGCATAGCTATAGGGTCCGGTGCCGCCCGATGCAGTGAAGGTCTGACTGAAGGCTGTTGCATAGGGCGCGTTCAGCGTGCCCGCGCCGGGAACTAGCGCCAAACCGGGTCCGGCAACATTCAATGTGAAGGCCTGGCCGACGGTGAAGGGGCCATTGCCGCTGCTGCTGTCGGTCGCCGAGACATTGAGGTTGAACGCGGCCGCCGCGGTCGGAGTGCCCGAAATGGTCACGCTGTTCACGGTCGTGCCAGTGATGGAAAGTCCGGCAGGTAGGTTGGTAACCTGATAGCCCGACCAGGGCTGTGCACCGCCATTGAAAGTGAAGCTTTGGGTGTAGGGGGCAGCAACACTGGCGTTTAGGCCACCTGAAGGCGTTATAGTCACAACCGGATCCTGCACCGTAATCGACACCAATGCAGCAGAGGAAGTACCGCCGCTGTTCGTTGCGCTGTAGGTAAAGCTGTCGGGTCCGGCATAGCCCGGGTTGGGCTGATAGGTGATCGTCGTGCCGCTGGCGATGACCGTGCCATTTAGCGAGGGGGTCACTTCGTTCACACTAGTTGGAACGCCTCCGCTTATCGCGAGCGGTACATTGGTTGCACCCGCGCCGTAGGGCACCGTCAGAGTCACCGGGCCGGCCACCGGCGGGATGTCGATCACCGTCACGCTCGCTACCGCCGACGCGCAATTGGTCGGGTTGAGTTGCTCGCAAATCGTATAATTGACCGACTGCGATCCGACAGGTGTGGCGACCGCGACGTTGATCCGGCCCGTTGCAGGGTTGAGCGTGACGCCCGGGTTGGATGAAGTTGATGAAGTCACAACGACATTGGCAAAGGTCGCCGCAGCACCGTTCAGAGTGTCGGGCCCGTTGCCATTGTCGCCGAGAATATTGGCATAAGCTGTACCACCGGTCACCGTGCTGATAATAGGCGCATTGACGTCGTCGAGCGCAGCAATGGCTGCCGCAGAAACGCTTACCTCGGCGATTGCAGCTGCACAGTTCGCCGGATCCACTGCCTGGCAGATTTCATAGGTGACCGTATAGCTTCCCGCCGGAGTGGCTGGGGCTACAACAACCGCGCCGGTCGCCAGATTTAGCGTAACCCTCGGATCGGTCGTCGCCAATTGACTAAGCGACACAGTGGCGAGCGTAGCGGGTACGCCAGCAAGCGTGTCGGGCCCGTTGCCATTAGCTGCAAGCACATCGGCATAGGCCGTGCCCCCTGTATAGCCGTTGACCGCTGCCGCGCCCGTATCGTCATTGGCGACGATTGGCGGCGATACGATTGTCAGCGCATAGGCCTGGCTACCGCTGAACGGCCCCGGCGCACCGCTGGAATCGGTCGCGGTTACGGTGAAGTTGAATACCCCTGTCGCTGTCGGTGTTCCGGAAAGCGTGCCGCCGGTCAGGGTAAGGCCTGTCGGCAAAGCTCCAGCGGTCACTGCTAAGCTGTAAGGTGCAACCCCGCCAGAGGCTGTAATCGTCTGGCTATAGCCAGCGCCCACAGTTCCATTCGGCAGCGAACCCGGCGAAACAACGACCGGTACATCGTCATTATTGATTGTGCCCAATCCCTGATTGTCGGCGATGGTTGCATTGGTGGCGCCGCTCAAATTGACGAAAAAGGTCTCGTTCGCTTCTGGCACGGTTTCGCCGATTACGGGTACGGTGATCGTGCGACTGGTCTGGCCAGGAGTGAAGGTCAGCGTTCCGCTTGTAGTGGTATAGTCCGCCGGCTGCGTCGCCGTTCCATTGGCTGTTGCATAATTGACAGAGACCGTCTGGCCACTTGCAGCCGACAGGTTGACCGTGAAAACTGCATTGATGGTGCCCGCATTGCCTTCGGTCACGGTCACATCGTTTATCGATAGTGAAGGTAGCGGATCGTCATTGACGATCGTCCCCACGCCCTGCCCGTCGACGACCACCGCGTTCACGACGTTGGTGACGTTGACGAAAAAGGTCTCACTGGGTTCGTTCAATATGTCGCCATTCAAGACGACATCGAAGCTATAGCTGTTTGATCCTGCCGAAATAGTCTGCGCCAGCGAAGTGCGCGTGACATAGTCGGTTCCGCCCGTTGCAGTACCATTTGCCGTGCTGATGTCGAAAGTTACTCCGCCGGGTCCGGCAGGTGCCGATAGCGCGACAGTGAAGGTCGCGTTGACTGTGCCGGCATTGCCTTCGCTGAGGCTGATGTCGTTTATTGTCAGATTCGGAAAGTCGTCATTGAGTATGGTTCCAACGGCCGTCGCCGGAGCGCCAACAGTGTAGCCCGTACCGGCAGCGAGAGTGATACCGACAGTCTCGTCTGTTTCATTGGTCGCATCGGCGGTCGGGTTGACGGTAATCGTACCCGTGGTGCTACCGGTATTAATGATAAGCGGTGACGTTATCGTGGCATAGTCAGTACCGTTGGTTGCTAGACCGATAACTGTGTAATTTATCGTAACCGGATTGTTCGGTGCCTGACTGAGAGTGACCGTGTAGACCAGATTGGTCGCGCCATCCTCCGCCACCGCAGCTGGAGACACAGCAATCGTTGCCGATGGCACATCGTCGTTGAGGATCGTGCCGACAGCGTTGGAAGGTGCACCAACGGTGTAGCCCGTTCCGGCGGCCACAATCAAAGTAACGGTTTCATCGGGTTCGACGGTGCTGTCGACTGTCGGGTTGATTATGATGGTGGCGGTTGTCGCATTGGCAGGAATGACGACCGTCGCCACACCCCCAGCATAGTCTGTGCCCGACGTGGCTGTACCTGCGGTAGTGATGTTGACCGTTGTTGGTGAAGAAAGGTTGAGGCTGCGCGTCACCGTATAGACCAGATTGGTAGCGCCATCTTCACTGACAGACGCAGGAGCGACTGCGATCGAAACAGTGGGGGGTGGGCTGACGGTTAGCGAAAAGGGCTGGAGCTGGAAGTTGGTGCCGATGCCGGTGCTTGAATCTGTCACGCGGATTGTGACATTATAGGACGCAACCGCCGCTGATGTGGTGCCGCTCAACACACCTGCGGTTGATAGGGTGATTCCAGAGGGCAGGCTGCCCGTTTCCAGCTGGTAGGTGAAAGGAGCAACGCCATTAGTGGTTGCCAGCGTTTGGCTGAAGGCGACGCCCTGAATTGCCGTGCCGGTGCCGGACACCAAGGTCAACGACGCTGCGGCAACTGTGCCGGTATAACCTTTGATCGTGAATGCGCCCAGCGAATCCTGCGACCGGATGCCAACGCTATAACTGCCGCGCTGGGTCGGCGTGCCAGAAATTACACCGGCACTGTTGATAGATAATCCGGTCGGGAATGCGCCGGTGGACACCGAGTAAGTATAGGGCCCTGTACCGCCGGACGAGGTCAATGTCTCGGAGAAGACAGTCCCGGCGGTCATGGCAGAGAGGCTTGCCGGCAAGACCACGATCGACGAGGTCGGCGGAGTAATCGTCACGTTGATGACGATCGTCTGGCTATTGTCATCCAGAACCACAAACCGGTCGCTCGTCGCGCTGTTGCCATTGTGGGTATAGTCGTAATAGTTGACTGGCCCGGGTCCAGCCGTCGCTGTGCCGTTTGTCGGGGCAACCGAAACAACCCCCAAGCCGAAGAAGTGGCAGGCCGACAGGTCAACTCTGACCGTGCCGCCATTGGCAACCGTCACGTTGCGCGTCGCGCATCCAGGGTAGGTCGAAGTGCCTTCGTCATTCAGGATCGTGCCGGTCGCGCTGGAAGGGGCGCCAATAGTATAGCCAGATCCCGCAGCAACCGTGACAATTGCGGTCTCGTTGGACTCGCTCGTGGTATCGGCAGTGGGGTCGAGCGTCAGCGTGGCCGTGGTCGCATTGGCAGGAATCACAACAGTAGCTGCAGCGCCGGTATAGTCGCTTCCGCTGGTGGCTGTGCCCGAATAGGTCAGGTTCACTGTCAGCGCGCTTGTCGAAGTTGCGCTTCGGGTGACCGTATAAGTCAGGTTGGTCGCGCCATCCTCATTGACCGAACTGGGCGATACCGCGATCGACACCGACGGCGGCGGGGCAACATTTATTGTAAGTGTTTCGAGCTCGAAATATGTGCCGGGTCCGGTACTTGCATCGCCGACGCGGATCGTGGTGTTGAAGGTGCCGGATGAAGTCGGAATTCCCGATATTACGCCCGACGCGGAGAGCGACAGGCCAGGTGGCAGTGCATTGGGTGGGACCGGCTCAACCAAGAAAGAATACGGCGCAACGCCTCCCGAAACCCCTATACTGAACGAACCCGAGACCCCTTGGCTCATGGCATAGGTACCAGGCGAAAGCGCCAGGGCCGGGCTCTGAACCGTGCCTGTGTAACCCTTGTCGGTAAATTGCGCCGTCGGCGTGGTGCTGTCGGTCGCGCGAACACTGAATGAATATGCGCCACGCTGGGTTGGCGTGCCTGAGAGCACCCCGCCCGATGACAGGCTCAACCCGATGGGGAGCGCGCCACTTTGCAGCGTGTAGGTGTAAGGCGATGCACCGCCAGTTGCGGTAAGGGTCTGTGAAAAGAATGTGCCAGCTGTCAGGGTTGGCAAGTTGCTCGGCGCGACCGTGATCGGCGAGGCTGAGGCATTGATCGTAATCGTAAACTGGATGTCGCCGCTGCCCGCAAGAGAACCGTCGCTGAGTTCAAAGACATCGGTCGCACCGATCCCGGTGGTGCCGTTGTGACTATAGTCGAGAAACCACTGGGTAGTTGGGCCGGAACCGACCCTGCGCGTTATCGCGGTGCCGTGGTTCTCAAAATCGGCGGCCCCAAAGCTGCCACCGTCAATCGCCCCGATTCCGCCAAAACCCGGCAGCTCACAATCGGAGATATTGATCGTGACGGTTCCTCCTGCCGTAACTGTTGCAGTCTGCGGCGGGCATTCGCCAGAGGTGTGCTGCGCCTGCGCCTGGGGGATCAACAAAATCTGCGCCAGCATCAGCGCGAAAATGCCCGTGATACGCTTGAGCCAAACCGATGCTGCTGAACTGCGCATCATACTTCCCCCGTTAAAATTGCCCGCACTGCGTCAAGGACGCAGATGTTTCATGATGTAACGAGTAAGGGGGAATTGTTGCGAAGTAACGTCTAGCAAATGTACTAGTACGCCTTAGTCACAGCGCATTGTTCTTTTGAATCATGCTTATAACGTCAGTATTGACGATCCCGTCGTCTTGCGCGCTTCCAGGTCTAAATGTGCCTGTACTATATCGTCGAGCCGGTATCGCTGGCCAATCAAAACCGCAATTGCGCCGTTCGCCAGCATCTCGAACATTCGTGCACAGCCCGCTGCGCGTTCCGCCGGATTGCGGTAATAGTCATATAATCCGGGCCGGGTCACAAAGAGCGAACCTTTGGCAGCCAGTTGGCCCAGCGCCACGCCGGTTACCGGACCGCTGGCATTGCCATAGCTGACGATCAAACCGCGCCGCCCGACCGAACCGAGTGAGCTGGCCCACGTGTCTTTGCCCACACCATCGAATGACACGCGCACGCCTTTGCCGCCGGTCAGTTCGCGTACCTTGGGCGCGATATCCTCTTCGCCATAGAGCAGAACATGATCGGCCCCGGCCTTGCGCGCCAACGCAGCTTTAGCTTCGGTGCTGACCGTCCCGATAACATGCGCACCTATGGCCTTCAGCCATTGCACCAGCATCAGGCCGACGCCCCCGGCGGCTGCATGCACCAGTACCACATCGCCCGCTTTCACTTGCGCGCACCGTTCGACCAGAAATTCGACGGTGCAGCCCTTAAGCAGCGCAGCGGCTGCCACTTCGTCGGAAACCCCTGCAGGCGTCTTCAACAGGGCCGATGCCGATATGTTGCGCAAGCTTGCATAGCTGCCCCGTTCCAGACCAAAAGTGCAAACCCGGTCACCGATCGCAAAATCGGTGACGCCTTCGCCCAGCGCCTCAATCACACCGGCGCCCTCTACCCCCAGGCCGCTTGGCAGCTCGATCGGATAGAGCCCGCTGCGATGATAAGTGTCGATAAAGTTGAAGCCGATGGCTGTGCTACGCATCCGCACTTCGCCCGGGCCAGGGGGAGGCAACGCCAAATCCTCCAGCTCAATCACCTCCGGACCACCGAACGAACGGATGATGGCACGGCGGGCTGTATCTGCGGACATGGGCAAACTCCTTTGCGCTGACCGCTATGGCGCGTTGGCATGCAACGCAATGGGATTCAAAGCATCGATCAGGAGGCGGGCTCAAATGTGCTTGAGGTGAAGCCGTTCGACGCATTGATTGTCAGCACATTGCCCTTGCATTCAAGCGCGCGATGCTCCCAGCTGTGGTTGACTTCAATCTGGCTTCCCTCTGCGGTCGCTCGCCCATGATGATACCAGATGCGCGCCTCATACCGCGCATGTTGCTTACCCAGTTTTTCGATACCCTTGCTGCGCATATCGAGTGTTACTTCACGCGTCGAGCCATCCTCGCGCAATTTTCGTGGGGTCGGCGCCGCTTTGTCTTCTTTCATCGCTTGCTTCAACCGCGCGGCACAAGACCGGTAGCTCGACAACGTTTCCTTTTGCTCGGGCAACGACATGGTTCCGCTCGCCATCGCCGGGGTCGCGACGACTGTGGCAAAGGCCGCCGGTGCAATCATCCACTTCATTCTGTTCATTTCATCGCTCCGTCCAGTCGCACGCACTTCAATAAAGATCGTATAGCTGGCCTTCAGCAAAAGATAATCGCCCGGCGATGTACTAGTCGCACCTGCAAGATGTTCGATGCATGCTTGACCAAAGCCGGTGCGCCGTTAGCGTGGCGCTATGTCCAAAACTCTGTTCATCGCCTCCCTTCTGGCAGTCCCTGCTTTTTCTGCCATCGCACATGCAGAATCCAGCACCGCCCCGGAAATGCAAACCACCGCTTTCGAAGCACTCGACGCCGATTTTGCCAAATGGATGGCCGAAGCGCATGTGCCGGGCCTTGTCTGGGGCATCGTTAAGGACGGCAAGCTCGTCCATGTGCGCGCAATGGGAGTGCAGACCGTCGCAGACAAGGCGCCCGTCACCCCCGACACGGCGTTCCGCATAGCAAGCATGACCAAGGCGTTTACTGGCTATTCAATATTGAAATTGCGCGATGAAGGCCGACTGCGGCTTGATGATCCGGTGAGCAAATATGTGCCCGAAACCCAGGGCTGGGCCAAGGGCATCACCGTCGGCGATCTGCTCCACCACACTGCCGGATTTGTCACCGATGATCCCTGGGGCGACCGGCAACAACCGCTACGCGAGACAGAGTTTACCAAGATGCTGAAGGCGGGCGTTCCGTTTTCGACTTCGCCAGGCACCCGCTATGAATATTCGAACTTCGGCTATGCGACCTTGGGCCGCATCATCACCAATGTGTCGAAGCAGGATTATGCCGAACGGGTCGAGGCAACGGTTCTGAAACCGCTCGATATGGCATCCACCCGTTATGAAGTGCGCGATGTCCCGCCGGGCAAGCTGGCCATGGGCTATCGCTGGGAAAATGACGCCTGGTCGCCCGAGCCGGTGATGCCGCACGGCGCATTTGGCGCGATGGGCGGGCTGGTTACAACTGGTAAGGACTACGCCAAATGGATCGGCTATTTGCTGTCAGCATGGCCCGCCAAAGACAGCGAACCGCAAAACGCCAAAACCATTCGCGCGATGCAATATGGAGGCGGTATGCTCCACAGCCGCCGCCGTCCGGGCAAGGAAGGCGACAATTGCCGCCTGTCCGCTATTTACGGCGCAGGGCTGGTGCAGGCCAATGATTGCGTCCTCGGCAATGTACTTTTCCACGGCGGCGGTTTCCCCGGCTATGGCAGTCATATGCTGCTGATCCCCGAAGCGGGTGTCGGTGTGTTTGCGCTGACCAACCGCACCTATGCCGGGCCAACGGCACCGGTCTGGGATGCGGCTACAGCGCTGTTCAAATCGGGCTACATCACGTCGCGCGCCATCGCGTCCACGCCTGCGGTCGAGACGGGCTATGCCGCTGCACGGCGCATCTGGAAGGCGGGCGGTGTAGAGGGCGAGGGCAAATTTCTCGCGATGAATTTCGCAATGGACCGCAGCGATGCCAATTGGCGCAAGCACCTTTCCGACATCTCTGCCAAAAGCGGAGCGTGCGACGTTAGCCCGGCGATCATCGCCACCAGCAAGCTTTCGGGGCGCTTCAGCTGGACGTGCACCGCTGGCATAGTGGAGGGTAACGTGCTGCTCGCACCGACGTCTGCACCGCAAATCCAAGCGCTTGGATTTCAACTGGCACCAAAACCCTGAAGCCTAACTATCGACTCAGGCGGCAGGCATCGGCATAGGGGCGGCGATGACAGACGATATCCTGACTCGAATCGAAGGACATGCGGGGCTTATCAGCCTCAATCGTCCGGGTGCGATCCATGCTTTGACGCTGCCCATGGTGCACGCGATGACCGAGGCGTTGCTGAAGTGGAAGAATGACGACACGGTCAAATGCATCATCATCGACCATGCCGAAGGGCGCGGGTTCTGCGCCGGCGGCGATATCGCCTTCCTGCGCAATTCAGCACTCAACGACAATGGCGAGTCGGGCCGCAAATTCTTCCACGACGAATATCAATTGAACCATCTGCTGTTCACCTACCCCAAGCCAGTGGTCGCCTTCATGGATGGCATCACCATGGGCGGCGGTGTGGGCATCAGCCAGCCCGCGCGGTTCCGTGTCGCGACCGAGAACACCCGCTTTGCCATGCCCGAAACCGGCATCGGCCTGTTCCCCGATGTGGGCGGCGGCTGGTATCTGTCTCGTCTCGAAGGCCGCGTCGGTCAATTTCTCGCGCTGACGGGAGCACGGCTCGATGGAGCCGAATGCCTGGAGCTCGGGCTTGCGACCCATTATCTATCCTCCGAAACGCTCGCCGAAGCCAGTGTGCGAATCGCTCAGGAAGATGTAGAGCGTATCGACGGCCTGTTGGGGACCTTGTCGGCAAAAGTCCCGGAGGCGCGCATTGTCGGCAACATCCTCGCCATCAACCGGCATTTCGCGTCCGATCGCTGTGAAGATATTTTGGCGAGCCTTGAGAGCGACGACAGCGAATGGGCGATGAAGGAACTCGCCACGCTCCGCACCAAGAGCCCGCAGACATGCAAGGTTGCGTTGCGCCAATTGGCGACCAGCGCGGGCCTTGACGACTTCGCCGACAATATGGCGATGGAATATCGCATCGGCAGTCGCGTGCTCATCCGCCCCGATTTTGCCGAGGGCGTGCGTGCAGTGATCGTCGACAAAGACAATGACCCCAAATGGAATCCGGCAACGGCAGAGGGCGTGAGCGACGAACTGCTCGACGCCATCTTTGCGCCACTGCCGACCAATGAAGAATGGAAACCGCTATGAGCTACGAAACCATCCTCGTCGAACAAAAGGGTGCGGTCACGCTAATCACGCTCAACCGTCCGCAAGCGTTGAATGCGCTCAACAGCCAGGTACTGGCCGACCTGACCGACGCCTTTGCCAAATTCGATGCCGATGCCAGCCAGCGCTGCGCCGTCCTCACCGGCAGCGAGAAGGCCTTCGCAGCAGGGGCCGACATCAAGGAGATGTCGAGCCAGTCCTTCGCCGACATGTATGGCAGCAATTTCTTCGCAGGCTATGACCGCGTCACCGCGACACGCAAGCCATGGATCGCAGCCGTTGCCGGTTGGGCACTCGGCGGCGGATGCGAACTTGCGATGATGGCGGACTTTATCATTGCCGCCGACAGCGCAAAGTTCGGTCAGCCAGAAATCAAACTGGCGGTCACCCCAGGAATGGGCGGATCGCAGCGACTGACCCGTGCAGTAGGCAAGGCCAAGGCAATGGAAATGTGCCTGACCGGGCGCAACATGGATGCCGTTGAAGCTGAAAGCGCAGGGCTTGTCGCGCGCGTCGTTCCAGCCGCGGACCTTGTCGCCGAAGCGCTGAAGTCTGCCGAAGCGATCGCTGGCATGGCCCCGTTGGCTGCGATTGCCGCCAAGGAAATGGTCAACGCCGCGTTCGAAACCCCCCTTCAACAGGGCGTCGTCTTCGAACGCCGCCTGTTCCACGGCCTGTTCGGCAGCGAAGACCAGAAAGAAGGCATGGCCGCCTTTATCGAAAAGCGCCCCGGCAACTGGACGGGGCGCTAATCGCTTCATCACATCTGAAAGCGTAGCCGGACAAAGCCGGAACGCCCTGCACCCGGCAGGCGGGCACCCAAGCCCACGTCTGAGCCGCTGTTGCGATTATATCCGGCAAGATGTTCGACATAATATGTGTCGAACAGATTCTCGATCCCGACATCAAATCGCAGCCCGTCACGGACCAGCCAATGGCCGAACAGGTTGAAGGTCAAATAGCCCTTGCTGGGTACCTCACCGTTGGTCGCAGAGGTTTTCTGCTGTTTCGCAACCGCTAGCGCTTCGGCCGCCAGCGACCATCGCTCCGCCTGCCACGATAATGCGACACGGGCGCTGGCAGGGGCAATGCGATAGAGATTGTCCGAAATGTCGCGACGTTTTCCGCGAACAAAGCTGGCGACGCCATCCAGTCGCAACAATCCTGCCAACCTTGTGCCGAAAGCGATGTCGGCCCCGCAGATTTCGGCATCAATATTGGCAAAACGCAGCGGTGTCGGATCGCCACTTGCTGCCGATACCATTTCCACAGGCGTATCGAGCACACCCGGCGTTGCGTCAAAGGGCACGCCCTGGATGAAATCGTCGAGCCGACGGTAATAGACCAGCGGGCGGGCATAAGCGCTTTCGCCATTCCAATCAAAACCGGCCTCGGCCAGCCAAGCCTTCTCGATCTTCAGTGATGCTGTGCCGACATAGATATTGCCGTCGGCAAGCCCGCCGCTCGCCTCTGTCGGCAGCCAGGAAAAACGCTCAACCAGACTAGGTGCACGCGTTTTTCGGGCAAGGGTCAGGCGCGGTGTCAGGCTGCCCAGATCAGCGGATAACCGCAAAGCCGCGTCGACCGAGGTGCCGTTCCAGTCACGATCATTATTGGCAAAGGAACGCGCCAGATTGGCTGGGCCCATCGGAACGCCGGGGCCGAACCGGGGCGTTTGTGTGCTTGCGCCGTGGCGATCCAGCCGCACACCCAGTTCAGCATCGATCAGACCCAGCATCGCGCGCGCTTCGGCAAAAGCGCCGATCCGGTCACTTTTGGCCCGGTCGAGCGGGTGGATATAGAAGGCAGGTGCCAGGGGATTGTAGAGCATGAAGCCCTTGTCGATCTGCTCGAAATCCGCACCGATCCGGATGTGCCGATCCGGTACGCCAAAACGCAACGATAGTCCGGCACCCAATGTGTCGGCATAGGTATCTGATTGCCGTGTAGCCGCAACCGCCGGCGCGGGGCGCTGGTCAAAATTGTTCATCCTGTGTTCGACGCCCGCATAGGCAATATGCGTCTCCAGCGTCAGATTTTCGGCGAGTTCGCCCTCGAATCCGGCGCGCAGGAAATCGGTGTGGAAATAGATGATGTCCATCGCAAATGGTGGATTGCCCGAGCGCCCGGTGTCTTGCCGCCGATATTCGACCGACAACTCGCCGAGGCCAGCCTTAAACCCTGCATGCACGCCATATACCGCCCGCTCGAACCCGGTTCCGCCCACGCGGCCACCCGGAAAGCGCATGTCATTGCCTTTTTCATAGGACGCGATCGCCCCGATCCGGACGCGGTCGTTGGCGAGGCCTGCCATGCCGCCAACCGCAACGCTATCATCGACACTGCGATATTGCGCCGAGACGTCAACTTGCGGGGCCAAGGCCCCTGCCTCGCCAAAGCCTGACTGTTTAAGCACCGCATTGACGCCGCCGCCCAAGCCCGGCCCGTCGCGTACCGGCGAGGTGCCGCGCGCGATTTCAACGCGATCAATCAGCGCCATCGGCGCATAGTGCATCGCCGGGTCCATCGCATTCGGCCCCCCGGTGGCGAAATGCTGCCCGTTGATGCGCAGCAGAATGCGTTCCCCAAACAGCCCGCGCATCTGCACCTGTCCGGACAGCGCGCCATTGTCGACCAACGCCATACCCGGTTGGCGCGCGATAAAGGCGGCGGCATCGGGGCCAGTGGCCAGTTCCTCCTCCGCCTCGCGATCCAGTTCGAGTGGCGTGGTGCGTTGGGCGGTGACAACGATCAAATAGTCATCTGCATTGTCGGTAGCAGCCTGTGCAAAGGCCGCAGGGCCGTTCGAAACCGCCAACAAGGCAGTGGTCAGATAAAGTATGTTTCTCATTTGGAATTCTTTCAGGAATATGGATTTCAGCCGACAAGCATCCGCAGCTTCTCCAGCGCGGTTCTCTCGGACTCATGATGGTCGATGATGGATGACAAATGGCCCTGCGCATCCATCAGGAAGATGCCAGCCGTATGATCGATGGTGTAGTCTCCACCGAGATTTACCGGGTCGAGCGGAACCTTCTTCACATAAACGCCAAAGCCCTTTCGGATCTGCGCCAGCTGCGCGTCGGTTCCGGTGGCGGCGATGATCGGCGTATCAAACAGTTCTACATAGCTGCCAATGTCGGAAGGCTTGTCCCGCGCCGGATCAACCGAAACGAAGACGATGTTGAACTTTTCGCCATCCTTACCCAATTGCTTGCGCCATAAGGCCATGCGCGACAGCGTCGTCGGGCAGACATCGGGGCAGCGGGTAAAGCCAAAGAAGATCGCATAGGGTTTTCCGGCAAGATTTTTCTCGGTCAGGACCGAGCCGTCAGCTGCGATCAGTTCGAATGGCCCGCCAAAGGGCAGCTTGGCGGCAACAGGCGCCTGATTGTCCGCACCGCTGCCTTCAAGACCAAAATAGAGCAAGCCCCCCAGTAAAGCGGCAACCGCCGCC